>Ga0179593_1264368_pt1 | contig 12864 bp, 11 predicted proteins | sample CZODoug2_1_08_16_FD_185931 | JGI IMG/M metagenome (GOLD analysis project Ga0179593, IMG submission 185931) | Vadose zone soil fungal communities from Angelo Coast Range Reserve, California, USA - CZODoug2_1_08_16fungal (PacBio error correction) | ecosystem: Environmental > Terrestrial > Soil >... | reverse complement strand
CTCTGTGCACCCTCCCGTACTTTGCTGTTTTCGTCCACCTGAAGCCTATTAATTTTGTGCCGCCGTACGTCCCTTCGGGTTCTTCCTTCAAAACGACGCCCATCAACACGTCCCCTTCCTTTTTTTCAGGTTTCTTTTCCTCCGCGGAGCGTTTTTCTCCCTTCCCCTTGTCCGTGTCTCTTCCGCAGACCCGGATTCGTGATTTCCCATTTTACTTTCTACCGAACCGGGATATTTCGATTCTCTTACTTCACTTCGCCCTCCATTTCATTATAGACCACGGCCAAAGTCCTGGTATCAATTCTCTCTGGTTGGGGTCTAATACCATTCCCAGGTAGTTTCCTCCCCAACAGAGCCCTCCTGGACCTCTTCCTTTTTCATTCCCGGTATTTCCCCCGAGACACAGCTGGTTACTGATCTTAGGTCATTTTCCTCCCCCTTTATCTATGACAACCCTGGGTTTGGCCCAATCACGATTTTTTTTCCCCCCTTCTTGAACCTTTCTATGAGGTAGATTGGTACTTTTGACGTACTGATCTTTACCGGCTGCCAAAATTCTTTTCCCCATAGAGTTGGAGGTTTTTTTTGCACTCAGTTATGAGCTTTATCGCTTTTCGTGTTACAGTACCCCGCTCTCGATCGCGATCTTCTCTTTTTTTTCCCCCGTTCTCACCCGAAGCACCCTTCGGGATACGCTTGTCCTCGTCCGCACTGACGGATGCTGTTCATGTTCGATTTTTTCCATGAGCGCGTTTCGCTGTGCTAGACACGACATTTCCCTTTCCTTTCAATGATGACCCCCCGGTCTGTGGACGCGGAGGTCCGTTTCTGGTTGCCCCTTCATGATTCGTCTTTGCAGCTTTTGTTTCCTCAGTACAGCGCTCTCCGTGAGGCGTTTTCTCCGCTTCTCGCTCTAGCACGTGATTGCTTTTTGCCATGTTTTTTGGAAAAGTTTCTCTTTCTCAATACCTTGGATGGCTGATCTGTCCCCTAGAATGTCATCCCTTTTTTCTACCCCGCGCTATCGAGCTTTCGCACAACTCTTTTTTTCGTTCCACCTATTGAACGGTCTTAGCGTTGCATTTCCTTATCCTTCTCCCCTGCCGCTCAGGGTGGCAAATATTGCTATATCCCAAAGATTTTTCCAATGTCCGAGATGGTTTTCAATCTTGGTTCATGAGGACAGTTTCGTATGAGGCGTTCCCCGCGCTCTCACACGTTGTTTTCGTTCTTCGCCCTGTTTCATAGGCTGCGATTGTCGCTCACCGCCTGTTTCTCCAATCTCCTCCTCTATTTCCTCTCCGAAAACTTCTAGAACTTTCTCTTTGGGTGAAAATATCGGCATGACCGCGCCTTTTCGAATCCCTCCGCCTCCCAATTTTTCCGCGCTTTGTCCCCGGCTGTGGCGCGAAGTCCGCTCGAACGCCCCCCAGTCACGTCCTAAGTCGACCCTTTCTGCGTTGTCGTCTCCTGCCCCCAAACTCACGCATCCGGAGCTAAGTAACGATCTCCCAGAGCGGGATTAGCCGCTACCCCTGTTACCACTCGTTCCCCCAAACGAGCAGGCCAGCCGTCCACCTGAAATGAGGAACGAACGAGGACTAACTCAGCCGTATGATTGTCTCTTCTCCTTTCTCCCCAAATCACCTTAGGTGCCGCCTTTGGCATTTGAAACGAGTCGTTTTTTCTCCGACTACTCACGGTGCGCTCCTCTCCTCTTTAGGCCGGCCCCACAAAGTGGAGAGTTACCCCCCCCGATCCCGTGCTGGCTTGACGAGTCGAGGTCTTCGGCGCCTCCTCTTGGAAGTTTCGCGTGTCTGACGTGCGATCAGCCAGCTGATCCCAAATCTCGCCCTCCCCCTTCCCCCTCCGTTCGGGTTTGGGCCCTTATCTCTGTCTAGCTATTTTACCCCCCACTGATGCGGTCGCTCACTCTCCCCCCGACCTGACAAGGCTTCCCCCTGTGGAATGCCCGTTGCATTCCACCCCTCAAGGTGCCTTGCGCCCGTCCGGTTGGTCCCATCTACAGTAACCCACGTTCTCAGAAGTTCAAGTCCTTCTCCCTTTTCCCCAGAGGTCCCCTCGTTCATTCCGCCAATTTGTGGTTGATCGTGTTCTCCCAGTTGATAGCGCACATTTTTTCACTCTTTCCCTGTACGGACACGTTTTTATAATTGATGGGTTTTGCGATCCCTTGCCGCTGTCCTACAGCAGACTTTTTTCTCCCTCCTTTCGGTCTGTCGGTGGTAAATTTTTCCGTTTTTTGCAGGGACACCGATACTCTCCATTCTGATTTTCTTTGCCAAGAGAAGGATCTGGGATTGCCGGCATACTTAGCCTACACGTTGTCAGGTTCCTTTTGGGCAAGCGACCGAACAGTTCTTGTTTCCTTGTTGTATGGGATTTTCACGTTATTCTTCTCCCCCAGTCTCGACGTCGACAACCCCTAGTGTTTCCCGGCTGCAGCTCTTTTCGACCCTTTATCGTCCATTCCGTTTTTTCCTTCCGTCCGCGGCGCCGGTTGGCGTCAACTTTTTTTCTTCCGTTTAGCGCCCCGTGACAGCCCTTTTTTTTGCCACGTTTACATTGCTAACGTTTCCTGGCCCTCTCGCGTTTTGTGTCTTTTTCCCTCCAAAACTCGTCCTACACCGCACATCTTGCCTTTCTTTCTTGCGCATCCCCTTGCCATGCGTTCATGCCGATAGACCGTCCGCGTTTTTTCCTGCCTCGAATCATTGTTTTTACATAGAACCCAAACCCTCACCCCCCCCACGCTCAGGGCGTGGGCCTTCGCTGTTGTGATTCCCGGACCGTTGCTCCCTTTTCCTGTGTGAAAGTTGTGCTCTTCTTTTCCTTCTTACTTGTTGTTTTTTTTTTTAGTGATGATGCCAGAACACACCGGTCCACAGGGCCGACTGAGAAAATATCCCCCCTTCAGGCCACCATGTGTTCTTCTTTGGTTTGCTGCCGGTGAAATTGGTTTTTTTGTATGTTGGTTATTTGCCCAAACGGTACCGAATTCAACGTTTCCCGAACCTTCCTTGTATCCGGCATGACCCGCGTTAGGTGACCTTTTCTTATGTTCTGAAAACCCCCGGGCACGGACGACCTTTCCGCCCTTTCTTTGATGGAATGTTTCTGGTACCTATTTTTTGTTCCGCACCCCCAGTCCCTGCTTTCTTGCGACGGTAATCTTGCCTGATCAACCCCATTTTTTCTCTATCCTCTTCCCCATCCAACGCTTTCAGGGCGATACCCCCCATTCTTTCTCGTTCGCCTGTCCCTGCGCGAAATTTCTATTTCGGAAGGGTCACCTTCTGCGCATCTCTATTGACCCGTCCGAAGTGATGAAGGCCGGTTTCACTCCATACCCCATACGCCCGCGCGCAGTTTTATTGGTTTTTCGGCTGTTGCATCCCACCGACACACGGTGCTCCGACCTGCCTGCGAAGGCTTGACCAAAGGCTGTTGCACCCTCCCACAACTTCTTCACGTTGGACCCTTTTATCGGTTCCCTGCAAATCGCTTTTCTTGCAACCCACCTTCCCCCAGACCTACACCGACACGAGTAGTTCAACTGATTTGGTCGCGTAGCGCCTTTCCCAAACCCATCTTTTTTTCTCGTTTTTTTTTAATCCCGCCCTTGGTTTTTAAGGTTATCACCCCCTCCTTCCCCTCGTCGCCGCGGGGCTTACCCACGAGAACCCACTGCGTCCTCAGTGAGATACACCTTTTCCTATCTTCGTCATCCCTGCTCTCTTCCCCCCCACCTTGTCGCCGTCCATCTTACCTCTTCCGTCCTTTCCTCCTCCTACCATTTCCCGTCTTCTTTCCCTCCTTTCGCCCCTTCTTCTCTGCTCCTCTCCCCCTCTCTCTTCCTATTCTGGTTTTCCCTCTCCCTACCTTTTTCCTATTTTTGCTTACCCACCACTCTCGCCTCCTCCCCTCCTTGCGTCTACCTATCCACCACCTCCAAACCCTCTCCCTTTTTCTCCCCGCCCCCCTCTTTCCGTCTTGCCTTTTTATGCCCTTCTTCCTCTTCTTCCCATCTCCGCCACTCCTTTACACTTCCCCCTCCCCATCTTCCTCCCTCGCCCCCGACCCCCCCCCCCCTCCCCCCCCTTCCCTTCCCCCCTTCTCCGTCCCGCCTTGTCTTCCTTTCTGCTCTCCTTTTTTCCTCTTCTCCCCCCCTCTTCCAGCCCGCGTTCTATTTTTTACTTCCTTCTTTTTTCTTCCACCTGTCCCTTCCCCCCCCCCCTCGCTCCCCCTTTTGTTCGACCATTACAAGCCAGGGTTTTCCCCACCCGGCTCGGCTGGACATGGTGGTCTTTTTATATTCTTTTCCTGCGCCTGACGACGGTTGGGTAGAGTCCTACATTATTAGACCGTATCTTGTGTGTTCCAGCCCTCAGATACCATTTAAGGGACCCTCTCCCCTTTAGACTTTGGTCTTGGATACTCCTCTTGCATTGTAGAACTTTCACATTTGCTTTCACCTTTTACGTTTTGATCTTCCCAATCTCCTCTTATAATTGCCCCTCCCTGAGTTTATGTATCGATGGTCTTCCTCTGTATGACGGTTGAGTTTTGTCCCTCAGCAAAGTCTCAGCCTATCGCTTTTGATTTTCTCCGCTTTCAATATCGTCCACCCCCCTTCCCTAGGTTCCCCATAATCACTCCCGGCCTTTATTTCGATAATAAAGCTTTTCTAGCGGCCCCCTATTTGCAATTCCGGACCCCTCTTCCTTTCCCCATGTTGCTGGTCGTGTGAAACGCCTTCCCCTCCGGTTGATTTCCGTCCCGGGCCCTCAGGCTGCTGAGTGATCTCCCCCATTCGTTGTCAACCCATCCTCTTGTTTCCTGGGCCGATTCGTCTGTGTTTTTTAAACGATGTTTCCCGGGGAGAGTTTCCTATCAGCTCGGACTTTTCTCTTAACATTACTTTTCGGAGCTGTGCTGCCCCCTCAATGCTTCGGTAGGTACGTTCGTTGCCTTTCACTTTGCTGTTTCGATCGGCAGTCCCTTCTCGTTCTTATGAACTTCAGCCTGTGCCCCCCCTGGAGTTGACTGCAGTCTAGATTTTCCTTTTGAACGTGCACGGTTGTGCAGGATTTCACAGAGCCCATGATCCCCTTTTTCTGAGGCTCTCATTGCCTAGGCTCTTTTGTGCTACAAGGTGTGGGCCTTTCACGGACGTCCTCCCTAAAAAGGGGGCTCCTTTTACGGTAGGCGTCGGTTCGCCCAGCGCACCGGGTGTATCTTCGTTTGGAAAGCTCTATACTTTTTCTCCTCTTTACCTCTAATGGAAGTGCATGCTCCCCTTTGGTCCACTCCGTTTGCCTGTGACCAACTTTGGCCTCGACTCGGTTCTGGCAGTTCCTCCCTCTTTTTTTCTGCCCCCGGTAATGCCTATTCCCCATTTCCTATGAACGACCGCCCGATTTGCCGTCGCCCCTGCTTGACTTAGTTATCAGGTAGCCTTTTCCTGCATTCACCCTCCTGATCGCCTGCCCTGTACCCTATTAGCCCAGGTCGATTACGACTGGCGCGACTTCCTCCACTTTCTTCCTGCTTCCGACTCGATGCCTTCCTCTCGTCGCTCAAGGCAGCAGGCGTGCGGTCTTCCCCTCGGTTCAGTCATTCCCCCGTCCCTTCTTTGGTCAGACGGAACCTGCACCACCCTTTTCTCTCCCGACTGCTTGAGTATCGGGACGGGGAGTGTCGAACAGTATCCCCCCTCTCTCATGGAAAATCCAGATAGGTCTCCTCATTGAGTGTCATGGAGTGGTTCCCCACGGACTCGACTTGTCCTTATCCTTTGCAGAATAATCCATTGGTTCCTTGAAGGGCCGCGGTCTTCCACGCTCCTTTTGGATTTGCGAAGCAATTTATCAACAGCCCCGCTTCCCTTTGTTGCAGCGGTAACTTGTTTCGATGAGGCTCGCGCCTTCTCAGACCTTTCGCTTGTCGGCCAACGGAATGTGTCTTTATTACGCACCCCCTCGGGTCATCCGAGTATCTTGGTCTTTGGACCGTGACCGCTGTGGTCTCGCCCAGCTATTCCATGCGCTCGATGGCACTGTTGCGCTTTTTTCCCACAACTCAGGAGAGGTTGGATTCGGTACACCATGTGACTCTTTTTTCTGATTTGCCCCCCCCCATTCTTTTGTATCTCTTACTTCTTCTTGCGAAAGTACCTGTTCTCTAATATTTCTTTCTTTCTTGTTGTCTGAAGAGTATGCCAAGTTTCCCTCCCCGTCTTGTGTTTGATTGTGGGCTTCTTTCTGCCCGATAGTTGAAGGCCCTCCTCCTGGCCGCTCAAATTTCCCGTTTCTTTCTTCACGTTTGTTTTCTCCCGACTTTCGTCCTTCGTCCTCCTGTTCGAAACTTTGCCTCCTTTCCTTTTTTTCTTGTGGATAGAACTCCTCGTTTGACCGGAAACGTTTTTTCTATCGGTTTTATCCTCTTCTTTCATCCCATTTGTGTTTTTCTCTTTCTAGGCGCCCTTTTTCCGGTTTCCCACCCCAGGCGCGTGTCTCTTCCCAACTGAACCTTTATTTTTTCAATGCAATACGTCGCCCTGCGTACTCCTTCGCGTAATGCCCCCCCAAAACTCTGCTCGCACCCGTCACGGCAACGTGACTTCGGGAATCGAGACGAGCTTTCCGGTTAGCCTCTGTGCAATCACGAGGCACCCTTCCGGTGTGGGAGAGAGGGAGCCTACCCTCTTTTTTGTTACGGGCTTCCTTTCCCCCCCCCCCTCACGGAATATGGCGATCTACCTGATCATTTTTCCCCCTCCCTTTCATTATCTTAACGCTAAAAGCGTCAGGGGTTTTCTCCCCCCCCCCCATCCCTCAACAGTCTCTCGTCATGGGTTGTCCGAAATCACCAGGCCCTCCCTTGATTTTTACTGCCAAACTTCAAGACCGTTTCTCTGATCATTGTCATCCAGCCCCGACGGTCTTACTCTCCACCCGCTGGCCTCCTCATCCCTTCAGATCCAGGAGGGACAACACATGTCGGGCGGAACTAATCCCTGCTTTTTTTTTTTTTATGGCCTTTTCATGCTTGCGGACCGCAGGGACGAAAATTCTTCCCCCTTCCTGAAAAACGCCATTTGCCCATGCTTCTTTGGTCTTGTTCCTCAGCCGATGGACTGGTTGAATGGCCTTTTACCACGAGATCGCGTCTCTTCCCTGCTGCCTCTACGTCCCGAAACTTCGGAGTCTCGCGTTTATTGCACCCGCATGACAGCCCAGTGCGGCTGTTCGATTTCTGTCTTTTTCCCATGAGCGCGTTCACTTTGTCGCCACTCCCCCCTCCCATATCCTGCGTCATTGAAAGAGACGTTTCCGGTGCTTCTGGAGGTTGCGGTTCTTCCCAAGGCCCGAGGACAGATTTCATCTTATTGGGCTCTTTGAAACCGCGGAAAGTCTTTCTGCGTGAGCGTTCCTTTTCCCGAATCCTCTCAGCCTGCGTTAGGAGGGACGGAAGTCGAGCCCGTCTTGATCAAGACTGGATTTCTCTTCCACGTTTTTTTTTGTCAGAGGTTCCTTCGCTACTCGAACGCTCTGCTACTCTCGCAGGGGCCGTACTTATGCGGGCTTTGCTTATGGATTGATCCTGGCTCGGTGGTCCTTTCCATGGGCTTCTGTTTTTTTACCCTCCCGAAAAGGCGGCCTTTCTCCCTTTTTGTAACTTATTGATTCACCCCCTTGTTGTTTCGTGCCCCCCCCCACCTTTCCTTGATGCATTGTTTCTTCCCATTCTTGTGGAGCCCTCTGCATTTCAGACAGTTGGAGGGAGCTACCGCCTCTCTCACTGGTCGCTCCTTCCTCGTCTTAGCAGGATTTTGCTCCCCTTCTTCGGCTTCCAGACCTATTTGGCCGAACGCGTGTTCCCCCCCCACTCCTATCGCGCAATGCAACTCCTCTCCCCACTGTGTCTAGAAATTGGCGCCGGTGTGAACTCGAGGCAAGCACTCCTTTGAACTCCTTACAACAGGTCCATTTTTCCGCGATTGCCCTATGCTATGACGTTTTCAGCGCGAAGCCGTCCGCTCGAACAGCAACCCGTTGCCCTTTTTCCAATTAGAAAGTTCCTATCTTTTGTTGGTTAGGCCGGACAAACAACCGTTCCCGGAGCATTAACATTACCGATCCGACCGAAGCCGGGCTATCTTCCCTCTTTTGAATTACCCCTCTCACAACCAGCTGAGTCCGTGGCCCGTGGCAAAGACGATTGGTTTCCCCACGTTCCTTGTTGGCTTCATCACTCAGCGACTGCTATGACGCACAAAGAACCTTCTTTTGAAGCTTTTTTTTTTTTCCTTGCAACCATTTGCCCCCCGGATCGATTTTCCGCGTCCCCGTTATCCCAATCCGGGCTATCTCCCTCTTTCGGTTCGCCAAGTTACCGGTCGGACCTCTTTTGATTACTCTCGCTGGTTATCGCTTCAGATTCGGTGGATCTTTTCCGTATCCTCGGTGCAGACTATCTGAGATGTTTTAGAGCTAAGTCACTCTCCTTTTCCCCAGGCTCTTTTTGTGCGGGAAGGGTTTGAATCCAGTCTCACCGCAAGTTTTTTCTTTTTTTCAGATGTAGCGCTTTTTGCCTTTTTCATATTATCCCATGACCACCAATGATCCTGTCAAGGACAACGGTTCTCTTCCTTTTTACCTCCGACAATCTTAGGTCTCACGTGGCCTGCATTGCGCTTTTCCCACTCACGTTGGGTCCTCCGTACGGTAGTATGTCCCCACGTCGTCGCCGATTGACATTCAAGATATGCCACCTCCTTTCCCCAGATTTTCCCCGATCAGTTCACGCAATTATGGACCTCTATGTTTTTTACAGTTTTCCTTCCACTCTGTTCAAGAGCAACTGATGCGTGGTAGGAACCGAGAAACCCTGCTTTTTAAGGCGCTCCGCGACTACCCATCTGGACTTCTTTTGTCTAGGTGTTCCCCTTCTATTTTCCTTTCCCCCGATAACCTTACAAGTCGATTTTTTTTCTGGTGTGCACCCATTCAGTCTTATGAATTATTGGACCGACCGTTCGCATTTTGCGACTTCGGCTACCGTGTGTTTCTTTTTGCCAGACAAGCCCAGCTCTTTAGATTGGAGTGTATGTTTGGCTAACCCTTTTTCTTCTTCACCCCTACATTTCTGGCAGTCGCCCCTGCACTTAGTGTTTCCTTTTCCCTCGCGCGGTTGATCGCATTGCCCGAAGCCTCCCCCCTTATATTTTCGTTGGGCGGCTCCCCCCCTATTTGGAATCTCTATTGATTTCGATCAACCTTTCTCATTTTCCTTGATTACCGTCTGACTCTTCGGACGAGATCGACTGTTTATTTGACGGCGGTTCCCGCCCCCATCTTCCCCCTTACATCACGTCCTTTGGGCTCGGTCTTTCGCTTCTGATGGTTTTCAGCAAGCCAGACTCCCATGTGTCACTGGATAAGGACCGTCCCCTTTTTTTTCGCTCCTCCATTCTGTTGTTTCCCCCTTTTTTGTTTTTTCATCCATCCCAATAAAAAAATTACGTCCCCCCTGTCGTTTTTTGTGGTTTTTGCCATTTCTCCCTGTGGTTATTCCATTATCTTCTCCCTGTGGGACTTTTTGCAAGTGTTTTCTTTTGTAGTTTGCCATATTTTAAATACGTTTTTGTTTGAGAGAGTCTTCCTACAACTTTCTTCTCCCCCCCCCCCCCCCCCCCCCCCCCCCCCCCCCCCCCCCCCCCCCCCCCCCCCCCCCCCCCCCCCCCCCCCCCCCCCCCCCCCCCCCCCCCCCCCCCCCACCCCCACCCCCCCCCCCCCCCCCCCCCCCCCCCCCCCCCGCACCCCTTGAGACAGTGTTCCTCCGGCTAAGGCATCACGCTTGAGAGTGTGGGGCGGAGTGTTTTGTTATTGTGTGTATTTTTTTGACAAACACGTCCACCTCTTCCCTTTCTTGACCCACCCTGTCGGTATTATCCTGCATTCACTCTTTCGTGACCTTGTTCGTATGGCTTTTTCTCCCCATCCCGGGCACTTCCGACGTCCAGTCCCATTCGTGCTTTTTGTGGAAGATTTTTTGTCGGGCTCTTCAATCCCCCATGCCGGCTCTTTCCTAGGCTACCCCCTTTTCCTCCAGGGACCAACTTTTCACAACCCTTGTTTTTCCGCTCGGTCTCCAAGTATTTGAGGGGTCCCCCGCCGCCAAACGCGTTTTAGACGGGAATGTCTTTCCTTCCCTGACCGACTCTCGGAATCGACCCCCACTATTTTTTTTATCAATCTTGCCGTGGTGATCCTTTTCTCCTGGTACCTCCTACAAAGGACAGCTTCTGCAGCAGCTGTTTCTGTTTTTCCGACACACCGCCCGGTAGGCTGGCGTCTTATCCTTGGAGAGCCGTTATTTTCCATTAACGATTTTTCACCCTCCCCCCCTTCCGTTTCAGAGGTTCTAGGTTCCCGTCAAATCGAGGGTACATTTGGACGCACCCCTTTCTGTGTCCATGATGGGTGTAGGTTTGCGCTGATAGAAACCAAAAGGGTTGATGCCTTTTCCCTTCCTCTCTTTTGCTCCTTCCCCTTTGCGTCCTTTGTTTAGAACCCCTCTACATTTGTGCGTGTAAACGTGGCGTGCTTACGTTCCTTGACGGGGTTAATATTCTTCTTAGCATATTCCTAGATGCTCCTTTCTCTCCCTCGTACGGTCTCCCTTTCCTCTCTGTCGGGTTTTAAGCGCAGCTACATTCACGGCGAGTTCTCTTAGACTTTTGTTTTCGGTCTTTAGTAGATTTCTATGAATGTGTAGATGACATCTAAGATTTTGGGACCAGGATAATCGACTAATCGTCCCTTGAACACCAACCCCCGAACGGAGTTTAGTTTCGCTGGTCGTTTTTCTGGCGTGCGATGTGGAGGCGGTGCTATTTACTAAATTCTCACGTGCTCCGATCTGCGAGGAGGGGAGGATTCCCCTCCCCTAGCGCCTAGTACTAGAAACAGTCTCGGCTCCTTCATCTGCTCTCCTTTCTTTGCGCCCTCACCTGTTTTATTGAGCGTTACGGCTTGAGAACGGTTTCGCGGCACAATTGACGGTTCCCTGTTGCGGTTTTTCAACCTTGCGGCCCACGGTGCTTTTTTGGTCAGTCCGCATTCAGTTGTGATTTTAGTACTTGTCTTCTTTTCCAACAATCATGGGTCGCCGCGGGTAGTCCAGTCGTTTTGTTTCGGTCCTGGTTTGTCGAGTGTGGCCTTCTTCATCCCTTTCTTATCTACTATGCTCCTGAGGCGACTTATGTTTTTTTCCGCCAGGGTCTGTCTCACGTCGATTTTTTTTAAATGGTTGCTTTTCGAGATTCTCTGTCTCGCGTTACCTATTCTTGTCCCCCCCTCTTCTTCCTTGGGCATTCTTATCGTAGTCAGGCGTTTCTTTTGTTCTGCGGAGAGTTCCCCTTGCCCCCTTTGGTTGTGCGCTCCTTGCGGAGAGCGCTCTGTTTTTTTTGAACTTTTTGCTCCCTACTCGGCGCCCTCGAAGGGGTCGCCTAACGGCCAGAGGCGCTTCCGCAGAGTCCCGGGTTCTTGCGTTTTTTCTTTCCCGACCCAACAACCCTTGTCCTCTGCGCTGCTGGAACTAAATTGTCCTTTCGCTCCATTGGCCGAATTCTTTTCCCCCCTTCCAGTTTCTTTTTCCAATCTTTGCCCCGTCCTTGGCGGCCAGTTTCCAGATTTTTCGGGATCCTTCCTGACGATCATCGTCTTGCACGTCCGCCCGTTTTGTTTCTAGATAGACTGCTTGATCAGTTATAACTGTGATATGAAATGGATTTCTGACCTCTAATTTGCATCCGGGCCTTGCCTCAAGTTTCTTTTTTTTTCCAAGGACTTTCTTCACTCCCTCCCCTGCCTCCTCCTTGCTACTTCTTCACTCCTGCATAGCTAAACGGCTCGGAGTGTGAGTTGTAATTTACGGTGCGAGCCCAATAAACTTCTCTTCATCGCCGTGTGTTTTTGAACCCATCTTTTTCACCGACCTTTCCCCTGTTAAATGAGGCAGTTCGGGACCGCGTTTGGTCCTCTCTTTTTTTTCAAAGAGCATGGAAAAATCCCTCTGAAGTTTGGGTTTTTTGACAGTGAGTTCTCCTCCGCGTCTTCCGAAGGTTGAGTTTAGTAGTGAGCCATCATCCTTCCTTCCTCTATTGCTTTCGGTCTCCTTCCTTTTCATTCCCGTTACTTTTTGGCGACAGAAGCCTCCCTCCAACAGATCGTTCCGTTTTTTTTTCCTCCTTTAACCGTCTCTTTTCGTCCCGTCCAGGTATTCGCGCCGTGCTTGGTACCGTCCGTTTGACTACCCCCGGCATGAGTAGTTTCCTTAAACCTGGGTGTATCTTTTTCCTCGTAGTTTCTTTTGCGCTTGGACCTCTCTTATAGTTACAAGCTTAGTCTTATGCCCTGTGATCCTATTTGGCCCCTTCGCCTTTTTGCGTCCCCTCGGGAGGGCTGTTAGTTTGTTCCAACCTAACTATAGGATTTGCTTTATTTGTTACCAACCTGTTCTTTGAGCATTTGTCTAATCTGTTTGTGCGCGTCTTAAGTTCTCTCTTCTCCTTACGTTCGTCGTTGTCTCCGCCTGCGATTTTCCCTTTCAAACTCCTGGTCGTTTTTGCCCCGTTGGCTACAAAAGGAGGGCTGTTTTTCACACAGATCTACTTGGCACCTTAATCTGTAGCCGCCTTCCTCCAAGTGCTTGTCGTGGAAAAGTGTGAGTCTGCCGAGTTGGATTCGGGTCCTCTCTTTTTTTCACTAAGCGAATTCATGTTCTTGTGTGGACTCCATCAAAGCGATGGTATGTTGATTAAAACTGGTTCCATCT
>Ga0179593_1648335_pt1 | contig 12865 bp, 18 predicted proteins | sample CZODoug2_1_08_16_FD_185931 | JGI IMG/M metagenome (GOLD analysis project Ga0179593, IMG submission 185931) | Vadose zone soil fungal communities from Angelo Coast Range Reserve, California, USA - CZODoug2_1_08_16fungal (PacBio error correction) | ecosystem: Environmental > Terrestrial > Soil >... | reverse complement strand
CCCAACCTTTTCCTCATTCATTCCGAATCAGCGGAAGTCTCTGAAAAAGCCCCACGCTTTTCCGTCAACCCCCCCTTTTCCCTTGATGTGAATCTTTTCTCCCCCCTCTTCCCCTTTTCCGCCACAGGTCTTCCTCCTCCCCCCCCTTCCCTGGGGCCGGCGATCACGTGTCCTTATTTTTTCCTCTGGTGGCCACGGAAAAGAAGTAGTACCTTCCCCCCTCCCCCCCCCACTGGATCGTCCCTCCCTTTTCGTTATATTGGGTTCCCCCATCGCCCAATCATACGAGGGCCTCCCCCTTTTCCCCTCTTCCCTTACCAAGAAGGTTTTGCCTTTTTCTTCATGTGCGAGGCTTGTACCCCCCACAAAGAATTCTTTTTCTTCCCTCTTTTCTTTTCATCGTCCGTCCGTTTGTCGCGTGCTCTCTTTTTTTCTCGTACCATCCTCCTCTTCTTTTTCAGGCCTGGCCGGACCTTTTGCTCCCCCCTTCCTGTCCGCCGAAGCCGAACTTTTTTCCCGCCTTTCGGGCGGAATCTCTTTTCCTTTTTTTTTTTCCCTTTTTAAGGTCGCCGGACCGGTTCCTTGTTCGTTCCGGGCTTGTAACGGAAGAAACGTCCCCCCCTTCCCCCCCCTTTCCAGCGGAAACCTTTTTTTTCCCCCCGAATCGCTGGGCCACAGGACTTTTTTTTCCCCTTAACAGACAAGCTGTTTCTCCGCCCCGTAGGGCGTGGAGGATGTAGAGTATAGATCCTCCCTTCTCTTTTTACACAGGGACTTGACTTCCTTTGACAAGATTAGTCCTTTTTTCTTTCTGTCATGAAGAATGGTCTTTTGCTTTTTTTTTTCTTTTCCCTTTCCCGATTAACATACCCCTCCCTCCATCGAGGACACCCTGCTTTTTTCTTTCCCTTTCCGGCACAACACCCCCTTGGTTCCCTTAATTGGCGCGAAGAACCCTTTCTTCTTTTTTCGTGAGGAAACCCATCCTTCCCCTTCTTGATTTCCTGTTGATTGAATCCCTTTTTTTTTTTTTTTTTTTTGCTGCACTCCCTTCCCCCTTCAAGCGAAGGTTTTGCGCACCCTTGGTGTCCCCCCGATGGTTAGTGTGGTGGTCTTCTTCCCCGAGAAACCGGGCCTCCCCCCCCCCCCCGGGAAGCTGGAACAGGGTGTCTTCCGCTTCCGACGGGTGTTTTCTTCTTCTCCCCACGTTCCCTTGTCCGACCTCCTTTTCTTTTTTTTCAGACGTGGGGGGCGTCCCCCGTTTTGCTGTTCAAGGATTTTTCCCCCTCCCCCTGCCTCGCCCCCCTTTTCCTTTCCTACAGAGGTTGGAAGAGCTCTTTCCCGGTCTACCCGAGTGGGAAAAAGCTTTCTTACTTCCCCCTCCCCTTCTTGATGGGAAGAGGCTCATGCACTTTCCCCCACCGGGGTGTCGAGAGAAGACTTCCCCTGCCCAAGGTGGACTATTTCCTCTCGGGACGCGACGGGACCTGTTTTTCTGACCAGGCCCGAGTGTTTTCCCCTTCCTCCCCTTGGTTCTACGTCCAATCGCGCTTCCCCCCCCCCCCCCCTCCCTTCACGGCACCATTTCCGATCGGGGTTCCAGCGTTTTTTCCCCCCTTCTTTTCCCTTGCGGTTAAAACCCCCCCTTCCCTTTTTCTTCCCTTGAGGGGAACGGACGACTTTTTTTTTCCCCCGTTTCGACCTTGCCGCTTATTTTTTCTCTTTATAGGTGGGTTAAAAACGTTCTTTCCCTTTCTTTTCTTTACGTGCACAGATTTTTTTTTCTTTTTCTGCTTTCCGGAAGGATGCTGGTTTTCTTACCCTTTCCCTTTCCGAGGTTTCTCCCCCATAATTGGCCCGCCCCCCCTTTTTTTTTGTTTTCGCGACGGCGGACGCCTTTCTTTTCGTCCCTATCGGTGCGAATAGGCTGAACGCCCCTTTTTCCCCTGCGACCCGGTTCAAGGTGGTCTTTTTTTTCCTTTGGGCCCGGGCTCGGGTTTTCCCTCTTGCCCCCCCGGGTCGGATTAAACGCCTCATTTTCCTCCCTTTCATTTCCTTTACGACATCGGATTCCCTCCCCCCCCTATCCCTCTTTCTTGTATTTTTTGAGGTCCCCTGACGGCACGGCAAAAGGTCCTTCTCCCCCCCCCCCCCCCACCATCTTTTCTTTTTCTTTCTTAATAAGGTTCCCCTACCCCCCCCCCCCCCCCCCCCCCCCCCCCCCCCTGGGTGTTGTTTTTTTTTTTTTTTCTCTTGAAGTGGTTTCTGGCTGAAAGTGCGGGGGCCTTTCGTTTTCCCTTTCCCCCCCCTCAGTGCGCGGCAATTTTTTTTTCCCATTTCCAGATCCGGACAGCCGGGAACTCCCTTTTCTCCTGATTTTTTTCTTCCACAAGATTAACAAACGGTTCCCCGTTTCTTTTTTTTTTGGGTGTTAGGAAGATCTTTCCCTCCTCCCTACTTCAAAGGAACCCTTGTCTTTCCCTTTCTTCCCCCCTCCTGTAAGGGGTGGAGAAGTTGTCGCCTTTTTCAGTCTTCTTTTCACCACAGAAGAAGTCGAGAAAGCCTGTTTCCCCCCCCTTCTTTTTTTCACCTCCTCCAAATGACCTTGCCCCTTTCCCCCTCTACTCATGAAAAGAAGTGATGTCGACTTTCTTTCTGACATTCTTCTTTTGGGCCTGTTTTTCGTCGGGGAAATAAAACCTCTTTTTTTTTCTTTTGTCCCGGGTAAAAGACGAGGTTCGCGCTCCCTTCTTCCCCTCCCTTCCTTTGGCGTTGGCCGGTCCATTTTTCCTTTCCTGCAGTTAGAAAAGGTCGTTTTCCCCCCCTTCCTTCGTCATGGCAGTTTCTGGCCCTCCTTCCGTAGGAACGAGACAGCAACTCCTTTCCTGCTTCTCTTTAACCCCCCCGTTTTGAAAATTGATGATCTCTTCCCCCCCCTTTTTTTTTCCCTCCGTGCCGAGGGGTCCACGACCGTACTGGTAGAAAGTAGAAGATATGCCTTTCCCCTCCTTTCACCGCTTTCGAACGAAGACAATCTTCTTTTTTTTTTTCGAACTCATTGAAGCGTCCCTTCCCCTACGGTCTGTTTTCCACCCAAGTATCCCCCCTTCCCCCTTTTTTCCCCCTTGAACTTTTTTCTTTTTTTCCTCCTAGAAGAACAAAAGGGAGGCCCTTTTCTTTCACCCTTTTTTATTGGAAGGGGGGTTTGTTTTCTTTTTCCCCCGTTCCCTGCCGGCAACAAGAACGTCACCTTTCCTTTTTGGTGAGGGCCTCCCCCCCTTTTTACCAAACAGCAGAGGTTCCATCTTTTTTCCCCTTCCTCCGTTGATTTCCTCCCCCCCTCAGCCAGCGCGCTTTTCCTGGTCTTTTCAGACACGGGACAACGATTTTTTTTCTTTCCTTATGGCCCCTGCCCTTTGTGGTGCTGGAAGAGCTCTTTCCTAAGCAGTTTCTTCTTTGTCGGTCAAGTCCAGTTCAAAGGCCTCTCCCTCCCCAATGCCATTTTCCTCCCCCCCTGAAACCCCTGGGATGGGAAAATTTTCCCCTCTGTTCCCCTCGTTAAACCTATTCCTATGGGTAGGCGCTCTTCGTCGACCTCCTCTTTTTTCGGGTAGCTCACCATGGATGCGAACTCTTCTTTCCTTTCTCGTCTTATGTCTTTTTGCCCCCGGGAAGGGTTAGTTTTTCCCGGTTCTTCCCTGAACCCCGTAGGTTTCCTTTTTTTTTTTTTTTTTCCTGAGGAAAGAAGGGCTCCCCCTTTAGATTCAGCGCCTCTCTCGGCAGGTCGGCTTCCTTTTTCCCTTTCCCCCTTTTTTTTTTTTCCAGTGATGATAAGGCTTCCCTCGTCCAAGCACGGAGGTCTTTTTTTCTTCTCACGACGAGCAGTCCCCTTCTATTTTATCCAAATAACGGTAGGTTGTGTTTTACCCCCCCTCCCCCATTCTCTAAAGGAGTCCAACATCTCCTCCCACCCGCTGTGGATAAATGCAGATGTTTTTTCTGATGGGGCTTTTGGAGGTTCCCCTTTTTTTTTTCTCTCCCGAAACCGATTTTTTTTTCCCTTTCTGAGTAGGGTATTAGGTTCCTCTTTCCCCAGAAAGGAGGTCCTCCTTTTTCCTTTATTTCTTTTTCCTACTTCTTTTTTTCTTCCCCGAGCTTTCGTACGTTGACTTGCAAGGTCGATGGGTGTCCTTTCCCTCATTCCCGCGATGGTTTTCTGCTCTTTCTTCGTGGGAGTGGTACTTCCTTTATGCATTTTACCACCGGTCGACGAATGGATGTCTTTTTTTCCCCTTTGGTCCGGGTTAAATGAACTCCACCCTCTTCTTTTCCCCAAAAAGGCGGTCCTTCTTCCTCTTCGCAGCGGCGAAAACTTTTCACTCCCCTCTAACTTGTGGAAACGGCTTTTTCTTGGTTAGTAAGCTGAGGGTTGATAGACTCCACCCACCCCCCCCCTTCCCCTATTAGATGTTTCTGACTATCTTTCAACCTTCTGTGAAAGTGGTCCCACTTCCTCCTCCCCTTCCTTCCCGAGATGAAAGAGAGATGGCCTCTTTTTTTTTCCCCTGGGTTGGAACCTAGAAGAGGCCCCTCCTCTGATCGAGTAAAAAGTCTGAATGTTTCTCCCCCTTTTTTCAAGTTTTTTTTTCGGCCTAACTAAATAAAGCCTCTTTTCTCCCCTTCCCCCTGGTAAAAAGAAGCGGTCTTTTTTTTTTTTTTTTTTCCCCTGATGCGGGCGGCCCTTTTGTTTTGAACGGAAGGGCCTTTTTTTCTACCCTTTTCCGGGGCGTTCCGTGGAGAGGCCCCCTCTTTTTTTGGAAAAAACGAAATCCAGGCTTCACCCTCCAGGTCTTTCCAGCGTCTGGGAAAAGCAGAGACCCACCCTTTACTCTCTCTATTTGACTCCCTCTTTCTTCTCCTTAACTTTTTATGGTGGTGGCTTTCCCTTTCCAGAAGGAGTCCAGCCCGTCGTTTTTTTCCCTTCGCAGGGATGTTTTTTTTCTTCTTTTCCCCTACCCCTCTTTCTTCCACCGGAAGAAATTTTCTTTTTTTCTTCCCCGACTTCCGTTTCCCCCCCCCCCCCCCGCGTTTCCAGTCCGTTCTTTTGCAATGGCCGCTTCGGTTAGGGGTCCCCTTTTCTTTTTTCTTCTCCTTTATATCCTTTTTCTTTTTTTCTGGCTGGACACCACGTGCCTTTCTCCGCCCTTTTCGCTGATCTCGGCTTTTTTTGGTCTTGGCATAGTTTTTGTTAGAGTGGTTCTCCTTTCTTCCCTGGGAAAGGTAGTCCCCCGCTCCCAGTTAGTAGGCCTTCAGTTTTCCCGGGAACCATTTCCCCCCCCCCCAAAGCCCTTCGATCCGAAACAGGCTCCCTCCCCCCCCCGGTACGAGCAACCCCTTTCTGCTTCGTCAAAAAGTTCCTTCCTCTTTTTTTTTTGTAGTAATCGCCTTTCTTCAGTTGGTAAAAGTTCTCCCCTTCTTTTTTCCCTCGCCTCGAAGAAGGATCTTTTTGAATTGAGTAGTTCTTTTTCCCTGTCAACCAAGGAAAGAAACACCCATTCTCCCGGGCGTCGAAAATGTAATGCCATCCCCCTTTTCCCCCTTATTCGCTGATGATTCCCTTTCTACACCCCAACTGGAAGGATTTCCTTCTTTTATACCTTTCCTCTCCCCCGGTAGGAATCTCTTTTCTCTCCCGATTACAACGTGATAGATGACCCTTTCTTTTTTTTTTTGCCACGGAACCTCTTCGTCCCTCTCCCTTTTCCTCCCAGCCAACCTGGAGCGCATCGTTTTTCTCTTTTTCCCATGTGGGACAGGAAATCACTTTCTTTCCCCTATTCGGGAAGGGCCGACACCCTTCTTTTCTTCTTTCCCAAGAGGTTGGCCCTTTGGACCGCGAGGACTTTTCTTCCCCCCCAAAGGACCGTTCTTTTCTATCGTAGCCTTTCCTTCCTTTCCCCGTGCTCCTTTTTCTACCAGCCTTTTTCCGGTAGATGGAATCCAGCATTGTCCCTTTTCAATCCCTTGCACAGAGGACGCCTCGCTTTCGTTTTCGGTTTACTCTCAGATTTCTTCCTTTTCTTCCTTTCTCGACCGTCCGTCCCTTCCAGTAGTGTCCCTTTGTCCCTTCCACCATTCACACGAAACCCTCTTTTTTCCCCTTAAAGAATTCAAACCGTCTTCTTCCCCCCAGGAAGTGATGGCCGACCTCCCGTATTTCTTTCGATCGAGCGCAAGCAGGTCCTTTCTTTTTTTTTCTCTTTCCGGGGCCGGTTGGCCTCTTTTTCTCTCGTTAGGTAAAGAAGGCCTTTTTCTATTTTTACGTGGAAAAGGGACCTCTTCCCTCCTTTTCTCCCCCCCCTTCGGGGAAACCTGGCTGATTTCCCCTTTCCAGGGAAAAAAAAAACTCAAGATCTTTGAAAGAAGTCGGTCTTCACCTTGAGGGTTCCCGTGCGCGTGAGCAACCCCCATCCTTTCTCTCTCTCTGGATAGCTCTAGGTTGCTTTTTTTTCTTTTCCCCCTCTCTGACAACCGTACTCCCCCCCCCGAGAGGGTTTGAGGGGGACGTCTCCCTTCCCTTCCCCCCCCCCCTTCCCCTTGATGTTGGCCGGCTTCCTTTTTTTTTTTTTTGAAGACCAACCACCACCCCTTCTTTTTGTTGCTTCTTCCGGACGCCGGGTTGCTTTTTTTTTTTTTTTTCCTTCGCCGCCGAACACGTTCCTTTTCTCTTACAAATTTGGAGGGACGTGGGTCTCCCCCCCCTTCCCCCTTCCTTGCCGAGGGTTGTTGCGCTCCTTTTTTTTTTTTTCCCTGCCCGACCCGGCCGCGGTCGCGTTCGACAGGCGTTTGCTTGACTCCTCTTCCTTCGTGCAGGTTGTCCTTTCTTTTTTTGTGGGACACCGCGGGGCCGTCTTTTGCCTTTTCTGGCTCGCTCAGCAAAAGGTCAAAAACGTTTGGTCTATAGTCCCTCCTTTGCTAGTTCTTTTTTCTCAGTTATCGACGAGACGGGACCCCCTTTTTCCCCCTTCCAAACGTGCCCTTTCTTTTCTTGAAAGAGTGTTCTCCTTTTCGTTTTTCACGGGCATCGGATTTTTTTTTTCCCCATGGAAACCGGCTTTCCAAGGGCTTTTTTCCCAGCTCAGACTCTGTCTTTCTTTTCCCCCAATGGTCTTCTTTTCTTTCCCGGACAACGGACCTGGCCTTTTTTTCCTCCCTTTCTCGTCACTGCTGGGGATGTCTTCTACTTTTTTTTTTCCCCTTGGGCTTGCCCGCGTGCAGTTCTTTTTTTTCTTTTGCAGATGGGGTGGCCTGTCTGTCTGGGCGATTCTTCGTGAAGAGTCCTTTTGTCGTGACATATGGCGCCACGTCTTTTTTCCTTCCGAGGAAGGAAGTTCATCCCCGCCTTTTTTTCTGATCCCGCTGGCCCGAAAACATGTTTTCCCCTTTTTCCCTTCCCCCCTTTGTCCAGGGTGGCTTTCCGTTTTCTTCCTTTCTTGTGGCGGGCTAGGTTTCTCGTTCCCTCGCATTCCTCCGCTGTTAACTGTCCTCCGACCCTTCCCCCCCCTTTTGGGACAGGCCGGGCACTCGTTTCTGGGAGATACGGTTGCTTTCTTCCCCTTCGACCCCCCACTTCAATCTATATATTTTAATTCCTCCCCTTTTTTTTCTTTCTTAGTATTGAAAGGGGTTGCGCTGACCGTGCCTTTTTTTCTCTTCCAGAACGAGTGACGCGGCCCCCTTTTTTTTCCTGCGTTCCCCCTTGTGGGGCAAAAGAAGGGGTGAACCCCCTCCCTTCTCGGCAGAGGGCCCGGCCCCCCAAAGAATAAACCCTTTTTTTCGTTTTTCACTGTTAGGGCAGGACGACTCCTCCTACCTTATGACGACCGACTCATTCCCCTTTTCCAGTGAGGAGAAAACGCCTCTTTATTTCTCAACCCCCATCTCACGAAGGATAGAAGCAAGTGCAGCCTTCCCTCTCTCCCCTTTCAACAATAGGGCACTCCTCCCCTTCCTTTTTTTTTCTCTCTTTTTACCCAAAATATAGATAAGCCCAGCATTTCCCTTTTGGCCTCTTCCTTTTCAGGTAGTACGGGCCCTCAAGAGGAGACCATGTTTTTCCCTTTTTTCCTTCCCTCTTTTCTTCGAGATGCACCTGTACCCCCTTTTTTTCACGTGAAGTAAATTTTTGGTCCCCCCCCCCGTTCCCCAGCCCAAGGTCGGTTTAAAATCGGTCCTGTCCGGGGCGTTCTTTTCCCCTTTCTCTTCGAGAACCTCCCATAGTCACAACCTTTTTTTTCCCCCCTTTCCATTTGTGAGATAGTCCAATCCCCTTCTTTTTTTCCCCCTCTTCCCGGGGTGTCCACTGAAGGAATGTAGAACCCCCTTCTGCTTTTCCCCTCACTTTATGGAAAGCGGAAGGGTATGAGGACCTTTTTCCCTTCCACCAAATAGTCGCCGACTTCTTTCCCCCCAAATGGTAGGAGGGCTTCCTTCAGATTGCATGGAAACCGGAGGAAGTCAACGCTACCCCTCCCCCCCCCTCTTCCGGTGGTGGGGTCTTCCCCCCTTTTTCTCAAGGGAAAAACATCTTCCAAATTCCTTTTTGCCCAGAGGAACCGAAAAGAGCTTTCCCTTTTTCATTCGAGTTGATAACGCACCTCCCCCTTCCCTCTGAGAAGATTATGGGTCCTTCCATCTAGTGGGCAAGGGATTTTCCCCCTCCTCTGGTGGGGGTGGCCCTTTTTTCCTTTTTTCGCTAGGACATTTCCTTTTCCCACCTCGATGTCGGTACAGGGTTTCCCTTTCTCCCCCCTTCCCCCCGAAGAAAGGCCCATCCTTTTTTTTTTTTCCCGGAAACCTTTTAGCTTCACGAAGGAGCAATTTTTTTCCTTCCTGCATGCGGGCGTTCCCCAGTAGAAATCGGTTTTTTATTCCCCAAACTGGAATGGCCAGAGCTTCTTTTTTTTTCCCCCCCTTTCTTGACCGGGACGGGTTGTCCCTTTTCTCCCTCCCCCCGTCAAGGGAAACGACCCCCCCTTCTTCCCGGTTTTTGCCCGGACCGAAGGGTCTCCTCCTCTTTTTCCCTTCCTCCCGACTGATAGCCTTTTAGGGGCTTTTTCCATGTGATCCTGCGCAGCCTTGTTTTCTCCCCCCGAGGCTTCGAGAAAAGAGCCTTTCTCCCCCCCCCCCTTCGAGATGATCACGATCCCTTTCTTTTCCCCACGCTCCCCAACTTTCCCGGAGTCCCCCCTTTTTGTCTTTCCCTCCCGATGGGTCGGCTTCCTAGTAGGATTTTTTTTTCTTTCCTTCCCGTTGGACAGAGACCGAAACCCTCTTTCTTCGTCGGTCTTCGGTTTAAGACTCGTCTTCCCCCCCCTTGGTCCCGAAGCACAGTGATCGCCTTTCTTCCCCTTTTTTCTTTTTTCTTCCCCTGGACAGGTGAGGGCAAGTAGCCATGTGCTACCCCTCTTTTTTTTTTTTTCTGCTGCACGACCCACGCAGGAACAGGTGGTGCGTCTCCTTCTTCTTTTCCCTTGCGTCAGGACCCCTCTTTCCTTGGCGTGGGCGGTGGCGGTCACCTTCCCCCTGCCAATCCGAGTTCACAGCGAATTTCTTTTCTGTCTGTTTCCCCCTTTTCACGGCAGGAACTGTTTTTTCCCTGGAGCAGGAAACTTCTTTGCCTCCTTTCGGTTTGCTCGAAAGGTTCCCTCTTCTTTTTTGAGATCGACTCTTTTTTTTTTCAAAATGGAGTTTTTTCACTCTCCGGTTCCCGAATTACACTCGCCCCCTTTCCTCTCACTATCCCTTTTTTTTTCTTAGGATAGCGTTGAAGGATCCCCACCCCCCTTCCGACTTTTTCGCTTCGGGTATGAAATCTTTTCCCCTTCCCCCTTTTTTCCCATCTTAGACCTTGCCCTGTCCCCCCCCCTGCATAGTGCGAATTTTCTTTTGTTTTCTCTGATGTTCTTAGCGGTCTTTTCCCGCTTTGGTGGGACGGCCGGTCATTCTACCTTTCAGGGCGAAGTGGAGAGACCTTTTTTCCCCCTCCTGCCTTCTGTCCATTACAACGGCACAGTTTTCCTTCTTTTCTTCGCACAAAAGTCCGGTTCATTTTTTTTCTTCCCCCCCCTTCCTCTTTCCTCCGTTGTGGGTGGTTGATTTTTTGTTGTTACTTTTTTGTTGCGCGAGGAGGTCCTTCCTCTTAAAGGGCCCGGCCTCTTTCTCTTTAAAAGAGTTTGTTAGGTTGTCCACCCATTTCTTTTTTCCCGCGGTCTTCTCCATTTTTCGGACAAGGGAAGTACCCCTCTTTCCTTTCCAGTCACCACGGCCCTTTTCTCTGCCGCGAAGCAGGTCGAGTCTCTCTTAGGTGTTAGGCATTCGTTCCCATCCTTTTCTGTTTCGGCCGGTCGAACCCAACGGGAAGGGGACGTTCCCTTTTTTCATCGATTTCGGCGTGGTTTTTTCCCCCTTTTCGACTCGTAAACCGCCGATCCCTGGGTCCCCGTTTTTCTTCCTCCTCGTTTGACTTTGCGGAACATTCCCTTTCTCAGAACCTTTTAGTGGACCCCTTTTTTGCAAACGCCGTTCGTTTCTCGTCGATTCGCGACCCCCTCGTGACAAGTCTCCGCCCCCCCTCGGCTCGCCGGCGCAAAACCGTTCCCCTTTTTTTCCCAGTTAGTTTTTTTTTTTCTCCCTTTCCAGTTCGCAGGCTTTCCACCTTTCGTTTGTCCCCGTAGGGCGCTGTTTGACTCCGTTCGTTCCTTTTTTTTCCGTGAAAAACGGCCCGACCCCCCCCCCCCACTCGTTCCCGATCTGTTCGACCCTGGTCCCCCCTTCCCCCCGAGATTCCCTACCCTATTGACTTCCCTTTTCCCCACGCCGTCCGCGCACCCCCTCGGGATATTCCCAGCGGGACTTGCCGCCCCCCCCCTTTTTTTTTTTTTCCCTTTCAGCAACCCACGCGTTTTTTCGTGCGCGATGACCTCATGATGTTTTCCCCGTTCTCCCCTGACCGCCCCGACGCAGCACCTGTCTCTCTTTTTCTCGTCCCCTTTTTTTCCCCCCCCATCCTACGAGGAATCTTTCTCAGTTCATCACCGGCTTTTTGCTATTTGGAGTGTCCGGACGACTGTGAGAGTGTTACCACCAAACTAACCCTCCCCTGTGATAATCCGTCCCGCTTCTTAGTGTATGATATTTTCTTCTTTCCGGTTAAAAGACCTAGTCCGATAAGGAGCTCCATGTCCTGCCAGTTGCTCTGTCAATGGAAAGTTCCTCTTTTTTTTTTCCGCAGACGACCGGCTTTTTAGGATTTCTTTCCTATGGGCGGCCCGGGCTTTTCCCCCCATTATCTGCCCGGACCGTTCTTCCCCAGTCGTTTTAACCCCTTCCACCCCCAGATCAAAACTACCCTTTTTCCTCCATCAGTCCTCCCCCGAAGTCCCCCCCTCCTCGGCAATAAAAAGACTTTCCTTTTCCCCCACGAAAAGTCTCTCGAGTATGAGATTCCCCCTTTGCGGTGGTCAAGCCTTTTCCTTTTCCTTTTGCACGCTTTCTGTAAGCTGTAGTTTCCTCTTCTTCCCCCCTTTTCGGTGACATTTTTCCCCTTCTTCATCTTTGGCCCCCCCCTTTTCCGAGGGACACCTGTTTTATCTCTGCCCCCTCCCCCCAACCCCTTCGTGGCATTTTCGCGTTTCCTAACTGGTTCCCTTTCCTTTTTTTTTTTTGCACCCCCAGTCAAGGGCTGCTCGTCTTCTTTTTTCGGGTGTTCCCCCTCTCTGCACAGGGGAAATGTCCCCTCCCCCCCCAGTGGTTCGGTTTTTTTTCCCGCACCCGGAGTTTTTTGGCGTGCTTTTGGTTTTTTACTTTTTTCGTTTTTTTGTGTGCCCCCGGTGACCGACCCACACCAAACGGCCTTTTTTTTTTTTCCTGGTGCTTTTCCAGGAAGAAGGGTGTCCTTTCGACCCTTTTTCTTTGCAGCATTTTGCCTTTTTTTTTTTTCTTTTGAAGGTGGGGAACTCCTGGTTTGGGGAGAGGCAACCCTTTTTTTTCTCCCTTTTTTCCAAACAAGGCCTCGGGTAGAGTTCTACCTCTTTTTTTTTTTCTCAGGGGACTTCTCCCCCGACCTTTTTTTTCGACCCCCTTTCGTCTTTTTCTTTTTTTCCTTCATGCAACCAAGGACCTTCCCCTTCCTGACGCTCAGAAATTGTGTCGAGAAAGGCAGGCCCCGTTGGGACTCTTTCCTTCTTTCTCGGACTCGACGCGACTTTTTTTTTCCCAAGGACAGAACCTCCTGACGGCCCTTTTTCCCCTGCGTTCTCCTGGAAATTGTCGACCCTTCATTCGAGTCTTGCCCCTTCCCATCGGAATTAGTGTTCCCAGGTTTCTTCTTCCCTTCGGAGTTGAAGTTTTCACCCCCTGGAATAGGTGAGGGGGCCTGGACACCGTTAGAGCAATTCCTTTTTCAACGGGAGTTAGTAGACGCCCTTTTCTTTTCCTCTTAGTTGTTGGGTAAAACTGTGCCTCGGCTCCGTGTCCCGATTGGGTTTTGCCCCCTTTCCCCTCCTCTGATGGCTGGCGGCGATTTCCTCCTCCTGGGGTCGAACCATCCTTTCCCGCAGTACGCGTTTCATGGAGCTTTCTCTTCCTCTTTCGGGAACCTCGCTGCCCCCCTTTCCCCCCCCGGGACAAGGAGAACCGTTTCTTTGTGAAAGGATTTGGCCGTTCTCCTCTCTTTTTTTTTCTGGTTCCCCCGGCTGTCCCGCTTTTCCCTCAATGATAAAGAAAACTTTTTTTCCCCCCCCCTTTTGGTGAGCTTTCCGAGACCAGAACCTTTCTCTCCCTTTCCCCCCTCCCCCCCTTCAAA
>Ga0179593_1643871_pt1 | contig 12865 bp, 24 predicted proteins | sample CZODoug2_1_08_16_FD_185931 | JGI IMG/M metagenome (GOLD analysis project Ga0179593, IMG submission 185931) | Vadose zone soil fungal communities from Angelo Coast Range Reserve, California, USA - CZODoug2_1_08_16fungal (PacBio error correction) | ecosystem: Environmental > Terrestrial > Soil >... | reverse complement strand
TCTGCCTTTTTTTTCCTTCAACGTCACGCTTCCCCCCTTGCGCGTCGCACCGCCTTTCTTTCCACGCAATGTGCGGGGGTCCTTTTTTTTAAGCCTCTCTAATCAACCTTTCTTGATTGATCATCCACCTTCCCCCTTTTCCATGGGCCCCGGAAAGAACGTCTCTCTTTCCTTTTGAACGCGACGGAGCTCCCCCCTCTCCTTTCGTCCATTATACTTGCATTTCCTCCTCCCCCCCTTTTTCTACGCGTTTGTTCCCCCTTTTTTTTTTGGGGCCGTCGGGGTTGCCCCTCCAACTGGCCCCGACCAGTCTTTTCCTTTTCTTCCCCCTTATTTGCGCCTGTTCCCTTTCTTCCGTGGGCACTTTTTTTCCGAGCTTTTTTCAGGCGTTTTTTTTCCTTTTTTTGCTGACAAACTCCTTTCCCTTTCCCGATGGAACTTTCCTGGACGGACTTGCGTGCGTTTTGCGTCGGCGTTTGCCCCCTGTTTCCTGGGTTCGTTTTCCTTTTTTTTCCCTCTGCACTCACTGTGCCTCACCCTTTTTTTCCCTCTGGTACGGGCAGGGTTCTCCCCCAAAGCAAACAATTTTTCCCTGAAGGTGTCAGGACCTGATCCCCTTTTTCCGATTTTCCTCGTTATATTTTTCCCCGAACGTGTTTTCTTTGGACGTACGAGCAAGACCTGGAGGCCCGTGTACCCCTTGTTTTTTCTTTTCTCCTCGATGCTGGGGACCATTTGTCATGATTCATTATTCCCCCCGCGAGGAAGTGGTCCCACCTTTTTTTTCGTTCCAAACGTGTTCCGATTCCCTTTTTTTTTTTTTGTAAGCAGAAGGCCCTTTCCTATTTTGCTCTTTCTTACCCACTGGTTTTTGGGCGCAACATGTCCCACCCTTTTTGCCACACCACACGGACGTAACCCGGCCGGATTTCCCGCGTACACAAAGGCCCCCCTTTTTCCCGTTGTCCCGTCTCAATTTTTTCCGCGGTCTTTGCTGCGATTCAAAAAGTTTTTTCCCACGGCCAGTTTTTCTGCCGGAGATTCACCTTTTCTTCCCCTTGGAGCTTCTTTTTTGTGCCGTGGCTTCCTCCGCCACCTCCGGGTGCTGCCAGGGGTCCCTTCGAGTTTTTTTTTTTATTTCGCACCACTCCGTATTGAAGTCCTTCCCCCAACCATTCTTGTGTTTTTTCTTGCTTCAATAGAACGTCTCCGGCGTTCTCTTGTCCCTTCGTTTTTTCTTTCAGCGCCATTTTTTTTTTCCGCGTCCGCAAAGGTAGATCTCCTAATACGTCGATGTGCCTCCCGCTGCCTTATTGAAGGCTTTGGAGTTTTTCACGTCGCTTTTCTTGATCGGAAAGAAATTTGTTCAGGCGCCCGACACTTTTCCCAATGGGCTTTTCCGCCCTTTTCTTCACACCCCCAACTGACCCGTTTATCCCGCATGACATTCGGCCTTTCCCTTTTCGGTGGAATGCCGTTTTCTTTTTCTGCCGGTCGGTATACGTCTTTTTTTTTTTTTTCCTGTTTCTTCTCAGTTTGACCCCCCTTCCACCTTGTTTTTTTTGGCCTTCATACCGGTTTTTGGACCAGTCGAATGGTTCCTTTTTTTTCCCCCACACCAGGTTTTTTTTTCCTCCCTCCCCTTTGAATCTTATTTTTTTCCGCAGAACGCTCCCTTTTCCTTACTGAGTTCCCCAGGTTCCTTCGGAGACTTCCCCCTCCTTTCACGCGGGACATTCGGTCCCCTCCTCTTTTGTTACTCTTTTTCCTTTTCCGGTAATGGTGGCCCCCTTTGCTCCGCCTGTGGGCAGTATCTATCTCCTCTTTTTTGAGAGAGATACCTTTTCCCCAGCTCCGGCTCGGCACCATTGTCTCAGTTTCCCGCGCTGGTTTTTTTTTTTTAAAGACAATTGGTCCTTTTTTGAAGCGGTACCAATGTTTTCCTCTGACCTGGCCCTCATTTTTTTCTTTTGGTTTTTTCTTTCGTCCTGGACCCCTTCCCGGAGGGAGGCTTTTCCTTCCCCTTCACAATTTCAGGCTCCTTTCCCAAACGGTTGTTTCCAGGCGGCATTAGTCCTCAGGGGACCGGTGTCCTTCACGGCCCAAGATCCGATTTTTTTTTTTTTGGGTACTCACAGCCGTTTTATCGTAAAATCGGTTTTTTTCCCCTCCGTGGAATCATTCTCCCCCGCAAGGTGCCCTTTTTTTTTTTTTTTCTGCGGTCATGCACGGTTTCTGCGTTCACCGGTATCTGTTTCCCCTTTGGTGCTCGCCACAGGTAGACCCCCTTTTTCCCACATTTCGTGTTCCATTTTTGTTTCGTCAATCCTTGATTTTCTTTTCTCGTGATTTTTCAAAAGAACAAGGCGGGCCCCCCAGAGATTTTGACCGGTTCTGGATATCTTGATTTTTTACCCTCCTTTGTGCCTATATGAGTTTGGGATCGATTCCCGACCTGGCGGACCCCCGTTTGCCGCTGGAGGACCACAGTGCTTTTTTTTTTGGCCCATTCAGCGCGCCTTTCCGTTTTCGGGAATTTTCCCCCCCAAACACGAAATGGTCCGTCCTTACCGACCGACATTAGCTGTCGGTCCCCTCCTCCCTCTGTCGGCTTTTTGCAGTGCACACCCTTTCGTGTCGGGTGTTTCCACCAGTCCAAGGCTTCCTTATTTTTTCACTTTCTCCCCCAGTGACCTCACTTTTCTCCTTGCCCCAGCGGCGTAACTCTTTGTATACGCCTTTTTTCAAGACCTCCACGTCTTTCCCCTGAAAACCCCTTCCTGAGTGCCTCTTTTTTCTTGATCGGCGTGTTTGACCCCCCCTGTGTCGTTTTTTTTTTTTTTTTGCGCTTTTTTCTGTGAGGCGAAGTCCCCCCTTTCACCCGGTTGACCCCCTTTCCAAGGCGGGGCTTCTTGCCCCCCGCTTTTTTTTTTTGCCCACGAACAAACAAAAACTTCCTTCTTTTTTTTTATCCAGTTTTTTCCCTCATTGCCAGTGGGCATTTTTGCCATAGCGACGTTTTCCTTCGTTTTGACCAGGTGTTTGCTGGGCAAAACTCTTCACTCCGTCGGGACTTTCCTTTTTCCCCTCCCGTTTTAGGGAAGAGGACTCTTTGTGTTACCTCCCCTCTGAGTCATGGTATTTTTTCTTTTTCTTTTTTTTTCCCATGGTTTGCTTGTTCTTGCTGCGGCCCCCCCCCCTGCAAGTCCATTTTCTCCTGTGCGGCCAGTTAGGTGTTTTTCCCCTTCTCCCCCGTCGAACACGTTTTTTTATGCCCCCCCCTTTGACCCTCTTTTTTTTCAAAAACGACTCGCTTTGTGCCAGGTCGTACCGGTTTTTGAGTTCCATCGTCCTCCTGTTTTTGTCCCTATCTTGCGTTTCTGTTCTTTAGGTTCCCTTTTTCCCTTTTTTTACAATACCTGTTCCCTTTTTCCCAGTCCGAGATTCGTTCCCTTCCCGGAGTGAGTTTTCGCTTTCTTGACGGCCCCAGCCCTTAGTGGCCTTTTGGTTCTACTTGGAATTTACTTTACTTGGCAAGGAGTCCTTCACGACCATATCGGAGGAGCTCTTCCTCTCAAAGGCCACACTGGCGACTTTCTTGTCTTTTCTTATTTCCAATGTTTTTCATCTTTTCCAGTCTCGGAATCTCTATTTTTTGCCCCCCTCCCTTGAGTGGAGGGAGTTTACTCCTTCCGGGACACGGTCGCTCCGGCTGACGGGCTCGAGGTTCTTTTTTGTTCCCTTAATTTCTCTTTATTCCTCCGTTTTTTCCTGATTGATGACGCTCCCCCCCCCTTTTTCGACCCCGGTCAAGATGGCGCTACCGGGTTTTTTTTTTTTCCGGGTACCCTCCCCTCCCCCCTTTTCGGGCTTCAGCCCCCTGCATATCTTGTCCCCCCTGCTTGTAACATGATTCCCTCCCTCCGTGGCCCCTGGGCAGGTTTACCTCCCCTCGGCCCCTTTCCGTGAGCTGCTTTGCCCTTAGGTCCCATTCTCCTTTTTTCCCTTCCTGACGGTTAAGTTTCCCCTTCTGTTCCCCCCCTGATGTGGGGTTTTTTTTTTTTTTTCAGCGAAACTTCACGTGTGCCCCCGTACCCTTTCCAGGAACCTCATTATCGGGTCCCTTTTTTCCCACGGATGTTCGGTTGTTCATCTGCTCAGAACTTGCTCTTTTTTGCAACCCAGACGGTTTTCTTGGGCTCTAGACGGGGGCCGTTCCCCTTTGGGTGAGCTCCCCCCTTTTACGGTTTCACGGTTTACTTTTCCCTCCGGTTTCGGGTTCGATTTTAACCCAATAATGTTGAGACGGCTGGACGGTGCCCCCGTGTTTTGTGGACCCCCTTTTCCACCAATGGAATAAGAAGGTCCTTCCTTTCAGCGTCGTGTGACCCCCTTTCTTTTCCTCATGTTCGGTACATTTTTTTTTTCATTTCCTTTTTTTTTTACTTGCAAGAGTTACAAGACGAGACCCCTTTCCCTGAGTCGCTCGGATTGATGTGCTCCCCTTTTCCCCCAAGGGAATTGTGGTTCCTCTTCTCACGTTTTCTTTTTTTGTTAAGTCAGTTCCACCTGGTTTTCCCTCTTTCCGAGGCCTTTTCCCCGTTGAAGGCGGCTTTTCTCTTTCGCTCAACAGGGAAGGACCCCGAACCCCCCCCCCCTGCCCCCCCCCCGTCAGATCATCTTAACCAAGGACAACTCTCTTCCAGTTCGGCTACTGGAGTTTTTTTTTCCTCTTTCTGTGAAGGGTCTCTTCTTTTAGGCCTTGTTTTTGTTTTCTTTGCCCGACATCTTTCCTGTTTTTCTCGGTGCTCCTTTTCACTGGGGTGCAAGGTTTTCCCCCGCGTCCCCGAAAACTTCCCTTTTGTTTCCATTTTCCTCCCCGTCGTTTTTTTTTTCGCGTTAGTGTCTGTCCTCTCCGCGTCGTCGGGGAAAGTTTCAACCATTTTTTTTGTAGAGGATCCACTTCTATTTGCGTTCTTTTTCTGGCAGCACCACGGTTCGTTTTTCCTATTTGGCCAGCAAGAGTTTCCCGCGTCCGCCAGGTCTTGATCGTTTTGCTTACCCCTCCCGCGTTTTTTCTACCAGGCCCCCCCTTTCTCCTGATTTTGAACATTTTGCTCGAGAACGCCCTTTTGATCGTCCAGGTGCGCGGCTTCCCCTCTTTCCCTTTCTCTCTCCTTTTTACCCCCCTGGTCGACGGGCAGTCCCCCTCCCTGCAATGCCCATTACTAAGGCACCTTGTCCTTGTCGGGAAAGCGGCTTCTGATTTCCCTCTGATTCGATTTTCCGGCGGCGACTTCCCCAGCTTTCCGAGGAAACCTTTTTTGGAAGTCTCACCGTCCTTTTCTAGTTTTTTTCTCTTACCCACCCCCTTTTTCTAGGCTGCCGGTGCCTCCCCGGAATGGATTTTTTACGCCGCGACGCCCTGCCTTATCTCCTACTGAGTGCAGTTTCTTCGAACTTTTTCTTCCTTGGTCCCCCTGCTGAACACCACGTTTCCCCCCCCCTGTGTTTTACCTGCGGGGTCATACGTTCCCTTCGGGCAGCTGCAGTACTTCCTTTTTCCCTTCCTCCTCCGTTTTTTTTTTTTTTTTCTCCTTCCAGGACCGGCCCCGCCAAGGAACGTTTTGATCCCCCTTCCCCGGTTCCAACAGAATTTGCTGTTTTTAAGAATTTTTCTTTTTTTAACTTTTTGAATGTATATCTGACACTTTCCCTCCTTACTTAGATCGCTTCCCTGTTTCCTTTTTTTTCGGAAGATTTCCCCTCTTTTTCACCTTTTTTTCTTGTTTCCCGGTTGTTTTTTTTGGGACGGCGCCCCTTTCCCCCTTTCCTGTCTTTTTTTGTTTTTGATTGTCAAAGATCTCCTTGGCAGGTGACCTTGGCCCCTTGTTGTTGTTTTCTTTTCTTGTGGATCTGACCCGGTTCCCTCGGAATTACCTCCCCTCCTCGCCGCTCCCTTTTTTAGTTTGTCTTTTTTCTTTTTTCTTCGGGATGGCATCCCTTTTTTTTCTCACTTTGTGTTTTTTGTTTACGACCCCTTCTGCCACTTTTCTGTGTTCAGGGCGCCCTTGCGATCATCGATTTCGTTCTCTTTTTTGCGTCTGGCTCATTTTTGTTTTGACCAAGGTCTGGAGGTCCCTTACGGCGCGTCCAGCGGACCTTTTATATGGCTCCTACTCTGGAGTTTTTTTTTTTTCCACGTGGCTGGCTTTGGCCACCGTGTTTTGTTCCCACCTTCGGACAGTTCGGCCTTTAGCCTCTTACACGAATGGTTTTTCCCATTTCCCTGACTTTCATCTGCCAGACACTACCGCTCCCCTAGGGTTTTTCTTTTTTCCCGCCGCTTGCCCTCCCCAACCTTTCTTTTTTCTCGCCAAATCTTCCCGTTCCCTGGTTCTTTTTTTTTTTTTCCTCTCCAAGTTCCCTTTTGGTGCATATCACCGGGTCGCGGCAGTCCTCCTCCGTTCAACAGGCTTCGAACCAAAGCTCATTTCCCTTGAACCCCCCCTTAGTTCCCGTTGGGGATGATACGTGCTTTTTTTCGTTGTGCGTTTTTTTTTTGCTGCTTGTGCGGCTCTGTTTTTTTTCTCTTCACGACCTCTCAAGTTTTTCCCCCCGCTGCTCTCCTGGCTCCGGGAAATAGGGGTTGAAAAACAATTCACCCAAAGGACTTTTTTCAGTGCTTTTTTTGGACCGGCTTTTTTTTTTTTTCACATCCATAGAGCCTTTTTCCCCCTTTTGGCTGGGCACTCCTTTCCAAGTCTTTTTCTTCGCCCTTTGTCTTCCTTATTTTATTTTTTTTACAGTCCCTGACCACCCTTTGAAGGCCCCTCGCTTGCTTTTTTTAGGGCCATGGTTGGCCTTGGTTCTTTCTTTTGTGCGCACCCCGTTCCTCTATTTGGCTTTTTTTCTTTCCAGGGTTTTTTTTTTTTCTACAAGGTTTCGGACCCACCCAGGCTGTGATTTTTTTCCACAGTTAAAACGTTCGGGCCCCCCCCAAACGGCTGCCGCCTTTTTTTCTCGTCTCAGAAGCTTTGTCCTGAGTGGAAGGCTCTGCTTTCCCCCCCCAGATCGGTTTCGGGCCGATTGGCTTCCCCTTTTTTACATCCGTGGAAAACCTTTCCGTTTTCCCTTACACATACTGTCTCTGCCAACAAAGACGGCCCCTTTTTTTTTTGTTCCCTCTTTGGCAAATTAAGGGCGGCTTGTTTCCCCGCTGAACCAAGTCTGACTTTTTACTATCTGTTTTTCTGTTCCGCGTTCCGCCTCCCCCTGCATTGTGGGAGGAACGTATCTTTCTCTGGTATTGCTGCTAACTCTGTACACTCCTTTCCTCTTTTGTCCCCTCGGATTTCTTTTCCCCCTCAGAATTGCGTGTTTCCCTGATTTCGTTTGTCCCTGGTGCGCGACGGGCCCCCCCCAGAATGGAGGGTTTTTTTCCTCCTTCTCCTTTTCTTGCGTCATAACTTTTCCTTTGTTTTTTTTTTTTTGTTTGAGTCTGGTTTCTTTGGTTCCGCGAACCCGTCGCTGGCCCTCCTCGGGCCTCGTCGCACCCCTCCTTTTTCCCCCACTGGCGGGCGTTCAGTCCCCTTCCATCCGAGGGGACTGAAAAGACGTTCCCCCCTAACCGATCCGTGCCATTTTTTTTTTTCAACTGTCGCCCGTTTTGGATTTGGTTAACGCGGACCGGCGCCCCGATATTGTCCCCTTTTCTTCCCATTCTGTGCCCGGACGTTCCTTTTCTTCGTCCTTTCCACTAGTTTTTTTTCAGAGAAAACTCACCCTGGGTTTTTTTTTCCCCCCGTGTCCTTTTCCCGGAACTTTTTTTTGGCACCGGATGTACGGGTGCCGCATCGGCCTTTCACGAACTTTTTCCCCCCCCTTCCCTTTCTGAACACTCCTTTTACGATGGAAACCCTGGTCTTTTCCTTCCTAATTTCCGGACCGACTCGCGTTTGCCGACACTTTCTCACCGGTTATTGCTCACATCTTTTTTCCCCCCTTAGGCAAATTTTTTTATGCAGCGAGCCGGCTGGACGGTTTTTTCCTATCCTGGCCAATTTCCCGAAGGGGGAAGCCCTCTTCCGCGATTCTAACCCTTCGCTTTTTTCCTTGATCCCGTGTTTTTTTTTTTTTTTTCTTTTTGAGTAAGGACTTGAAGAGTTCCCCCTTTTTTTCTCCACTGTGTCCCTGCTGGTCTTTTTCCCAGACCGGCCCAAGGGTTTTCTGATACCGATTCCTTCTTACTTTTTCCAACGTTTTGCGGCAGGGGCCTTTTTTATCTGTTGGCAGTGTCCTTAGTTCTGAGCGCCTTCCCCTTTGGCCGGGAGCCCTGCCCCCCGCCAGTCATTTTCCCCCCTGAACTTTCATCTCTACCACCACTGTCCCCTAGCATGGTTGACTTTTCCTGGAGGCTTGTCGGTCCCTTTTTTCCCCCCTGGTGCGTATCCCTTCTTCCCCGTTTTGCCTGTCCCCTTTCTTGTTAGAAGTTTTTTTTTCCACCCTGGGAAGTCCCCGTGGCGCGACCGACCCCCCGCGTGTGCTGCCTTTTTTGCCTTTGTGGTTTTTATCTTTTTTGTTTTCTGGAAGCTAAAGTTGGTTTTTGAAAGTAGCCGGAACCCTTCCAGGACTCCATTCCGCACCTTTCTTCTTGGTTGAGTTTTCCCCCCGTCTTTTTTATGTGGCCGCCCCGCCCGTTTGAAAAGGCCAGTCGATCGAGGTCCCCCGGAAGTACTTCCTCTCCTAGGCACGTTTATGACCGGTTTTTCTTTTTTGGGCTGGCCTTTTTTCCCCCCGGTCGCTCTTCTCCTGAATCTGTTTTTTTCAGTTCGCGCGCCCCTACCTACAAATGGCTTGGCCCTACAGATGAGAGACCCCCCCTTGGTGAGACTGCCCCGACGTGCCCCCCCGCTTTCCCTGCATGTTTTTTTTTTCAAAACCTTGCTTTTTTAAGCGTGACGCTGATGAAGGATTTCTCCCGCCGATTAAGCTTCCCGCTCCGGGCACCCAGCTGTGGTCCACCTGTCTTGTCTCTTGGAGTCTTCCCAGGTGGGACAGTTTCGTGCCCCCTTCCCGTTAAATTTCTATTTTGGGTCCCGAAGATTTCCTTTCCCCCCCCGTTTCCGAAGAAGCTCGATATAATTAATGAGGTGCCCCCTCCCCCGTTTATCGGAGTATTTTTTTCCCAAGGACCCCCCCCCTTCCCACACTGTATCTCTTCGGGTGTTTACCTGAGGCTCCCCTTTTTCCCCTTTACTTTCATGGTTCCCCATGTTAGCTCTATCTTTTCCCTTCCCCGTTTTTTTGGTCCTTTTTCGTTGCTCGGCACCCTTTCCCCTTTTTACACCAAGTTACCTCATTCAGGTACAACCGTTTTTCTCTCCCGTAAATTTTTTCTTCCTTTTTTTTTTTCCCTGTCTACGCCGTCCGATGGTTACCTGGCACTCCCTTCCGCTGCGCGTTTTTTTTTTTCCTTAAGGCGGGAGATTTTTTTTTTTCTCACCTTTTAGATGAGCAACCGGGTGTGGACTTTTCCCTTTTCTTTTTCCGAACTGGGAAAAACTTCTCCTTTTCCTTCCCCCCCCCCCACGACGCAGGGGACCGCCTTGTTGCCGGCCCGCCGACCCGGTGATCGTAAATCGTCTCATACCTTCCCCCTCTTCTGTCCGTAAGTCTTTGCCTTAGAGTTTTGGCAATTTTGGACGGACTTCAGGGGAATTTTCCGGGTTTCCCCCGTTCCGTAGTCTCAACTTTTTTTTCTTCTCCATGGACTTGAAGCCAAGGCCCATTTCCCTTCCTTGGCGCGACGCTTTTTCCCGTTTCCTGATTCATTTTTTTCCGCGTCCCCCCCTCCCCGGGTCCCCCTTTCTGAGATCCTTTTCCTTTGAGCGCCTGGTTCCCCTTCGGTATGCTGTTTTGGTCCCGGTCCCGTTTTTTCTGGTGTCCCCCTCTTCACGACGTGTTTTTTTAACCGTAACTTTTCGTGCTCTTTAAGCCTCTTACCCCACACGAACTTGTCTTCCCGAACGGACCTTTTCTTCAGACCCCTCCCGGGCTGGTTTTCATCCCGCTTTGGCCCCAGACACCCCTTGTCTCCTCAACGGCACCCAGTTTCCCCTTTTCCTTCGGGAGAACCTTCCCCTTTTCTTGGTCCTCCCCTGAGGAGTATTCTCCCCCCCTTGATACGCCTTTCAACAGGGAACTTCCCTTTCCAGTAGCCGACCCCTTCCCACCCCATTTTTCTCTTTTTTCTTTTTTCCGTGCGTTTTTGTTGATCCCGGCGTGTTGGATTCTTCTTCTCTCCTTTTTTTAGAGATAGAAATCTGCTATTCACCCGGTGCCCGCTTTTTTCAATCGGAAAATCGGGTTTTTTTTTCCCCCCTTTGCCTGTTGAAACCTTACCTTATCGGAAGGGGTGAGCTTACTTTTTTTTCCCCGGCTGGTCCCCCCTTGACAGTCCTTTTTTCTCGGGCTTGTTTTTTTAGGACGGGTAGAGCCGGACTTTTTTCTTTTTTTTTTCCTTCGAGGACCCTGTTTTTCGCACCCCCGTTTTTTTTTCGGGAGGGCCATGTTTTTCTTTGTTCCGTGTTCCCCCCCAGGGCCCCGTCCATTTTTTCTTTGCCTTTTCCCGGATTATTTTTTTTTTTTTTTTCTTATCCCAACTGAACCAATTTTGATTGCCTACCCGTTGTTGTCCGGACAAAACGCCTGCGCCCCCCCTGCGGAATCTCCCTTCCTTTTTCGTCCTTTCAGGTTTGGCTTTTTTGTGCAGCTATGCGTCCTTCTCGCATGCCGTGGGACCCGTCCCATTTTTGCCCCCCCGTTCTCTCAATTTTTTTGTCCCGGTATCCTGTTCGTTTCACCGGCCCCAGGCCCTTTCCCCCACTGCCGTTTTCGGAGGGGTAGGTTTTTTTCACCCCGTCGGGGTTCTTCTGAGTCTTTTCCAGAAACTCTCTGAGTCGTTCAATCCCTCTCCCCCCCCTTCCTTGGCGGACGTTCTCCGGGGCCCCTTCCCTTTGATAAATTCAGTTACAAAGACGGTCTTTTCTCTGTTCCCCATTTTTTCGGATCTCCTTTTTTCCCCCTTGTTTTTTTTGCTGGTACCCGGAGTTGCTTTCCTTTGGCCCCCAGTAGCTTTTTCTTCCCCGCGAATAGCGGTCCCCTCCTCTCTTCCCTTCCTCTCCTTTTTTGTTGTTTTTTCTCTCGTTACCTTATTGGTTCTTTTTTCTCACGCTCGGGTCCCCCCCCTTTTTGAGGGCGTCAGACGTTCTAACTGGAACCAGGCCTTTTCCTTCTTTATTACAGCCCCCCTCTCCTTTTTTTAAAGCTTTTTTCTGGCGTTGTTCCGCGACGATCCTCCTTCTTTCGTTCCCCCATATTTCCTTGCCCAGCTCCCGCGCCCCTTTTTCTTTTTTCCCCTCGTGGCGGTTTTTTCTGAACCTCCACCCATCTTCCATTTTCTGGTGGGCACTTGATACGGCGTGTCCCCTTTCCTTTCCCCACTCATCGGGTCATTTTTTTTTTTTTAGCTGTTGGACGAGCTTCCCCCCTTCCCCTTCCAAGGACGATGGTTTTCCCCCTGCCCCTTCCTCCTTCGACTTGTGGGGCGCGGCGTTTTCGCCTTCCTTTTCACGGTTATGCATCACCTACCGGGTAGTGCTCTCCCCCTCCTTTCCTGCCCCAGGCCCTTTTTTCCCTTTTTGTGCCCACCCATGGATCCGCACTCATTCATCCGGAGTTTGCTTTCCCCCCTTTTTGCAAATTCCGTTCCTCATTTCTCCCCTCCCTGGTAGACTTTTTTTTTCCGTTTTCGCGTCCAATGGCCTAGTCGCTGATTCTTTTCCCCCCCCCCCTCCCCTTCCCCAAGGGTACCGGCGAGAAGGAATTTTTTTTTTTCTTTTTCAACCGGTTTTTTTTCCTCCTCCCCAGTGCGGGGTCCTTCCAGGGCGGACTTTCGGCTTTCACAGGGGCGCGAGTCTTTTCCCCTCTTTCCACAAAACGCCCCCCCCCCCCCCCCAACCCTGCGCTAAACCCTTTTCATGGTCCGGACGTTGCTTGTTCGCGGTTTCTTCTTATCAGTTTCGTCCCTTTTGGCACGAGTCTAGGTGCGCACCCCCTTCTTTCACAGATGGTCCTTGCGCGCCAACCACGCGTTCCTCCCGGTGTCGTTTTCTGAAGGTTTTTGATTTCTTTATTGTTTCTGGCATGCTCCGTTTTCGGTCGTTTTTTTTCTCTTACTTTCGTTGTGGGGTTTCAGCTTTCTCGGCACGAACAAGTTTTTCGAGTTTTTTTCCCCCCACTTATTTTTTATTTGACTCCCCTAACCGGCGTCCGCCCCCATGTCTCTCTCCGAGTTCCCCGCAATATTTTACCAGGCCCTTTTTATTTACGTTTTTTTGTCCGATTTGTGGTTTCTTGCAAGGCCTTTTGCTCGTGTCGAACGATCGTTTTAGGCGCGCCCCCCCTCCCTCCCTGGGGCCTTTGTTTTTCCTTCGTTTTTTTTTACGGTTTTACTCTTTTTTTTTTGACCCAGCCATCCCCTGCTCCCCTTACGGCATTGCTTTTTTTGCTGGTGGACCTCTCTTTCTCCCACGATACTTCCTTTTAGTTCGGTCTCCAACAAAACAGCTTTCGTTCCCCCCCCCCTTTCCTTTTTTTCCGTCTCCTTTTTTTTGTTCCGAATTGCGCCGTTTTTCCTCCCCCCCCCCCTTTTGCTCATAAGGTTCCTTTCTCCCTTCTGCTTTCGTTTACGAGAGCTCCTTAATGAGTGCCCCCTTTCTTTCTTCCTCCGTAGGGACATTGGTTCCCCCTTCCCAATGCTAAACCCCCCTCCCAACTTGACTCGGGTGGAACTTCTTTGTTT
>Ga0179593_1513456_pt1 | contig 12865 bp, 16 predicted proteins | sample CZODoug2_1_08_16_FD_185931 | JGI IMG/M metagenome (GOLD analysis project Ga0179593, IMG submission 185931) | Vadose zone soil fungal communities from Angelo Coast Range Reserve, California, USA - CZODoug2_1_08_16fungal (PacBio error correction) | ecosystem: Environmental > Terrestrial > Soil >... | reverse complement strand
ACTGTTTACTCGCGGCTTTCGAACCATCTATTTTTTTACCCCCTTTTCCTAGATTCGGCATCGCTTCAAATTATGGCTCTTTCTGGTCCGATTTCCACTATGTTCCTCCATCACGACACGTGTGGCGTACCGCCTCCGGTAAAATCGGGTTTTCCTTATCGCGGCCCCTTTTTTTTTCTGCTCTCTTGCGGGCAAGCGTTTCTTTTTTTGGACTGCCGTTCAGTTTTTTTCCGCCTGTAATTTTAGCAGGCCCTTCGCTGCCTTTCCGTTCCTCCTTGGGGCTGGTCAGTATTTTTCAAGGTCTTCGTGCTCCCCTTTGATATGTAGCGGGTATGGACCGTAACTATTTTTCTTTTTCTGGATACTTCCCTTTTTCGGTTCTCCGCCTTTCCTGCGCCCTTCTCCCCGGACTCGCCCGCGGTTTGGCCCGTGCATTTTGACAATCTCCGTTTCCGGTTTTCCGTGCTGAATTCCTTCCACAGTTACGAACGCACTTTCCTTACCCAGTCGCTTGGGGACCCCTTACTGACCGACCTCAGACCTTTCGTCCCCCCCCTTCCACGGTTTCCCCCCCCCAGCCTCGGGATTTTCAGACTCCCGTGTGGGGCTGGGATTGTATTTTTTTCCTTGGCTTTTCTCTCAGCGGTTCACGGTCTCTTTCCCGAAGGAGTTGTGGGATCTTCAAGTTCGCGGACAGACTCGATCGCCCATTTTTCACTTCGCCTTCGAGATCACGAGTTCCGTGGAGCGGAGGTCCTCGTGAGTGATGCAGCGGTTCTGCAAGACTCCTTCTTTTTTCGTAGCCAATTCCCAAGTTCTTTTCCCCCACTTCTAACCCCCTTTTTGGTGCTGAACGCTGTCCCTCTTCTCCGGCAGATGGTCGCCGAATTCCACGATCGGATGATCACCAGCTTTCCTTTTCGTCACGGATCCCCCCACGTTTCCTCCCCGACCCTTTCAAGCGATCGACGGTTCGTACCCCTTTTTCCTGCTACGAGCAGATCGTGCTTTATACTAACCACGGACTCCGCCATTCTGTGCTTCCTCACCCTCCACTGCGGTTACGGTCCTTTTACCCTTTGTCCGCAACTTCTCGGAATAGGGCTCACCTGTTTGACGCACGGGAAACGGCCTCTCCTTTTCGCCAGCTGTGCTTGTCGATGGATAATGGTTTTTCCCACTCCTCCTGGACCTTTTTTTCCTTCCGGCAGTGGTTCGACTTTTTCCAAGCAACAGGCTCGTTGGTCTCTCATGGACGCGAGTAAGACGACGCACCTTTCCTCTCCGTCACCATCTTCGTTTCTGACAACTTTTCCCCGTTAACCTTTTTCCACAAGGTCTCTTGACATTTTTTGCGACGATCCTTCCTGACTGGAGTGAGCTTTTGCTGCGAGCGCCTGACAAGCCCTTTGTGCTACTTCCCTACAATGGGATTTCTATGAGTCCCTTCCTCGATGATCCAACGCGGACTCGTGCCCTTTTCGCGAGGCTTCTCTCACGCGCGCTTTTTTTTTCCCGAGCTGATGCCTTTCCTGGGGTCTTTTCCCCCTCCTTCCCCTTTTTTTGTCCGACCGAGACTGTGCCTGTGCGTCCTTTTTGACATGAGAGAGCTCTCGGTTTTCCCGAGGGGAAGGATGTAAAACTTTTTCTCTGCGCGGCGCTTTTCTTGCGAGGTCCTTTTTCCTTCTAATCTCCCCCAGTTTTTCCTGCGCTGCCTCAGCAGCGAACGCAGTCCCCGCTTCAGCTGGAGCGGTCGTTTTTCCTCGACCAAAGAGGTTCACTTTTTCTTTTTTGCACTGGTCTCCCCTTGGTCTTTTTTTTCTGTTTTCTCTCGTTTAGCCTTGTTCCCGTTTTTCCACTGTTCATGGTCGCCTTTCGCCCATCCGAAGGTCGAACACTTCTGTTCTCCGCCGGTTATTGGTAGTGGGAGAGCCTTCATTTCTTCCCTCGCCATCGTTTCTTTGAGCAGTCTTTTTTTTTCGTTTGTCCTTTTTAGATCCCTCTCTTTTTCCGATTGTTCCCTCGTTCTTCCTGGGCCGCCTGGGATTCTTTCCTCTCGGCGTCAGCCACCACCCTTGAGATATCATCCACTTACAATTTCCACAAAGTGCGTGAGGACACAAAAACCCTGACTTGCCTTCTACTTCCCTTTTGGCCTACTCCCTCATCCGTCGTGCTTGTTTTTTTTTACCGCGTGACCAACACGCTGGCTGAATGTTTCGGGCACTGGTCCAGTCGCCGTTGACGAGAAGCTGGTGATCCGTACTTTCCTTTTCGGCGACCTTGCAGATCGGTTTTCTTCCTCACCATCTTTTGTTAGCAGTCCCTTTTGTGAGCAGTCTTCCGTTGTTATTTACAGGTAGTCGTGTATGGACGGCCGACTTCATGGGTCGAGTTTTGCGAACTTATTCTCTCCCCACCGGGACACATAAAACAAAAAAAAAAAACAAACATTCGTGACACTCGCCATCTTCCGATCGAGTCTAGCCCCTCAACAGAGACATAAAAAAAGCAAACAAATTGAAGATCCCCCACAAACACACAAAACACCTCAACTTAATTGACACACAAGTAAACAAGGGGTCCGATTTCATTCCGCTGCGTGCCATTGTGCGCAAGAACAAAAAAAACAAGCCTCCTACACTTTCCTTCCTTCTTTTGATGACCTCAAAGGAAACTTCCGTGGCCCTTGGTAAACTCCGCTCTCCATGGAACTGCGTGACAGGTGAGTTTACTCGAAGTAGAGGAGATGTTTATCCTTCCCCCTCTGACAGTCTCCTCGTGTTCTTGATGGCTTATTCACTCTTTTTTTTTCAATTATCTATTCAAAATCAAACAACAAACCAAAAAAAAAAAAAAAAAAAAAAAAGGGCAACCGACCAAACGACACAAGACAACACATGAAGCTCAAACAACAACAACAAAACAAATTCTGCCTAGAAGCCAACCGTCTTCACCGATTTGTACGAGCGTGGCATCATCTCTCCATCCCCAATGTGGGCGAAAAGAAAGACAAAAAAACAAAAAACAAAAAAACAACAACAAAAAAAAACACAAACAAGGCAAACTTACGGGCTTGTCTTAACATCCCCCATCGAAATTAACAGTGTCCCTCCCCCAATATCAGTAAAGAACCGATACGGAATTAGTCTATCCCTTCCTCCTTCCCAAAGACACTACTCCGTTTTTCTTTTTAGTGCAAGCGGATTTTTTTTTTTCGCAGATTTCCCTGCGGCCACTGGTTCTTCCGCAGTCCCCCCAACACACATCAACACAGATATGCCACAGCAGGCAAGATACCATTTTCTCCCTTTTTTGCTTGAGCAGTGTAATGCACGGAGTGACCACCCCACACTTATATGCCTTTCTCCCCCCCCAAGCCCCCCACCCTTTTTTTCTCTACCCCTCGACCGCAGGCTTGTCCTTTTTGAAGCGATGAAGGACTACTATAGAAAACCACATCCTTTTTTGCCCGATTGCTTATTTTTCCTTCGCATTTCCCACTATAAGTTAAATCTCTAAAACTCTAACAATTTGTTGTTGTTTTTATCTTGAACTGATTGCCTTCATGTCCCCCTCTCCGAGCTGCGCACCATCATACATAAACCCTCAACAATATTCCTAGTCCCATGTTCAATTTTTTGATGCCCCCAAATGTACCCCCGCCACGCCTCCCCTTAGAAATAAATGTGATGTAAAAAACAAACAAAAAAACCTCACCATCCGTCCTTATCCCCCCTGCCTCAACCTCCCATAGTTTGAGTTTTTTTAACTACCTTGCGTGACCTGATCCCCTTTCGTCTAGCCCTCGCTAATTGCCTGCGTTTCAGAGCGGTTTCTTTATTGGGGGGAACTTCCCTTCTGCCAGTAAACAACATCCCCTTGCAGCGTATAACACCCCCCAACTCTCGACTCCCTTTTTCCACATTCACCAAAACAACGACTCAGTGCCACTTTCAAATGAGATAACCACAACAAAAATTCCTATTAATGAAAGATATGGTCGCGGGACAAACCAGCATAATCTACACTATTCGTAGTAAATTCTTCCTACAAGTCCACCTCTAAGCTATTTAAGCTGCCCCCTGTGCCCCCTTCCCACCCAAACAACAGATACCGATGTGCTCCGTCACAAATCTCTTGAATCATCTCCCCTTTTGGTCACGTGCTGGAAGCACCACGTACCTCTTTAATCAAGTATTCCTGTAGATCTTTCACTAACCATCCCTCCACCTCTTTGGTGCACTATTGTAAAAAACCCATACCCTTATTTCCTCTACTAGCGAGCACCATGCACCCCTCCTCCCGCAGGTCCAGGGTGGAACCTCACGTCAATTTAACTTCCCCGGTTGGTGATCACAATTCCCTATTCAACTACCCTTTTACCATCGTGTTTTTTTGGCTAGCCCGCTTAACTACCTTTAGAGATCACCGTCTCATTCCCGGGACGGCAACATTCGGAGCAAATGTGAGGAATCCATTTTCCTTTGCCCTCGGGTGGACCCGTCATCCCCTTCGCCCACGCTCCTCCCCAAAAAAAAACAAACACAAAAAAAAAAAAAAAAAAACAAAACACACAAAAAATGCAACATAAACAGCGCCGCGATATGCAAGCGGTGACACACAGAGAAACCACGACCTCACACTCTTTCGCCAATACCATAAAAACCGCTTTCTCCATCAACAACAAAACCAAACCAACTTTTTTTTTATACCCGACCCTATATGTTACGCTTCATAGCATCCCTTTAAACGTGCAAGAATACACGGGACGAAAAAAAAACATAAAACAAACAAGACCCCCGATCGGCTGGATCCTTTCCCTTCCCGTCGACGGAATTTCCCCGGCGCCCGAATTATTAATTATACTATTTTTAGTCCTTCTTATGTCTAAACAAACCAACACACCCCCGGTGCAACAGAAGTGCCCACAGAAAAATTCAAACGTGCACTTTATTGCCACGTTACGTCCTCAAACCAACCAAAATGTGTACAACAAAAGACACACACCAAATAATTTTGTACACATAAACAACACCAAAAAGCGCCTACGCCTCTCCTTTTTGCCTTCACAACGAACCACCTTTAACCCCATTTACCTTCTCTTCTCAGTCAAACCCTATTCACAAAACAAAGAATAATTTTAAAAAACTACCTGCACGGGGCACGGCCCCCCCGGCCAAAAGAAATTATTTTTTCTTTCATGCCAGTACAACCACCCCAAATTTGTTTTTGATGCCCTCACTGCTCACAAACAATGTTAAACACGAAACCCTGCGTGCACATTATTGTGTTCGAACGCGGAATGCGCAACGCGAAATGCTAGTGGTCTTACAAAAATATTAAACTCCCTTTGCGTACGACTTAACCCTGGTGTCGAATCCCTGTGAGCCCCCCACCCTAAGTGAAAAATTATATCACCCCCCCAACCCCATGTGTCGAATTCCAAAGTTCACCCAGCGCATTACCCCCTTGGCGACTCGTTTTAAAGAGACTTTAAAAACACCTACATCCGGTCCCCCCCCCTTCTGAATGTCATCTAACTTGCGGCGAACGCCGCATCGCACCCCATGAACACTGCGTATAGACACGTTCTACACAAAAAACACACGGACTCACTCGAGCAAAATGAAGCCTTCCCTTACTATTTTCCTTACCCCGCAGTGTTCCCACATGACTTTAATCATGAAGTACAGGGTTAAATCAACATCTCGCTCACGGCCGTCCTCGGAGCTGCATGAAGCACCCTAACTAAAAACAACTGGGACCCCCACTTTTTTTCCTCCCTTCCTCTCTTTCCTCTCGAGTCTCTCTCCCCCCCCAGGTGTTCCCGGTGCGCAGATTTCTCCTTTCTCTTGGAGAGGAAGCCCTCGCTTTCTTGTAAAACGGTCTCGTTTTTTCTCGGCGAGTACGGACCAGAGTACTTTTCTCCCTTTTTCTAAGGTGAATTTTTTCGAGTTCCCCCCCTCTTCTTTCGAATTCTCCCGGTCATAGGCCTTCTTGTTCGCCTTTTCCCTCGACCAACGTTTTTTTTTCACGCCTTGGTGTAGCGCTTTTTAACTGGTCCTCAGTTGATCACTGTTTCCTTGGCCCTTTGATCGTGAGTTCAGCCGTTTTTTCCTGCTCCAATGTCGTCGCCTCGAGTTGCGAATCCGCCGGTTCACCAATGAAGGTAGAAAGTGTAAAGCCTTCTTCTTTTTGGGAGCTTTAGATTAGGTGCTCCCTCGACGTTTTAGTCGAATCCTTTTTTTCCATGTATCTTTGCTTGTTGTCTTCTTATGACGCTGTCTACTTTTTTTTTTTTTGGAGGTCTTCGAGTAGGCTCTTCCGCATGGAGGAGTGGTCGACGCCCCCTTTTTTCCCCTCCCCCCACAGCTGGGCGTAGTCCTTTTTTAGGAAGTACCCTCTACTCCTGGCTAGTAGGCTTTTTCTCCCTCGCGGCTCAGCTCTTTTGCGAATGTAGTAGTAGAAGTCTCTGGCGCCGTGGAACGTAGGGCATTTCTCTTTTCTTCTAGGAAGATCTTCTTCGTTTTTTCCGGTTCTTGCTCAGCACTTCTTTTTTTTGCCCGGTTGGTGAGGTGCGTGTTTTCGGGTGGTTTTTTTTTAGGGAGTGTATTTGGAGACGCGAAGCTTTTCTCTCTCTCCGTAAAACGGTCTTCCGCCCACGGCTTCTTTCTTCTGAGGTCGATTTTTAGTTTTTTCTCCAGCGCGTCATACGTCAGAGACAAAAATATTATTGCAGTAAAGGGGAACCCCCCCCCTTTTTTTTTCTCCCCAAGACCCCTTCCTCAACTCCCCCCCCCCCTTCCATTTCCTTGCTCCCCTTGGCGGTTGTCTTTTCCTTTCCTTGACCTGGGACCGACGTTTTCCTGGACCTGCGTGACGGTGTGCTCGAAGTAGAGGAGTGGTCCCCTCTATCTTCTCAAATCGGACCCTTTCAAGCCCTTTTTTTTTCTTTTCATTTTCTTCGTACTTCCCTTTCCCCTTGAAAGTTGTGACCCCTGTCAAGAAGCTTCTGCCTGAGTTCTCCCCCTCGAGTCATATTATTCTCTTTTCTCTGAGTGCCTTTCTAGGACCCCCCCCCCCACCAGAGTTTATTCCTCCCAAACTACGAAATAGTCCCCGAGTCCCGCTACATATACAGTTCCCCCTTTTCCCCCCGCAGGTAGAAGACTCTTTCAGGGTCTACCCCCCCAATTTATGTCTTCCTCAGAGCAGGGCGCTGCTGCTTTTTTTTTCTTTAACTGCGGCACTTGAAGCAGTCCCCCTACCACTTCCCCGCTCTGCCAAGAAGTCCTCGCGGTATTCTATCCCTGTGTTTTTATTAGTCTTCCCACGATGTTAACTTTTCTTTTTTCCCCCCCAAAGCCAACACTTTTTTTTTATCATCCTAGTGGCAAACCACTCCCCCTACCCCCCCTTCGTGTCGTGCCTTGAAGACCGCTCTTTCCCCCACCCTTCTACTGCACTTTTTTCTTTTTCGTCCGATCTAGTGATCTAATATTTTTTCCCCGTTTAATCTATATCTTCCTCCGTGTTGTTGTTGAGATCCTCTCCTCTTTCCTTAATGATTTCTCTTCTGTCCTTGTGGCAGGTTTCTTTTCTAGATTAGGCTTCCCAAATGATGCGGTAGTCGCAAAAGACGTCGGTCGTTTTTTTCCCCCCCTCTTATCAAGACCTTTTGGGTTCTCTCCGATTTTCTTTTTTTTTTTTTTTTGTTTTTCATCCGACTACTTGCGGATATTTTCTACCGCTATGCATAGTGATTCTTTGCGGGCAGCGCGTTTCTTTTGAGGTTTTTTTTTTCCTTTTTCCGTTTGAAGCTCCTTAAGGCCCCCCCTCCACTCCCCCCTTTCGTCCCCCTTCCCAACCTATCTTTTCCAGTCCGGCCGTAAGTGCACCTTTCCCCGGTTCTATTAATGGATATTTTCTTTTTTTATGGGCCCGCATTCCCTTTTTTCTTCTGTGATTGACTTCTTATTTTCCGAGAACTCCCCTCTCCCAAACTTTTTTCGGCCGTCTCTCTCTCCCTTTGCAAGATAGAAACGTCCTCCAAGAGTGGCTAAGCAGCTTTGGAATAATACTAAACTCTTTTTAACTTGATTTCTTTTTTTCATTTTCCCCATCCCTTTCCGGGTCTTTCTCCCCGCCTATTCCTCGAAGTCCTCGTGAACAAGTCCACTATCTAATTCGAGCCCTTCACCCGTACGCAGGTCAGTTTCCCTTCCCTCACAGGTCCCTCCCAGAATAGTTATTCCTTTCCCCCCCCCCCGATTCCCGTGTTGTTTTTTTTTTCGCGGACTCCGTTTTTTGCGAGATCACGCAGCGGTCTCAATGTAAACAGTTCTTCCCCTTTCGTTTGGGATCTTCACTCAGGACTTTTCTCTCTTTTGCTATCACACTTTTTTTCTCTGCTCCTGGTGCGGATGAAGAGTTCTGACCCTTCCTAAGACCCCCTAATTCGCGTCTCCCCTTTTTTTTCTCTGATAACCCAACCCCCCCCCCTAAACTTTCCCCCCCCATTCTGACCCCCACCCCCCCAATCCTTTCCCGATCTGCCCTTTCCCTGAAGGATGGTCGCCGACGCTTCACGCTGATCACAAGATTCTCTCCTTTTCCCTCTCCGGACCATGAACCTTCCTGCTCCTTTATCTACTCTTCATGCGCCCAGCACTTTCCTCTCTCCTTCGGTCCTTCCTTTCTTCCCTGCTACGAGCAGATCTTTTCTTTTTTTTTCCTGTGACGTCCCAACCAAGGATCCTTTTCCCCCCTTCCGCTGTGGTGGGCTGATCCTCCCCAGGCTTCCCCCCCTTCCTTATCATACCTCTTATCGGCGCTCTACTTCCGGGAAGCACGGCAACTGCCCCTTTTTTTTTTGAGAATGATAGCCAGCCTCTTCTTTTCTTCCACTAGGCTCCTTCAACGCCCTTTTTCCCCCCCCCCCCTGGTTTTTTCCTTGCCTTTGCTTTTTTTTCTTTACCATGATCGTGGTCGCTTTTTCCGCGAGTACGAAGGGACTTCCCCTCTAGACACACATTTTCCCGGTTCTACCCCCCCTGTCTGTTGACCTTTCCCCCCCCTTACACCAAGGTTTCTTTGTAGGAGGAGGACATCCCGCATACAGATGACAGGCCCTCTTTCTTTTCTTTAGATCCCGAGTCCCTTTCCTTACTCCCTTTACCCCCCTCCCTCCTCTCCTTCTTCCCCTCGGAGTCCGTACTCCTTCCTGAATCCCAGCCGACTCGTTTGGAAAATATTGACTCGAGGGATTCCCTTATACCCCTTCCTTTTCCTTCCTCTGCTCCCCCCCCCTCTTTTTCCCCTCTTCCTCCCCTCCGTTTTTTTTTTTGATCGAAGAAACGGGGCCCGACCAGGTGACAGGGTGTGCGCAGCAGATCGGGCGGTTCCTCGCGAGCGCTCCCTGTTTCCCTCTTCGGCTTTTAGATTTGCGCTTCCTCTTCTCATCGCGCTTTCCTGTGAACGGCGGTTCGATAAAAACAAAACCACTTTTCTTTTCTCTTTTTCCCCAGCGTCGATTTTTTTTCGGTCAGCTGGATGCGGCTCCCCTCGAACAAAGAGTCCCTACTTTTTTGTAGCGCTGGGTGAATGGTCCTTCTTTTTTTTTTCTTCAACGTGGTTCCTTTTCCGTAAGATGTTTTTTTTTTTTGCGTATTTTCAACCTTTCGCAGATTTTCCCTCTTTCAATCTTTTTCTGTCACGCCCCCCCCCCCCCCCCCCCCCCCCCCCCCCCCCCCACCCCCCCCCCCAGGTTCTGTAGTGGGAGAGCAGGTAGGTCTTCTCCATCGACTTTTTCTTCCCTTCTTGAGAGTCATTCTTTCTATCTTTCCTGGGTACCCCTTTCTAGAGCTGTCTTCTCCGAGGTCCTCTCTTCTGGCCGCACCGGCCGCCTGAGGTTTCTTTTTGTGACGCCCTCGGCGTCAGCCTTCTTCGCTGCAGATCCTAAGATGTCCTCACTCTTCGTTCTTTCCTCCAGTGACGCTTTTCTCTCGGCTTGCGCCTTGTTAGAAGAGGAAATTTGAGCCGTGGAAAGTAGGGTTTTCCTTCTACGGGTTTTTTGGTGAATCCGTCCTCCTTTCTGGCTTCCCCCTGAATTGCAGCATTTCAGATTCAGCCACTCCGGTGGGGTTATTTCGAAAGGTGGGTGAGAGTGCCTCTTTTCTTCCTTTTGGGTTTGATAGGTTTTACGCGACTTTCTTTTTTTCTTTCCACACCCTTTTTTACTCACCCCGGCCTACCCTGACCCCGTGTGGACTTTCAAGTGGGAGCTGTCGCTGAGTATGTAAATTTTCTCTTTCTTCACGACATGCTCCCTAGTGACCTTCCATCTTTTCTCTACTCCCTTTGTCTAAAACTTCGTTTAGCCTCTGAAAAACAAGTCCTAGGCACCTGTTCTTAAGAATCCCGCTTTTTTTTCCCCACCGTTATCCAAAGAAGTCCCTTCCCCCTGTTTTCTGGGAGGGTCTCCGAGGAGTGGTTTTCGTAGGAAGTCTACCACCGGAGTACAGGCATGGGCTTTTTCCCCCTCTGTTGAGATTCCTCCAGTTCGTTTCCCCTTTGGTTTTCCCGAAGCTCTGCCTCAGTTTCAATAGGGTCCTTCCTTTTTGGCATCTGAGTTTCAGATAGAACATTTTTCTCCCCTTTGTTCCTTTTTTATACGTCCTTTCCCCTCTTCCATTCCCCCGACTCTTTCTGGTCGTCTTCCCCTTAATAGAAACAGACGTCTCTTCCAGTGCACTTACGGACCGTACTCCCACAGGATATGCTTTCAGGTGGTGTCTTTCTTTTCCCCCCTTTTTCGCTTTCTGTCGTGGAGTTCCCCCCCCCCCCCGGTCACTGAAGCAGTCCCCCCAAAGAAAAACGCTCTGCCCGCCTTTGAAAGCGAGGCAGAGTCCTCTTTTTCCCTGCTCAATTTCCTCAACCCCTTTGTCTGGCTTTTCACCCCCAATTCCTCATAGTGGCAACCCACCCCCCTTGACCGACGGAGGTCGTTTGAAAGCATCATTTGATTTCTTCCATTAGGACCCCGGAGATCTTCTTATTTTTCTTCTTAGTGCTCTCCTCTCAAAAATTTCACTTCCTTTCTCCGTGTTGTTGTTGACCTCTCTTAATGATTGCCTTAGCTCACTACGAGATGAGCCATTCCGGTGGCAGTTCTTTTCATCGCTCCCCCCTTTCTCTTTTTCTTCGCATTCAGATTCCTTTCTCCCCTCGATACCGTTTTTTTCTTTGCGACCTGCCGCTCGCTCGGGTGGGTTGAATCCGACTATTTCCTTCTGCCTACAGCTCTTTGGGCATTTTTTTTTTCTTTTTTCCCACCCCACTTTCTTCGAATTTCCCCTTTGCTCAAGCAAGCAGAAAGGAGAACTGCTCTCTCTTCCCCCCCTCTCAGCAGATCCTTTTCTTCCGTATTCCCTTTCCCCTTCCTCCTTATTATTCCTTTGCGTTGTACGACCTTTTTCCCTTTTTGATTGACGATGATCGGATCCCAAGCGTTAATTACAACACCGCATGTGGTTGAGCCGATGCCCCCCTTAATCTCTTTCGATTTTCCTGGTTTTTTCCTTTCTCTTTTTTTACAACATCTCCCTTTTCGGGTCGCTGAAGCATTTCCTTTTTTCCCCATACTCCCCCCTTTTTTCCAGGCCTGCTGACCTCCGATTGGGTTCCCCCCTCTTCCTCGTGAACGACCAGTTTCTCCTTCTTTTCTTCACTTTCCCTTCTTTTTTCGTTCAGGACCGGTGGTTGATCCCCCTCCCTCGGAGACTTCAGACCATGTCGAGGAAGCTTCGGCTGGGAGGAGTCTGTGACTTGTTTCTCTTCCCTCTGGTGTTTTCCCCAGGGACGCCTTCTAGTGTGGGATCTTAAAGTCGTTGTCGCGCTGGGACAGAATCGATCTTCCCCCTTTCTTTCGAGATCAACTTTTCCTTTTCTTTCGCCTTTCTTTGTTTTCCCTTACTTTCCGCGTACAATACTTTCCACCACACGTAGACACCCTTCCCATCACCAAAATGTATGACAATAAACCCCCCCTGGTCCTCCCTTCCGATCTTTCCCTCCCCTTCTGTCCTCCCTCTTTTTTGACACCGTCGTCTCTGCCCCGTCTCTTCTCAACGAAGTGCCACCTTCTCCAAAGCCAGTTCATCTTCTACCTTCCCATGAGTCTCCCTGATGAGTCTTTCGGTCTCCCCCCCCCCCGTGCGTGACCTTGAGTCCTTTTTTGCTGCAGCGTTCCTCCCGGGATCGGCAGCGCCTCCTTCTTGTGGGGGCTGACGAAGAGGGCGTCCTTTCCCCTTTTTCGGCCTCTTCTTGAAACGTCCCGACAGCGTCATTCCTTCCCCGGTCTCCCTTTTTTTCACCATGTCGCCAGCCTGCTGTCTTCTAAAGACAGGCAGTCCTCTAAGGGATACGATCACAGACTCTACCCCTTTGGCTACCGGCCCCTTTTTTCTCTTTTTTGCACCTCCTCATGATCTGGTCCGACGTTTTTCCGGAAGACAACCCCCTTCCCCGATCGACACCTCTTTCTCCAAGAATTCTTCCCCCCTCCCAACCCCCCCCTTCCAAGAGATACCTGGCGTGAACTCGTTGGTCTTTTTCCTCTTTCCCGCATACAGATGTTTTCTGATGCTTCTTCCTCGCCCCTCTTCAATTCTATCGACTTCCCTTTTTACATCGAGATGAAGTTACTTTTTTTTTTTTTAAAGTTTTTTTTTTTTTTTTCTATTTTTTCTTTTTTTTTTTTTGTTTCCCCAAAAGTCTTTTTTTTTTCCGAGTTTTTTTTTCTGAGCTGTACCTCCGTCCCCCTTTTACTTTTTCCCTTCACTGGTCATGTTTTGTCCGTCCC
>Ga0179593_1204662_pt1 | contig 12865 bp, 16 predicted proteins | sample CZODoug2_1_08_16_FD_185931 | JGI IMG/M metagenome (GOLD analysis project Ga0179593, IMG submission 185931) | Vadose zone soil fungal communities from Angelo Coast Range Reserve, California, USA - CZODoug2_1_08_16fungal (PacBio error correction) | ecosystem: Environmental > Terrestrial > Soil >... | reverse complement strand
CGGTCCGACTCCCAAAGTTACCATTTCCACTTCGCCCTCGCAAGTCCGCGTGACAATTCCTCCCCATACTGCTCCACTCGACCATTTTAGAGTTCTCTTTTCTTTCTTTCCGTGGCAGCCCCCTTTTTTTTTTGTTTTCCCTTCCCCCCAGAACCGTTTTTTCTCTTTTTCCGAAATTGTTTCCCTTTTGATCTCTTCCTGTCTCAATGCTAGTGATGTTCCTTTTTTTTGCCTCCATCTCGTGACCCCCATCTTTCCCCTTTCGGGCGTCCCAACCTTTTGCCCCACCCACTGTCCAGGTCTTTCTGGTCCCCCCGTTTTTTTAACCCCGCGGTCTCCAGTTCGCGGCTCACATAGTGCCCAGGTTTGGCCAGAAGGTCCTTTCTTAGGTGCCCCCCCCCCCCTCGTATTTTTTTTTATGTTTGACGAATTCCAAGGCAACCGCTTGAAGATTTTTAGACAAATTGCTTGTGTCCCCTTGGTACCCCGGGGTGCCCGTATTTACCGCACATTCCTGAGGACGTTCCCCTTTTTTCGACAAGTAAGTAGAGTGGATGCACCAGGCTGTTCGCCGTCTGGTGTGGCGATAGGCCTATACAAAAAGCGCCCCTTTTTTTTTTAGCACCACAATTCCCAACATAGAATGCTTCGCACATTTTTTGTGTCCGCCCCCCCAAGATGTCTTCGCTTTGTCTTTCTTTCCCCCCGGCACCTGAATCTTTTGCTCCGTCCCGTCACCACCAAGTCCTGTCGACGTCTGCATTTGAGCCCGTAGCCGACTTCCTGACCCAAGGCCTTTTTTTCCCCTGTTCAAAGGTTCGTTTTTTGCGTTTTATCCCCCCCCCAATAGAGATCGATTGTTCTTTCCCCCTTCTCTTTTTTCGTCTGAGCCGCTTCCTCAAGGGCTTTCCCTCCTTCTTTTTTCTAGTTGTTTTTTTCGCATGAAGGTGGTCAGGATAGGTGTTTCCTCATGGAGCCCAAGGCCGTGGACACATTCCGCCCATTTCTTTTTCGCAGGTGACTGCATTTCGTTGGTGTATTCTTTTTTTCAGCTTTGTTTGAGCGGTACCTCTTGCTTTTTTTTATTATCATACACCGGTCTTTCTTCGGGTCGTTACCCCGGTGATCCGACCCCCCCCCCACCGGTTTCTCGTCCCAGAGTCTGTCCAGCGCCACCACCCAGTTTTTCCTTTTGACCAGACCCTACCATCTCCTTTTTCAGGATTGTCCCAGAATCTGGAGTCTTTTTTTTTTTTTTTTATTCTTTTTGGTTTTTCTGGATTCATCTCCTTGATTCTTAAGACTGAGGTTTGGTTGGGCAACTCGTTCTTTGAGTTGTTGAGTCTGATTTTTTTTTTTTCTAACTTTTTCGGTTGCCGTTGGCCGTCTCTTTTTTGTGTTACTTTCGCAGATCTTGCCTTTGTTCAAGTGCCTCTGGGTCAGTACACCCAGGAGATTTTTTGCGTATTTTTTGTTTTTTTTTTTTTTTTGGCTTTTTTTTTTTTGCCCCACAGTTTCCTTCCCTTGTATTTTCTTGAACCTTGATTTTTTTGGAAGTGTGACCTCCTCGAAGTTCTTCCATTTCTGGAGAAATCCGTGACCCGTTTGGCTAGTTTTTTGCCCCCTACTGATCGCCATACAAGGATTTCCTTTTTTTTTGCATGAGCTTTTGACTGGCAGAACCCGCCCCCAAATTCCGGTTGAATTACATTGCTTTTTTTCTTTTTTTTTTGCCCCTGGCCTTTCATTTGCATTCGTTTCCCCCTACAACTAGAGTAGTGCACTTTATGTTCATCGCGCCGCTTTTTTTGCCGCTATGTCCCAGTACGTTAAGAATTTTCTTTTTTTTTTCCTCTTCCCTCCAGTTTTTTTTTTTTTTTGTTCGCTATTCTTTTTTCACGTTTGCGCCCCCAGAGAGTTTCGACGCGGCTGCTTTCGTTTTAAAGTGGACCGCCCCTTGCCCGAATTTTGGCAGTTGAGAGGCCTGGATGCTGTCCCACAGCAGGTAATGGGCCGGTTCTTTTGGCCCTTTGAATTCATGCTCTTGCTGGCCAGAATTTTATGCAGACTCGTTTCTCCCTTAACCAGCCGTTCCTGGTCACGGTTTCTACTATGACTTTAACTCTTCTCGGACGGTCCCCAGCTTTATTTTGCTCGTTTTTCTTTTGCGTTTTTTTTGCGACAAACCACCCTCCGCTTCTCTGAAGTTTTGATTTACTCGCACGGAGACTTGGTGCTGGTCGAATAGGATACCCCCCCCGGGTCCTGCCCTCTGTCTTTCCCTTCCCCCTCACCATGGACTTTTTTTTAGGTAGTCGTGGAAAATCACAGGATCCTCTTATAGATACCCGACCTGCATTTTGCTTGTAACTTGCTATGTCTTTTTTGTTTCTGGAACTACCGGTTTGTTTTTTTCATCTGATCAGTCTGCCCGCGACCTCTTTCCATAGTTTTTCCTTGCTACATGCTGTTTTTTTTTTTTTTTTTTTTTTTATTCTTTTTTCCTACCACTGATTCAATAGACTCCCAGCATCCCACACCTCCCATCATGGAGAATTATCTTGCGGAGGCTGTCCTTTGTCTTTGACCTTGGTTGTTTTGGGGGGGGGGTTTTTTTTTTTTTTTTTTTTGGGTCCCCCTACTTGACCGGGAGCCTGTCCTGCGGTTTTTCACCAAGTGACGAGTTTCTCCATATCCTGTGCCCCCCCCTCTCCCGACTTTGTTCTTGTCTCCCATAGATATCTTTTCTTTGTTCTGTGGCACCTCCCTTGCCCCTTACCCCCATGGTCCCAGTACCGTTTAATCCCCGATCATCGTCTTGATTCTAGACGTCGTAGTCCCCTTTTCTTACTCACCTCTTTTTCTGTGACGTGCACTCCAGTAGTCCTATCGCGGGCGTCGTCCGGTCTTCCAGTAATTCTTACCAGTTTGTCTTTTCTTACCGTCCTCCAGTACCCCCTTCCTCGCCCCTGATGGTTGTCACCAAATGAGTTAGACCTTTTGTTCCTTTCTTTTCTCTCCCATGAGTCAGAGTTTTACCACAAGTCCGGCCGGCCGTCCTGAACTCTCACGCGGTCGTGTGTGTCCCGCTGTCTTTTCCCTAACCCCCCTAGGTGGTCCTACTGCATCTTTTCGGACGTCCCGCGCTGGATGTCCTTGGATTTTTTTTGAGCCGTCTTTAATGGGTGTCGCCCTTTTTTTCTTCTTCCGTAGTCCATGAGGTGAGTATCCCAGATTATTGGGGCCGCCGCCTTCCCTTTGCTTTTTCCGTAAACTTTTTTCAGGCAGCCTTGATCCGTACACCAACCTGTTACCCCCCTTCATTATTTGCATTGGCAAATTGTTCACCCTTTTTTTTCTGGATTACGCCGTGCGACTGGCCTGCTTTTTAGTGCTTTTCGATTCTGAGTTACTGATGTTTTTGCCATTGCGTAGCCCCTCTTCTTTTTTCGGTGGTTCTTCTCCAGAACTTTCCTTCAAGACTTCTGTACCTTGGTGGCTTTGATCTCTGTGGAAAGTAACTTGAGCTTTCCCTTCCTCTTCTCCCTCAAAATCAACCCCCTGTTTTTTCTGTCTTTGTGTTGTTTTTTCGTTTCGGCGGGTTGCACGACCTACCTTCCTCTTCTTTTGCTTACAGCGACACCGTTACCCTGGTCGAGCGGACCTTCAAATGCTCGCCTCTGAATAATGGAACCCCCCCGTCGGACGGTTTCCCTCCCATTTTGACTTAGGAGGACCTGCGTTTTTTCTTTTTTCTGCGACGGCTCCCGTGATTCTTTCGAACTGCCATCCTTCCCTTGACCGTTTTTCCTTTAAGGTTTTGGCGCGGATCGTCCTGACAGTCACAGGGCCGGGGGTGGGGGTGGTGTTGGGGCTGTGTGTGTCCCGGTGCCCCCCCTTCCCCGGTCCCCGAGCGTCAGGCTCATTATTTTTTCTCGAGTACCCCCTGCACTGTCCCCCCCCTTTTCTACCGACCAGCTTTTGCTTTCGGCGCTGCTTGTCCCCCCCGTACCTTTTCTCAGTCTCTCGACGATTCCTCTACGCTCCTTTTTTGCCTGCTCTTGTTTTTTTACAATGTATGTACAACTGACACACCCTGTAGACAAGTGATTTTCCCACTCCAGTTCCTTTTGTTTTTTTTCGTGTCACTTGTTCCCGTCTCACTTTTTTCCCCCTGACCTTAACAATTGCCCGCATGCACAGGCTTTTTTTTTTTTTGTTTCTTTTTGTACTTCTATCGAGTCTTGTTTTTTCCTCCCTGGGGCCTATCTGTTTTCCCCCCCACAGACCCCCCCTCATGTTGTGTGTTCGGTGGCGAGTTTGCGGTTTGTTCCATACGCCATCGTTCCCCCCCCCTCGACGACCTCTTTTTCCCAGGCCCTTCATTACTTTTCTTAACCCCTGCTCGCGTTTCTTACCGGCAAGTTCTGCTTTGCCTTTTCTTCCACGTTTTCATTCTCACGCTAACTTTCATAGTCTCTAGGGTCTCTGTTTTTCCTAATGGCCCCCCACTTCCTCCCACCCCTCCGTCCCCCCGTCCCAGGCGGTTAAGATGTGTTCTTCTTCGCACCAAACTGGACCTGAGTCGGTTTTGCCCCTTTTTTCCTGTCTTCTGCTTTTCCCCAAGCTTCCTGCCCCTTTTCGAGTTTCGACCCTTTTTTCCAGCGTGTTATCCTCGTTTTTAATATGCGTCTGCACTTTTACCCCCCTTTTGCTTCATATGCTTTCCTTGATCGGTACCTGCCCAACCCCAGGGTATTCCACCCCCCGCGCTATATCGCCCTGCAGATATCCCCCGGCGCTTTTTTTTTCGCGGTCCTTTCAGCTTTTTTTTTTTTTTTTTTGATGCCTGCGTTCCTTCCAGGAGCGGTCCTTTCTCGCCGCCCCCCCAAACTGTTTTCGTGGCACCCCTCGTTCCCCCGGAACCAGCCAAACAGCAATATCAGCCCCGATCCTGCCGTGATCCCCGTGAGTCCACCACCCCCAGCCCCACCCTCACCAGCCTTTGTATACCAGTTTTCATGTCATTCCTGTTGATTTGCGACCGCTTTGTAGGCTCTACCCCCAGCGCCCCCCAGTTCTGCCCCAGTCTTCCACCATCGATGACATTGTTCCCCAAACCCTCCCACCATATTGTGTCCCTTTCCCTTAATTTGGCCACCCATCAGCCCCCCCCGAGGTCAGTCATTTCAAACAGTTTTGTTACCCCTTTACCCCCTCTCTTCTCTTTTCCTCCCCTCATGCAGTTTTTTGTTGTTTGTTTTTTTTTTTTTTGGGGTTGTGGTTTTTTGAGAGAGATGGTATCCCCACTTTTTTCCACCTGTTTTTCTCCCTTCAATGTTGGCTTATTTTCAGCGTGGCCCTTAAATGTATTGAACCAGCTTTTGCTGTTGGTGGTTTTTTTTTTTTCTCTCCCTTGAAACGCGTTAGTTGTGGCGCATTTTTACCTTTCTTGACGACCATTTTACTAATTCGAGCTGTCATGTTTCGTTGCCCTCCCGAATTACAATTGAATTGGCCATCTCGTATGGATTTAGTTCCTTCTGTTTTGCTGTGTTTTGCTGTTGCTGGTTGTGCTCCTGTTCACGCTTCTCCCCTCCTTGATCGTGGGCTTGCCTCTTTTTTTCTTAGTTTTCTGTTTCGGGGAACTTATTTGTCCCCCCAGAACCGTCCCTTTGTTGGTCCTATTGTCACACGCTTCCCTCTTTTTTACTTCTCCAGTTTTCCGCCTGAGCTTTCCCGGGTTCCCTCGACTCCCCCTCCGTGCGTTCTTTTCGATGGGCACTTCTGGAGGACTTTTTTTTTTTTAGGATTTTTTTTTCTCATAGCAGTTTCTGGTCGGGGATACTTTTATCGGTCGGTTTCCCAGCAGACCAGGACTCTATTCAAACCCGTTCCCCGTCGTTGCCTTTCCGCAGCCGTTATTCCCGTCGGATCCCCTGTCTCCTTGTTCTTCCACTCGCCCCCCTTGGCTCCTGTAGCATTTTTTTTACCCCGACATGTAAATTCCCCCTTTTTCCCCGGTCCGGAGGTTTTTATTGAAGCGGTCCAATCTTTCAGCACCTGTCTTTCTCCTTCTTTTGGGCATTCCCACTTTTTTCATAGTACCATGAACTCTCGCCTGTATTGCCCTTTGTGTCGCGTGCCTTGCTTCTTCTTTGCGGCATCGCGACTTCTTCTTGCCGTTTTCCGGCCCCCCCCTCAGATTTTGTGTCAGAACCGGTAATTCAACCCCTTTTTCCTCTAATTACGCTTCGTTCGCGTGTCCATATTTGAGCTCTGTCTTTTTGCCAGTCTTCGTCCCCCGTTAAGAATAGGGCCGCTTTGTTGTTGTCTTTTCAAAAAAAAAGACACCCCGCGATCGGCCCCTTGTCGTGAATCCAAGTCCACCCCATTGGACTTTCCCTTTTTTTGATACTCGGCAACCGAAACGCCCTTGTTCTTTTCCCTTTTGTCGCGCTTCCCTTCGCCCCCTTTCCACTCCCCCCTTTGTCCCCTTTTGGAGTTTGTTGACATCACCTTTTTTTTTTCTTTTTTTTAAGTGTTAACCACCTGCTTGACATTTACCCCATCTTCTTCCAACCCCTTTTCCTCCAGCCAAAAATGCCCTTGTCTCTGTCCTTTCGTCGAGCTCGAATTCTTAACCAGTTTTTGAGAGAAGGTTTCCGTTTCACTCCCCCTCAGCTGCCGAGGCGGTCCCCTAGCTTGTCCCCACATTTTAGTGTGTGGGGTGGGGGTCGGGGGGCGGTGTTATCAGATCCTGACAATTCTTCATGAGTCTTTGTGACTTCCCCCCCCCTTTGAGGGGGAGTGCTCCACCATCCCGTCCCTGTTAGTCTAGCTTCGAATCCCCCATCTCACAAGGAACATTCCCCCTTCCCCTGCGGAACATGGTCCGTTTTTCCCATGGTGCCACTGTCGTTCCATTCCCTCCGCGACCACAGGTCCTCCCCTTGTCCTCACTCGGCGCCCCTTGTCAAACTTCCTGGTTTTTGTTCTCCCTGGTATCTCGTTTTTGATGCGCTCTTTGACGTTTCTCGCCGAGCGGCTTGTTTTCTACCGTTTATAGCCCCATTTTACATTTTCCATTTCTGATTTTGAGATTTCCTTCACCTGCTCCCCCGCGTTGCCTGTTTGAAGACGACTCCGTGTTCGAAACTGGGGGTGCGGTGCCCGGCTTGTACATAAGCCGAAGTCTTGATCTGTCGTTCCCTCCCCTGTTTTATTTTCCACCATCACTTTTTAGTGATTCGGAACATGTCAGAACGAAAGACCACTTCCCCTTTCTTGCCCAAGGTGTTTCTCATTCTTCTTGCCCAACCCGAGGCATTTTGATCGATTTCTCCTCTGACCCTGTGAAAACGTGTTGCTGCCCCCCCCCCCCAACCCGCGGTCCTTCTAGGTCCGCCCTTCCATTTGCCATGAAACCTTTGGATACGGTTATCTTGCCCCCCCCCTCACCACTGATGAATCTTGCTTTAGGTGTTTTTTCTTAAGTTTCAGTGTTTTTTGCAAGCTATGGAGATTTTTTTTTGGGGCAGCATCGCTAACCCTCGTTTGTCTCCCCCCGGACTTTAACAAAGGGAACACCCCCTGGTTTATTGTGATTGGTTGTCTAAAGTCAGCCTAGGCCGCTCAAGAGCGTTGACCAAGTCTTCTATTTCTCCGTACCACCCTATGTTTCTTATTTCATTTAGAGTCCAGCGGCACCTGAGCTTCCGTCTTTTTCTAGTTTTTGGCGGCCAGTAAGGATGATTTTCCCCAGATCTTTCCAGTGGGCGAGACTTCCCCATTTTTTTTCCCGGGTGAAGCGAAGTCAGTACCCGGTTCCTGTCGCCCAAACCCAAATGCGTGCGCTTGGACCTCCTCCCGTCGCGTGTGAAGCACCCCCCCAGTCACGTTCCCTCATTTTAGCCCTTGCCGCGCCCCCCCCCTGCCTCCTTCGGCGCTTTTGCTTGAACTTTGCACGCAGCCCACTACTCCTTTTTTTGTTTTGCCGCGCTTTCTGTTTTTTTTTGTGCTTCTGTCAGTGACCTTCCTGACTGGGTGCGGCTTGGTAATTTTCTTTGAGTCATGCCCAGGTCCGCGAATCCTGCGTTTTTTGAAAGTTCGCCTTTCTTTTTCCTGGACAGGGCGGGCAGGCCGCCGACAAGCTTTTTTGACTCGAATTATTTTAGCCCTCCGACCTGGGCCTGCCCGGATATCTTGTATTCGCTCCTTTCCGCGGTCGCGCACCACGGTTTCATGATATCAACTTCCTCCCTTCACCCCGCTGGTCACCATATGTGAGTTCATTCGCTTGACAATTCTCTTGTATTGCTGGGAGATGGTAGCTGAGTTATTTTTAGTTTTTCTGCTCCGCCCTTTTTTCCCGGCGTTGGTTCTTTTTTTTTTTGAAAGTTGCCTCGATCCCTTGTAGCCTCTCTTCCCGCGGAGGCAGTTTCCAAACCAAGTTTTTTGGCAAGAACCTGAAACCATCGTTTTCCTTGCAGGCCTTCGTCCAGTTCAAATTCTTCCTTATGGGTTTTACTTCTTTTTTCTTTTGCATCCCCCTCGATCTTAGCTTTTCCATAGAACGCACAAGATTTTCTATTCTCTTGGCCGTCGAGCTGAGAAGTAGGCAGTGACGTTTCTCCTTTCTTTTCCAAGTTCCCCACAAGTACTCCAGTCTCTGATAGGCCGTCTTTATTCCTGAGACGTCTTTCTGTGTTTCTGCGACCAACCACCCCCTTGAGGACTTTGATGCTTTCCCCTGCTTTTTGAGGAAGCTACCCCCTTTTCCTCGTACTCTCCTTTGTGACAACAGTGCCTGAGGTTTTTTACCTGGTGCGACATGATCGTGCACTTTGAATCCATCTCGTCCGGTTTTTTTTTTTTGCAGAGTTCTATGCCTGAGTGCCCAACCTGACCACCATTCCTGTCACTTCCCACTGCTTGAGGCCTCCCCTGTCCTCGTCCTTGACATTCGTGGTTTTTTTTTTTTTTTTCCCAGAGTCGGCACTTTAGTGCTGAGAGAAAGTACTGCCTCCCTTACTTCCTCAGAATCCCCCTGGATTCGTTTATGTACCGAGACTTTTTCTGCTACTTTTCTTTTTTTTTCCCCTAAATCCTTCCGTTGTTTTGTGAGTGGTTGTCTTTATTTTTTTTTTTTTGTTGTAGTGGAGAGTCCCGTCGTTTCGCAGAGCGGGCTTTTTCTCCACTGTTCCTCCTAGTTTTTTTTCCAATTGCCTGACTCTGCCTAATGTGAGTTATACTATTCCTTTTGATTTGCCCTCCCTTATTTTTTGCCCTTATTTTTGCCCCCCTTTTTCTGTTTCATCCCTTTTCTGCACCACCCGTCCTGCCTCTTTGATGGATTTTTGTGTTTTTTTTTGTGTCGCAGGAAGGACTTGCTTTTTTTTTTTTTTCCCAGGTCCGGGCCATGAGTTTTTGACCTTCTCGCCGTTTTCAGCTTGTTTACTGGCTGCTGGTGCGCGTGTGCGCACACCTACGTTTCTTTTTGCCTGTTACTGCCGAGTCCCCCCAGAGAGTTTGCATTTTTTTTTTTGCCGTGATCACGAGGCTTCAACGCTGCCCTTTGCCCCTTTACCCCCTTTTCCCTCCCGTTCCCCCCCAGACGAGTGCTTTTCCTCGCGAGAGGACGCGCTTCACTAAGAATCTAGCTATCATTCTCTGATACCGCCCCCCCTCCCTGTCAATGCTTCGCCTTGCTTCTGCGAAGTGTTGTTCTTCTGTTTTGGTGTCAAGAGAGCGGGTACATATTCTTGTGGCTCTTCTTCTACCACCTTAGTGAGCAGCGCCGCTCGTACCTGTTTCTTCTGAGGTTTCTTGTCTCACGGCACTACCTTTTTATTTTTTTTTGTATCCTCACCGTACCAAAAAAATCAAATATAAAATGAAAATAAAATCGCTTTCCCCCTCCCCGAACATGTACACAGGGTGATCGGCGTCTGGTTGCGAAGGTAATACCCGGCTTTGTTGATTCCTAGTTGTTTGCCTTTCTGCTTTTGTATACCTGACCGGTCTCTCCATCACGGGAATGAAGTCTAGTAGTCAATTTTTCTTTTCCTATCCTTGCGACGTCCTCGAGTAGTTCACATCGTCTTTTTTTTCTTTTTTTCTGAGTCCCCGGACCCTGTTCCAGGACCTTTTTTCTCTCCCCCCCTGCTTTTTACCCCCCCGGCGATCTTTCTACTCCTTTTCAGCCCTTTCCCTTCCACGACAGTCGTTTTGAATGTCACCTCCTTTTTCCTGCCTAAGTCGCCTACGCGCTGTCCCTCCGTTGCAAGGGCTACTCCCCCCTTGTAGCCCGTGTTTTGATGACGCGACTTCCCACCCTCTTTTTTTTTTCTTTTTGCCTTCTGTTGTGCTCCCTACTTCGTCTTACATGGTCTTTTCTAGTCACTGCGCGAGACTCCGTGCAGGAAGAGTCCGTGTGTTCGTAACTTCTTTCGCTTTCGTTTTTCCCAGCTTTGTCTCTGCCTTCCCCCTCGTTCTTGGTCTTGAAAGCCGTTCGTCTACCTCATCTTTGGAGCGCGGACCCCCGTGAGGGCTCTTTTCATGTTTTTGTCCATTTTTCTTTTCCCTCCGAGTCCCCCCCCTAGACTGTTTGTATGAGGCTTTTTACTGTTGCACCCCACCCCCCCCCCCCCCCCCCCCCGTTTTTTTTGGGTCCCCGCCGATGCTTTTGCTCTTTTTTCGCGTAACTCCGGCCTCCTTTTCTCCGCAATGACCCCCACATCCTATGTTGACCTGGCCCCCCCTTTTTTTCAACGTTTTGCGCCGAGAAGTGTCCCCCCTCCCCCCTCGATGGCTCCCTTTCTTTTTTCGTATCTTCTGAGGTGCTGTGGTGTGGTCTTTTGTCTTTTTCGTTTTCTGACTACCGCGATTGAGGTTCGGCGTTCCCCTCACGTGACCTTCAAGATGGTAAGTCTGGTTATTAGTTAGTGTTCACCCATCTGAGCGTCTTCTTCTTTTTTTCCTTCCGGGACAATTAACACCATTCTCCTCGGCGGTTAGCTCTTTTTACCTTGTTTGTGGCCCGGGCGCGACCTTATTTCAGCCCTTTGCCCTTGCTGATCACCAGTCTCACCGTTTTTCGAGGTCGCTCACCTCAACATTGTCATGAAGTCCTCTGTTTTTCTTCCTGACGTGCCCCCACCCCCTGCGTTCTTCCCGGTTCCGCCCATTCCCATCATGAATCTTCGTTGTTTGGTGGGTCATGCGTCCATGAGGCGTTCCAGTGTACCTTGATCCTGTTTTTCTTTTGCCACAACTTGCGGTCCCGGCATATCCTTTCTTTTTTTTCCTTTTTTTTGGCGAGGCTTTCCCGTTATAAAGACTTTCCGGCTTCTGTATTTTTTTTTTTTTTTTTTTTGGTCCAGACCTGAACAGTACAGCGCCTCTTCCATCCTGTCCCGTCTCCCTCTCCCGCACTGACCCTCCTCAGAGTTTTGTACTGCCAGGTCACTTGCTGCGGCAAATGCTTTTTTTTTTTTCTCCTCAATGTTACGAGTTCACTCCAGAAGATCTTTTTTTTTCATCCGGTGCTTGTTTTTTTAGCGAGGGGTTTTTGACACACTTTTTTTTTTTTTTTTCTTTTTTAAAATCCTTGCACACTGTCCTCCAATGGTGTGTCACCCCTCAAGTTGAGTTTCTTTCCCGATTTTTGCTTGACACGCAGGCACCATATCGCAGGCCACCAAGTGGAACGGCAATGACCCCCCTGTCTTTCGTTTGAAGTTGTGACGATAGTTTACTTCCCCTTTGTTTCGCCTTCCTGATCCGGTTTCATTTTCCTCACCCTCTCATGTAGGCAGTTTTCTTGCTAAGAGCCTTATCTTTTTTTCTCATTTTTAGCCCAATTCTTGTGTCGTCTAATGCCCTTTCCTGTTCTGTTTACAGGGAATTTCCCCCACGTCCTTAAAGGTTTTTGAACCCTCTGACTGTTGTCCCCCCGGGACAAGACTTCCCCTTCGCTGTCTCTTCACGCCCCCCTTTTATCAGCCTGCCCCATATACATGAATAGTTTTCTCAGAGTGTATAGTTACCTCATGACCCCTTTGCCCCAAACTTTCCCTTTACACGACAACTGCTTCTTAATCTTTATTTCTATCCCCCACCCACTTTTCCTTGACTCTTGTACTGGTGAATTTTGACCCCCCTTTTTCAGGATGCGTATTATCCCCCTGTTTTTCAGATGAAACCGAAGTCCCTGAGGGGGGGCGGGGGGGTTTTTTTTTTTTTTGGGTGGGGCTGGGGGGGGGTTGGGGGTTGTTTGGTTTTTTTTGTTTGTTTGGGGGCGCGTGAACTTTGACTTTTCCTTACGCGAACGTTCAGTATCCCCCGGATTCCGTCAACAGTTGGCTTCCTTTCCCCAGCCCCCCCCACACCTTTTTCTTTCCCCTAACAAGCGTATATTTCCCCCAGGACCCCTCCGCTCCCAACGGTCTATTTTTTCTTAGAGTTCAGCTTCTCCCATCTCTGAGTGCCTTGCGCCTTACCCGGTTCCGAGGTTTCCTCCAAAATCGGTTCTCTTCACCTTTCCGTTCCGGAAAAATCCCCAGTTTTGACTTCATCACTCCCTTCCCTTCGATACGGCCACACCCTCCAACCCATCCCCCATCCAACCCCGCCCGTTGCTTTGATTTCAAGGTCATGAAGGCTGGCGGCGGCTGACCTGCGAGTTATCTTGCCCGTGTGCAGTGCACGTTCCCAAGCGCAACCCCGTCTCTGTGATTTTTATTCGCAACCCACCCAGGGCCAATTCATTGGACCTCCCCCCTGTCAAGGCAAACTGATCAGCCCCTGCGGCAGTTTGTTGTGTGAGTTTTTAAGGTCCCACTAACCCTGATCCCCTAGTTCA
>Ga0179593_1680494_pt1 | contig 12866 bp, 17 predicted proteins | sample CZODoug2_1_08_16_FD_185931 | JGI IMG/M metagenome (GOLD analysis project Ga0179593, IMG submission 185931) | Vadose zone soil fungal communities from Angelo Coast Range Reserve, California, USA - CZODoug2_1_08_16fungal (PacBio error correction) | ecosystem: Environmental > Terrestrial > Soil >... | reverse complement strand
TCCCTCCTTTTTTTTCCCCCCCTCTTTTCCCCTCTGAGGGGAATTGCGGAGTAGGCGATATTTACTCCTCAGACAGCGCCTGCCCCTCTCTTTGGCAGTGCTCCCCTTTCCGCAACCCTCTCCTACATCCGTGAAAAAGGAGCCATGGTCGTTTTTCTTCTTTTTTTTTTTCTTATCCGCTTCAGACGGCATCTGCATGACAGTTCCCCATCCTCCTGCATAGGCACCTTGCCACAACGTTTTGGACTTTTTTCCTCTTTTTCCCCCTCTAAATGGATCTTGGCGGCCATTATGCAACACGATTTCCTTCCCTTTAATTGGCAGAAAGCGCAAGACAATTGCCCCTATCTGCTCGACCCCCTTTCTCTTTTAGGATTGAAGTTCTGGCGTTATTCGTATTGACAATGATCTTGTTTTTCCCTTTAAAACTTCTTAACATTTTGCGGAATCGATCGTTGAGGATTGGAGCTATCCCCTTTCCTCCCTTTTTCCCCCCACTAGGTTTCTCCTTCAAGAATCAAATCGGGAGGTTTTTCGTTCTTCTCTTTTTTTTCATCGAACGCACATCTGGAGGCAGATGCGGACCTCAGTTCCTCCTCTCCCGTGCTTCTTCTTTTTCTTTTTTCCCCCTCTTTTTCTCTTTCGCGGATTGAGTTTTCAGGGACTGAGGCGAACCGCCGGGGCCCCTTTTTTTCTTTGATATTCGTCCCGTCTTCTGGCCTGTTCCCTTTTTCCCCCTCCTTTTTCAAGCAATCCGGTTTCACTCCTGGCTTTCCCCCCCCTCCGTGCGTCCATTTTTCTCAACAAGGTCTAGTTAATCAAGGTTGATGAGCTTCCCCTTTTTCCCTTTCCCCCCGGTAGGAACTCGGCTAGGAGGTTTCCAAACTCTCGAACCTTCCACTTACGCATATCGCTACGCCAGCCATAATAATAAGCGCACAAAAACACCAGCCCGTCCCCCTTTTCTTTTTTCCCTTTCCCTTGTATGGAGCAGCAGAGGAATACGCCGAAACTGATTGCACCCAGCAGCCCTCACGGCACCGGGCCCCCGCCTCCTCACGATGGTCACAAATTCCAGCATCAAGATGATTCCCGGTTTTTTCCCCCCGTCTTCTCCTGAACCACCAGCCCCAGGCACAACGCCTACAGCAAGTAGCGCAGGCCAATACTTTTTTTTGCAGCATGCCCTTTTTCTTCCTTCCCCAAACGGCCAGCATGCCGTATAGAGCCATTGCCAGCGGGAGTCGCGATTCTTCTTTCCCTTTTCCTTCCTCCGAGCACGATCAGGAAGGAACCTAAGCCATTCGAACCCAGGATCCTTTTCCCCTCCCCCCTGAGGACCAAAGCCCTCCCAGTACACAGAGTGAACGGGACAGCACATAAGTCAGCTTCCCTCCCTTCCCCCCTCCTCTTTCTTTTCCACTTCATGTGCATCGTCGAGAGTGTCCCCCCTCTCCGATAAGCCCTGGCCTGTGAGCGCCCCGCGAGGAATTATCCGGAGCCATGATGGCAGCGTGGTTTTCCCTTTTCGTGTACTTGGAGGCGTTTCTTCCTCTACTTTTGAGTCCGACTTCTCCCTGGATTCCTTGAATGGCTAGGTTCCTGATCGTGCTCGGTGGCATGATGAGCGCGTTCGAAGTTCAACGCGTATGTTTTTTTTCTTCCTTCTCCCGCGACAGGCAGGATGCCGAAATTTTTTGGCAATACCCTTCCTTATTTCTTTGCGACGTGCTGCGCGTTGTGGCTGGGGCTGGGGTTCAGGCGGCTTGTCTTCCTTTTTTTCCTTTGTGACCTCGTGGCGCTGCGCATCGAGAAACGGAGTTTAAGCGCTTTTCTTCCGCGCTGCTCCTCAGTTTGGCGATGTTCGAGAGCAACCACGAACCGTGCTTTTTTTTTCCCCTTTTTTTCTCTTTTTAATTCGTCACCGGCAATTGAAGATCGCAAAACGAAAGCCGGTTGTTTCTTTCCCGCTCTTGTCTGCGAAGCAGAATGCCTCCGAGAGCGAAGCTCATCTTTTTTTTTCCTTTCCCTTCTATCGAAGGAGTGCGTGAGGATGGAGCCAGGAGGTCACCCTGTCTTTTTTCTTTCCGGAGGGGTTCACGGCGCGACGAGCGACAGACTGCCCAAAAACGCTAAAACGGGGCCGTTTTTTTTTTCCTCTCCTCCCCTCCGCCCCCCTATCAAAAAGAGGCGCAGCACGATCGCCAGGGATACGATCCCTCTCCTGCTCCATCTTTGCGTCTGAGGAAAAAGATGGGCACGCGGACATAAAAGTCCTCCCCCCTTTTTCCCCCTCTCATGGAACCCCGCCAGAGGGGATGCGTCCTTCGCGCGGCTCTTTACTCGCTTTTTTCCAAAACGTTTAGCGCCCCGGCAGAAACGATAAGGCCGCAAAAATTGTAAGCAAAGTTTCCTCTTTTTTTTCTTTTTCTCCCTCCCAGCAAAAAAAACAAGCTCTGCCCGCTCTGCAAGGTAACGCGCGAGGGAGGAAGAGCGACGGGGTCTATTTTTTTTCCTCTTCCTTCTTTCCCAAAAGCAAGCAAGATAGAAAGAACCAGATGTGGCCAGCTTGGTTTTTTTTTCCTAAAGATCCTGTAGAGGTAAACCATATCGCGTGCCCTTCCTTTTTCCAAAACGTGGTGGCAAGGATGCGATGCCGGGAAGCTCTTCTCTCCCCATGACACTTCGCCCCAGAACTGAGCATGCAGATGCCGGCTGAAGCTTCCCCCCCCTTTTTCCCTCAAAGTGCGGGCCCAGACCCAAGGCACATTTTTCCCCCTTCTCCAATTGACGGCGTTCTTGTCCTCGCGGTTACAAAAGGGGCATGGCGCTGCTGAGGAAGGACTCTTCTTCTCTTTTCCCCTCCCACTAACAGCAGAAACCATGCCGATCTCTCTCTTTTTCCTTTTTTTCTTTTGTGAGTGGAATTTCCGCCACGCTGCGATGATGGCTTTCTTTTTTTTTTTTTTTCTTCCCTCAGCAGCGCCATGCACTTTTTGAACAGCTCTTCTTTTCCCCCGCAATCCCTCTCCCTCCTGTTGAAAAAAGGCCCATGTTTCTTTCTTGCAGAGCCGTGCTGGTTTGTATTTCCGATTCAGCCTTCTTTTCTTTTCTCCCTTCTCGCTTCCGGCATTCGCATCCTGCCACCAACGTGTGGGAATTCCCCCGAACGTTGTTTCTCAGATCTTGGCGGCATGATCTCTCCTTTTTTCTTTTTTTCCTTTGTGGTTCTTTCTATCTTGCTTGATTGGACTCTGGCAAGAAGCTTCTCTTTCTTAATCGCCTCGTTACCCTTGCCGATGGAATGATTGCCGTTCTGGCTTTTCTTCCCCTTTTTTTTTTTTCTTCTATTACTCGCAGAGGAAGGAACGGAACCCCCCCCCTTTTCTTTGGACTCTGACCCGTTTGGAGGAAAGGCGTACCCGCATTGGTTTTCCCCCCCCCTTTGTGTCTATATATACCGGCCTCCCTCGTTGGGTCTATTTTTTTTTTTCCCCCCTCTTTTCTTTTGGAGCGGCATGGTTTGTCGCGTGATCAATTGTTTCATCAAGACGCAACTTTTTTTCTTCTTTTCCTGGTTGCTTTTCTCCCCATCTGGATATGATCTGGCGATCGTGCTGCGACTATTTCTGTTCCCGTTCTTCCCTTTTTTTCCCCCTTCCTCCCGTTTAGCCGTTTTGGGCAAGCGCTGAGATATTAGATATAGTCCAACCCCTTTTTTTTTGCCAGCAGTTTTCAGCCAAATCCGGTTGCACTCCTGGCTCCCTTCCTCCCCTTCTCTCCCCCGTGTTTCTAGTAATCCAAGGTTGATGAGCTTCGGCTCTAGGAGGCAGTCTGCTCGTCCCTCCTTTTTCTCAGGAACCTGTCCGGCTGTTTCCAACTCCTCGATAAACTTTCCCCCCTCCTGGTGACGAAAGTAAATCGCGAAGCCAGCAATCATTCATTCCTTCCTTTCTCTCGCCCTCGTCCAAAATGAAGGAGCAGACAGAGGGAATCATCCGCAAATGATTGCCACCCCCCCTTTCCCTCTTTTCAACTCCGGTCGGGGATGGGCAGCAGGCCACAGCGTTTTTCCCCCTTCCAGCGTCCCAGCGCCTGAACCCCCCAGACACAGGAACAACGCCCAGCACGTCGCGTCCCTTTTTTTTTTTTTCGCTGATCTTGGCCAAAAAATTTCGGCAGCAGCCGTTCTCCACAGTTCGTTGAACAATTCCGAACGCGCTCATCATGCCCTTCTTTCTTTCTCACATGCCTTCCGTCCGAGCGCTCCCAGAAAAAGGTGAGCCACGCTCCCCCCCTTTTTCCCCTCCACCGCCGGAACAGGAAGCACATAAGTAAGCGCAAGAGAACCCCCCCTTTTCCTTCCCCAATTACTGTTTCTCTCTTCTAGGCGTGTGGCAATCCACTCTCTCTTTCATCCTCATCCCTTTTTTTTTTTTCTCCTTCTTTTTCCGCGACCGCAGAGGACTTATACGAGAGCCATGATGGAAGCGGTGGTTATACGTTGCGCTGACCTTTTTTCTCCTAATTTTTTTTTTAGAAGAAGGATAGTGGGCTACGTTGCGGGAGCGCTCGGCGTCCTTCCTTTTCTTCTTTCTTTTTTCCTCTCGTTAGGAATGTTAAAGCGCGGTGCTGAGATATTCGAGAATCACCGCTTTCCCTTTTCCTTCTCCCTTTTTTTTCATCTCATCTCAAGAAACGCGGGAGGAATTACCTCCCCCCCCCCCCCTTTTTTTTTTTCCCTGGGGGCTGGGGTTCAGGAGGATGGTAACTCCTCATTTGTGCCAATCTTTGCTCTGCGTCATACGAGAACCGGAGTTGAAGCGCTTGTTTTTTTTTTTTTTTCTTTTTTTTTAGTATTCACGGCGGCTGCTCCTCAGTTTGCGCATGTCGAGAGCAACACGTCCCTTTTTTTTTCTCTTATGGCTGTTTTTCGTCTCTACTTCTCCCCCGGCAATGAAGATCCGCAAAACGAAGACGGTGGCTGCTCCCCCCTCTTTCTTTTTTTTTTTTCCCTTCTTCACGGCCTTCGTCTTCGTCTGCGAAGCAGAATGCATCCGAGAGCGAACTCTTCCCCCCTTCTCCCTCGTATATCCGTCTTTCTTTAAGGAGTTTGAGCCAGGAGGAAACCGATTGCTGAAAACGGATGGCCGCCTTCCCTTTCCGAGAGCGAAGAGCGCAGCGCTGCCAAAAACAGGTAAAACGGGGGCCCTCCCTTTTTTTTCCCCCGAGAACTTCCCCAAGATGCGCAGCCACGATCGCCAGGATACAGATCCACTCTTTTTTTCTTTTTTTTTTTTTCCCTATTTGGTCTGAGAACAAGATGGAGCACGCGGGACATCCCTTTTTTCGAATTCCCCCCCTCCCCCCTCGGGGATGCGTCATTCGCGCGGCTTCGGTACGAGCTCTTTCCCCCCCAAACGTGTATAGCGCCAAGGCAGAAACGATAAGGCCGCCCCCCCCCCCCTCTTTCTCTGAGAGATGGGAAAAGCAAAAAAAAACAAGCTCTGCCCTTCCTTCTCCCCTTTTCTTTGTTGTTTTTTTTCTTTTTTTTTTCCCTTCTGAGAGGAGGGGAAGAGAGAAGGGTAGAGCGCTTTCTTTCCAAATCAATGCAAGATTATCAAGAACCAGGCTGTGCCAGCTTGGGCCAGAGGTTCCTTCCCTCCCTTAGTAAAACCATATCGGTGCGAAAGCGGGCCTCCCCTCTTAAAAAAAAAAAAACCCCCCCCCCCAATTCAAGTTGGTCTTTCCCCTCTTCCGGCAGCGATGAAGGCATAAAGAACGATTCCGTAATTCCCTTCCCCTTCTCCGCTGAGCGGATTAATAAAACCAGACCGGCCCCTTTTCTTTGTTCCACTTCTGTGGAGAGGGATTGCGGAAAGGTGAAGAAAACTGTCCCCCCCCCCTTTTTCTTTTTTTCTCCTAAGCGCCGACGCCGAAGGCCATCATCGCAGACGTGGCGGAACTTTCCCCTCCTTTTCCCTCTCTTTCCTCCTACTCCGTTTTTTTTTTTTTTTTTTATGGTTTCTGCTGTGAGTGGAATTAAGAAAAGCTCGATGTCTTTCTTTTTTTTTCTGACCCCCCCTTTTTTCCCCGCGAGAAAAGACGCTTTGGCAGTTGAACCTTCCCCTCTCCTTCCAAAGGCCATGGTCTGGGCCGAACTTGATTGTTGCCTTTTTTCATGCCTTTACATCCGCACTGCATGAAAGTTCTGGGGAGAAGGTTCCTTTTCCCCTCGCTTCCGCAAATAGGATACTTGCCCCCCCCTTTTTTTTTTCTCCCCTCTTCGCCTCCTTTTTAAACTATACATGATATTGGAGGACATGTATTCCCCCCCCCCCCCCCTCCCTTTTTCTATCTTGCTTGCTTTTGCCCTCTGAAGAAATGGACGAATCCCCCTCCCCCTCTTTCGAATTAGTGACAGCTTTCCCCTTGAAGATGGAATGATTTGAAGTTATGGGAGGTTTAGTATTTCCTTTTTTCCTCCCCTCGGAAATCACCTTGATTACATTTTTGAGAATGATAGTTGCTGCCTTTCTTTCCCCTTCGTAAATTCATTTTTTCCACAAACTTGGTGTCATATTAACGACTCTCTTCGCGGTTTCCCCTTTTTCTCAAGTCGTCTTTTGAACCTCTTTAGTCTTCCTTTATGTCCGCCGTGCTCCCATCTGTGTCCGAAGCGAAACCTTCTTCTTCTCTTCCCTCTTCCTCTCCCGTGCGGATCGACCCATAGGATATGTTCAGTGGAGATCGTGTCTTTTTTTCCTTTTAGGATCGGCCTGCCCTCCGGCCCCCCTTTTTAGCCGTTTGGAAGCGCTTTTTTCTTCTCCCTTGTCTTCGGGCTGGGAACGCCGCGGCCAAGCAGTTTGAAGCAATCCGGTTTCCCCCCTCCTTTGTCCTGTCCTTTTTCTCAACAAGGTCTAGTTAATCAAGGTTGATGAGCTTCGTTTTTCTTCCTTTTCTCTTCTGCGTGTGTGAAATACGGAGGAAATCGGAGTAGGCTTTTTCCCCCCACATGGTGCTTCTTTTTGTCGGATATTCAATTGCCGGTGGACGACTTCCCCCTCCCTCCCCTCCCCTCCCCCCCCCCCAAACACCAGCCCGTTCAGGAACAGAAAGGTTTCGTGGTGGCCTCTCCCCCCCCCAACTGAGGAGCAGCAGCGGTCCCTTCCCTTTTTCCCTGCCACACGGGAACCCGCGCTCAAATACGGTCAGCGTCTTCGTCACACATTCCCCCTCATCAAGCTGATCCCGTAAAGAAATGATGTCCAGCCTTTCCCCTCCCTTTTCCCCGCCCAGCACGTCGCGCAGGTACAATAATGGCAGAAGGAAGGAGAACGAGTTATTCTTTTTCTTTTTCCCCCCCCCTTCTGCCAATTGTCTTTCTTCTCTCCTATCTCAGCACCAGCGCGTGAAAATTCAGAACGAGCCCCTCTCTTCCTCCTCCCCTTTTTCCCCATGATCTTCGCCGGCGCTCCGAAAAAGGTAGAAAAAGAGAATACTTCTCCCCCCACCTTCTTCTTTTCCCCCTCCTCCCCCCCTGTGACTGACCTCCCCTTCCTTCCCTACGCAACGAGAACCACCGCGCCATATGGCCTAGGATCCTTTCTTTTTCCTTCTCCCCTTTCTGTCCCATCATCTAGAGAGGGGAATAATCCTCGTTTTTTTTTTTTCCCTCTTTTTTCACGATAGCCAGTTCCTTTTTAGCTCCTCAGAGGACTTATCCGAGAGCAATTGATGTCCATCTTTTTCTTTCCCCCCTTTTTTGTACGTGGCGGGCGTTCTTCCTCTAATTTTGGAGAAGGAAGGAAGTGGGCTACCTTTTTTCCCTTCTTCTTTCCTTTCCTTTTTCTTTCAGTGTCTTTCCATTCCTCCCTCTTCCTTCATGGTGGGGCTAAACGCGATGGTGCATGAGCTATTTTCTTCCTTTTCCGGCCTGCTGCCGAAATTTTGGCAAAGATTAAGCTCAAGCCTTTTTCCCCCTTTTCCTTGATGGGAGTTGTTTCTTTTGTTCAGGGCGGTGGTAACGATGGAACTCCTTTTTTTTCCTTTTCTTTGGCTGCGCATCCGCGAACCGGAGTTGAGAGAGGGGTCGTGCTGCCTTACTTTCTTCTTTTCTTCCCCCCTGAGGCTTCTTTTTTCTCTTTTCGAGAGCAACCAGAAACAGTGTCTTTTCTCCCGCTGATTATTTGGCTGGCTGAGAGAGTTAAGTTAGTACAACGCAAATTTCCTCCCCTCCCTCATTTTTTTATGGAGTTGTTAACCTCCTCCTATTCATACCGTATTTTACGGACTTCGTCTTCGTATGCTCATCCCTAATCCCTCTCTTCTTTTTTAGACAAAATGACGCAAGAGTTATAGAAGCGTGCGTGATTATTGTTCTCCCCCTTCCTTTCCCCTTTTTTTCTCTTAACAGCTGAACTCCTTCCTCTTCTATCGGCGGGTGGACGAGAGCAGAAGATCTCCCCTCTCTTCCCCCCCCCCCCCTCTCAGTCCTTAAACATCAATCGCGAAAGGAGAAACTCTTCAAAACATCTTCTCATCCCCCCCCCCCTTCCTCCCTTTTCTGACTGTCCCCTTTATTCTTCATGAACTGAGTTAAGAATAATGCATAAAATATTTTTCTTCTCTTCCCTTCAAAAGGTCCGCTCCAAGAGAGAGACGGAGACCCAGTCCCCCCCCTCTTCCTTTTGGATTCTCCTCTCCTTTTCGGTCGAGGACACCAGTTTTTTGACACACCTCTTTCCTCTTCCCCTTTTTCCCTGCAACTATCAGGCCCGCAAAAAGTAAGCAAAATTTTTTTTTTTTTTTTTTTCCGACTCTTCCTCTTTCAAAGCAAAAAAAAAAAGATCTGCCATACTCATCCTCCCCCCCTCCTGCCATCGGCAAGGGGAAATACTTCCTCTTCTTTCCGGGCCTCTCCTCTTCTTTGCAATTGTCTTTTCGCTTTCTTGGCCATCTTTCCCCCTCCTTTCCCATCTGTGCCAAAAGATTGGAAAGATTTCCTCACAGTTGCCCTTTTCCTCCAAGATTCATGGTAGAGGTACCCCCCCATTCTCCTTTCCCTTTCCAAAACAAAAAAACTTTTTTTCTTCGGCAGCTTCCTTCATAAAGAACGATTCCGTAAAGAGAAAGCGAAACTTCTCCCCCCCCCCCTTCCCTTCCCCCCCACCCCCTCAACGGGCTATGACAGAGAAAAAGCAAAGTGCGGCCCCTCCCTTCCCTTTTCCCCCTTTCTGGGTTATAGTTTTTTTTTTCTTCCTTTTTAAGCAACTGCCAAAGCGTATTGTCCTTCTCTTTCCAACTTTCCTTTCTCCTCCTACGTTCCCTCATCGTGAAGAGTGGAGGAAAGTACCATCACATCCTACCCCCTCCCTCCCTTCCGTTGGTGTTTTTTACTTCTCTTCATGGTTTCTGCGGTGAGTGGGACCCCCGCTGCCTTGATCTTTTCCTCGGCGCTTATCCTTCATAAGACAGAGCCATGCCCCCTTTTTTAACCTCTTTTGCTCACCTTTACGAATAAATATAAGCCATCCTGTTTTCCCACGGCCCCCCTTGGATTGATCTTTCTTTCTCGTGCTGGTTTTTATTATCCGCTTAGCCGGACAATCTGCATGCAGTCCTGTGTCTCTTTTTTCCTTTCATCTCTTCGGTCCTCTGCATCCTTGAAAAAAAAGTTTTGTAAACTCCCCCCCTTCCGCTTTATCCCGACCTTTTTTCCCTTTTTCTCCATGATCTTGGCGGCAAATGTATTCCAAACCACCTCTTTTCCTTCCTTCTTTTTCTTTTCCCCTCTTTTTTTCTTTCATCTTGAGGAGATTTTCCCTTTTCCTCCCTCCTCCCCCCTATGTCTCTTCCTCTCTTCTTCCCCCTCTAGCAGAGTACCATTGAAGATGGACCTTCTTCTTTTTTTTCTTTTTTCCCTTGCGGTAGCAGGAGAGTTCAATCTCCTCTTCCTTTTCCCCTTCCCCCCCCCTTCTGATGACTGGTTTTTTTTTTTTTGCATTGGAGCGATACAGTTTTGGCGGCACGGTTTTCCCCCCCTTTGTTTCTTTAAAGAAGCCAGCTCTAATCCCTCCTTCCCCCCTTTTGCCCTTTGCCTTGTTTCGACAGTACGATGAGATGGTTGGATCTTCCTTTTCTTTCTTTTCCCTTCTTTTTCTTCCTTCTGCGTAACTCAGTTAATTTAAGTATAAAGTGCGGAATCGCCCTTTTATCCCTTTTTCCTCCTTGAGGCTACTTCCTCTTCTCTTTCGCGGATTGATTTTTTTTAAGGAATGAGTCGACCCCCCCCCCCTTTTTTTTTCTCCTTTTTTTTTTTTTTCCAGAGATGAGGTGATTAGATATAGTCCACCCCTCCTCTTTTCCTCCCCCTCCTTTTTTTCATCGAAGCTTTCCTTCCAGCAATCAGGTTTCCTCCTGGCTCACACTCCTCACGCACGCCCTTCTCCCCTTTCTCCCCCCTTTCTAGTTAAGACAGGTTTGATGAGCTTCGCTCTCGTCTTCTTTTTTTTCCTCTAAGACGCAGGTCCCTTCCCCTTTCTGCCTTTTTTCCCCCTCGGAGAGAAAATTCCATCACCCCCCCCCCCCTTTTTTTTTTTTTTTTTTGCGGAGCTCCAATTTTTCCCCACTTAGTAATCGCGCGCACTCCCTCCCCCCCCCCCCCTTAACGTTAAGACCATCCTTTTTTTTTTTTTTCTCGAACCCCCCTTCTTAGCGCAGCGGTAATTAATAAGCAACTGACTTCCTCCCCCCTCTCCTCCCCATAAGGTTAGAGGATGCTCATCTCTTTTTCTGGGCCCACCCCCTCTCAAGCTGATCCCGTAAAGAATTGATGTCCAGGCTTTCCCTTCCCCCCCCCCCCTCCCCTCCCCAGTAAGAGAACGACAATAATGGCTACGTAATGCTCCCCTTTTTCCCCCCCCAATTTCCGGCAGCATTGCCGTCTCCGCGCCCTTCTCCCCCTCCCCCCCTCTCTTTTAAAAAGAAGAAAGCCGTCATCGGCCCCCCCTATTCTTCTTCCCTTCGAACCATGAATCGTTCCGCCGAGGCGCTCCGCAACTTCCCCCCCCCCCCCCCCCTTCAAAAGTAGAGGAAGAAACGCCCGCCACCGTTACCCCCCCTCCCCGTCCCTTTTTCCTCCCCTAAGTCATCCACGCCCTTCCTTTCTCTTAAAGTCCTCTTGCGGGCGCTCAAAGTACTGTGCTATGTCGAGGCGTTGTCCCCCTTTTTCTCTTCTTCTTCCACAGAATAGAACGAGAGAAAAGGAAAGTGAGCGACCGCAGAGGACTTATCCCTCTCCTTTTTTTCCCTCCTTGGTTCTCGTTTCCTTTCCCTCTTCCTTTGGTACTTGGCGGGCGTTTATAATATACTTTGGAGAAGACTTCTCTTTCTTTTCTTCTTCTCCTGCTTAGGTTACTGATACGTGATAGGGGGCATGATGAGCGCGTTCGTGAATGTCCCCTCTTTTTTTTCTTCTTCTTCGAGTCTCTTTTTCTTTTCCCCTCTACGGAATGCTGCCGAAATTTTTTGCAAGATCATTCTCTTCTCTCCTGTCTTGGAGTGTGAATGGGGATGGGTTCAGGCGGCTGGTAATCTTTACCCCCCTCCCTTTTCCCAGCTTGATTTCTTTCTTTCTCTTGCGCATCCGCGAACCGGAGTTGAAGCGCGGGTCCTTCCCCCCTTCTTCTATACCGATGCTGATACCTAAGTTTGCGATGTTCGAGAGCCCCCCCCTCCCTTTTGTTTCTTTTTTTTTTGGTGCGCGGATTATTAGCTGGCTTCGCGCTTTCCCTTTCCCCTCTCTCCCCAATAAGAAGCGTGTGTGATGGATTTATTCTCTTCTCCCCTCATAGCCGTAGTTTCTCCCTTTCGTTTCGTCTGCGGAGCAGAATGCCTCCGAGAGCGAACCATCCCTTCCCTTTTTCTCTCCTTGTGCGTGAGGATGGGAGCCAGGAGGAAACCGGATTGCTAACCTCTTTTTCTTTCTTCCAGCTATTCTTCTTGTGGACGAGAGCGAAGCAGCGACAGGAGCTGCCCAAAAAACGGCTACCCTCTTTCCCCCCTCAAGAAGCGAAAGAGAAACTCTTCAAACAGAGGCGCATCCCTCTTCTCCCTGATACAGACAGCCCTTTCTAGGAAGGCACTGAGTTCAGCATACTAACGCCAGATTTGCGTCTGAGGACCCTTTTCCCTCTTCCGGAGCACCAGGAAACACCGAGAATGAGACCCGCCCTCGTTCTTTCCCTCTCGGCTTCGTTCCCCCCCTCTGGACGCGTGAGCCAAAACGTGTATAGCGCCCCCTTTCCTCCCCCCCCCCCCCTCCCCTCCTTTATTTAAGAGGAGAGGGAATATCCGGCGACCGCCATTTGTGCCCCCTCCCCCCACCAGCTCTTTCAATCCAGACCGGCAATAATGCCATCGGCTAAGGGTAACGCTGCGAGGACGTCTTTTTTTTTTTTCTCCAGAGGGCAAAAGACAAAGCAAGATAGAAAGAACCAGATGTGCCCGCTGTTCCCTTTCCTTCGAGCATCATCCATGCGCCAATCCCTTCTTTCCCCTCGGGAGCGAAGTTCGGTTTCCAACATTTCACAGGATTCTACCTCTGAAGGCATAAAGAACGATTTCCGTAAGCTCTTTTCCCCTTTCCTCAGAGGAAGGATGAAGCGGATAATAAAACACCCTCCTCCCCTTCCCTCTGCACAAGCCCCCCCTGTGCGCCCAGGATGGAGTCGTCTTGGATTGCGGAAAGGTGAGCAACTTTCCTTTTTTTTCCAAGGGGCATGGAGATGACTGAGGAAGGAATAAGCGCCTACCCCTCCCCCCCCCCCCATCCCAGCCCCCCCTTCCCCTCAGAAACCATGCCG
>Ga0179593_1679581_pt1 | contig 12866 bp, 15 predicted proteins | sample CZODoug2_1_08_16_FD_185931 | JGI IMG/M metagenome (GOLD analysis project Ga0179593, IMG submission 185931) | Vadose zone soil fungal communities from Angelo Coast Range Reserve, California, USA - CZODoug2_1_08_16fungal (PacBio error correction) | ecosystem: Environmental > Terrestrial > Soil >... | reverse complement strand
CGCACCTTTCGATCCTTCCGCCCGCCCCGCAACCCACCGCCCTTTTCTCCCCCCCGTTCCCCCTTTTCTTCGGCGCCTTAAAGCGTCGCCCAGGCAAAGATTTCTCGGCCCATGACCGAGTATCCCTTGACGAGCGCCGACGCAGCCTCTGGAGCCCCGTAGGCTGTGCGAACGTCCCCTGGACTTTACTACTTTTTTTTCCCAAGAATTTCATTTCGAGCAGACCGACACAGCGGCGTAAAGTTTTTACGCAACGTGTTGGGAGGGTATCCTCCCCTTTCCGGCCCGGATTTTTTTTTTTCTATGGGGAGAGGGTAGATCGTCCTGCGAGGACTGATGGAAACCGCCCGATCGGGGTGCCTCTTTCTCTTCCTGAACTCGAGTTTCATTCCATCCGGCTGATATAAATGAGGTGCCTTTTGAGAGACAACGCAGATATGGACGGCTTTGGGCCCTTTTTCTCCTCTTTTGCTTTTCCTCTTAGTTACTCTTTCTGCCCATTCTGTTGGCGATAGAGCCCCCGCCGATTCTTACTACCTTTTTTCTACGCATCCGACGGACTGCGGAGAACGATCTCTGTATTTTTCTTTTTTTCAACACTTCCTCTCGTTGTCCTGAACGGTGGCGTCGCGGGAGGGAGGTACGCCATCTCAGTTCCTGGGTTCTCCCTTCATCCTCCATAGGGTTGCAGACGCCCCGAGAGAGCCGGCAAGCTCGAAGTGCTTTTCCCAAAAGCTCCTCGCCTTTGAATTTGTCTGTTTCCCCGGAATATCCCCTGACGCTGTTTGAACGTCGGTGTGCCCCTGCCCCGTCGCGAGTTTTTCCCCCCCCCCCTTTTTGGCGCGTTCGTCCACTGGGCGAGCGGCTGGTACCGGTTTCTCTTTTCGTCTCTTTTGCGTCCCTTGAAGACTCTTTTTTTTTTTTTCGCCACTACGACTAGTTACACATTCCCGGTCGTCCCGAACGAGCGTTCCTGTAGTAGCAATAGTCCAAGAGCTCTCTCTTCCCCCGACATTCGTTTTTTCCGGGGGGGCAAGATTCACTTTTTCGTTCGCTCGCCCTTTCTTCAACAGTTTCAATCCAGCTGGGCCGTCCCCCCCCCGACCCCCCGCCTTGCAGTTTTTCCCCCCCACTCCACTCCTTCAGGAGTGATTGTGCAATCGATGGTAAAGCTCCGCACTCCCATCTCTCCCCTACCTAGGCGACTCTTGCCGCCTCTCCTCCCTTTTTTTCCTTTCTGATTTTTTTACTTTCAACCGCACAGCCTAGGGAGTGGGAACATCCGGTACCGTGGTCGGGCCACCTGAGTGGACAGCACCCATTTCGTTTTTTTCGCAGAGAACCTACAGGGAACAAAATGTGCTTGATACCTTTCTTCCCCTTCTCCCTAGTATGGCAAGTCGCGGCCTTTTGTTTTCAGTTCCTTTCCTCTTCCCTCTCAATTTCCTCTTCTCCAGCGGCCAGATGTGCATACCCACACCCTAAGGGTTCTTGGTTCATCGATTTCTTATGCCCGGCACCACTTCTTTTCTCATTCTGCGGTCTGAAGCTCGGCTGACCCCGCGAATTTGGAACCTAAGAGCCAACGATCTTTGGAGTTACAGCTGAGAGTTCCTTGCTTTCTTCCCCGTCTCCCCCTTTTTCTCCCCGCATCTCAGATGTCTAGCGTGCACGATTTCGTAATTTTTTTTGGCTGATTACTCAGCGCACGTGTTCACCATTTCACAAAGAATATCCCGCTTTCCCTTTTTCCTCGGCCTCTCCTATTTTCTCCTTCCCCCCGCCAGGCTTTGAGACCCCTACAAGCTATCCTGTATGAAGGAGGGACACGAAGTGCCTTATACCCTTTCCCCCGGTCTTTCCGCGAGCGTCTTCCCCTTCACTTTTCGAGGTACGGGGACAGACCAATCACCGTCGGCTTTCCTTTTCCTGTTTTGTCGCAATTCCCCAGGCTAAAAGTGAGGCCGAGAAGCGCTTTACTCATTTGGCCTGTGCAGAGACTCCCATCCCCCCCCCCCCTTTTTGCCACCCCCCCAACCCTCTCCTTTAGATAAAATTAGCAACACACCATCGCCGTGAGCTCGGCCCGGTCTCTGCGGAATCAGTAGCCCAGATGGGGCAGTCCATCGTGGAATGTCTTTTTTTCTTTTTTTTCCCCTCCCATGCTGTAGTCTTCTTTGCTGGTTGTGTCCGACCCCGGTCGACATAGCACGGCGCTTGGCGTACTACGACTTCGGCCATTCTCCTGCTTCCCCAGAATTCGCCCGCCCCCCTCTGCTTCCCCGCGCAGCGTGACCCCCATCCTACCCCCCGTCGAATCGACCTCATATACTTCATCCCATTGTCCTTCCCGTGACCGAGACTCTGCGAGACGTTACGACCTGGACTGCTTCCCCCTTTGCGTCCGTCTTCTCCGTTCCCCTTTGATTTCCTTTTAGATCCAGCCCGTCCAGCTTGCTTCTTTACGGTTTCTCCTCGTTTATACTGGTGTGAATAAACCCCCTTTGCGGTTTGTTCCTCCATGACTCGCGTTCTGCTCCCTTTTCTTTCGTGCGAGCATGCTTCCATGAACCTCGGTCCGGGCCTCAGACCTCTTCTTATCTGAGGCGCTCTTCCTCTTTTCGCCACCGCTTACGACGGTTGGATCGGGTGAAGAGCACCTGAGTCGTACAATAGCCTTTTTCCTCATCCGCCCTGCGTCTCCCTCTTCTCTGCCCAACGAACGCCACACGCGTCCCTGCCGCAGCTAGTTTTTTCCGATCGCTGGCCCTTTTCTTCTCTTTCACTACACCGCTGGCCCTCCCCTTTTTCGCATGTTCAGAAAAACGGATGCTCCCGTGTCACGCATTCTTTTCCACGGCTCATGCCCCCCGTATATGAGGGTCGAGTTGGTGTTTTTTTTTTTTTTTTTTTTTGTTTTGTTTGTTTTTTTTTTTTTTGTTTTTTGTTTTTTTTTGGGGGGGTTGTTTTTTTTTTTTTTGTGTTTTTTTTTTGGTGGGAACTAAATCGAATCTACGTTGACCCCAACATCCCTTTGCTGAAGATGCCTGAGGTAGGCCGTCCTGAACAGATGTGTGCCTCCACCCTGTTTGTTCGCTTCCGGCCAGGTACCCAAGTCCCCTTCGGGCACCCCCCTTTGTTCTTATTCTTGACATGCGTTCGCCTGACCATCTACTAACTAACTTTTCTTCAGTCCCCCGTGTCGTTGTTTTTCTAGAGTTTTTTTGCGCTGAACTTCTACCGCCACCGAGGGTGAGGCCGATGGAGCTGAGCTGTGCCCAAGCCCTAAACCCGCAAAACCCGGTCCACCGCGCTACGGACGCCCCCACTTATTTCGCTCCCCTTCCCTGGAGTGTGGCTCCCCCCCCTTGATCTTCGAAATGTATGTATCGATCGGAAGGTGAATGCATACACAGACCCTCGAACGTTCCCCGACATTCTTCCAGGAATTCTCGTTTTCTTTCTTGTGTCTATCCTGAGTTTCTTCCCTCGACCGGGGTCCCGTTCCGCTGGTGCTGATCCCAAGGTAAGAAGCCCGATTTCATGTTTCCGCTTCCCCTCCCCGTCTTTTCGCATGCTTCTTTTCCTTTATTCCATAAAGTCGTACACAATTCACAATGTTCGTTGAAATGTAGCGTTGAAATTCACCCTCCTCAAGCAGTTAAAGGTCCCGAGAATGTTCCCCCCTTCCCCCACCCAGATCAGCTCCGTGTCTGACGACCATCCTTCCGAACGCCTCCAATAGCTGCCCTTACCCAGCAGGTATAAATTACCAGCTAAACGGTCTGGCGTCGCGCACCCCCTTGTTAAGCCTATGCACTGTTTTGTCCACCTGTGAGTGCCCTGATCGACAGACGGTATGTGCAACGAGGAGCTGTTTTAGTTCCCTCCCCTCCATATTTCTACTCCACTCCGACCCCCGTCTATAGCTACGGCACTGGTCCAGGTCATTCCTTACTCGCACGCTTTCCGTGTTGACTGCCTGGTGAACTGGCCCCTTTTTCCCGGTAACTCATCGTCTACGTTTCACTGGACTTTTTCCCTCTATCTTTTTGTTTCGAGCTTCCCTCGCGAGGGTGAGCGGGCTTGCGGGTCCCTTCCTTTTCCTTGCCTCGTCCTTTCGAAGTCTATCCGTGGACCTCGTCAGATTCACTGCCACTGCTTTTCTGCGCCGTACTCTCCAATCGACCTATGTTCCCTGCACAGGTTCACTTCTTGATCGCCCCCCCCTTCCTTTATGGGGTGGAAACCCCCTTTACAACGCCTGGCCTAGTCGACGCCCGGCGACTGCAGCGGTGCTTGCTCCCAGTTTCTACAGGTATCATGATTTCTTCTTTCCCCGTTTGCCCCTGGTAGGCAGCGCCACCGAATTTTTATGAGCCAGTCTTGCCCCATCGCCCCGATTCTGCCCATCCGTCCATTGACTTTGCGTAAGAACGTTTCCCCGCCCCCCCCTGACGGGATGCGCCCGCCGATTGCCCCACCCCCCTGAGGGTCCGTTGACCCCCCCTCTGCGACGACGCCAAGTCGCTCCCATTTTTCCCTTTTACTCCCAGCCCGAAGGCCTCTCCCTTTTTCTTCTATAAAGGCTTGCCCCCGCTCCTCTGAGGAGTCTTAAGCCCAGAAACGACCACTGGCTATACCTTTTCCCCCCATATTTACTGGTGTGTGCCAATCGGATGACCACCGTTTCTTTTCTCCCCCCCTCCCTAAGTGTTTTGCGACTCGTCCTAACGCCTTTCCCCCAATGACTTCGATTGCTTGGGGCCTTTTTGTTTTTCCCCCCCCTCTCCCCCTCTTCGCCCGAATAGCCATACCTCGACTATTCGTCTCGACAGTGTCCTCGTGTTTCCAGTTTACGCTTTTTTCCTGCGCTTCATTTTGTAGCGGCCCAACGTTAATTTTCTTTCTACTGCACCCCCAACTTTTGGTGAGCCCACATCTGCAGACGCTTGCTAATCGCTTCCTATACAGACCTTTGAATTTTCCGTTTACCCCCTTTTCCAACTTTTAGCCCCTCCCCCCTTTTCTGTGCAGGGTTTGACCGTGCAAGGTTATCGTGCATTTTGTTCGCATAAGAAACCACCCCCTTACCCCTTTTTGCCTTTTTTCTGAATGAAGTTTCGCTTTTTCCCCCAGCAGGGTCGCTACCCAGCGAGTAGAGGAGCCTATTTTCCCCCACGTTCTATGTCCCCCCCCACGCTTCTTTCCTCTCGTCCGATGCCATGAGATTAGGCTACCCCGATCGTTGCGAATTCGGTCAGATAGGAAGAGCATTCCCCCCCGCCTTTCCCCCCCATGAGCAGGAGCAGCGCCGAGCCTCCCCCCCTCCACACCCCCTTGGTTTCACCCCTGTGACGCTTTGCTTAACTGAGGAAGAAGAGCTTTCGGAAAGACGTCGATTGATACCCAGGGCGAGACCCGGCTGTGAATATTTTTTTCCGCAAGCTCGCCTCTTATCTGCCATACCCTTAAATTCGCAGTCGGTTTCCGTGACGCTATTGTAGCGGATGGCGCACCATATAATTCCCCCCCTTCCCGCTTTTTCCCCCAAAAAACGAGAATTCAAACAGACGTAGGCAAGACATTGGCAGGAGGGCACCGCTTCCATATAGGTCCTCTTTCTTTTCCCTCTTAACATGTCGTTTTTCCGGCAACCCGCCCGGACGAACAATACTCTTCTAAGGGCATACCGATTTCCTTCCCTCTGACGTCCACCCATCGCCGGGATCACTGAATAGGTCTCTTGCCCCTTCCTCTTCTCCGCTCCTTGTAGAGGACATCTGTAAATATAGTGTTTTCTCAGAGAGCCGCCATTTCTCTCAATACCGTTCATTTAATTCGCCCCTCCCTTCCTAGCTCCTTTGCACTGACTTGAAGTTTTCCTCCGGCCACGCACATCAAGAGTCCACCATATTGACTGCTTGGCAATAACGTTTCGCGAAGAACTCGAACGTTTCCGGATGTCTTTCTCTGTCTTAAGTTCTACCCTAAGATGCCCGAGCAGCACCCACAAAGGTTTCCTTTTTTGGCGACGCTTATTTTAGCCCTCTTAGACACCCATCTCCGCGCGTCCCGGAATCAACCCCCCTCTCTAAACACCCTCTGCCGGAGTCACGGTTTAATTTCTTTCATTACCCCCCTTCCACACCTTGTCCCCTTTTCAGGCATAGAACAAGAAAAGCGCTTTTAGATGCTCCCCCGATTCTGAAACAGCTTCTTTAGGCGAAAACACTTTCCTCCTCTCGGAAGGGATCCTCAAGAAATCCCTACTGGCATTTCTCCCCCATGGAAGTACGCACACCCGAGAGCGAACCATGCAGAATAACCTACTTCGAGTTCTATCTGATCACGAGTGGAGCTTCTATGAGGGAAAGAGATCCCATTTCTTGTGGGCGCGTGACGGCGTCTAGATTTGGAATACAGACGAGAAGATTGGTTTCCGACCTACCGCTCCCCCCCCTATTAATCATTGTCCATGAGCGCCACACTACGTCGCCACGACCCCCCCTACCGGTTCCTCGGCAAGTCGGCTAAGAGATTTTTCTCCGGTCTTTCATTGGCCCGAGATTCCTCTCCTTGCGCCTTTTAACGCTCCCTGAGAGAAATACCCTCCTCCCTCCTTAAAGGTTAAAAATTGATGAGCCTTCTTCTTCTAGTTTTTTTGAAGGCATTCCCCCCTTTTTTCCCCGGTACTACTTTTCGAGCCGTCGTCCAGTCCCCAAAAAGATTCCGCCTTTGTAGGGCTCGTGTTCGAACGCCCCAAGGAGGCTTCAGTTTGACTTTTTTCTGGTGTTTACGCTGGGGGCAGGAGTTATCTGGAATAAACTGTCTTATAAGCGCCAACGAGAATCGAGGAATCCGCCCCTCTGCATTTTGGCCTCCTACGGCTGATCCCGCTTTTATTCAGCATTCTTCTTCCTTTTAGATTCCTCTGCATGGGTTTTTTTCTACGATACTCAGTCGCCCCTCGCTGCCCCCCTTTTCCCTAAGGCTGATTGAATTCTTTTCTGCTTCCTTCCTTCCCTTTTCAACCCTTCTTAGCTCTCCTTTTTCCCTGACTGAAAGCGTATTGCGCCCGCCCTGCCTGATTTCCAAAATATATTGAACATGCTTCCAGGCCGTTGTTGTCAGCTTCTTTGTCGTTTTGTAACGCACTCGTCCGCGAGCCCTTGAATGATTAGGATCTTCATAGATCGGGCGTCCTGAGAATGATGCCTGGACTCCCCCGCAGACTACTTCTCCCCACCCTACGAGAAATGGCCATTAAAAACCCCCACACCCTCGCTACTCCGTTTTTCCAGAGGATCTCCTCCCCTCGCGCATGTAGCATGTTTGTAGACCCCCCCCCTTGTAGGATTTTCCCCTGCCAGCCCGAGCCGCTCTCCTCTTTGACCCTCAGTTTTTTACTTTTTTTCATGAACTCGGTATTGAGACGGTTCGAAGTTGCGCTATTTTTTTTTTTAGAGCTCACGCGCAGCGTCAATTTTTTCCTTACTGACATTTTTGAGATTCTATATTCCCTTTCCACACTGGTACCCCCCGCGCTATCCCTCTTTGTTCCTGATCGCCCTCTCCTCCGGCGTTACCCGAAGGAGGCTTTAAGAGCAGTTTGCGTTTAGAGTACGTCCCCCCGTCATAGCTGTTCGACCGGCACTAAAGTCAACGATTCCTCCGTTTCCGCGACCGTTCCACAAGTGACTCCCCTTCCTCTCTTTTTCGTCAGCCGGGGAGAAAGAGCCGAGCAAAGAGACTCCCCCCGTCTCCGTCCCTCTGGCCGAAGTTGAAATCGGGAAGAAAATGTCCGCGGGTTGGGCGTCCTTTCCCCAGGTTTGAAGTGCCTCGAATGGATTCTTAAATCACACCAAGACAAAACCCTAAAAAAAGACAATTACTGTTCTGATCGGCTTTTGTTTTTTTCCACCCCCCCTCCGGCAGTACCCCTTCGTTTTCAAAAATGTGCTTCCCTGACTCGGTTCCACTGGTACCTCTCGCCTCGCAGCCTTTAGGTGCTTGGCGGGTTTTTCCTTTCTTCTTCTGCAGTGAACTCTATTTCCTCCCCCGATCCGCACCTTTTGCATCTCTCCATACCTTTTTTTTTCGCTAGAGCTCCGCCCCTCGTTCTAAGGAACTGGTCGACACACTCGTTTTGCGCCATCGCCGGCCTGTCCTACGTCTCTTCCGTTTGGCCTTTTCCCGACTATAGTCTTGGTGAGACATCGAATGGCAGTCTTGGTCGACCGCCCTTCCCTCTTCTTTCAAGCGTACCCGCGTCCCCCCTAATTTCTCCCCCCTCTCCTTTGTTATTTTCAACTTTTCCTATTGCAGGAGTGCAGAATAAGTCGCTTGCATCTATAACGATCCCTCTTCCCCCATGGCCCCATTCAACGCACCTTCGGTCTGCTTGACTTTTCTGCACCGGTTCCTTCGCCCAGGGCTTTCATCGTCACCGTCACCTATCAGACGTGCAGGACGAGCTTCGTCTGTGCGGCTCCGCCTCCTGGCGGACCCCCTCCTTTTGCCTTCCCCCTCTACCAAACTCACGTCTAGGCCAGAAATTTTATGATCCCCCAAATCTGGTGACAGCCATTCACACGGCTTAAGAAACCTTCTAATTCTTCTGGTTCTCCCCCTTTGAAGATCCCCCTTTCTCCCCCGAGCGCAGACCACGGCCTGGGCTGTAACGTTTGACTGATCACTCGTACGCGAGGTCCATAGCCATCTTTAGCCCTTTGCCTCACGCTCCTGAGTTTTCCCTCACCCCTTCTTGCGATTGCGTCATACTGCCGGGCGCCCGCTACCTTGCTTCTCGTCACGCAGGCACCTCCCCCTGGCTTGCAAGTCCCCCCCCTAAACTGGTTCCCTGCCTGAGATCCATCTCGTTTTTGCTACGTGCCCATTTTTTCTTTTTTCTCTTCTTGACCCCCCTGACGCTGTGAAAAGCTTAACCCGGGGTCCACCTGTCTAGGACTGTTTCAGGTGAGAGATTTTCTCCCTCCTCCAGACTCTTCCTGGCATCATTCTCGGTGTCGACCTTACCCTTGTCAACGAAGTATCCTACAATTTCGGGGAAGCATAAAGAGAAAACTCTTTTTCCCTTTTCTCGCACCTTTCCTGCGCCAGACTGCACGTTTGTCACCTGCCTCGGCCTGCTCCGGGGACTTGCATGAGAACGTTTACTTTTTAGGCCTTGAACCCGCTATTCTTTTTCCGCAGGCGTGTGCCGACGATTTTCCTAGCCATCTCTAGGTCAACGCGTCTTTCCTTCCCTTCATACCTATCCTTTGCTTTTTCTGTCGCTCTCTTGCCTCTGTTCCCTCTCTGCATGGCTTTTGCGATCGCGAGACGCAGCTTTTTAGTCTCCTCTACGCACGCTTCAATACCCGGTTTCGGGCCTACCCGCCCTACACCGTCTTTCGTTTTTCCTTGCCTTCTTCCCTTTGCGTGCCCAGTTCTCGCTTGTCTTGTGTCCGAACCCGTGGCCAACCGGCCTAGCCTTGAGGTGACTAGCCGCCCGTCTTCCTTTTTTCCCTACGACTTCTTTGGGCTTTCCCCCCTCTGCTTTCGATGAGCTTGGCACCATGCATGCTGCAGTCCCCCAGGAACCTCTTTTTTTTCTTGTTGCTTGCACCTCTTTCCATTCCCCCTATCTTTGTTGTAAGGGTGATTCTTCCGGTCGCACATCCGTGCTACATCCCTCCTCGACTCACCGGCGTTTTCCGCATGCAGCCGTTTACATACTCCCCCTTACCAGCAGAGCCCCTAATCTGACCCCACACGCTTTTGCACGGTCTCCCCCACCTACGCGAGCTGAGTGCTCTACGCCCCCTTCCCCCCTTTTTTTGGACCCTCTTCTGCGTTCCAACACCATTCATTTGCCGTGCATGGTTTCTCCCCCCGGTGCCAGCCAGAGGGAGGGAAGAACAGACTTTTCCCCCTTTTTTTTCGTTTTGTACCGCAGGATATGACTTTTCGATGTCCAGAGTTCCGATTCATGTCCTCCGATCGTTTTTTGGAATCCCCCTACACTCGCCTCGCTCCCCCTTTCTTTTTCTCTTTCCTTTCCCGAGTCCCACCCAGAGTATCCCCGTGTGTTGATTTTTTAATTGCAGTTCCTCCGCGTTCCATGTTAAGAAATCAGTTTTCCCTCCCCCCCCCCGGTCCGGCGACCCCGGTTTTCCCTGCCCGCTCTCGACGCCTCCGTTTCCCATGCTCATCGTCTTCAGTTTTCTTCCTACCAAACGCGTTGTGCCTGGGACCCTTGTCGACCCCCCCTCGGTGAACAGCGCGCTTTCTAACTCCCTCCCTGATTTTTTTGTGTTCCTTTTCAACTGTTCACGCAAAGATCCGCGAATCGGCGTCTGTCCGTCCCCCTAGTTTTGCGATTTTTCGTCTTGTCTTCCCCATTCCGAACTTTTCCGCACTCCTTTGTACCATTGCTGCTGACCCCCTTTCTACTGCGTTACTCCATCGTCTCGCCAGTTAAGATACTACCCTTTGTCGCCGTTCTTTTTAGTGTTTTGCGGTACGTTTCCTCGTAGATGCACACCTTTCCGTCCAGTTTGCGTTTCTCGGTCGTACTGTCGAAGACTTTTGCTTTTTTTACTTTTGTATAGACCTTTTTTTTTTTCCCCCTTCCGCGAGGTAGACTCCTCGTACCCCTACTCCTTACTCGTTTGCTGCACAGGTCCCCCGAGGAGGCATTTCCTCTCCCCTTCCTTGTGTCCTTCACAACCTTTTAGACTACGTTTCGATTGGGATGTAGTGAGCGGAGCTTCCCGCGGCTTTGCGTCCCATTATCTCATGAGGTGAGTCCGGCTTATTCCTTGTCGCCTCCCCCTGAACTCTTTCTCCTTTTCCTTAGCGACTCCCCCTCCGCCCAGCCCCGGACGATTTTTGCACCACAACTTTTAATGACCGACAACCGACCCAGACCTAGCCCGCGGTGACGAGCGAGATTTCTTTTACTCTTTTTCGCCCCCTCCCGTGCTCCTTTTTCTTTGCCGAACCACCCCCTCTCCCCGCAGCAGACACCTGTTTTGGACTAGTGAACGACTTCCTCGTCCATTTTCTGGAAAAGGGATGACGTCCTGTCCCCCCCTCATCCTTCCCCCCCTCCTCGAATTACGATGACATGATATTTTCCCATCCTATTTCTCCCCTTCCTCGTTTTGGGACAAAGCCAGTCCCCGACAGTTTTTTTTGCCCTCCTGGGACTACCACCCTTTCCCCCTCTGCTGACTTGACGACCCCTGGACCCGCGTAGCCCTACTCCGTGCTCCTTTCCCCACTTCCCCCGAACTTAGGTGTCATCGGGGTGATTCTTCATGTCCTCCCTGTATTCTTCCCTCTCTTCGACCCCCCATTTCATATGCATTGGCCATTTTGCACACCCGCGTTATCTATGCTCTTTTCAATTCCGGCATTTGCCGGCTCGCAGGTTTGATACGATACAGTCCCGGGCAGGTTACAGGCTAATGTTTACACAGCCCCCTTTTTCCATACGCCCCTTTTCCCCGCTCCATTTTCGCGCTGGATAGGCATCCGCAAATTTTCCTCATTTCCCTCCCTTGACTTCCTCGACCCCCCCTTGTCAAATAGATCAAGAAGGAGTGGCCCCCTGCACTCAGCCGGTTTTCTCACCGCCATCGTCACCCTCCCCTTTCGATTTCCCTCCTCTGGCAGTTTTCTTTCCGGCCTTCCAGCAGGTACCTCTGCAGAGTTTTTGGCTAGTTTTGTCACGCTCCCAACCATGAGCTAGGGGCGGGGCGAAAATTTACACACCCCCCCTTCCTTTGAGAACCGGAATTCCTTTGTAGAACCCTACGTCCAGGGCGACTCGGAAACACGCTACTAAGAACGCCACGGCCTGAACCTCGCGCTTGTTCTGAAAGGAGAATCCTTATAATCCCCCCAATACGATAGCTAAGTGCCTTTTTTGATGAACCCCATATACAGTTTTTATGGACCGTTTTGGTCGCGAATCCCCCCCTCTAAGCAACCACCTTTTTCCCCGACCTCTCGCCAGCGGGAAACTTTTCGCTCCTTTCGTCCCCTCCTAGAGTGAGGTCTCTTTTTTTCCACCGCTGTCCACTCTTACGCATGTCGCCGTCGCCCCCCTCCTCTCAAGCTTTTTTTTCCCGGAGGAGACCCTTTCGAGAGGGTTTTCCGTTAGCTTTTGCTATCCCACTCTCCCCGGAGATGCCTGATTTCCGTTTCTTGCTACTCGAATGTTTGACAACCCGCACTCCACTCTTCCCGGTCGAGCTTTTAAGTCTCGTTGCACTCCTCAATACTAAGTTCCTCCCGCTGTCGAATTCTCGACCGTTCGTTACATAGCTGCGTTTACGGTTGGTACTGCCCTAACCCTACCAGGCTAACCCGATCTGGCGCCTCATTAGAGTTCCTTTCGAAACTGAGCCCCGCCGTATTCAAAGGTTTTTCCCTCAAACTCTTCCCGTCTCTCCGGATCCTAAGCCCCCGTTCTCAGGCGCCACCCCCCCTGCAGATTTGCTTTCGGAAGCCTCCCTTCCCCCCCTTTACGTTTCATCCAGCTCCCCCCTCGTCCCCCACCGAAGTTGACTTCACTTACCCCTGTATGCGATTCTTTCCGTCCCCGCGCTTTTTTTACGCTTCCTCTGCATAGGAGGTTCCCTCCGTTCGCACCTTGATGCCATAGCCGGCTCCTATCGCCGTGCGTGCTCCCCGTAGCCCTTTTTCGATTATTCTCTCCTGCCTCCTTCCGGCGCGAAACTTCAATCTCCTTGCCGAACCATCCTGCCGCCCCCGAGCCGAGTTTTTTGAACTGGCACGCGTTTTTCGATTTGCCTTTTGCCCTATCGTACGAATTTTTTCGACGATTTTTT
>Ga0179593_1352358_pt1 | contig 12866 bp, 12 predicted proteins | sample CZODoug2_1_08_16_FD_185931 | JGI IMG/M metagenome (GOLD analysis project Ga0179593, IMG submission 185931) | Vadose zone soil fungal communities from Angelo Coast Range Reserve, California, USA - CZODoug2_1_08_16fungal (PacBio error correction) | ecosystem: Environmental > Terrestrial > Soil >... | reverse complement strand
GGCCCTTTCCATCAATGAGCCCCCCGGTTACCTCTCTTCATCCGGCTTGCTAGTTGTGTCTCTTTTTTTGGCGAGGGGGGAGTCTAGATCCTCCCTCCCCCCCGCCTCCTTCTTCAACTGAGCTTTTGAAGACGGCAGGTATTGACCGAGATCGGTTCTCCGGTGTTCGACTTTTTCCTATGGTCCCCCTTTTACCTGGAATTTTTCTTAGTAAAAGTATATCTGGCGAGAAAGATAGTCATACGAGAAACCGCCTTGAATTGTGAACCCTGCCCTTTTTTTCTTCGGTCTCTTCCTGTGTAGGATCGGACAGAATTCACTGTGATGGTTTGGCACCTACGTCTTCAAGAAAATAATGATGTTTTTTGACACCGACTTGTGTCTTCCCTTCCTGCGTAGCTTTAAATGTGGCGGATTCCTGTATTAGACTTTTGGAGCTGGGATTGTTTCCCACGTAGGTTTTTTGGACGTCCTTTTTCTTGCCTACCGAAAAATGGAGACTTCAATCCCACTCTCCCCCCCTACAGTTTTTTAGATTCTCTGCCCTGATGACTCCCGGCCCCAACGCCCTCTAGGCGACGACCTTCGTTTTGTACTTTCTCTTTTCCTCATTCGTGACGTTTGCGTTTTCAGTTTGGCAACCTTCCTTGCTTTCCTTTGAGCAAGCAGTGACCTTTTTTCAGCTGTGCAAAACCCCCCCGGTTATGCCGGTGCCGGACCCTGTTTCGATGGCGGAATGAGGTTTCAACATGGGAACCCTTGGCCGGTGTTTGGGGCCTGTCCTTTTTCCTCCTTTTTTTTCTTTGCTTGCTGTATCCCCGGAATTGTGTTGGACGTAGGGGGTATGGTCGCTTTGGTTAAGTTCGTTGCTTTGGGGAGAGTTTCTCATCTTTTTAGGCATAATAACCTGATGCCCATCCCCCTCCGTTCGGTTGGGACGCATGCGCTTTTTTCCAACTTTGTTGTTGTTCGACTTGCTTTCGCTCTTGGCACCAAAGGCGGAAAATGGTCTGTTTCCTGCCCCTTCTTTTTTTGCAGCCATGTCCGATGCCTTTTTGTATCCCACCGTCCGTTTGACTCCCCCCGACACTTCGCCCCTCCTTCCTTTTGTCCGCCGGAGAGTTCCGCTCCCCCAGATTACTTCGCCTTTTTCCCTGTTGTGCTTGCCGATTGTTCTTTGATGGTCATAGTCCTCTCGATGCATCTTGCTTTTCACTGAAACCCCCGGTTTTTATATCTCCGGAGTGACGGCAGCCTCACTGTCTGTCATTTCTTCCGGACGTTTCGGCCCTTAACGATAGCACCTCGGACAGCGTTCTCTTTTTCGCCGTCAATTTGTTGTTCTGTTTTATTTAGCTAACCCTAGAAACCGCGCCTTGTCTTTCCTTTGCCCTCTCTCGCTCGCCGCGGAACGGCTCTACTATTCTAAGTTTGCCCCTCAGGACACCCCTTTTCGGGTCGCAAAGGTAGACAGACCTTTGAATCGCACACCCTTCCTCCACTCGGTCTTCTCATTATCTTACACTCTTTTGGAATGTTGAGCGAGTGCGCCTTGGGTTACGGCTTTCGGGCTTGCCATTATACACTCTTTCTACCCTCTTCCCCTCCCCACTGTTTTTTCTAAGTGATTCTATACGCACGCCGACTACAGGTGCGTTTCCCATTCTGTGAACTTAGGTTACAACGTTGTCCCCGTAGGCTACCATTCTTGGCCCGTATTTTAGAGGCAATTGGAAAATTGTCAACACCTCGTTCAACCACCAGGGCCTTGGTTTCCTCACTCATCGTTGTTGTTGTTATTCTCTCTCCGGTCCTCAAGAGGGAGGGGCTTTGACCTGTGTTCGTGCTATGCAATCTAAGAGTCTTTCCGGCCGTTGAGCAGAGCGCTCCCTCTTCCTTTCGTCGGTGGTTCAGGTTCAGCTGAGAATTTTCTCCGTCTTCTCGACCGGAATGAAAAGTCTGCGGTAAAAAAAACCTACCATTCGTTCTTCGGGGCCCCCTTTCTTCCGCTGTCCGAAACCCTTAAGCTAACGGAAGCGAGCAAAGAAGGCCAGCCACTCTGCAGAGATTAGATACACCCGGTTCTCATAGAGGTTGACTATTATTTAAAAAAACGTACCTTGAAAGGTGCGTTTATTGGTTTTGCTCTTTTTAAAGATGTACTCAGAGTGTTCCCCGAAGACCATATGTTTTCCATGCTTGCGTGATCTTGGCTCGGTATTCGCCTACTTCGGCGATTTTTTTCGCGGCTGCCTCCTCTCTCCCCTGGCGATGCTATTGCATTACCCAAATCACTTCTTCAGAAGCCATCCTCTTCCGATGGGAGACGTGTTGACTGTGCCGAACTTCCTGACCTCTTCCTCCCCGGAGCTCGTCCGTTAAGAGAAGCCGCGCCTCTGGGGTCGCCAAATGACTAAGACATTCGAGGTCGTCCCTCCCCCTCAAACCTCGTACAAAAATATTGGCAACACAACGCAACAAAACGGCGAATACAGTGGGAGAGCGAACGGTTGAGACATCCTCCGCCGCTCTGCTTTACCTCTGTGCTTTGTTGTTCGGCGATCATGGGGGGTTTTCAAACAACGGCTAGAAATGAGGCAAGCGTGTTCGTCCCCCCGACCGTTCCAGCAAACGCTTTCTTTTTTTGGGCCGACACGCTTCTTCCCCTACCTTTCGTAAAAACATCCGTCCCTTTGTTACCTGAGGCGCCCCCTGCTGAGGCGTTAATCAGGGCTGCTGCCTTCCCTATTTTTGGAATTTCCCTTTTTAGGAGAAACTCTCCCAAAGCCTACCCCTCCCCCCAAGATCCAAGTTTACTCCCCCTTTGACGGTGTCAAAAATTCCTATGGACCGGTCTTCAGACAAATCTTTCACAACCAGTGCCCCCCCGGCTTTTTCCCCCCGGAGCTACCCCTCTTTACTCGTCTTTCTTTTCGTGACCCCTGTCTTGACCTTTGCCCCTTGCAAAAACCCTCTCTCCCTCTGAGTCTTATATTGATAAGACTATGGTTTTTTTTTCCACCGAACACCCTTGACGATGTAGTATGCCGGTTCCCCTCCCCGCCCGCGCTAACTACCTCGTGTTTCTTTTTTTTCTTTTGCATTCGTTAGAATGTGGCCCAGATGCCCCTGATGATAGTTCTGGACTTGTCGGATCTTTTCCTTGCATTCTACCGGATTTAAGGTTACCCAAGGATCCCCTTACCCCAGTTTCCCTCCTCACCCCCTCTCTTGGACAAACACGAGGATACGATTCTCACCGCTTCAATTCCCATCCCCATCTTCTGGGTATATGAAGTTAGGGAGGAGGCCCTGTTTTTGCCTCGTCGGGACGCGTGTCCCCAGAACCCTCTTTCTTTCTCTCCGAAAAAAACGGATTTCTTTTAAAAACTGGCAATGTTCCCTAAAGGCGGTTTCCTCCCCCCCCTTCCTTTGCTATGGTCGCAGTTCCCGTGTCCTTTTTTTGGTCCTCGAGATGGCTCCAATGGGACCAATGTTTTCACACTTCTCAAACAAAGGAGAACCTCTGCGTCGTGCTTTTTTAAACCTGCTTGTCTAATCTTCCTTTGCGTGGGCGGACTTTCTCTTCTTATATCCCCCTCCAGTGAAACTGGATGCCCCCAAATCCTTACCCCCCTTTGTCCCCCCCGTCAAAGTCTTGACCTTTAGTCCCGGGATCCTTTTAGGGCAAGTATTTTCAACCCCTCCTTTTTTTGTCTTAGATCGAGATTTGCACCCATTACCCGAGAAGTCCTCGTCCCCTGGATGGCGACGCTGTTGTCTTGGTATTGCCTCTTTCCAGTTGGGCGTGCCTTTTGGATTATAGATCAGCGCCTCAGAACTAGCTTACTGGCAATATTTTCCCGTACGAACCCTAGTAGTTTATAGGGGTCGACCAGGGTGCTGGCTTTGGCCCCTCTTCCCTTCCGCCTTTTGGTCCCCCGGAAGTACTCGTTTACGGCGACCCCGCCTCTGTCCTCGACCGAAACCTCACGTTTCATTCAGAACCTGGTTTCGGCTTGACGGAGAGCGGGTTCCCTTCTCGAACTCCTTCCCGCGTTTTGTGTTTGGTTTCATCCGCGCAACGGGTCCCCCCGTCCGCTCCGAAATTCCGAGACACCCTCCTCTTTCGTTCCTTTTCAGGCATTGTGATCTTCTGCCTCGTGGGCGTTGGTATGAAGTTGACTTCTTTGCCACGTAGGGGGGGCGGCCGTCACAATTCCCGTTGAAAGGTACTTTTTTGCTCAGTATCCCCTTGTTACTTTTCCCGGTTCCATTGGCGAGACGACTTCCTTCCGTACCCTGCTTCCCTTGCCAACTGACCCCCTCATCCCGGCCCCTTTCCCGGCTTTCGTGTGGCCTTTTGTGACGGTTCTCCCTCTTCTCGTTTCAAGGTCTAAACGGCCAGGTGGGGTTCCGTCTCGAAATAGAGTTAATGAAACTACGCCGGCTAAGCGTTGGTGGTGTTTCAAGGTTGTTCACCCCCGTCATTTATGCCGGTTCGACGGGAAGCTTTCGGTCCGAGTGTGTAATTCTAACTGGCGCTTTTTTTTTTTTCCTGTAGATATTTGATCGCGGTGAATTGCTCTTCCTCTTTTTTTTTTACGGTTTTCCCCAAAGGGGTCTTTCCGGGTCTGGGATGGTTCGTTAGTTCTCGTTTCTCTCTCTTGCTCTTTTTTCTTTTCTAGTTTTTGCTCCTGTTTGAAAAGCAAGCCCCACGAGACATGTGTAGTCGCACCATTCCTTTTTGACCCCCTTCCTGTTTTAGAGTCTTTGTTGTTATGTAGCCACCCAAAGTTCGCTTTTCGTGCTAACCCAGTCGGTTGGGCCTGCACCTCCCGAATATTTCGGTTGCATACCCTCTAGGCGCCCCACCAAGACACCTGAAGAGTTTCACGCTTCTCTTTTATCGATAGGCGCTTTATCTCCAACAGTGTTATTCCTGCTTTTGTGCTTTTTCTCTTTTTTCGCAGGTTAACTTCGGCCGACCTCTGCATGTCGATGGCATCTGTGTTTTCCGACCCCGTATTTGCTCTTTTTCTTCTGTCTTTTACTGCGATCCGAGATTTTGAAGCGTTTCGTTATTACAGTCGCACCTTGCTCGCCACCCCCTCTCCTTTATCTGCAAAGGATTTCGGGTTCTTTGGTGCGATCAGGAGCACATTTTCGCACCGCGGCAAGGAGATCGTCGCCTGCCTCTCTCCCCTCGAGACTTCTTCTTTGAGTCTCACGTTTCCTCTCTTGAGGCCACGAATCCCCCTAACTTTCACACAGCTGATTACAACCCTGAGCCCTGACGTTCCCTCGCCCCCCCTCTTCCCCTCCTTCCAGGTTCTTTTCCCCTTCTCCTTCCCTTGCTACAACATGGCGACAGTGAGATGTGCACGGAGTTGTCTCCTTCCCTTTCTTCGGTGTGCCAATTTAACATGCTGTAGAAGACCTCCTGTCACTTTTTTTTTCCCTCCTGTTCAAGGAGGCCTAGGATCGCAGGTCGGGCCCTTTTCCGAAGGCCGGTGAAACCCCGCGGTGCGCTCGTCCTCCAAAATTCTTTCCCTCCCTTGAGATTGAGGTGGCACCCACCAATTCCGTCACCTCCACGTGGCCGTTTTGCTGATCTTTCTTTCCCCTCCTCTTGTGAGTAGTATACGTCCGGCGGGGAAGTGATGGACGGAAGGGTTTGTTCCAGTTTCCCCCCCATTCCCCCTACTCATCTGGAAAGCGCTGTTGTATTTCGCCATAGCGTCCCTGGGTTCCCCGTTCTCCTTGGGACATTTTCACTGTTAGGCGGTTGCTCCTTCGGTCGTATCTCCCCTTTTATTCCGATCGCGGAAAAAACCCCCTCGGACAAATCTCTCGTTGCAGCTGCTAAATGGCCTCCTGCCTCCTTGACCACTGGGCCTCCCCTTCCAGACGCTTCCAGGTTGTCAGTCTGCGTTTTGACGATGAATCTCCCCACTCATTTTCCGCGGCAGTCCGGTTGGAGAGGTTCATCGGCTTTTTGCGGCGGTTTTCCATTGCTGGGCTGCGGTTGATTCCGGATGACGATCTGTCACAGCATGCTCTTTCCTCGGGTCATAGCCTCTGCCAGGATGCCACTTCCTACTTTTTTTTCCCCCCCCCACGAAATTTGTCTTTCCGAAGAACGAATATGGGAGGTTCTTTTCTTGTGTCCTACCGGTCCCTAGAAGAAGATCCAGGCGCATGTCTCTCGGACCTCACGCCTTCATCTAAGATCATGGTTAAACTGCTATTAATGCGGTTCCGTCCATCCCCCTCTCACTTCTTTCCACCCGATTTCCTACTTTTCCCACGGCGAATAATGTGTACTAGGAGACCGTTTATTTGCTGATTTCGCCTCCTACGTCTGTCCCGTCGGATAGGTCTTTGGTACAATCGATAATTTCCCCGGCCTGTGGGCCCAACCCGGCGCCTTACTTTCCTGTTTTCGGCCCCCCGGTGAGTCCATTTGTTTACCCGTGCGGTTGTGGAAACGAGGGCAATAACGTAAAACCCCCGGCCCCTGTTTTTTTCCCATGTAGGGGGCTTCCTCCGCGCTTTGCCGGATGAGGCTTTTCTCGTTTCTCGCGACGATTCCCCCCAAGAGGAGACCCCTTTCCCAGCCAAACGCCCCTAGCGCTGGCAATGCCACTCTTTTTTAAAGGCCCAACACCCCAATGGCTCCCGCCAGCCCAAGCGTTCACGGGCCCAAACCACTGCAAATGCGTACCTGAGATCTTCAAACTCGTATTTTATCGGCCCTTTTTGGTTCGCCATGTCATACCCGTTGGGAATGAACTTACCCCATCTTTCCGTGATTATTGACCACCTGACCTCACCTGGCGGGTTTAACCTTTTTGAAACAGGAGTCGTTGAGTATGTCCTCCCCACCTCCCCCCCTCGCTCCCTAAGCGTTGAGTCATTGTTTTTTGTCGAAGGGTATGAATCGTGGAGTGTGTCCCCTGTTTTTTCCCTGGAATTCAAATTGTTATCAAGGAACGAAGGATCACCTTCATTTCTCTCCTCCTCCACCTCGATGTGGACCCTGCCACGAGCCAGACGGCGAGCCCAGGCTTTGTCACCGAATTAAAGGCGCAAGCGTCGGTTTTTCTCGGGAAGGTTTGTTTCGTCCCTCCTTTTTGGTTCGGCGGACTCTTTCCTCACAGACGTTGCCTCTTAGATTTTATCCGGATACCATGATCAGCTTTGGTTTTGAGGTCTTCCTCTTGGATTTTCCTGTGAGTATTTGATTTTTCGAAGAGCGCGCTTCTTTTCCAACTCTTTTTCCCCCATCACCCTTCCACAAAGGAGAACCCCGTGTGTTTCAGTCAGCCCAGTGGACTGACCGCTCATGTCTTCGTGCTTACCGTATATGTACTCGTCCTCCAGAACGGAAAATGGCCGGCCAGCCAAACTCCCAGTAGCCAAGTCCTTTCCCCTCCCTCTTCTTTCGTATTTGATGCTGGCCCATCTTCATCTGTTCCTCTCCTGGGGGGGGTTTTCCTAGGGGGCAGCCCCTCGACAAGGGTACAGATCGCCTTAAAGTCGTGGACTTGTTATTATGATTGAAGGATTGGGGGAGGGAATCTTTTCTTTTGAGACTCCAGAATCCCCTTCTCCCCTTCCCCCCAACTCCCTTCTTTTCAGTCAGGTGGAGGTAGAATTTTTTCTCTTTATCAGTGTTGGTTTGCCCTTTGCAACATTGGACCTTCTCTCTTCTCGTGCTGTTCGGTAGTACCTCTCTTTGAGGGACCGCAACATCTTCTGTCTCGTCCCGGAATGGAAAAGTAGGAAGGATCGGTTTCCCCGTAGAAGGCAAGCGGGTGATTTCGCCTTCCGTTTCGATGGCCGAACTCAACATCCAACTTCCCCCGATGACACCTCTCTTTCGGCCTTCCTTCTTTCTCTTTGAACCTGGTGCTCGTCTTCGACGTTGCCGTCAACGCTAGGGTTGTTTTTTCCTGTTAATAGGGTAAGTTGATTCCCTTGCCCAAGCCTGGGATCCTCCATGCCGTTGTGTGGGGGGGGTTTTGGGTTGGTTCCCCTGAAGTTCTCTCAAATGAATTTTCCTGCCAGAAAACGCCTTCTCGGCGCCGCCTCTTGGTTGGCTGGTGATCGCATCTCATCTGACTCCTTCGTGCAGGTTTTAAACCACTGCCCTGTTTTGTACTTTTTGGTTGCACTCGACGAACGCTGGTTTCGATTTTTTCAATGTGAACATACCAGTTTTTCCGACGACACTTGGCCCCTCTGTGCCCTTTTTATAGAATTGCGGCCGGGCCTGACCGCACCGCTCTGTTTCTTGGAGAGCCTTTTTCGATGAGGTGTTGGCCCGGTCAACTGTGGATGTTCCTGGTTCCTCTCTTAGTTCTTTTATTGAGTTATTAATTTGGCAATGAATGACCGATTTTTTAGTACTCTTATGGGGACCCAACCTTCCCCGGTTTCGAGGTCGTTTTTAGCCAACCGGCGACCTTTTCTTTTTGGACTTTCCCCCCTTCGTTTTTTGGCCCCGTCCTACCTGAGATGGTTTCCGAGGATCGATACCCGACAACCTTTCCTGTGCACGTTTTTTTAGGAGCTCGGTTTGCTCCTTTTCCCCTTCTCCCCCAAGGGTCAATGTCCTCGGGGGCAGGTTTGCTAGGGGTGGACTTTTTTCCTCTATGGGGGGAAGCCTTCTTGCCTTTTTGATGCTTTTTTCCGACCTTCGCGGCTTTTTCTCCCGTGTCCCTTTCCTTAAGCTTGCTCGTTATGGCGAATGGATCTGGATGCTAGTCCGTCGGCATCTACCTTTTCCTTTTTCTCACCATCAGCGTTTTTCGCTTCCGGCTTGACTATGCCGTCTGCCCCTTCTTCTTAGCTTCTTCTCCTTGCCGCCCGGCTCTCGAGCGTCCCCCTTTTTATGAATGAGATCGACTTGTAATCGGGACACCCCGAACCTGCCACCGCCCGGCCCGTCCCCAATGCTGCGTTCCACAAAGTAGCCATACCTCTGCTCAAACTTCGCGCTGGCCTTTAAAATACCATTGTCTTTCTCTTCTCTTAAAAATTCCAACAGGGGTGAGTGCTGCCGGCTTTCTCCTTTGGAGGGGTTTCTGTCGAATTTTATCCTACTTGCACACATGGAACGGTCAATTCTTTTTCCCCCTCTCGGGATGCCGCTCTTACGCCTCATTCTCCCCTTCCCTCCCTTGGGCAAACTCAGACACAGGGAACTGGCGTAGATCAGGTGACAAGGAGTGGGTTATCTATATTCTGTTCCTTTCTTGGTTGTCCAAGTTCAACCCCACCAGTAGATATTCATTTTACTAATAACTTTGTTGTTGTTCTCGAGATCAGGTCCTTGGCTTGGGTATTTTGAGACTTTTTTGTCCCGTTTCCCCCCCTTCCCCCTTCTCCGCCTCTTCTTCCCACCCTCTCAGTTCTTAATACTTCCGAACGGGTTCACGTGAGTTCGGAGAATTTCCAGCAACGGTTCTGATGAGACCCCTTCTTATAGCTTCATGTCTCAACCCCAACCTGACCATTCTTCCTTCTCCTGCCTTTTTCCCTCTGACCTTTTCCAAGACCAAGTCCGTGGCCACGGGAAGAATCCTTTCCTTTAGTATCCCCCAGGTTTCCCTTGCGGTGCCGATATGCGACCTGGACCTGGACGGTTTTGTGCGCGGTTATTCTCTTTCTCGGTAGGAGACTGGGGTTATCAATTCTGCCGTGCTGCGTCTAGCGTGTACCGGATGAGATCGCCGTTTCCGCCTCCTCGGTTCTCTCGGGGCTTCGACGAGAAGCTTCCTGATGTCTATTTTCCTTCCTTTTTTTTCCCTCCCAACCTCCCCAAATTGACTGGCGAAGCGAACTCGATGGCGATGGCGCGGCCTTAATGGTCAGGGATCACCTCGCCAATGTAGAGCGGACGTCCCTCCTTTTATCACGCGCTCTGGAGGCTTTCCCCCCCACTCCCTTCTTTCCTCCCCCCTATTGCGCCGAAACCAATGCGTCACTCGGCACAAACCTGCAAACCTTTGCTTCAAAAAGGTGGTTAGAAGAGAACGGTCTGAGACGATCGCATCATACTCTCTCTTTACTTATTTTTTGGTACCCGGAATTTTCGTGGACAGAGAAGGGTGGAGGGCCACCGTTTAGCCTAAAAGTCGGAAGTTCTCCCCCCCCCACCGACGTCACGTTTTTCCGTCGGCCTGGTTGGCTACCCTCCTTCCCCCCCCTCATGACCCACCCCCTCCTTTTAAAACTGCGATCGCTCGGGTTCATCATGTGAGCTTCCGGGAAGTTCCTCCAAGAGGATAGAAACTCTCCCACCTTCCAGACCTCAGAGCGCCCCGTAAACATCCCCTTTGCCCCCTTTTACCCCCCCCTTGGCCTCCCGACAGACACAGATAGTTCCGTATCAGGCGTACGGGCGCTTCACCCTAGCGCCGCCATCGGACAGTTTCCTTGGTCCTCCGGTTGTTTGGCCAAACTTGCCAACCGCGAGACGCGTAGGTAGTCTCTTTTTTCCCCGGACCCCTCCCCTGCCGTTCACTTACCCTAAAAAGGATTTATGGTTGAAGCTTCCCCACGATAGCCGAGGAAGGGCTTCTTTTCTTTTGCCTTCTTCAGGTGCCCGATTCGTCTGAGGCCTTTTTGTTTTTTCCTTTCCTTTCAGGGCTTTCCTTGGTGACGCAATTATCAACCGACTAGCGGCCCCAATATTCCCGTCGAAGAAATAGCCCTCCCCCCTTTCTTGCTCACCGACTATTTTCCGCCCTGAGGTTTTCCATTGGAAGGTTCGTTGTCTTTCCCTCCGCTTCGGTACTCCTTTCAAAGAACTTTCCTCCCGCCGTCATATCACAGGTCAAGTTCCCATTTCCTCTTTGCCGTCCTCTTTTACGATCTGTCTTTTTGCGTACTTTGCGCTTTTTTGACCGCGGCGTCTCCTCTTTCCCCGGCCCCCTTTCCCCCTCTTCAGTCGACACAAAGATAGACAGTTGATCAGTTGCCTTGTTTCTTTCCTTTTAGATATTCCTGACGCCCCCATCGCCCCCTTTGCAAATCAGCCCCATCCCGTTTGATCCAATCGTTTCGTGGCTCTTGAGTTCTTTCCCCTATCTTTTTTCCTTCTACCTTTGTTTATATCTCTTTTTCATCATAAAGTCCGGAACGGAAAGTGGAGACGTTTCTTTTTTTTTTGGTTTTGGAATGGAGGATCATCCTCTCCCCGTCCCCCATCCCCCCAGCAACGATTTCGGTGCAGGTTTCGGTATCCCGACGCTCGTTTTTCTCGGTTTTTCTCTTTTCCCCTCCTTCTACGAAGAGAAGTTGGTTTGGTTGGTGGGGGGGGTTTTTTGGGGGTTGGGGGGGGGGGGGGTTTTGGGTTTTTTTTTTTGTGTAAGTTACGGTCCATCCGGCAAAGTAAGAGACGTCCTCCGAATCCCTCTCTTCTCTCCCCGCACCCTTCTTGTTGATTTCCTGGTTTCATGCCGGGCGGATAGTTTCTTTTTGGCCAGTTGGTGATGGCCTGGTCACGGGACGCGTTCCTACCTTCCTGTAACGACCTTTGCCCCGACTCTTTGGCTTGTCCAGGCTGGTCTCCCCCCCCTGATTCCCCCTTTTCTCCTGCTTTTCTCTTAAAGGGGGCGACCAAGGTTTTTTTGGGGTGCGGTTTTTTGTTTGTGGGCGGACGTTAAGCCCCCTAAGTTCCCCTGCCTACCGAGGCAGCCTGGAGAATTCATTCCGGAGCTCCCTTTTTCACGCGACTTTCTTGTGACCTGCACGCTTTAACTCAAGCACCAACGCACGGTTTTTTTTGCTTTCGTGCCTACTTACATATTTTCTCCTTTTTTCGTTGACGTGACCACCTGCCACCTTTAGTCGGTGAATCTAGACTCGCGCGTCCGCTGTTTTTCCCCCACCTTTCTTCCACCTTCCGTTATTTAACGTCCGACAAACAATTAAGGTGTGAGACCTTTTTTTCCCCATTATTTTGTTGGGCCCCTGACTTCTCCTTCTTTTGTTTTTATTTAGCAGGTTGTTACTTGTCCCCCTTGTCAAAGTTTTTGTTATTTCTAATGTTGGTTTTTCGTGATGGTCTCCTTTCATCTTCTCTTTCCAGCATCAATGATGACACGCCATTCTCCCCCATCTCCTGGATATACATGGGTCCCCCTTTCGGTGTTTTCTGAGGCCTTTGAAGTCTATCTTTTTCCCCAAATTCTTTTTCTGGAATGACGTTTGTTTTTTGACTGATGACCTGGTTGGCCCCCTGGCGCCTCCTACGGAGGGTTTACCTGAGAGTTCCCGCTTTTTTAGGATTCTCTTCGGTTATTTTCTCCTCCCCTTTCTGTAGAAGGTTTGAATTTTGTTTTGCAGAGAAGTTGATACTGTTTTTTTTATCGGTTTTTCGCCATGCAGTTGGACGACCCTCTGCCTGGTCTTATCCTTACGTGATGACTGGTTTATTGAGCATGTCTCTTTCCGCGCGTGCTTTCTTCCAGTCTCCCTTTTCTCCCCCCCTCTCCTCTTTTATTTCGGGAGTTTTTAAGTTTTGAAATCAGAATTCTCGTCGCCTTCGAGCGATTGCCTTCTGGGCCCCCTTCTCTCTCAGTTTTAGAATACACGGCCCCCTCCTGCCAAGCCCTCCTTGCCCCCCCCTTTTGTCTTCTCCATTTAGATCGCCAATCGCCTTCCGTCTTCCGTCTCTCCTTCACCTCGCCTGTACTGGATTCTTATTGCGCAGTTCTTCCTTTTTTCTCCTTCCTTTTGGAGGATGTCCAGCGGCGGAGTGGTCAAGTTTTTTCGCTGAGCATGCGGTCTTCCAGCTTTCCCTTTCCGCGAAGGTGATTGCCACTTCCCAAGCACTGTTGCAATCGGTCTCG
>Ga0179593_1471299_pt1 | contig 12867 bp, 23 predicted proteins | sample CZODoug2_1_08_16_FD_185931 | JGI IMG/M metagenome (GOLD analysis project Ga0179593, IMG submission 185931) | Vadose zone soil fungal communities from Angelo Coast Range Reserve, California, USA - CZODoug2_1_08_16fungal (PacBio error correction) | ecosystem: Environmental > Terrestrial > Soil >... | reverse complement strand
GTTAACCCGCCCCCCTGTTCCTATTCCACGTTGGTTGTCGTTGTCCACTGAAATCGAATTGCTCTCGTCCTCGATCGTTTTCAGGTCGACACGGTTTCCCCCTCCCCCCTTCGACTACCTTTCCCCGATACCCCCGACACCCTCTTCTCCCTCAAGTTGTCTCCTTAAACTCAGCGGATGCGTGTCTTTCAGCGGATTTAGAAATTTTCCGTTCGCTGCTTCGGGTTCGGCCCCTTCCCTTCCTTTCGATGGGTTCTTTGATCTGCGCCCCTTCAAGCCCCTTTTAATTCTTGAGGACTCATTTGATATCGGAAAGCTTTTCCTTTCCACCTCAACTGATCTGGCGAACCGTTCGCGGTCATTCACATTGTTCTTTTTTTTCCTTTTCCATGGTTGACTTCACCCCTTTTCTACTACCACTCCTGGCCCCATGGATTCGGGTTCTGAGTTCTTCACCTCCTTTTTTCATTTCTTGATATCTTTGAATCTTTTTCCGACCTCCACCTCCCACCTTGGTCTTTTCACACACCCGTTTTTTCGGACAGTTTCCAATTCCAGTATCCCTTCCCCCAACAACTCCTTCCCCACCTCCTGCATCATTTTTTTCCGTTTTTTTCGTCTCTAACTATCGCAGCCCCGTCCCGAACCCCCACAATCTCTGTTCGGATCAGCTGCAAACCCGTTTTCCAGAATTTCGCACATTCCTTTTCTCCCCCATCTCCGTTTTCCCCCCTAACACCGTTGTTTTCCACCCCGACTCATCCCCGTCCCTCACACTTCCTGTCCTCTCCCTGATTCCCTTTTGTGTTCTTGCGTTGGCGATAAGTGTCAACCCTAACTGGCCCCCCCCTTTTACCTTTCTTTTTTCTAAAACCCCCCTCCCACTAATTCCTTAACCCCCCCAATTGAACATTCCTTCCCTCTTCGCAACCGAGGGGCATGCAGGATCACGAGGGCTCTTAGCCTGTTGCCCCGTTGTCGATGCGGCGTCCTTTTTCTTTTCCCCCCCCAACTTCGGTAGATAATCTGATGGTTTAGCCGCTTTTTTCAAAAGTTTTTTCTTAAGAGCAGAGGCTTGGGTCTAAAGTCCTTCACTCATCCCGTCATCTTACATTGCCCATTTTCCTTCTTTTAAGTTTTTGTTTGACGGAGCCGATTCTCCTAACGCCCCACATTGACTTACTTACTTCTAGCAAGTCTCCTTTTTCTCTTTTTCCCCCCGTTTGAGGATCTTCGCCCCCTTCTTTTGCTGTCTTCCCCTTAATTCCTTTCCTGTAATCTTCTTTCTGAACGCACCTTTTGAGCCTATGGCCATGAAGCTTCCTTGCATTCTCCCTTTTTTCCTCCCCTCACACCTTTTTTTTGTTTGAGTTCTCCTTTCCATCTCGGGTTGCCAGGTGCGTTCCCTTATCCCAGTCAAAGCGGAAAATTAGTCACATTCCAGTCCTGGCGGTAATACTTTCCCCTCTTTTCTCGATCCCTAGCCTTCGCTACGAAAACTTCCTGCATATTGTCTTTTTTTGATACGTTCCCGTACATCGCACCCCCTTCTGGCAAAGCATTCCTTTTAGTTTCGTGTAGCCGCCCTCCGGATTCATATGTTATCCCTTCTGCTTTCTCCTCCCCCCAACCTCTTCAGCACCGCTTGCTTTTTTTTTCTTTCTACCCCCTATGTTTTTTTTGTGACCTATTTAATTTATTTTATAGTAACACCTGATTCATTCATATCCTGGTATCCCTTCGTTTATCCCGATTGAAACTATTTCCCTCGCCCGTTTGACTTTTGGCCATTTTTCATTCTTGGTCAATTGTTTTTTTCCTCCCCCCCCCCTTTCAGGTGATCCGTTCGGGGGGTTGACATTTCCTCCCCCTTTATGCGCCAGGATCCGATGGTGAGGCCCTCACTGGGCCTGACTTTTTGATTATTCTTTTCAACCCCTCCAATCATTTTCAGAGGATTGGTACCTTCTTGATACCTTTCCTTTTCTTGATTCTCCTTCCCCAAGTTGCTTCAACGAGAGTGTTTTTTGAGGGAATGATTTTAAGAGTATCCACCCACCCCCCCCAGGTTTCCAATGACAATTCCACTGCCTCTTTTGGATGATTATTTGTTTGCCCTTGTCTCAATTACTTTGTTCCTTTGTTCCCCTCCCTACCCATAGCCCATTGTGCACTACCCTCCCTCTTTTGAGCTTGTAAAATGATTCCAAGGTCCCTTCCCCCATCATATTTCCATTTCCCAGGACTTTGGGATCCTTCAATCAATAACCACTTCACTTTTAGAGACCCTTTATTCTTGACCACCCCCCCCCCCCAGGGGAAGAGTTCACACACTGTGTCCCCTTATTCCCCCGTAACGGTTAGCCTCTCCTCCGGTTTTTTTTTTTCGTCAGACGTATTGTGCCTTAGCTTACGCTTATCAGTGTGTCTGTTTTTTTTCCCGTTGTTCGAGTTTTTTCCCCTCCCCCAATCTGACTCTTGCCGTCTTCATTCCTCCGTCTGACTGTCTCCCTTTCCGACTACGAACCGATAGATTTCGTTTATACTCCCGTTTGGACTACTCGTTCTAGGGTTCTGGATTTTTCATGAAGTCTTAATCTCCCTTTCTGTTGTTGCCACTTTTCTACCCCCTTTTTTAAAACGTACATAATTCCCCCCTGAGACCCCTCTCCAGGCCCCCTGTCCACCGTTTCCAACTCCCTTTTGTCTCCATATAGCTAGACTGCTCTCCAGTATTCCAGGTGAGAAAACCAAGCTTTTGATTTCCGTTTCCCTTTTGTTTTTTTTTTCTTACTTCCGATGCTGTCAGGACTTTTTTTCGATTTATGGACTTTTGGTCAACAAATGTTAATGGCAGCTTCATATAAAGACCCCCCCTCTTTCCCCAAGAGTTCACTGCTACTGTCGATTGTTTCTCTTACGAGACTACATAGCTGTCTATTCCCAGTGCGAGGCTGACCCCCACCCAGTTTGTCCTTCATTACCATCTCTAGTTAGACCTCTGAATGCGGCATACTGTTCTTCCGCCGATGACTGTCCTCCCTGTTTCCCCTCCCGCCCCCTTTCCTTGCAAGCTGCCCCTTTCTTCTCTAGCCTCCCCTTCCTTGACTACAGCTCTTTTTCAAAGTAACAACACAACCGCCTTTACTCCCCTACGTGTGTTGCTTCTCCCTTCCCCCCCCTTTGGAGGAAAAATTTTTATTTGATTTTGAACGGATGAACTTGCTCCTCCGTCGTTATCGGATGCCAGTCATCCAGATGTAAGACTTTCTTTTTTGTAGTTCCCCTTTCTCTTTTTCCCTTGAATTGAGATATCTTGGCGTACTCCTGTTTTCTCTGTCTCCATACCCCTAAAGGTTGTCGGTATTGATTGTCCTCACGCGTCTTGCATTAGGGTCCCCCCGGCGACCTCCCAACCCCCCGTCCTGTGTTCTTCCCCAAGTTTTGTCTGCGTAGCAATAATTAGTCCGCCACCGCTTCTTCGTGGTGTTTCGTCCCTTTGCCCCAATAACCCCCTTTTAATCTATGTGCTAGTTGATTTCTGCGTTTCCTTCGTCCCCTTTACATTCCCCTACCGTGTTGCTACTGAGTTTTTAATCTGGGATGTGGTTTTCAGCCGTTTTGTACTGATTATCACCCCTGACGTCCTTTCTCCTTTTATTTTTGTATATTCCACTGACGTCACAGAACCGCCCCCTCTCCCTTTTCCCCCTCCCTTTCCCTGGCCTCGATCAGGCCCCCGTATTACCTCGCTGTTGTTGCTATTCTTGGTCCCCTCATATTCCAGCATTTTGCCCGCATCTTTGTTTGCTTCCAGTACCCTCTGGAACCCCCCGGAAACGACGTCTCCTACCCCCCTACAGTTTTTTTTCTTCCTATTTCTTTTGCTTTTTTTATGGCACTGAAATTAGTCCCCTTCTTTTTATCCGGCTTGCTACTTGGTTTACTACTTCTGTCCCAACAATTCTTCTCTCCATCAGTTCAATCCGACCGCACACCCCCCGTCTAGCCGACCTCACCCTGTTGTTTCCGGCGGTTGCCTCACTCTTTGCGTTGTCCCTCTCCCCCCCATCCCACATGAAGATTCGCCATTTCAGGTTCTTGCAGCTTTGACTTTTCCCTTCTCTCTTTTCCCCCCTCAGTTGTTGGTTGTACTTTTCTCCCCCAGTCCCCCCTCCGCCCTAGGAGTCACCACCCTTTTCCTCCTCAGTTTCTTTCCAATTGATTTCCTTCCCCTGTCCTCTATTACGGATCCCTTACCCACCTTTTTTTGGCGGGGATATAGTGGGGTCCACCTTTTAATCTTCCAAGTTCTTTTACTTGGGCTGGCTCTCCCCTTCTCTTAGCGTCCCTTTCGGGAATAACATCGCCCCCTCTTGACTCCCTCATGAGATCATCGTGGCCGTTCTCCCCACCGCAATCTTTAGCATCCCCAAATCCCCCCCAAGGGAGAACTTTCTCCCTGATTTTTCCAGTGGAACTGGTCTTTTTTCTTCTCTAACACCAACGATGTCCCATCCTATAATTCAATACCAGTTGGTCCCATCATCTTCTTCCCTCATACTTAAAGTACTTTCGGTCCATATAAAGACTTCCCCCTATTTTGTCAGAACAATTCGAACTTTATATTACCAGGTTATGCCTCCCTTCCCATGAAAATCTTCTTCAGGTGAAGACCCCCACCGCCTATCACCTGTGAACCCCCCCCTACCCCCGTGCTTGGCTCCTCAGTTCCAGGTCTGTTTGATTTTTCCTTGCCTTCAGACGGAAATTTCCCCGCGACTATCACACCCCTTATTTTAGACTACTTGCCTTTTTTCGCATTTTAGACACCCATTTCGTTGAGCGGAATTTTTCTTGTCCTATGCTGATGTTTTTTATCATGGATGTGGGTGGCTTCTTTAGTTTCCCACCTCCCTGGCCCTTACGCGGTTGAATGTACCCCCTCCCTTGACCCCCCCCTGTAGGCTCCTCTCCCACTTTTTCTTACCTCCCCTCTTCTTTTCCCCATTACGCCAGGACATTCAACCACCATTTGAATATTTTTCTGTCCTCCTTTTCCTCCCTTCGCTATGGCACTCTTCAATTCCACTGCAAGATCCATTGCTCCCTCTTGGCCTGGCCGACAGCCCTTAATGATTTTCATTTTGTGGCTTTTTTTTTCCGGCCCTTTTATTATTTCCCCTCCTGCTTTTAGAATGACTCAGCTTTTCCCTAACCTTTCTTGCGGCAACCCCAATCCCCATGGAACCTTTTCCTGCAGCTTTCTATGTGGCCGCTGTCCCCCTTCGTTAATTTAATACTCCCCCCCCCCCACTTGCATACCCTTCTCCCCGCCCATCTCCTTCCCCGAGCTGATCTCGCTTGTCCGTCACATTTTCAGCCAACTCTGGAAAACCTTCCCTTTTTTCACGCGTGGGTAAGGCTTTCTTAACCCCCTGACTTCCAGGTGCCCTTGTGCCCTCCTTTTCCCCTCTCCCCCCCACCCTGCGAGCCTGTTATTCCTAACCCCTTTCTCCTCCCTTTAGGTCTTTTCATTTTTTTTGCTTTACCTTCCGCTGCATTTCTCCCAGTTTTGAAACGGTCGTTCTGTTTGTACCCGTGCTTCGTTTTAAACTGATCGTGTCATTCCCTTCTCCGTCCGTTTTCTTTAACCCTTTCAAAGCCATTGACATGCCGCTTCCTTTTCGATCAATGAAACTGCCCCCCTTCAAAAACGACTTCCATGCCCCGAATGTTTTTAGTCCACCCTCTCTCTTAACTAGTTTATTACTAGGTCATGAGAACGCTCCGCCTCCTTCTTTTAGTCTGCACGCATTCTTTTGTTTACTAACTCCAACCTTCGTCGGCCGATTATGATTCATCTTTTTTCCCATCTTTTGCCTTCCAAATAACTCTGACTTCACTTCCGCTTAACCGTATAGGAGGGGATTACCATGTCTATCGTTACATGGAGGTTAAATCCCCCCTGGCACCCCCTTCCTTTTTCCCCTTGGATTTTTTGCTTTTAAGTTCTCCCCTCCTTGATCTGAAGATGGATTTCTTGCAACCCCTGGTCTCCCCACCCCCCCTTTTGGACCCCCTCTCATGTTTCGGTCCCTTTTTTCCCCCCCTTTCAGATCCGCAAACAAACAGTCCCGAGGTCCACTTTGTACTTTTGTACTTTCTTTACAATATCCCTCCCCCTGTCGAACCCCCCCCTTTCCCTGTTTCTTGCACTGAAAAAGTCGCACAGTTCCGTTAGCACTCCCTGTTTCTTACCCCCCCCCCAGTGTTTTTCCCCGACTCCCCCCTTAACCGAGGATTCGTCCTCTCCCCCTTTTGGCGCCTTTTTCGCCAAGTTTCACTCCCCTTTTCTCCCCAGTCCCTAGTTTTTTGCTTTCCCCAAACCAATTCCCTAAATAACCTTCTTTTCTTTCTCCCCTCAAAGAGGCAGCTTTAGAACCCCCTTACTGGCTTCCCCGGAGCTTGGGAAATCCAGGTGTTTGACCCTCTCGGCTGAGATTCTCCGAGGTCCCCCCCATCATAAAGCAGTTTTTTTTTCCACCAGCACTCTCCTGCTGGTCCCTTTTTTTTTTGGAGAGCAGAGCTTCCGCGCCCTCCGCCTTAACTGACACCTTCCCTAGTTTTCGTTCTTTTCTTTTTTGACTTCACTTCCCCCTCCCCCCTAAAGACAATTTTTAATAACGTTCCCTTCGGCGTGCCTTCCCTGTCTTTCAAGGACTATCTCGCCAGTATTGGAGGACATTCCTTTCAGGCTGTTCCTTTATTTCACCTCCCCCTCCTCCGCTTTCCCCTGTCATCTATTACTTTCTTCATAATATCTTTTTTTTTTGATCTGCGCCGGTATTTCGTTTTTTCCCGTATCTTTCGTTCGTCCATTCTTCCATCCTCAGTCCATAGGCCTCTGCCAAGTCTTGTTCCCCTGAGACCGCTTTTCCCCTCCCTGACCCAAATAGCTCCGCAGACTGGGATCTTTTCACTTTCGGTTTTTTGTAAGAAGATCCCACCCCTTCCCCCGATTTTTACAAATTAATGAAGATGGCTTTTTTAGTCCGTATCGGTTTTTTCAGTTTTCATTCTAAGATAGTGCCCTAGTCCACCCATTTTTCCCTCCCCCCCATTGCTTTTCTGTCACCTCTACCCCTCTGTGTTTTTACATTTACTACTGACTCCCTTCTCCCCCTTGCTTTGAAAATACTCTTGTAGCACCGTCACCCCCGTTTTTATTGCCCCTATTTCTTCCTCCGCCCGCAAGGTTTTTTCTTTTATTCGATTGTTTTTTTAACACCCCTAACAATTTAAATGGTACGCTTTTGTTTTTGGTTTTAGGTTGTACCGCATGATCCTCCCCCACGTACCGACCCAGGTCCTCTCTACCGTTCCAACCGTTTCCTGATCGTTTTCCAACAAACGAAATGATGATTTTTAGACCCCGCGTCTTGCCTGCCGTTATTTCCCTACCTTGATTTCCTGATGTTTCTTTACTTAGGAGGGTGCTTTCCTGATGAGTATTTTGAGGATCCCCCCCCTACAAACAACTCCCCCGTCCCCATTGCCTAGGGCTTCGCTTTTTTTGGGTCGCGAATCCTTTAATGTTGAAATTTCTCCCCCATCTAAACTGGTGAAATTACGACATTTCCTGGGTTCCGTATCATTCCCGACTCCCTCCCTTCAATGAACACTACAGTACTCAATAAGCGCAAATTCCCCCCTTCCCACTTATGTTTTCTCTCAGGGAGTTTCCCGGACCACCCCCCGGTTCCCCCTCCCTACCTTGAACTCCCCCCCTTACTTCGTAAGCGTCAGATGACTATTTGCCCTAGACTATAGTATAAGATCGTCTGAACTTCCGCTTGCCCGACTGTTCTTCGCTTACCCCCCCGAGGTTGCCTATTTTTCTTCCCCTCTCATTTCCCTTCCTTTCGAACCTCGCCCCTTTCCTCCTAACCCTCTTCCTTGCTCTTTTTGAATTGGTATCCCTCCCCCCTCTGCCCATGAAGAGATTTCCTTTTTCTTCTGTCTGCAAGTCTTTACAGCGTTTCCCCCATTCTGGTTGGAAAACTTGTTAGCCCCCTTACAACGAACTCCATCGAGAGCTTTTCCTCTTCCCACAGACCCCCCCCTTTCCCACCGCAGGTAGTGGTCTCCATTGACTCCGCCATCTACTGAGATGACCCCAGTTCTCCGCGTTTTCTCCCCCACAAGTCCCTCTTTGGTTCAAAGGGGTATCCCCGCTTCTCTCCCCCGTGCGTGTTCTAGAAGAGGAGGTTGCACACGGTCCATCCTATTAACGAATCTGTTTGGAAATCCCCCCAATTGTGTCCAAACAATCCCCTACGCTTTTCCAGATTTTTCGTCCAGTCGCCTATCCCATTCTTCCCCTGTCGAGTCTGTTGCCCTTTTTGGTACTTCCCGTCTAGTAAGATTTTGCTGCACATCGGGCTGGGACTACCGGCTTCGTACTTTTGAATGCCTCTGGTGCAGACTTAAATTCCCTTGCCCAACTCCTTGAGCATTAGTATCTAGTCCTTTCACGTTTTTCCCTTCCTGCCCAATAAGTAGCGGGTCCCCTCCCCCCCCAACTGTCCTCCCCCTTTTTGATTGCTGCCCCCCCTCCAACTTGAAGCACCCTTGTTTGTAAGTCTCTTTCCCTGCTGGCAAACTCTCATGTTAGTCCTCGGATGCCCCCCCCTCACCGCATACTCGTGATTCCCATTCTACTTGGACCTGCAGCCAGTTAAATTGGTTTAGTTTTTTCCTCTATCTGTGTGTAGTCTTTTTTTTTAGGTCCCGTGTCCTCGTGTGCTCGGTGCGTTTTGGAGAGGAGAGTGCGAAATGCGATTATCGGGCGGGCGCAGGGAGGCGGCCTTAGTGTATACGGTAATGAGATGAGGGTGCATGACGGAGAAGATATCAGTCGTCAACCAACCCCTTACCAGCTGAGGGAGCCCCGGTATCAAGAAGAATCCCCAGGGAGTGGTCTTCATTTAATAGTTTCCCGACATTCGAACCTCCGCGGACTGGCCCCCCAGAATAGCAGAGAGATAAGCCGCGGACTTGGGGGAGCCCGGCGAGAGCAAGTGCCGTTGTCTGACACATCGGAGAAGAGGGTCTCATGCCTGTGCGCCTGTGTTTGTTCTATCCCCACCCCTTTCTACTACGTTCAATGGTTCTCGGTTTTCTTTTTTCGTCTGTCGTTTTAATTCCCCCCAGACCACTTTGATGATATGACTTCCCCCATCTTCGGTGTTTCCCCCTGCTTGTTTTTTCCACCCTTTCAAGGTTAAAGTATTCGCTTCTTGCTTCAGTTCCTGAGTCAGCGCCCTCCTTTTTTTTTGTCCCCTACCCAACTTCTGCCAGTTCAAATATCTCGAACCGCCTAATTGCCTTCTTTTTCTTTTCCGAATTTTTTCCAACTCAACCTCTCCTTCCCCCTCATATTTCTTAGGATATGTTGGCATTTCCGTCTACCCTACCATTCCAGGTCTACCGACCCCCCCTCCCTCCAATTTTGTCTTTGTTTCTTTCTGATTTTGTCGATTTTCGGGACAAGCCCACAGGACATGTGAAATTATTCCCCTCCGCTTGCTCCTTGGATCTCCCTCCTCAAGTTTTTTCGAACCATGTTTTCCGCTCTCCAGCCAAGTTACTCGTCCACCCGTTAACCTGACCCTGCCTCCCCCTACGATAGCAGAAAAAATGTTTTTTTCCGTCCCTCGGGTATGGCTCATTCTTTTCTTTGGTCCTTTGCCTTTTTTTTCCCCACTCCCACCTCTTCCCCCACAGTTCTTCAAGGATGGTGTTTACCCTCTTTTTTTCGTTGATGACCTGTTATTCTTTCCCTCGTTTTTTTAGAGAGTCACCGTCACTCGCGTCTTAAACAACCTCCGGTCTTTCTTCGTTTGTAACTAAGTGAGTGCCTTTCCCTGGGACCCCCCCCAGACTGAGTCTGAATCCGGACCCCCCTTGTTGTCTGGCTATGTGGAGGTTGGTTCCCGTTCCCTTACCCCTTTTACTACTTTTTGAGTTTAGACTCTTTTTCATGGGGATTACCTTTTCCGTTCCTCTCACCACACAGTCGCAAGAGACCCCCACTTCCTCCTTTTTCCGCTGATTTTCATAAAATCCCCATGATCACCCACTTCCCCCCACATTTTTTCTCTCTGATGATGATGGTTTACAGGGAGAAGTTCTACCCCCCAAGTATAGGTCGCCCCGAATAGCCTAACGAACATGCTTCCCCCAAAATAATCTTCCCCAGCCCGCCTTCACATTGGCTTTCTATCCTATTTCCCGATTGCCCTCATTTTGTCGCAGACCAAGGCGATAATGTTTCTATACAAGTTTTTTCATGCCCCCCCAATAGCTTCCCTTTCCAGGTTGCTACTTCTTCTTTTTTTCTTGAAACCCTCCACAGATGGGCAGCGACCCTTCCCGCCACTGTTTCTTTGTCCCAGCTTTATGGACGTTCCGGACCGGACCTTCCCTCTCCAGAGAAACCATTCCTCGTCAGCAATATTGTTTTTGATTATTTTTCTTTGGCAAAGGGTTTCCAGCTCTCCACCTAATCACCGAAGCTTACTGGTATGATTCCGTTTCTTCGATCCCCCCGCTGTGCAGTTTCGCTAGCCAAGGACTATGTTTTTAGTGCCGTGTCGATAGCCCTGACTGATCCTAAGGGCATTTCTCGCTGTTATAGTTATTCCCCCGCAACTGAAAAACCTTAGGGTAACATCTCACCCATTTTACCGCCACCCCCCAAATCTTTATCTTCCCCCGCTCCTGGAACACCCCCTGCGTCCCCAGTGTTTGTCTTGTATCCCGTCACGACTTCCTCTTCCCGTTTGTCAGTCCCCTTTTTTTCACGATCTACACAGATTTTGCTCCCCTACTTGGTCTGGCCCTTTAGGAAACTTCGTTGCAGTCCGGTTTTTTTGCTTTGTTTTTACTTTTTTTGCCCCCCTTCCCTATTGTTCCTCCTACCCCCTTCTCTACTATGCCAATCGGTTTTGCAGTCTAACTTGGCTGTCGGCAACCCCCGAGTTGGTATGCCTTCTCAGGTATTTTTTTTTTTTTTTAACCATCCCCCTTTCCTCCCCCGTCTTATTTACCTTTTCCTTTTTCCAAAACTGTCATTGCCCTCGCCCAATCTCCTCCCAGATTTTTTCTCGGCATAACGTCCCCCTCCTGTAAGAGGACCAGGGTGGCCTACGGTGCAAGTCCCAGTTTCGTACGGTGTGTTATACTGGACGAAAAACCGTGGGCACCCCAAGCGTTTGACCATAAAGGATACGTTCCGCCGCCCCTTCCCCACCGCATCCGATAATACTACATCCTTGAACGCCCGTACTAGGGATTTTCCCCCTCCTGTTGTAAAAGCACTCTCCACCCCCCGAGGTGAGGACTTTGTCCCTGTTGCGAAACTGTCCCATCAGGTTTCCTTTACACAAATCGAGGAATTCCCCACAATTCCGCTTTCCGCCCCCTTTCGTAGCACCAAAAGCCATTTGTTGGGACCACGACCTGGGTATTTTTGAAATGTTACCTTCCGGGATTCTAATTTTATGGGTAGTTGGGTACTGTTTCTGAAAACCCTGGCTTACATAGTAGCCTTTACAGACGCTTCGCCCCCTATTGTTAAATCTGAAAACCTGATACTCCTTCTCCATCCTTTGCTCGCCCCGGCAGCAGCACCTCCCTTTTTTCTCGGTGTTTCTCCCCTGCACAGCCCTTTGTCTATTCTCTCCGGTTCTCAATGTATTTTTGTTTAGTCTCACGGCAATCCTAAACACACTTTCAGACCTCTCTTTCTTAATCGGACCGCCGCAGTGAAAATTCCAATCCCTCTTACGGTCTTCTTCCTTTCCAACGTCCAGTCGTCCCATTAATTGTCTCTAGCTTTTTTGTGGTCGTTCCTAAATGGCCTAAAAGTTCCTTGGCCCATTGATTTTTGGTTGACTTTTCTTTTAAATAGTCGTTTGATATGGTCCCGCTGTCGTAAGTGTCACATGTAAACTGGAAACTACCAAAAGTTCCCGGGAACCCACACTTTTATGGTTAGTGCCCGTTTCCCAATCCCCGTAGGCTCGAACTCTCCTAACTCAAACAATAAAGTGCATCCCTTACCGGCTCCCACATGGTTTTCCCCCCCCCTGTTCACTCTCTTGACTTTTTCTGCGCTTACACGCCGCATCCCCGTTCCAAGTGCCAACCCCTCGTTCCGATCCTGACGGCCAACCTATGCTCCATCATTCGCAAGAGCATGAGGAACTTACTACCAAACTTCTTAGGTAAACAAAGCCCTCGACCCCCATGTCCTTAGGTTGGCTCTCGCAGATATACTTTATTGGCAGATGCCGCCTGTAATAGGAGTTTCCCCACCCACCCGCCCTGATGCTCACCGACTGCGTGTTCCACCCCACACAATTTCCCCACCTTAATCCCCACCCCTACAATGCGTCTCAGCAACCCAGTGCTGCAGCTGTGAACCCCAACGTGATCTGGAGATGTAACATCAGTTTTTGAAGCTTCTTCCTGAAGAGTTTCACCCATTCCCCCCCCCCCCCAATACGTTTAGCTATAGGTTGCCAACCAGCACCCGCAGTAAGTTTTGCGGGAAAAGCCGTGTGGGACGTCCAGATTCGAGGTTATAAGAAGCCAATACTATCCAACAAGGTCTAACTACTTACCCCTTCAGCCGAGTTTGATATTTATGTTAGAGCCTTTGCGAAAGACTACTCCAATTTCAAGTAACGCTGATTTTAATTTTTTCAGATGACTTGGACGATTCGCCCGCCCTGCTTGGAGTTCAAATCGTGCCCTTTGTCGTATCGTTGCACGCCACGACTGAGGGTCCCCTAGATG
>Ga0179593_1378965_pt1 | contig 12867 bp, 26 predicted proteins | sample CZODoug2_1_08_16_FD_185931 | JGI IMG/M metagenome (GOLD analysis project Ga0179593, IMG submission 185931) | Vadose zone soil fungal communities from Angelo Coast Range Reserve, California, USA - CZODoug2_1_08_16fungal (PacBio error correction) | ecosystem: Environmental > Terrestrial > Soil >... | reverse complement strand
AGCGCCGACCTTCCGAAGGATGGAAGTACCGTCGAATTCCCTCACCTCGTCCAGAACCCCCTCCCAGTCGATATTTACCGAATACTCAGCTGTTTCACTCCGGCTCCGACCACTATCATGTACTTTTTCCACCCCACCATTCATAACTCCTGCTTTTCTCCCCTTACCCCTCTCCCCTTCCACTTCGGGTGAAAAACAAGTTTCACTCTGCAACCTCTCCCATCCCCCCCCTTCCGTTCCCATAAATGCTTTGCGAAGGAGTCTTTTCTCATGGTCTCCTAAATCGTTCTCCTCCCCTTCAATCAGTTAATCCCTTTTTTACAATTCCCCCCCACGAAGTTTTAGTCCCCCTTTTGACGGAAATAGTGCCGTAAGCCCTCGTATCCCTTCTCTTTTTCTCCCCGAATTTGCGCCATTCCTTTTCCTCCAATCTTTCGGTTTTTCGTCCACATGGGTGCTGTTTCGTTGTTCCCGAGTTTGGCGACGGTCTCTTTCGGCCTCGCCTCTGTTGTTTTCCTCCGGCTCCACGAAGATGCTTTTTAACTTGACCTTCTTTCCAACCCCCTGATTTTTCTTCTTCTTTCCTTAGTTTTTTAACCTCCCCTGTCTCTTATTTCCAACCCTTAAAGTCTTCCCAGCCGCCCCCATCCGAACTGTTTTTTCCCCCCCTCAAGCGTCCAACCGCGTCCTTTTCCCCTTTTTGTTCAATCCCTAAATTTAACCCCTTCGATCCCCTTTGTGTTGCTCACGACGAATCCAGCAGCCTCCCCCACCCCCCAAGGGACTCCCCTGTAGATTTACACCGGGCCCCCCCCCCACTCGTCCACCCCTACTTACTTCTTTCTTTTCAGTGGATTTTCGCATAGGGGAACTTTTTTGGACTTTTTTTCCTCCGTACGTCTTTTTCTTGCCGTTTATGACTTCGGTTTTCTCCTTTTCCTTCTGAAACCCATAAGCTCTTCCCTCCTCACCCACTTTGACATAGTGATGGAGAGATTCCTTTTATTTCCCGCTTTTTTTCCGCCTGACCTCTTTAGCCTTAAGCTCCCCTGATTCCGATACCTTCCACTATCTCGCTTCTTAAGGAGGCTTTCCTCTTCCTCCGGTTCCCTGCATCGTAGCGCTTCTTTTTGTTCCTACTCCCCTCTTCTGTCTTGTATGGGACCCCGCTCTTTTTTTTTCCCTGCCCCCCCCCGTACTTTCTACCTTTCCTTGTCCGCCAGGGGAATGCAGACAATCCTTCTCCCGTGGGAAGACTCCCCACCCAGCCCCCCCCTCTTTTTCTTATTGTCTTTCTTTCCGGTGTCTTTGCACCTTCCCCCTTTTTCTTAATCCCAGCTCTGATTCGTTTTTTGATTTCTCATGTTCGATTTCTCCCGTCGGTTTACGACTCCGCCTCCCACTTCAATTTTGTTGTTTTCAATATATCCCACCTACTTACGATACGTTTTCATTCTTTTTGAAGGTTTTTCCCTTCTTTTTCTCTTTCCCCCGGCACCGTCTTTGGCTTCTCCCTTTCTTATACTGGGCCGTTCTTGTCTCCATCCGTGCCGTCACCCCCCTTAAGGCCGATTTCGTTTGGTTTTCCCCCGTCTTTTGAAGTTTATTAGATCAGTTTCCTTTTTTTTTTTTCTTAATGGCTTTTTTGTGTTGCATTGGGCGGGTCGTTCTCCGATCCTTTTTTTTATTCTTTTGTTAGGCGTCTGCTTTTTTTCACTATCTTGGCTGTTCCTTGAGAGACTACTCTCGTCTGTGCGTCTTGTCCCCCCCTACTTCCCCCCCCTGATCCTACCTATGTTTACTTTCTTTTCCACGATGGTGAGATTGCTGGTTTCTTTATTGCTCCAGGCGCTTGCCCCTTGGCAGCAATGCCCCTTTGCCAGGCATCCTCCTCCTTTCCCCCCCTTTCTTTTTTTTTTTCTCCGTGCCTCCTTTCGCTGCTCCTTTATCGTCGTGCCACTGGACTCGGACGTTTGCAGGTGTTCTCACCTCTTTCAGAAGGCTGACTGCAACCTTGCCCACGTTCATCCGTCCATCAGTTACTCTTGTTCTTTCCTTTTTTTTTTTTTTTTTGTTTCCCTGGGCGGAATTCGCTTCTCGAACTTTCCCGGTCTGCAAGTTTTTCTTCATCCTCTTACGATTTGCATAACCCCTCTCGCAGCCGCGTTGGTTCTGAAGGTTCCGAAGCCTTTTCAATTTACCCTTCTTCCCTTTTTTCCGGGCCTTTCAGCGTTTAGCTCAGCCAGAAGGCGGAGCGTATCCCGTGTACGGCACACTGGTTTCCTCCCCACTCTTTTTGAGTTTCTGCTCTCCTTTCTCGTATCGCGCCTTGATTTCTCCTTCCGTGCTTTCCTGTGGAGATGGCCTGCACCTTTTTTTGCTGTTTTTTAGTCCGTGGGGGTTCTCTTTTTCGACTTTGCTCACGCGTTGCGGCATTTCGCTAATTTTTTTCTTTCCCGCGGTCGGCTGTAGGCAATTTTTTTCGTCCCCTTTTTGCATGTGATGTCCACTGAGATTACATTTTGATGCCCTCTATGTGTTAATTTCCTCCGGGCCCCCTCTTTTTTTCTTTTTTCTTCTTGGAGCCGTGACAGCGTTTCCCTTCTCTTTGATCCCTCTATGTTCGTATCCATTTTCCCCCCCTCTTTCCCTGTCGCATTGTCGCTAACTCTATGAGTTGCTTTCGTTTTTCTTTTTTTTTTCTCCCATTTTAAGTGACTGTTTTTTCCTATCACGCTCACCTTTTTTTATGGCCGTCGACGCAGGCCAACCTCGTTTTATCCAGGCAGTTTTCAAGCCTTTTGCTGTGGATTTTCCCCCTTTCTTTGCGATGTTGTCTTGTTTTCAAGGAGGCGGGAGCGTGGGAACTCTTTTCCCTTTTCTCTCTTTCTAGGGTCGAACTTTGTTTTCCTCCTACGTTTTATTCCCCGATCTCGTATACCCCTTTCTGACCTTTTTTTTCTCGGATGTTTTTCCTTTTATTTTATGGCTTTTAGTCCTTGGCATCTCCCCTTTTCCTTGGTTAATGTGGATGCTCTCCCACTTACCGACGTGCACTTTATCTATTTTGTGTGCACTTTTCTTTTTGACTCACATGACTCTCTTCCGGGCTCTATCTTTTCCGTGAGTCTTAGAGTTTTGCCCATTTTTTCGTATGATTTCTCCTTTTTCCCCTCCGTATTGTTCTTTTGTTTTTGCTCTCTTTCTCTTCCCTCTTCCCCTCCCCTCAAACAGACTGCGCCTTGTGCCCTTCCTATCAGTCGAGCATCCTGTGAGTCCCCTCCTTACCTTTCCTCTGACAAACCCACGTCTTGCTTGTCCACTCGACCTTCTCTGTGATCATCCACGTCCTGCTCCATATTTTCCGCCCGCCCAAAATCCTCTGGTATTTCCTTTTCTCGTTTTCGCGAGGTTCCCCCCTGTCCCCCCCATCGCAATTCGGGTTTCGTCACTCCCCACTTTTTTCCCTCAAAGTAGCCCCACTTTTTGGATGCTCCACCTGACCCCCTTTCCCTTTTGTTTTTTCCTCGTTTTTTCCCCAAAACAAAACCCCTCCTTTACTTCCTCTGGCTGCGCTCACCCCTCCTCTGAAAAAACGTGGGACCCCCTGATTTTTTTTTCTTTTCGCTGTCCCATGCACCGTTTAGTGAGTTTCTTTCTATTTGAAAGTCGCACCCTCCCCCGCCCTAACTCCATCGCTTTCTCCCGCCCAATCGGCTTTCCCCTCTTGCCCCCGTGTAGGCGCACCTGCTGATCCGTATGACAATAATGAAGTCTCTCTCCTACTCCTCCCCATTCTCTTCGCAGCGCTGTGTCCTTTTGCTTACCTCCTATTCTCCTTTCCAATCCTTGTCTTTATCGTGCAGTGTTTTCCCCATTGCCAAGGGTTTTTCATCCCGCCTCCCCCACCGTCGACATTCCTCGTTTAGCACCGCTCACGCGCTCCGCGCCCATATGTCAAATTGGACTCCCATGTATCCACACTCCGTCCCTTTGTTACCATTCCTTTCTCCTTTTCCCTCTTTGCCCTCCTCTTCGCGCGCGGACTCTACTTGTGCGAACCCCCTCCGCTGAGAAAGATCCTGAATCTTTTTCAATAGACCGTAATCCTGATGGCTTTTATTTAGTCTCCTCCTTTTCACTCGCTCTTCCCCCTTTTCCTCCCCTTATAAGTCTATCCTTTATTCCCCCTTCTCCCCTTTCGTCCCCACCCCTGACCGGCAGTTCATTCTTTCCCTCCGCCTTCCTCCCCCCTTCTCCCGTCGCACTGTATTGTATACTGTTTTTCCTTTTTTTTTTCTCCATCTCTCCCCTCCTCGTTGCTGCTCAGCGCCGTCTCATGCCCGATTTTACTCCCGCCTTCCCCACCCTCCCCCTCCTGTTCAATGCTTTAGGCGCTCTGTCCCCCATTCTTAATTGGCTCCCCCCGATCCCGTTATTCCCCAGAATCTCAGTTTTCCACATGAACCCTTTCCTCTTTAGCTTCATAGTTGCACTCCTTCACCCAGCTACTCACGAAGGCTCTCCCAACCCTTCTCTTGTACATAGCAAGACTCCACCTCCCAACCCTGCCAAGTGAGCACTTTCCCAATTTATACCCTTGCTCCCCTTCTCCTCTTCTATCCCCTCTCCCCACTTCCCGCACGCCCTCTTTTTCCGCCCATTTCTCCCGAATGTCCCCCCTTTCTCCCTCGAATGCCACGACTTTTTTTTACACTCTTCCCCCCCCTTATCAGTGATACTACGCTTTTCCGGCTACCCTCTTACTCTTCTCCTCTGGCCTTCCCTCCCCCCAACGATTCTTAGCCTATTCCCTCCTAACCCACCAGTGTCATTTCTTCGTTTTCTAGTTGCCTGAGTTTCGGAACGTTCACGACACTTATCCCGCCCCCCCTTGTTCTATCTGACCTCTTTTCCTGACCAGCAAACCGTTCCGTTTCCTCAATTCTTCCTTTTTTTTTTTCCTAACACTTCCTTATCTTCCATGTCGGACACTCTTCGCCCCGTCCAGAGAGTCCCCCCATGGCGTTTTGACCCCCCTACCTCCCTTGTCCCCCTTTCCGCCCCCTCCACCGACATTATAGCCCTCTTTTTTTTTTTGTAACCGTTTTCCCTCTCATGTAACCTCACGCTCATTCGCTCGCTCCTGGACTTTCCTTTTTTTTCGAGCGTTCGTTTTTTGGGGGGGAACAGCTCTTCCTTTTTTTTTTTTTTTTCAGGTTAGCCCCCGTGTCAACACCGTGACCTACCCTCCCCCTCGGCATATACTTTGCCTCACACAGATCCCCCCATCAGTCCCCCACCTTCATAACCCGCCTTCAGTTCCTTTTTTCCCGCCTCCCCAGACCCATTTTTCCACGTGACCGTAAGTGATGTTTCCTCTTCCCCGCTTTTTATTTTTGGACGCACCTGCCCTTCCTTCGGGGTTTTTTGGTGCCCGGAATTTCTAGAGCACCCAACCCTTACCCCTTTTCCCTCCTTTTTGGATTTCCCTTCTAATTCTCTGTGCTCCTTTGTGTCCCCTTCCTCTGGTGGGCTTGGTTTTTGATTCCTATCACTTCATGTCCTTAGCGCCCTGAGGTTTCCCCCCTACACGACGACCCTTTCCTTTCCACCCCTCGCCCCCCAATCCCGTGCCCCTTCCTTTGTGTCGGCCGGATATGAGACATACCCACAAACAATGTAGATCCTAGAGGACGGAGTAGAGTGACCCTTTTCCCGCGGTTTCTTTTCCCTCCAACTTTAACCCCCCCCCAATTGTATTGGGGTACAATCTTCACCATGGTTCTTCTTCCGGGGCAGCGTTCCCTGTCCCCTACGTTGAGTCAGTTCTCTTTTTTCCCCTGTTCGATTTCCCCCGGCCACTTCTCCCTTGTATGCTCTTTTTTTTTTGATGCTCGTTTTCCACCCGCACTGCCTCTTATGCCGTCTTTCTGCGTTCCAGTTGTCTTCCCCCTCAGGCATTCTTGTTGATTTTTCTCGCGTTTTTTTTCCGATATTCCCTTCTTTTGGTGTTTTCACCTTGGTTTGTCTTTTTTTTTGGTCGTTTTTTCCGTTCCCTCTTTCTGTAAAGGGGTTTGTCTCCTTCTTGAGTAAGGTAGAAGGTTCACCCCCTTGAGTATTATAATCTCCCCTCTTCTTTCCAGCGTTGGACTTCCCTCATTTTTTTCAATTATACTTTCGTCGACCAAGCCTTCCCCTTGTTCTCCGCGGTGGACGGTTTTCTCTCTTTCTCCGGTTTTACTTTTTTTACCGGGTTTCCACTTGGCCTCTATGGCTCTTCTGCCCTTCAACAAGGATTTCTCACTTTTTTTTTCCCGGCGAGTTCCTGATGTCCTTTTCCCCCCTAACTTTTTTAGATCCCTGACACTTTTTTCTTTTAATAAGAATAACTTTTTGATTTTTTTTCTTTCGATATAGACCATTTGTGTTCCCCCCTTCGAGTCCCTCTTCACCGATGCTCCCAGTCCCCCCTCCAGGCGATCCCCCGTTCCGCCTTTCCCCCCTCCCTCTCTAGGACCCCTCAAAGTCAAACGTCATCCCCCCTTTAACAGGACCTGCCCCCACCTAGAGACGTTCCATACTTTCCCTTTATCATTACCAGGAATTTCAGTAAACAAGAGTCACTCCTCAGGGCGAGTCCTAATACGTCCTCCGTCGCCCACTTACCCCCTTCCTTTTTTTCCTTCCAAGCTTTCCCCCCCTCTTTTTTCTCAGGAAAAACTTTTTACCTTGCCCTTCCCTTTGACAACCCGCAATCGGCTCTTGCCAAAGCTTCCCACAACTTCCCCCCCCGCCCGTTCCCCTTGCCAATTGCCCCCCTTTTCCGTTTATCTGTTCCTTTGAGTAAGACGTGTCTGCCCTCCCTCTTCCCCAGGAAAATTTTGCGTCTTTCCCGGTGTTACCACTTTAGAGGTTTCCACTCCTTTTCCAGGAGGCCTTCGGGTCCCCCTCACCTGTCTTCCCCCTTTTCTTCCTTTGCCACCACCCTCCGTTTTTTTTTTTTTTCCCTTTTTGTAGTTGCGGGGGGCTGACCCGCTTGACCCCCCCCCTTTCGCCCGGTTTTCGACTCCCAGTTGCTATACTGTTGTTTTTTCTCCAGACGTTGTAACCTCCTTTGTCTTTTCGACCTCCTTTTCTCTTCATTCAAATCCTTCTTGTCTCTCTCTCTTCATTTTTTCCACCTTTCTCAGTTAAGGAAGATTTCATCAGCCCCCCCGCCCAATCTAATGGTTTGCCCCTTTCTCCCCCCCTTTCCTTCTGTCTTCTTTTACCCCCCCCGCCTTCAGACCCTTTGTCCCCCTCCTGCTGAACCAGCACCCCAAACGGAATACTGGAGTGTTTTTCCCTTTCACCACCCCCCTTCTTTCATCGAAACTCGTAATTCCTTTTTTTTGTTTCTTTTTCCTCAGGTGTCCTGGGACCATTAGTGGACGTCCCCCTTCCTCTTGGGTGCTTGTCTCTTCTCTGGTTTTTAATTTTGTCTCTATCCCCATTTTTTTCATTGCGAGCTTTGTGTTCAGGTCCTCTTTTTTCTTTTTGTGACCCCTGCCCCTCCTTTCCTAGCTGATCTCCAGACCCCCGCTCCTCAAAGTTTACAATTTCCTCTCTCTCCGTCTCGTGTGACCTCTTTCTCTTCTTCCGGTTCCACTACCGAGTTCTTTCTTTCGTGTAGTCCATAAGGGTAAGCTTTCCTGCGGTTATGTTCCTCCTCCCCCCTCGCTTACTTTTCTCTCGGTTCTCATTTAATCTCAGCGTTTTTCAGGTGTCTCCCTCCCCGCACGCGGCTCTTCTTTGTCCTTTCCCTTATGACCGCGATCCCCCTCTCCAGGCCCCCCCCCTGTGTTAAGTCTTCGTCTTGATCATCCCCCTATGTTCTTTCCCTATATGTTTTTCTCCCCCTTCAATTTGTTTTGTCCTTCTTTCCTTCTCCCTCTTGATCATGTGTTGTCCCTTTTTCATCCCTCTCCTTTCCCTTTTTTTTCCGTCCCGCTATTTTCTGATCGGGAGACCTTTTTTTTTACGATTCGTCTAACCCCTATCCTCACGGAGTCCCTTTTGGTATTTTCTTCGTTTTTCTTTTTATTTGTGCGGGGCTAGTCTTCCCTAGTTAGGGCCTATGTCTCTTTTTTGAAGTTGAAGTTTCCCTCTCAGGAATATTGCTTCCTCAGTTTGCTTTTTGTTTTTCTGGTTGGCATTGCTATTTTCCCCTCTCTGGTTTCTCTTCAGGTATGTCCTTTGTTGATGAGTTGAACCCCTTTCCCCCCTTTCCCCCCTCGGGACTTTTTTGTTTCTTTACTTGGAGAGGCTGGGTTCTTTTGACTCCGCTTTTGCCTTTCTCCAATGAATTTCTGTTTCATTGAGCCCAACGCCCCTTGCACCCCTTTTTATTGCTTTTGTTGTGTTCCTTTTTCCCTTTCCCTCTGCTGCCGGCGCTGAGCCCTTCAACCTGTTCACTGTCATCTATGCCCTCGACCACTTCTCCCCACCCCCTTTTAGTGTCGTCCTTTAATACCTTGAGTCCTTAGAGAGGTTGGCAATTCCTGCTTGACTATGTGCCAATTCGTCTGTGGGTCCCCTCCTCCAGACTGGACCCATTTTCCCCTCATTTTCTCCCCCTCCGTTCTATTTCGTGTTTGAATGATGTTCCTCCTGGCCCCGTCAATTCCTTGTTTTAGATTTTATTCCTACGGGCAAAAGATTTGAACTTTTCTCTCTTGACTCCTATTCTTTGGAATTATTCGCTTAAGGTTTTTCGTCCCAGATGAGTTAAGGGTCCTTCTCAGAGAGGTCTCGTATGACCGAGATCTCACTTGGAATCCAGTTTTGCTTCCTTTCTATTTTCCCCCGGAAACGGTTTTTTTTTGGTGTTTATCTTGTTCTCTGACCCCAGGATCTTTCTGTAGTCCGATTACCGCCTTGAGGAAGGTGAGGCTTTCGCCGGGGTTCAACGGTGGCCCTCCTAGAATCGTTGGGGGCATTTCTTCCCCTTCCTTATTAAAGGTATTCCTCTCTTTTTTTGACTCGCTTCTTTGTTTGCCCGATTCTCCTCTGATGGTGGTATTACTTTTTGATGATCCTGTCTTCAGTTCTCTTCCCTCACTCTTTCCCATTCAGGGGACATCCTCTCATTTTTTTTTTATCTTTGTTTCTCTTTTATAGACCTTCCCCGTATTGTCTTTGTTTCGCGTGAATTTTTTTTTCCCTCGTCCTATTTTCCCCGCAGTCGAACCTTCCCCTTTTTTGGTCTGCGTATTGCAAAAAATGTTGTTTTGTTTCCCTTCTTTCTTTCTCCCGACGCCCTTCGGGGTCCCTCTTTAACTCCTTCTTCAACCTTCGGTCGGATTTCTCCATGGTTTCGGTTATCATCCTCAGATAATGGCAGTCTTCCTTTTTTGTCCCCGAATGGATTTTTTTTTTTCCTCCGCGTAAGGTTCCTCCCCCTTTTGGCGCCTGCGTTCTCCTTTTTATTTTGTGGAGTGGCTGTTCCCGAGACTTCTCGGCCTATTTTTCCCGTCTCACAGATGCCCGGCTCCGGGATTCTCTCCTCTTTTGAAGTCGTTCCTTTTTTTCACCACATTGATGCTTTCCTGAGAGCCCTTTTTTTTTTTAGGTGCTTTTTTGTGACGGTTCTCCTTTTCCATGATCTATATTCTTTTTCTCCCTTTTTTTTTTTAGTGAGAGCAAGTTCTCTCTTCCGCCAAACGTCAACCTCTTCCTTCTCCTTTGTCTACTTGCTCTTTTCCCCCATATGTAGTCCTGACCCTTTTACCAAGTTGCCCTAGGTTTCCCTCCAGCGCCGGCATCGTATCTTCTCCCTCTTAGTTGTTTTTCCTGCTCAAGCCCCCCCCCCAAGACGCGGGTTGACTAATACGATTCTTTCCTCCTTCGTCGTTTTCTATCTCGTTCCTCCTCACCTGCTTTCTTTTTTTCCCTTGTCGTCTTTCTTGATCCCTCCAAGTTTTCCCCCCTGCCTCCAGTTTTTCCGTCGTTTAACACGTGTCTCAGAGGAGGAGCGCACCCGGTATCTTCTTCCCCCCCGTGTGTCCCCCTCTTTTTTCGCCCGGCCCGCCTTTGTGCGTCTCTGTCCCCGTTGGAAACCTTCACTCCCCCCCCAATAATAGCCCCTGTTCGTCCACTTTCCCTTTCCCCATCCTCCTCCGGTTCAGCCCTTTCTGGTCCCATTGCTTCCCTTTTTCAGTTTCCCTCCGCTGAATGACCGCATCTTCCGGCTCTTTCAGTTCTGTTCTCCCTCCATTCGTTAATAACCTTCCTTCTCAGTGTCTGCCCCTTGCCCCCGTCGCGAGCGACCCTTTCCGCGCAAATGATCCCCTGCCTTGTTTGACTGTCTGCCTGCCCTATTATCGAGAATTGGTTCCTCTGCGAATCCCCTCCCCCTTCCCCCCACCCTCCCCACACACAACATCAGCCCCCCCCTTTTTGTCCCCCAAATTTCCTCCCCCCCCCTTCTTAAAATTCTGGCTTTGCGCGGTTTTTCCTTAGCGGCTTTCTACCCTTCCTATTGTGCCCCCTCCCCCCCTCCAGACTACAGTCGGAACTTTTCCCGTAACTTTTTCACTTTTCTATCTTTTTTCGTGAGTAGTCTCCCTTTTCCGTACCACATTCCTACTTCCCCTTCCTTAACCCTTCCTTCTTCTCCTATGACAATCGAATCCTGGTTCTTCAACTTTCCCTGACAGTTCCCTGGTTTTCATCCGAACTCTCGTAAGTACTCCTCTTTTTTCCCTTCGCTTCCTGGTTTTTCTCGTGGCTTCACTTAGTCATTCCCTTAGGTGATCAGTTCTTTTTTTTCCAGCTGCCGGTCGCAGCTCTCAGTGGATTCCCGCGAACACAACACTCACAGAACGGTTCCAAGAGTTTTTCCATTTCTCCGTGCCCTTTTTTTCTGTCCAGGCGCTCCCCCTACAATTTTCTTCCAGCCTTTTCCTCCCCCTTTTCCTCTCGGTATAGGTTCTTTTTTGAAATCCTCACCTCTACCCAAGAGGTTATTCCTTTGATTTCAGATGTACAACGATGAGACTTCCTCCCACCACTTACACAGGTTTAGCTTTTTCCACCATTCCAAGACTCTTAACTCCCCTTCGCCTTTCCCACGTCGACTCTATTAATACCCTTTTTCCTCCTTCACCTCCTCTCAGCTTCCTCCCCTTTCTTCCTTCGTGTTACGACCCCCCCACCGATCGTAACCATCCCCTTTCCTTCCTTCCAATTCTTTTTCTTATCCTGGTCAGTCCTTCTTTCCGTTCCCCCTTCCGAACCCCCTCTTCTTTTTTTCGCTGTACGACCAAACACTTTAATGTTTCTGTGAGTAGTAACCCTTCGCATCCCGGTCTTCCGCTCACTCTATAATCCCCCCCTGGCTTATTTCCTCTTTTTCCTCGGTAAGTTAACGCCATGACGGTCCACTCGAGTAGAAAACGATATTGTTTCTCCCTTTCTCTTCATTCTTACATTGCGGACCTCTATGTGATCACTCATCTTTTCCCCTTGGAAATGACCTTCCCCCGAGCCGCCTCCCCAATCCTCAACCTGAAGTCTCCTTTGAGTGGGAAAACCAAGTGTCCCTTCCCCCCCCCCCCCCGGCCATTATTTTTCTCTTTCCGGGTTCCTGTTTTCTCTCTTGATAGGTTAATTCTTTTTACTCCTCCCTAGTTGACTGTTCTCCCACCTCTTTTTTTACCAACCTTGACCCACGGACCTCCCTCTCGTCCAAGGTAGGCATATCCGGTTCCGAATACCATCTCCCCTCCCCCCTTTTTCAGCCCTTAAACCATCCCCCTCCAGTAAAGAATTAAACCCGACGTTCCCCATTGTCTCCCCCTCCCCCCCCCCTCCCTCCACTTTTCCTTTGATTTTTCGAGCTCTTGTTTTTATGAGTTTCCGTCCCCCCCGCCAGTAGTTTGGGGTTTTTCCCCGTTTTCCTGAAGTCGTCGAGCCACCACCTGAATATCCTTGTTGACCGACCTCCATTGCTCTTTTCGCTTGACCTACCTTCACCTTCATGTTGGCGAGTGGTTGTATGATGAACTTTTCATGTTGTCGTTCTCCTGTTGACCCTATTTTCAACGGAATCACTCTTTGTTCTCTCCCCTTTTTTTTTTCGTTGTCAAAAAGCATCTTTTGTCTCCTTCATGTCTCCAGACCCCACCTCCCCTTTTCTTTCCTTGCCGGATTCCGCTTGCGAAGGAGCAGGCTTTGTGATCTCTCCTCCCAATTCCCCCCCCTTTTTTTTGGTTCTTCCTTTCTGCCCGGCTGGTTTATTTCTCTTCGGTCCCTTTCACCCCTTCTCCCCTTCCCGCGGGTGCACCTTTCCGCTACCTGCAATTTTCGCCTTATTTGACCTTGGTTTTCCTTCGATGTTGATTTTCCTTCCCATACCCCCACTTCTTCGCGGCCTGTTTTATGTCACTTTAGTTCTCCTTCCCTTTTGTTGATTCTTGCCCCGAGATTCCCCTCTTTTTTTGTTCCCTTTCTTTTTGTCATATCTTGGCCCCCGCGGACTCACAGGCCTCCCTTCCCACACCAGAGAGATCTGTTTGCGCCATGTCTTTCTGTCGCCGGTGCTTGTTCACTCTCTCTTCTCGGTTATTAGTACGGTGCTTACCTTGAACGTTGATGTACTGCATTCAAAACTTGGCGCTCTGTCCTCCTTTCTAGCTGCGTAAGCCACCCTCCTCCGGTGGCGCACTGCACTTATAGGGCGCTAATCGCTTTTCTTCCCGAGTCACGAGAGGTTTGTGACGGGGACTTGTTTTTTTATCCTCTGGAGGAGTGTTCTTCCCACGGCGTGTCTGTTGAGGGTCCTTTTTCTCCTCTGCCATTCCCCCCCCCCCTTGTATTATCAGG
>Ga0179593_1268683_pt1 | contig 12867 bp, 16 predicted proteins | sample CZODoug2_1_08_16_FD_185931 | JGI IMG/M metagenome (GOLD analysis project Ga0179593, IMG submission 185931) | Vadose zone soil fungal communities from Angelo Coast Range Reserve, California, USA - CZODoug2_1_08_16fungal (PacBio error correction) | ecosystem: Environmental > Terrestrial > Soil >... | reverse complement strand
CTACCAGGCGGAGAAACGTCCCACACTACGCGGAATTTTGTCAAATTGAAACCCTCCACGGCCGTCTGTTAACCTCGTTCCGCTCAGGGTCTCAACTGTATGTTTTCCTCCTCCCCCCTCAGCAATTACGACCCTGTCGTCGCCTCGAGTGATCAGGACGATGCGCTTTTATCTATCTGGGCGATTCTGGCTAGGGCACCTGATCAGACTTCTTTTCCATCCGCTCTTCCGGTTTCCGTTACTGCCTTCCTTTTTCTTAGGAAAGCGGTGTCCCCCATAAGTCTCTACGAATGTCCTGGTCGGCTACAGAACGACCTGAATTTACGTCAGCAATTCCTGCTCTGCTTCAGGACGAGATCGTCGGGGCCCTCGATTTTTTTTCACCCTGACGTGTCTTAGGCCGTTTTTACCTAAGGCTGAGGATGACAGCTCGCGCGATCTTCGGGCTAGTAAGTTTGTACTTCCCGCCTAGTGGTTCTGCAGATCGGCCCGAAGCCAGAGTCCCTTCCTTCAGTTGGCCCCCTTCCTTTGTTTGGACTTTTTCCCCCCTTTTTCTTTGTCACTCTTGATGGCCTCCTTTCTTCGGGGGACTGGTGCTGACTGGATCGACGATGGGGTTTCTTTTGGTGTGAGTGGTGGGGGGGTGGGGTTTTTGTGGTGGTGGGAGGGGGGGTGGTGGGGGGGTTGGGGGGTGGGTTTTTGGTTTGTGTTTAATTAAATCTTTTTCAGGAAACCGGCCTGGCCGAGTTCTTGGGGAGCGATGAGTCGTGAATGACCCCCTTCGTTCCTTTTTGAGGGTTATTGCCTTTCTCGGAGGTCTCTTTTAAAGGAGATTACCTTCTCTCTTTCTTGGTAGAGTGATGCTGGTGGTAAGGTATGAATGGTGCGGCGAGTGTCCTCCCTGTCTTGAGAGACTTTTCCTTAGACCTTTAGTTTGGCAGTATTCTTCTCTCTTCCCCCACCTTATTGTAGGGACTTTCCTAGCGGGCCTGTCGGAAGCTAAAAGAGTTAGTGGGAAAAGGTCTGCACTTTCCGAGACGGATTACCCCTTTGAGGCGGTACATCTAGCTTTTTTACGGTATTTCATCCTCCCCCCTTTGTCGGGGGCTTATCAGTGAGAACTTCCGCTCCCGCGCTCGCCGCGATGCGGTTCGCAGTAGAGGATCAGCAAGCAACCTCGTTTCCTCATCTGAATGTACTGTTCTTCAATAGGCTTTCCTCCCCCTTTTTGAATGATGATGGCCAGCCTCTAGATCCGAAAAGAGGGCTCTTCTTGTCGCTTCTCCTTGATACCAACCTCGTTGTAGCGATCTAGGGAGTAATTCACGGGTCTTGCTATCTGGGTCCCTGAATGGCCTTTTGAGTCTAGACTGCGGTTTGAATTTCGCCCCTCCTCTCTGGATTCAACTTTTCCTCATTTCTAGCTGTCGAGTTCTTGGGACCACACTTAGGACGAAAGCTGTAGTTGATCTCCTATCATTCCCCTCCCCTTCGACCCAAAGGGGCTCACTATCCTCTTTTCCCTATAGAGTTCCCTCCCTGATGTTCTTTACTTCCTTGCGTTGAAACCACTGTTGTCACCGGGGCAAGATTGGCGACTGACAGGAGCGCTTATTCTTACTCTGATAATGCTCGAGAACTCGTTCTCATCTCCAGGTTCCCCTTTCCTCTACAACCTTTTGCACTGTCCTACGTTCTTCCTCAAACGGCATTTTCTGAGACCGTTGACCACCACGGAGTCCGTTAACCTCAGACCCCACAGAATGAGTCATCCCCCGACGACATCTTAGGTCCGCCTAAGAAAAATTTTTTCCAAGACTTTCTGCTTCTCAATAGTCCCGCATTCCCCATTTCCTCTACTGTCGCCCCAGAACTGCAGTTCCCCCCCTGTCGGAAGAGCCTTCGAGCGCGCCGGCCTCTTCACTAACTTTTTTCCTCTATCTCCCGACCACGACTTTCTCCTTCCTGAAGGGCCCCGCAAGACCGGACGCACGTTTCGAGATCTGAACGATTACCTTACGCCCCTTCATCGCCCTTTGTAACGTTAGACATATATGAACATCTGCTTACCCAACGATTCAGAGCAATTCTTAGGACACATCCCGTTGGCTGAAGTTTTTGAACCTCCCCCTCGGGCACCATGTAATGCCACCGAAAGTGCACGGACTCCACCCCCCCTCGTTTTCCGGCAACCTCTTCCCAGTATGGGGCATAATTTTTCGCAAAGGCTGCCTAACTCCAGGTTACCAATGAGAGAGTTCGTACTGCGATCGATGGGGTAACGGCGCGACATCTTCCTTCCCCTTGACTTTCCTCCTAATTTGCAAAATTGAGTTTTTCCTTATTTTTCCCCAACTTCCCCGAGACTCGGCCTCCCGTTCCAGTCCCTCCCCCACGTCCTGATAAGCGCCAAGAGAGTTCTATTTATCCTGACGGACCCTTTGAACTTTCCCTGAAGACTCCCCCCCTTTTTCCTCAACGCCGCTAGTTTACCTGCTCGTATGCCCGAGCCAGGATCGTGGCTGCAGTGATTCCTTTACCAGTTTAACCCAATGTTCTCGAGTTCCGGTTGCTTTGTTAGTACATTCCTTTTTGATGACGGTATCGGCGGGCGTTCCTTGGCCGACTTAATCTGGATTTTTGACTTCGCAACTGCTGGCTCGTCGACTTCGTGTCAGACCTTCCCTAAACACTTTTCCTTCCTCCTCGTTTGTGAGGAAGATGTGTTCTTGCACACCCTTCTGCCTTTCCGACCGTTTAAAGCTTTGTGCAATGCCCATGCCCTCCCAATTTAAGATGCCCTGCCTCCCGCCTCTATGAGCGTCGCTAATAGGTCCCCTGTGATTTTCCATCTCTCGACAGTACTCTAGACCACCCAGGGTTTTCACCCCTGAGTCCAGTCTTTCGGCGGGCTCGGGCAGACGCCTACCCACGAGAACCGCGGTGAACGTCCGGCCTGCCCCTGTCCTTCCAAATTTTGTCCCTAATTTCCAACAAAGCCTGTCTCCCTTTTCCTTTTTTTTTTTCCTTGCGCCCAAAACGGCGCTCCGGTTTTGACTCCGCCCGCGGTGAGAGATTTCCTTCTTCTCACTAAAGGGAATTCAATCAGTTCTTGTAGCCAAATCCCATTCTCTCTGCCTTGCCGGGACCCAGTGACAACCTTTTTCTTCCGGGGTGGCCTCGTTTCTGGTAATTGACCAACTTTTCTCCCCGTGCAAGCCATTCTCCACTCACTTGCTGTTCCCTCCGCTGAATAACTTGCCGCTGTGGTCAGGGTTGAGGTCTGTTTCCGTCAGTTGCTTTGTTTTATCTGAACCACAGCGGACGGGGCGTTTCCCTTTCAGGAAGTCTAGCTTGGACGCGTTTTCCTCTTTATCATGATGAGTTGGAAGGAACTAGGACTACTCTGCCCAAATGTGCTTTCTGCCCCAGCCGTGCCGCCCCCCCGCCGACCCCTCGGCCCATGTGACGCCTTCCTTTTACTGGTATAAATCTTTCTAGTCTCCTTTTTCAAGATAGAGCACGTCTCCCGACGCCTGCGGCTCTTCTTTCACGATTTCTCAAGTGTTGCTTTCTTGGTTAGGAGATTGGTAGAGGACGTCTGAGAAGCAGAGAATTTTAAGTTCTTTAGTCTTTTTAGCATTCACCCTCTTCTTTCCCACCGATTGATGACCATCTTCGGTGGCGGTTCTTGAGAGTCCACTTGCCTTGCGTTGCTTTCTCGGAATCCACAGTTTGACGTCTTCCGGGCATTTTTGAGCGGCCCGACACCCGTTAGGCGGGATAGTGGTTTTTGAAAGTATTTTCCTCTATCGAGACGGTTTGTACTAAAAGCTTCCTTTTTTCGAACATGTTAGAACGCCTTGTACAGAACATCTTAGGCCGATAGAGATTGTGGACTTCCCTGAGACGCCCTTGTTCTCTTGGGCTGTTCCCTTATAAGAGTCTTATCTTTTAACTTCCTTCCATATCTCTTGCCAAGAGCTCTTCTTTTTTTGGGGGAAAGACCTGCAATTTCGGATATCAGTATGGACCATTAGAGCTCTAACAATCCCCCTCCCCTGATACCTGCATGAGTCTTCAAGAGCTGGTAAGATCGAGCCCAGCGCGACTTGACGATGCTGTGTCCTAGTTTTTTCAGTAATCCCCTTGGAGCAGAGCCAGGGTCGGGATCGGAGTCTGATTCCCTATAAGCGCCCCCTTTGTTTTGGAGGACAGCAGAGCCCCCTTGCGAACTTCTTCGCCTCCCCCGCGTTGATCGAATCGCGGATTTCTGCTGCTAGGACGAGTCCACTACTCCCTTTCCCCAAAAGTCCAGTCTCAGAAGAGCCGACTCCCCCCAAATTTCATGGGCTGGACGTTCCCCCTTTGAGAGAGGCCCACGCAGACGGATTGGAATTAAGCATCCCCAGATCGAACCTCTTCCTTCCTCGAAGCTCGTGATTGATTCTTCCCTCCCTGGACGCTCCTATCGTCGAGGGCCTTTCGACTGATCAAGGGTACTGGTCAAGCGCTTCCCCCTTTTAGCTTTATTACTAAAAGGATCCAAGACGCCTCCTGCCCGCCTTTTTTTGGTTTCCGCGCTCTCCCCAGAATCAGCGGACCCCCGCCGGGGTCGTAGGAGCACTTCTCCTCGCCTTTGCAGTTCCCTTAGTGGAAACTTTTTTCCTTGTTATTTTTATTATTCCGTTTTCCCAGCACCAGCCCTCGAACAGGCGACCTCAGACGTCAAAACTGTTCCTCACAAGTCCCATTCCTCCTTTTGGCCGTTTTCTTATAGCGATGTCCATTTTCTTTTCAGCTGCCCTCAAATCTGCGACTCTGCGGTGAGTAGGCCAGGAGTCTCGCTTTTCCCTTCTTATCGGTCATCCAACCCCATTAGACACCTCTTGACAGCCTCACTCCGCCGCTCGTCCTAATCAAGAGGGTACTGGTCTTTGACTACCATTCCTTTAGGTTTCTTTCTTTTCTTTACACGCTCAACTCTTTTTAGCTAGTGTGCTTTTCATCGCACCTTTTTTCTTCTCCGATCCGAACCGGACTCGACGCGTTTCTCGTTTTACCGAGATTCTCTCACCGTACTTTTTAGATAACGCCCTCCCTTTTCTGTCAGTGAAGCGAGGAGATGTTCGTGGTTCTAGATCTTTTGATTGCGGCTACATGCGACGAGCCTCGTTATGAGCCGCTTGGAGGTCCGAGGTGAGCACCGTGTCCTTTATTGTGCGGGCCCCCTCAGTTTTTTCCTTCCCCCTTTCAATATTCCTTTTGGTGTTTGTGATCCCGATTGAATGTCCTCCCCCCGCTTCACTGTGTACCTTCCACCTTTGGATATCAGGCTCGAAAAAGGCCCTCAGGGTAGTCGAAATCCCCTCCCTGGATGAATCTGACCCTTTTTCCTCCTACTCGCTGAGATGGCCTTTGGGTCTACTGGTCCCTTTATCTTCCAGAAGACTGGTTTATGGTCTTCTCCTATTAAGGTCACGCACGCCCGGTGACTTCCTTGGTGTCCAACATCCTTTCTCTCCTCCTTCGTGGCTGCTTTCCGGTTTAAAGGAACACAATCCTTCGCCCCCTTCCCCTCTCTTCCTCCTCGGCGGCGGCGTTTTTTCCGATGCTTCGGTCCATGCCTTTACGTTGAGTTGATTGTAAGATCCTGATTCAGAGGACTTTTCCCGTCCTTCCCTTCTTTTTGACGTAACCCGTGCGGTACCCAGGCGGGCAGTGTTCTCGGGAACAGAGCCCTCCCTCCGATTCAGCGCCGTGGGCCGCTTGGACGTAACCAGGTCTCCTGTATGTCGTTTTCCACTCATTGACGTGGCTGGATAGATGACTTTTTGATTTCTAATGGCCTCTTCGCTTCCGATGCGCGATGGCTGGGTCTGGATTTCGGAGCGAGGACTCAGTCCTCCCCATTTCAGCTATGGTCAAGGTAGTATTCGGCCACCGTTCTTTCTCGAGTGATGTTGTATTAGCGGATGATTTTTAAGAAGATATCATTTTCTCTTGAAGATTCTTTCGCAGGGCATTGCCCCTTTCCCTTTTGGGTTAGCCGGTCGGGCCTTTGCCGTCTGAGCGCCAGGGCTCTTTCGTTCCGGACGCCTTCGTGCGGGCATTACACGGCGAGGGGCCTGCTTCAGGAAATCTGCACGGATGACCCCTGTGCAGGCTGGCGAGCTTGTTCTCCCCTTCTGGAAGGCGTTGTTATTGTGGATTTTCCCCGAAAGCCTCCCGACCTCGCCGAAGATCTCTTGTCGAGGGCGAAAGCCCTGCCCCCCTGTTACGATATGGAGCCTGTTTTTCCGTACCTCGCACCCTTTTATCCTGGCTGAGACTGTCCTACGCCGCTCTTGCTCCTTTTAAGGGAGTCTGAGGACCGAGTACGCGTAATTAGTGGACTTTCTGAATCTCTTTTTTAATACATTGTTCGATCCTCGCCTCCTTTCGGCGCGCGATGTCCCGACAGTATTCCTAGCCTTTTTACATTTTTAACGAAACCCCCGCTCTAGTCTGTGCGCCTCCCGGCGATTCGATGTTCTTCCCCTCCCTCTATGCGGGACCAGGGGCGCTCGCGGCTCTCTCCGATTCCGATCTGTGGATTTCTTCGCCTGCCCCAACTGCTGGACACTTTTGTCCCCGATCGTTCCCCTTGACCCTTGACCGGCTTTCAGAAGGGTCGGACTCTTCATTTCTATCATAGTCGCGCCCCTTTTGTTCGGCACGCTACCCCCATAGGTTCCTTACTTGCTCCTCAACGTATTCTCTTATCCCGACGGAACCTTCCCGGCTCTTGGTTCCCAGACAGAAAGAAAACGGCTGGATTCAATCCGAACAGTCCGACCACTCCTGTAATGACAGAGGGTTTATAGAAGTTTTTTCGGTCGTTCCTTCAGAAATGGGTATACTTTCCACATTTCTGACGAGCGGTCAGACTCCCCCCTCTCCTCAGGCGCCTCCACAAGTGATCTTATGAATCGCAGCTGACTTTTTCCTTCCTGATGACCATCAGCAGCACCGGACTGCCTCCCTGTTCGTTTTAGACTTTCCTGCCTGTAACACTCGCTACGAGTCTACTCCTTTTCCTCCCGCCTTTTTTACTCTCAAAAGTATGGGCTCGCCCCTCCCTCTGCGGGGCCAACTGTCCTGGGCCCGGATACCGAACAATCCAAAGGAAAAGGGTCTTCATACGGCCTATCCCCCATCTTTTTCCTGGCGGCCCTGTTTGGGGCCTTCCCGCCTAGGCAGCCTCCGGTCGGTCCCCTCGTTGACTGGGCGTATTATCGAGAGAAGTCCAAAAGGCGAATGAAGGTTCTTCTTTCCCCCTTCAGACGTAGATGACCGATTTTCTTCTCCCTTGATTCCTCGCCCCATCCCCTTATCCGCGATATCTCTTTTGTTCGCCTGTATTATCTGTAATTTGATAATGACTGATAAGGCAGTCTCCCCCCTTTGCGAAACTCCTCCCCCAGTCTCCCATTTGTAGCCCCCCTGACTTTGGCTGAGGAGGCCGACTTTTGGAAGCCCCTGTCACACCACCCCCCCCCCCCCCCCCCCCCCCCCCCCCCCACCCCCACCACCCCCCCCACCCCACCCAAACCCCCAACCCCCCCCAACCCGGTCTCGCCAACATGATCTTTAAGAAAGTTTGGCAGATTCCGAAGCGTCGGGCGGTGTCGGACCTGGAAGATCGTCGTAAGTTTTGTCTGATGTAAGTGTCCCGGACTGGAAATATTTTATCTTTTTTTCCTGCCTTAATATCGTTGTATTCTCATCCTGTCGAGAGAGTTTTCTTCCGTGACACATTTCTCTCTTGTTCCCATTTCTTCCTCAAGAAGCAGACGAAGTACGCTACAGGTCCCCGTAGCGCTCTCTGCACGGTCTTTACGATTTTTTCCTTGTACGCGCTCCAGGTTCTTTTCCCCTTCCTTTCAGCCATTCAGCCTTGGGCTCGGGCCAGCGCAGTGCAGGCCTCCTTTGTCGACTTTTCTTCTCCTCCTGCTGATCAACCCCTTTCTATTCAGCGTTGGGCGGTTCGAGCATTTGGTGTTTTGAGCTCACAGTTGAGAGGAAGAACCGCTCGTTTCCGGTTTCCCCCGCAGGTTTCGATGTCCCTTCACTTCATGTTCCGCTAGTTTCCCCCCATACGTCCACCAGTTCCATCTCTTGAATTTTGCCCTGCTCCTTTTTTTTAAACCCCCCCTTTCTTGCGGGGGGGCCGCCGTTTGACTTGCTTTTTCGGTGCACTCTTCGTCCTTTTCCCCCCGATGTTGTGAGGATAGGCGCCCTTTTTCAAGACCCTTGCCAGTCCGGTATGCGCCGTCCCGAGGTGCCTTGCAGACCACGTACGCATGCTTTGTAGTCTGAGAAAGAAGTTGTTTTTTTTAGATCCCTTTGGTATTCGTAATCTGCTGGTAGTTGCATCTTGTTTTTTGGTCCCTACTGGTGACTGGCAATGTTCCCTGGCCCCTCGGCCCATGTCACGTCCCTCCTTGTTTTTCTTCTTTTTGAGGGAAATTACTCTACAGTAGTTCAGGTCTTCCAGATGTCAGATCAAAGTCTTCTCTCGGGTCACCGCGACTTGGTATGGCAGCTAGGATCTTTTTATTCTGCAGGTGCCCCGGTTCTGGTCTACCAGGTCGCGGACCTTTTTTGACTAGATGTCCTCTACTCCCTTACGGGTCATTCAGCGATTGGTCTACTCTCTTCCCTTCCCGAGGTTTCCCCAGCTTGTTGACGCCCGTTGGGCGGTCTTGAGCGTCAAGACCGGGCTTGACCTGTAGCCCGACTCGTTTTGTCGTTTTCTGGGAAACGGCGATCGTGGACACTGTTCTTGTCACCAGGCGGATTTTTTCTGTGCAAGTAGCCGCCTTTCATCCCCTCTTCGTCTCGGTCAGTCGTCCGAGGGTAGAACAAGTTTTTGAACTAGTCACGCCTTCTGAACCGCTTGCTTGCCGCTCGAGAGGTAGGCCGCTTATTCCATGGGAGTACGATTTTTTTTGGTCTCTTTAGATGCTCCGCTTCGCCTTGTTCATGTTACCGAGCTCCCACGCGCTGCATGTCTTTTAACTACTGCATCTGGCGGCCCTGAAGGACCTCTGGTCCCATTCCGAGCGATCCCTTCCTTCTAAATGCGCGCGCATCCTCTCGGGATATTTCTCAGCGGGACTCTCCCGCCTTTCTGGCCTCGTAGCCTTAGGAAGTAACATTTCCATTTGTGTAGGGATATCTGTTGCATTCTAGTTTCGTCCACCCCGAGTATAGCCCTTTCCCCCGCTTTTCGTTCTGGACCCGCGACCAGTATCCTCTCATCGAGTCCTTCTCCGCGGCCGCTTTCGTCTGTTTCGCACACGCACCAATCCCCCGCGGACGTCCGAAACGTACCGAACTGACTGAACCCATCCTCCCTTCATCCTGAGGCAGTGGCTGCGCCCCCCCCTACGCCTGGGATTTTAAGCAGGACCTCCCTTTTTCATAGGACAGACAGACATCTCCCCCCCTCTCGTTTCGTCCGCCACCCCTTTTCCTGCCGCCTAAGCCCTCTTCCCCTTCTGCAACTTACAGGTAATCCTTCCCTCTCCGCCCGCCTGCTTTCCCCTATTCCGCCCCCCTCACCAAAATCGTACGCGGGCATCGGTTCCTCTCCCCTGACTCAGAGTAATTAATACCATAATCTTAACGTTGTCGGCGAGCAGCCCAGCTCCATCGTTCGGTGCCAGCCTTTCCTGGTGGGCGATCCGCGCAGCGAGACCTGTAAAAGCACCCAGTCACGATTTACGACGCAGTCCGCTTTCCGTCGATCTTTCCCAGCTAGTGCCGGAACGCCCAAACGCTTTTCTTTTGGCTGATTTATGGGACTAGGACCCGATCAAACACCCCTTTCTACTCCCGCCTGTCGACAGGCCACCGTCTCCTCTTTTCCTCCTGTCTCTGACCTTCCGCCTTTCATATGGAAAGCCCATTCGCCGACGCCCTGCTCACCGGCGCTCCCATGTTAGGGGTCGGTTTCGCGTTTTTCTATAGTTGAGCTAGGGATTTTGAAACAGCTTTCGTCCCCTCCAGTGAACGTTTTGACCTTTTTAGATCCGGGAGCGATGAACGTTCGTTATTCGCGATATACCAGTGCCACAGGGAAAGCCCAGTCGCTTTTCCGGAACAAAGGGAGGTCTCGAGGTATTTGGCCCCTTTTCGCTTTTCCTGTCGCTCGAAGGCTGCTCCTCGGCTGTTTACAGTGGTCTCGTATTGGCAAACTCTCCGCTTTTCCTCCATCCTATTTTAATAATAATACGCTTTTTTCGAGATGATCTCCAAGGCGTTCTACCTGGCCCACACTTCCCTCTCCAGGTGCCCACTGGCGGTCCCGAGAGCCGCAGTTTTTTTTTTCTCCCCCGCTTTGAAGACATGAGGGTCTCCTCCTTAGTTCTCTTTCCTTGGAGGAGTTTATATAGCGACTTTTTATAGGCGAGTGCCACTCTACTTAACGCCCTTCCTCTCGTTCGGGCATCCGCAAACCCAGAGTTTCTTCCCTTTGTCAACCGTCTCGTGCCGGCTCCTTTCCTCACGAAAGAAGGGTACGGCCCTCCCGACGCGTTTTCACTGAGAGTTGCTTTTCTAGGTGGATGCGGTCTCTGGCTTTCTTTTCTACGGTAAGACATTTGCATTATGATATTTCCCCCTCAGTCGAGTTGCTTTTTTCTGTAAGTCACGGCTCCCTTCCTTCCCCCTACCCACTCTGTTGGGGCGTTATGGCTCCACATTGAGTGGTGTTATCTCGGACGAAGAGTGAGAATCCGGCGCGTGGGCCGTCCTGTTCTTCTCTGTTCCCCCTTCCTACGAAGGATGTCCAGTGAGTTTCCGTCGTTGAGCAGTGGCGATCTAGGGAGTGTCCCTTTGGGATCGCTTGAATCTGTCCTCTTCCTTCCCCTCCCTTGGAACTGGGAATTTCTTTTTCTCGAGTGATTCGACGACTGACCGCTGAGTTGTTTGGTACTTTATCAGGCTTCCCTGACAGACCATTCGTCTGGAAGTAGCCTGTTCTGGCTTCGATGTGGTAGCCTCGTAGGAAGACCCGTCCTTTCCGTATTTTTAGGGTCTTTACCTTCTCTGCGATTTTTTGCCCGTTTCGGGCCCTCTCGCCGGCTGTCTGGGCATGGTTTGCGATCTTTTTTTTCCTCCTCTTCATCCTGGACGTATTTTCTTTATTCACCATACTTGGCCGGTCCCTCCGATGAACCAACTTTTTGGTCCGCGTTATCTTGACGTGGCACTTTTTTTTTCTGTATGTGTTATCCTCCGCGAGAAATACCCTTTAAGATTTGATTCGGAAGGTAGAAGTCTGAGTCGAAAGACAACCCGTTCGCTCGGGGTCTGAGTGCGTACTTACCCCTTGTTATCTTTCAGACCATTAGAGGCTTTCCTCGCACGATAACTCTCCGGGCTTGTTTCCCCTTCAAGCGTGTCTCCCCTATTTCTCTCTCGTTCTTAAGCTTAGTCTGCTTTCCTAAGAGTGGGCCTCTCTCTGCGGTGAAGGGAAGGTGGAGGCGGCTTTTTCCCCTCCCCTCTCCTCGTGAGGTTCATCCAGACCTTCCATCCGAAATCGGGGCCCGAATGTTCTTTTAACCATCACCTAGTCTACCATTCGAGTCTTACTCCATTATCTCTAAAGGGAGTCCAGACGCGGCAGAAATCTTATACGCTGTGCTCTCTGATGTCCGTCACCCCCTTGTCTTCCCGGGCCGATCGGGCAAGACCGAAGTTTTCAGCCGCGTGCGCTTCTTCCTCCTGTTGAGCCACCCTCACGACGTAAGACTACCCCTTTCCCCCGATCTTGGCTGTCACTCTCTCTTCGTCCGAAGGACCTTCCAAGCGCGTCTTGCGTATCACTCCCCCTACCTGATTTCCTCGATTTACCCATTAGATAATCTGAGTCTCCGACCCTCCGAGTCATGCCCTCCTTTATAGTAATGGATTTGACACTTTCCCTTCTTTTTGTTATGTCATGGCACCGCAGCAGTTCAACTTTGACTCGTCCTCCCGATAGTGCTTTCCCCTAACTCTTACCGTGCTAGGGATTTAATCGACCCTGAACGAATACCCTTTGCCTCCTGAACACTCCAAGAGGACCGCACACTTTCCGGTAGAGGGCTTTGGCCTCTGTTCTGACCCAAAAAGACATTCTACCCCTTCTAATAGCCACCTCTCTCACTATCTTAGCCCTCTGTTAAAACTCCCCCGGAGTCTACGAGTCCCAGTTTTCTACCGCAGCCCTCGCGGACGCCTTTACCAGCGCACCCCTGTCGAAAACGCTACCTCTGACAAACGGAGTTCTAAGCATATCCCCCAAACATTGCTTACTTCCAAGTCCCTGATTCCCCATTGGGTCCTTTTTCCCCTCACGGGGGAAAACATTATAAACTTTTAGCCCCTGCATCCTTAAATCCTTCTAGGGCTTTTCGTTCGAGCGATATCCCCTGCGCTTGAATGGTCTTTAGACTTATCCACGATTGAGGTAGAACTGAGACTTCTTTCATTAAGTAGGGATTCAACGCCCACCCCTTTTCCTTTGATCCTCCCCTGATCGAGCTGTCGACCGTACTTTGACCAAATAATTGAATCTTGATCATGGCTCTGAAGTCAGTTGGACACTAAGCCTTTATCCTTCCTGAACTTTTTGCTCTGAAATCTGTTCTTTCATTCTTCCGACCATTGGAGAACTCGTTTCGTCCTGGAGTTTGTAATAACAATCTTTCTCCAGAATGTACGTGATTTTCTTTAGCGTCCCCCCCACACCCCTCATGGCTTTTTCGCTTTGTATTCTGCTTCGTTTTACCCACGGAGGGTCCCCCTGATTCCTTATTTTGCCCAGACGCAAGA
>Ga0179593_1440321_pt1 | contig 12868 bp, 14 predicted proteins | sample CZODoug2_1_08_16_FD_185931 | JGI IMG/M metagenome (GOLD analysis project Ga0179593, IMG submission 185931) | Vadose zone soil fungal communities from Angelo Coast Range Reserve, California, USA - CZODoug2_1_08_16fungal (PacBio error correction) | ecosystem: Environmental > Terrestrial > Soil >... | reverse complement strand
TCTCCTCTCTTTTTTCGACATGTGATCTACCCCTCTTTCTAAAGATTTCGTAGCACCTGGGTAAGATGGATGATTCACCTACGCTCGCTCGTCCGTTGACCTGACCTTCCCCTTTTTTGAGCCGATTTACAACTTCCCTCTTACGCCATTTCAATTTTTTTTCCAGAATATGTCTTCCCTTTGTATTATTTATTCTCCCCCCGTCACCCTACTTATCTCTTTAGAGAAAATATTCTGTTTTACCAGCGCCCTCCTGTTTGTTTGCTGATCTGTAGGTATTTAAATCTCGAAAGCCTTTTTCTCTTTCTTTTCATGTCCCGATTATTCTTTTCAATTGATCAGCGGCCTGTTGCACGCGCGACACCTCATTCTCCTTTTCTCAGATCAGGCAATTTACCCGTTTTTTCTAGATTCCCTTCCTTTCGCGCCCTCCTCTCCTTCCCTTTCCGCCCGTTACGGCACACAACTCCGCAGCTGTCTCTCGCCTCGGTTTGTTTCCTTCTCTGTCTGCTTCGTTGTTTGCGGCTGCCTTTTTTTTTTCGTTCTCCGTTTTACGGCGGGCTACCTGCCTTTCTTCCTTCTTCCGCTGGCCTTCCCTGGAACATGAACGGCAATCGACACTACAAACCGTTTTGTCCTTCAAGTCGACGGCTCCCCTGCGCTCTCCCCAAACATTTTCACATATCTCATGCGCTTGGATTTGCCTATCCCCCTCGATACGCTTCCCCGCCTCCCCGCCGACTGTTTGTCAGAGCCGTTCGCCTCCCGTTCTCTCCCCCAGTTTCTAACCTCCTTCGACCATTGCAGACTCAATTTTTCCGGGGACATTCTGGTTTTTCGGTGGTCTTCTGTTGCGATGTTTCTCGCTTTCTTGTCAAATCAACCGTCTTCCCAATCCCTCTCAGATACTTTTTCTCCCCTCTTTTTTTTTTCGCGAGATTAGGAATCTGTGATTTTTTCTTCTCCAGCTTGTGCGGTGAGCAAAATTTTCTCGTACCTGCCAATTTATTTCCGTACAAACGCCCTTTTGCGCAAACAATATTCTTCCCGCTTGATGCTTTTCCCTTCCTGTTATTGACTGTCTCCTCCTCTTATGAGGACTGAACTCGGAACCCTCCCATTGTTTTCGTTCTTTTCACAACGATTCCACCTCGCGCTTCGACCATCCTGCTCCGTCCCAAGTTCATATTGCCCTCCGCGCCAGTGTTGCTGCTCAGCTTTTTTTTCTGCCTTCGCTTCGCTCCCCCTTTTCTTGTTTTTGGATTCCGATTTGCCCGAGTTCCCACCCTTCAAGCCGGTCATCAAATGTGCATGTAAGCCCCCTCCCGACATCCCGGCACGCCAACCCCCAATTTTTCCACTTTAGAAAAACGCGCTTCCTCTCTCGACCCCCCCCGAGCGCCTTTCCGCTTCGGCTGGTTCTTCCTCCAGACCTGGACGTGGTCTTTGCTTACGAGCGTGAATTGGAAGAGCGTGAGAAACCTCATGGAAAACTCAGGCTTTGGTCACCCTTCAAAACCGGCCCTCGCCCAGCATGCAGGCCCAATGCGACGCTCAAGTCCTCTCGCCTGTTTTTTCCAGCTCACCCCCGAAACAACCACATTTCCCCCGAAGTTTCATACAATCCGGTTGGTCGCTTCTGGTGAGATTTCTGCCCTTGGATACTAGGCTCACAAATCAACCGCTTGCCCCCCACATTTGTTTGGAGAGCCCTCGAAATTTTGGTCTCTTCTTTCTGCCACTCCCTCCATACTTCTCCGATTCCTTTAAGCTCTAGTCCTTGAATTTTCAATCTGCTTCCCGGATAAAGTGTCCCTCTTTTCGAGTCATCCGTCCGAACTCGAAGTATTCTAGACCCTCTTTCCTCCCTCTCGCGTCCTCTTTTTCGTTAGTGGCGAGTCTATTTGATTTGCGAGGATGTTTCTGGACTTCTGCGTCCCCTTCTGTTTTCTCTGTTTCCCCCGTCCGTTGAAGCGAACCACTCCCGTGCGCTTTCCTTCGGGGACTCGCCCTTTCTCCATTGGCGGCACTTTGTGTTTTTTTTACTCCCAAAGTTTCCCGCTTTTAGGTCTCTTTTTTGGGTCTTCGTGTTTTTGATGATAGTTTACTCTCCCCCGACACTTTCTGCTCCTTCTTAAACTTAGTCCCCGCTTCAGAGCGGGCTTTTATCATAGCCTATTCCAATTTTGGAATTATTCGCCCTTTCCCGATGTCTTCTCTTTTTTTTCTTGCTTTTTTCTACCTATAGCCGGGAAAGCCCACTTTTCACCCAACAAGTGCCGCAATCGGTCTCCCCCCCTTGTTAGTTGTAGAGCCACAATTTCCGCTCGTAGTCATCCTCTGAGGAAACTTTGGCTCCTTTGCCGCGCTCTTCCACTCTTTTGACCACTTTTTTTGTCCTTTCTGCTGTTTTCGTTAGAATGGCTATTCATGTTCATTTCGGTCGATTTGAGTGCAGATCAGATCCCATCATGGATTATTTCCCTTTTCTCTTTGACTTGCGCACTGAACAAGTTCTGACTCCTCTCTCTCCGTTTGTCCTCTTTGTCGCGAATTCTCCCATGTCTCTCTGAGAAACGCTCAGGTCTGGTGCTTTCCTCAAATTAACCCCCGCGATTGATTAATATTCTCTCTTATGTAGGAGTCCTCTATAGCCAGCGCGCTGCTTTTTTTCCTTTCTTCCTTCTTCGACTCTTTCCCTTTGTTTCTGCATGACTATTCGCTTATGTCCCTCAGTCCCCCCGGATGAATTTTTTGGTTTTGGCGTGCCTTCGTCTCCCAATCGGAATTTCAAGCGCTAAGTGACCCGCTCTTTTCTAGGGTAATCACCGCCTTCTCCGCTGTTTTTTTCTTTGCCAGCCTTTCTTCACTCCCACGTGTACTTTTCCCTCCCTTTTCCTCCTCCTCTTTTTTTTTGTCGATCAATCTTCCCTTGGAGTTGAAGAACATTGGCTGACCGCAATTTTTTCCGCCTCTTGTTATTTCTTGTCTCTCTATGCGGCTTTCGAGTTGCTTGCTTAGCGCCAATCCCTACTTTGTCTTGACTCTGTGCGTGCTCTCGTCTACAGACTTTCGAGGAGCCTTTCCAGCTGTAAATGAAATCGTCTTAGATTACGGCGTTTTGCCCCAAACACTTGACCTAGCGCTGGACCTGCCAGGACCGTCGCCCCTCCGCTATATTAAGGTCCATCGTTCTTTCTTTACCCGTATCAGTGTTGTGAATCCAGCTTCTTTTTGATCGGCCGCCCCCGTGACTCGTGCTTCCAAGTTATGGCGAGCTAAAATCGTTACTCATTGGATGGCCGTAACATTTCCAAGGGTGAATGGACAGAATCCTTGGAACTCGAGGATCTCCCCCCGTCACCAGAAACTGGCCCCTTCCACGATTCCTCCAGATCCCTCTCGCCTTCTTCAATCCTTCCGACAAGGAGTCTAGCGCGCCGACCCTCCTATGCCTTTTCGGTACTGGACTGACTGTTTCCTTCGCCCGCCGCCCCAAACGTGGACTTTGCTGTTCCCCCCCCTTGGCGCTTCGATCTTTTCCAACCTCTCGATCCATTCTTAAGACTTCCCCCAGTGATACCCCATACGTTGGAACTTCCCCCGGCTCGAGCGGCCCCAAGAATACTTTCGTTCCGTTTTCCCATCTCGCCACCGTTTCTTTTTTCGATGAAACCCTCCTCCATCCATCCCAAACAAAAGAACCTGCGATCCACAATGTCTATCATAGGGAAAATAATTCCCGCTCGCTCTCATCATTTTTCCCAGTCACGTCCTTTTCCCCCTCTTCTATTTCTTAGCTACCTTCCCCCCTTCCCGCCGTTCCCTTAGAATTGAAGCGATTCATCCGAAACACCCTCATAAGCCATCACCTCTTCGTTCCCCTCCATAACCCCTTTCAGTACCAGTTCGCGATATCTCTCGCGCTTTGATGCTCTAAAGCGTCACGTTTGTCGCCACCGTTGCAGCTATTCTCCTCTTCTCGCCGATCCTTCAGCCTCGTAAAGGATTGTTGGCCCTAGGACCTTCTCCAGATTCGCTCCTCCTCCCTCAGACTTGTTTTCTCTTTTGCATTCTTTTTTGCCTTTTTTCTATTTCAGTTCCCTCTCGCCCGTCAATCCGTGATTGGCTTATTATTTCACAGTTGTTTTTTTCTCTCCTATGATGTTGTTTCCTTTGAGATACGCGGTCTTTTATCTCCTTCCTCTGATCGTTTGCTTTTTTGTCGCGGCTTTTGAAATTGTCAACCGAGACACTCGACTTTCTGTGATTCCGCTCTGATTCCGTGCTGTTTCATTCTCCGTTTTGTCCCGTCGCGACTTTCTTCCAGTGTCCAGCCGCGCCTTTTAGAGACCCTTTCCCGTTTTCGGTATCTTCTCGTTTCTCCCCCTCCTCTTCGTTTGCGCGGCGGTCTTTTGCCGTTGCCGCGTTCGTTACTCTTCTCATCCCTTTTCAGCTTGAGGACGGCTCCCTGTCCAACCTTTGAACTCGGCAGCGGAACATCCAAACCCACTCCTGACGGTGTGAGAGTGAAGTCGAAGGTCCGGCGCGCTTGCCCACATTTAACATGCGTTTCTGCCCTGACTTCTTTTCGAGTTCGCGATGGAAACCCGCCCTAAGACAACACCGTACTGGTTTTTGTTCCGTAGCAGTCGCCATTCTTGCGGAAAAAGACCCTTCTTCTGCAACAGCCCATCCCTCCCTTTTGGTCGTCCCCTTCAGACACTCGCGGGAGTAGTCTGGATTCTTTCCCCTCTACTTTCTATCCCCTATCCGGCTCGATTCTTCATCCATTCGGAAACAGTATCTGTTTCCCTCCTCCTCTTTTTGAGAGATCAGTTGATTCCTAAGATCAGAGCGTCCTGTGGTGAGCCAGTTTTGACCCCCATTAAATCCTGATCCCTCTCACTAGGAATGGCGTCTGCGCCCCCCCATCTTCGTTCACTTCCAGAGCCTAAGCCAAACTTGTGAGCGCCGGGTATGGTCGCGGTGACCAATGTCCCCCTCCCCCTTTCTTGATGAACAAGGTTAGGAGAAATCTCTCTTTCGCCCGGGCGTCCCCTTCTTCCGTCGATATCATTGTTGGATTGCCGACCTCCTGGGCTGCATTCGACTTCACTTTGATCACCCATTTTGTCCTCTGTTAAAATTCGTTTGAAGCCGGTCATTCAATTTCGGACGATTGGATAGTCGTAGCCGTACCCCCCTTCCACGCAAACCCCCCCGGGCTCCCTATCCCAACGTGCTCATGCGACCGATATACCAAACGAGCTGAACCCCTCTTTGGGGCTTGACTCGTAACGATGGCCTTCTGTATTCGGACTCCTCCCCTAAGCCCCGACGGACCTGTGTAACCTTTCCTATTTCGCACAACGTAAAAATGGGGTGAAGTTCTGTCCCCCGTCACAACTTGCTCTTTCCCATTTTCCCCCTTGCCCGGATCTCCTTCCCAGTCTAGAGTTACTGTGCGCGTTGCGGCCACCCATCCTCTCCTAACAACCCCCCCCTTGAACGGTGGCCCAGAAGCTTCATTAGAGGAATGGTCGTTTCGCTGGCTCCACTTCAGCGCACTTCCCCATAAAAGGGCCAAACTATATGCGGCCTGCTGCAAATTTCTCGGCCCTTTGAAAGTTCGGGCGCTGTACTTCTAAGCAATCGTGATGCTGATTCTGTCCCCCCTCATTAAGGGGGAGACGTCGCTGAGTCCCCCCCCTCTGTTAAGCCAGGTTATTAGCTCCTCGAAGTCTATCAGACCCGACGCGAGTCGCGCAGCGGGATGGTTATATTGGCTAGTCTGTGGCGTGCTTTAGCTGATAAGTGGTCGTTGCTTTCTACTGTTCTGACTTAAACGATGTTCTCCTTACTTGCTCCTTTGCCTTTGCTTCCGAGCGAGCTTAGTGATTCTGAAGGACGATTTTAATTCCCTTTTTAGTTTGCTTCATTTGTTTTTTTTGATGTGTTGGTCGTACACTTTTCTTTACTCTCACACAGATTTTGCGAGAGCGTTTACTTCCCGCTTAGTGCAGCGCTCTGGCTTCCTTTCCCCCCTTATATCGTAGATAATAATTTAGCGCCCTTCATTCTGATTTTTTTAGGTTTTTGCGAACGATCGTAGCCGGTCCCCTTCCACAACGTAACAACTCGGAATCTTGCGCCCTTTTGCGTAGTGTTAGAACTTGTCCCTCTCGTCGAGCAGTCCAGAGACCATCGTGCTTTTTTTTCCCTTTTTTACCCCTATGGCGGAAATCTTTCTTGACCTACGAGATCCTAGGTTGGCAGAATGGATGAGGTAAACTCGTTTTGAAGCGGTGATCTTTTAGTCGACTCATTCTCTTTCCCTTTTTCTGTTCCAGCGTTATTCTCGCCCCCCCGCCAAATTTCTTACGGCTTTTACTGATAACGCCACTGCCAGCCTTGATCGCGCGAGCCGCGCGGCCTTTATTTCCGTTCACTGATATGGCCAATCCCATCCTCTCTTCTTATCTCGGAGGTTTTAGGCGCCGAGGTCCCTCCGCGATGCTTCCATTGTTTTGCGGACAACTCTGTCATGCTGAGCGAATTTGTGCTGAGTTATCTGATTTTCATATTAGCCCCCGCCCAGCTTCCCCCCTTTTTCGATTGCTTCTCGCCAGGGCGCCTGAACTTCAAGTGCCCTTCCTAGCTCGTAACAGGCGTCACACCGCTGCGACGAGAGTGCTGACATCATCCTCGAAATCTCGGTAGTCTTCTCTCCTTTCCCTTTCACCCTGTGGAGATATACCCCCCTTCTCCCCCCCTGAATCCACCTCGCGTCGCCCGGTGCCTTCCCTACACGAGCCTCTTAACCCCTCACTCACTTTTCGCGCTTTCCCAATTCAATTGTGCTTCCTCGTTTTTTGGCTGGTTTATTAAAGCCATCGCTATACAATTGTCCTTCAGGATGCAAAGCCAATCGTCGTTCCCGACGGCGAATTCCAAAAAGGCGCGCTTTTGGTTTTCGCTGCCAGGAACTTCTCCATACACACATTTTCAGTATCGATAGGGCTTGCCCCGTCTTCGAATGCTTTGGCCCTTTTGATGTAATGGCTGGCTCGGGCGCTCCCGGTTTGAGACTTTTTGCGCCCCCCAATGCTGGAGCGAGTAATCTTGAGACCTTTGTCGTTGCGAACCCTCCCCGGTCTTGCCTCGACCCCCTTTCTTTCCTTTCGGTGACCAGATGATGACTCCAACGCCCTAATCCAAGCATGTCCTGATGCCTTTGTCAGGCCCGAGCTTCGACTCAAAACGTCTTCTCCCCCTTCTTTTTTTTTCAAGATCGGGGCCGACACTCACGATGACCAGCTGGTATCTCGACTGTTTCTATTTTTCTCCCCAGCTCCTCACCAATGGAAGAAGTCCTTCTGTTCATTTTTTCCTTCTATCTTTCTCCAAAAGTCTCTCTCCCCTCGCATGACAGAATTGCGAGGACTCAATTACCTTATATAACAAGTGGCTTTCCCCCCTCTCGCGTTTTAACCCAGTTGAAGCCACGTTCCTACCTCAGCAAGTGTTCGCTTTTTTAACGAAATTGCCGACCTACAGCACACTGCAAAACCCCCATCGCACCCCGCGTGTAACTTTTCCGTTCGTCTCTGCGACACGCAAAATCGACTAGAATGCAATGCCAAGTCACACCCGTTTACTTCGCAACCTTCCCTCCGAGTCTCAACTTCAGTCACCGCACTTTTCTCCATTTCAGCGCTCATCGCCCCCCCGCCACACCTCCTGTAATATCGTCATTAAAGAACCGATCGTCGCTTTCTTTTAGACACACTTTCGTCGTAGCCTCAAAATTTTTCCCGCTTCTCACCTAAGCTGGACATTTCACGAGCTCGATCGGCTTCTTCTTTCAAGGTATTTACGCATGTTGAGCTGCTCCGAAATGTCCCCTGATCCTCGAACATTTGTCCATCTCCGAACAGATGTTTTCTGGTGGATTTCATTTCGTCCACGATCCAGCGACGTGCCCCAAACCGGCTTGTATGCGCTCTTTAACACCCGTTCAATTCGGTGTTGATCTGTGTCCGGACCAGATTTCATTTCCTGGCGATGTCCCCCCCTCCCTTGTTGAACTGAGCCCGTTTTTTCCTGTTCACCTACCCGGATACTGCTTTTTCTCCCCCGACCTACCACGTCATCGCTCTGGGGAACTGAACGTGAGCCTCACTTATTTCGCTTACCGGTCAAGTCGCAAGTGGTTTCTTCCCTCGCTCGTGTTGGTTTTTTTTCTTCGCCCCAGGCTGTTGTCTCTTCGTCCCTTGTTTGCGCTTTCTCGTCACCTCGGCTCTTCAAAGCCCTCCAGTTGACTACCCGGCTCTTCATTTGAACTGGGCCCCAAATCCCAGCTCAGTCTCCTGCTCTTTTCTTTGAAGGCTATCCGGCGCTCTCGCCCCTCAACACTGGCGCGTCTTCGCGTCATGTCTCCCCTTTTTGGGCAAAAAACGGCTTCGATGGCGCTTCAGAGAGGAAGCGGCGTTCCTCCCTCCAATTCTTCTTCTGTTCTTTATCTGGAGCTCACACGTCTTTCCTTTTAAAAATTATCCCCCTGTTCCCAGCGATGCACTTTGTTCGCCCAAAGCTTCGAGGGGGCGTTTTTTTTGGATCAGGATTGGGCGAGCACTAGACGCAATTTATGATACGTCGCTCCCCTTCCGCTTCCCTTCGAATTTCAATCATCTTTTCCCCTCTCGCTGTTTTGAGATCGTAATTCGGAAAGGGATTTGAAGGAGCGGTTTTCTCTTCCCTTTCTTCATTTCGTCTCTTCCTCGACCCCCCGGATCCGCCGACCCAAGAAAGCGTAATGAGTTGCCCCCCCCAACGTCTTTCGCTTTCAACCTACTAAGACTTACGTGTCACAACTTTTGACGATTCGTTGGTTTTCTTACAAGCCCCCCTTTTTCCTTTTTCGTTTCCTTCCCTTCCATCTTTGCCGACCGGCTTAGCTCACTCGCTGTATGACTCGCAGTGTTGACTTTTCCTCCTCGCGGATCAAGTAGCTTCCCGCATCCCTTCTTTCTTTTTATCTTGTCGACTTTTCCCCCCCCCTGAGCCCCCATTTCCTTCCCTCCTTCTAAAATGCAGAATGGAATAGGAGCCGAGTTAGCGAAAACGCGGACCAAAACCTCCCCCTCGAATGCGACCGAGCCTTGCAAACCGAAGTTCTTTTCATTCCTTGATGGGGTACTTCCTTTCAGATCGTATGACTTTTTCTCTTTCTTCGTTCGTTTACGTTCCCCATCCATTGAAGTTGGAAAATTCCGACGTTCTTGAGTAAAAATCATTTACCCAGGAGGGAGGCGCGGTCAAAACGGCCCCCCTCCGGACAGCATGCTCCACTCTATAATAGCCAGTCAACTAGCTCCCGCGAGCTTTTCGCGCTGACAGCCCCACCTCACCATTTCAAGAGACAACACATGTGACACGTTTGGAAAGAAGGCGGTCATTCAGAGCAGGATTTTTGTCCTTTGGCGCGATTCCTTCCCCTGGAAATCCCACAAGGTCAAACGACCCATCTTGACGATGTCCAATGCGGGTTTTTCTGCGAAATTCCGTAGTTCCCACCCCCCCCCCCTCCCACCCCCCCCCCCCTCCCTCCTCCCCCCCCCCCCACCCCCCCCTACACCCACCCACTAAACCACCCACCCACAACCACACACCTCAACTCCCCCACACCCCCCCCCCAACCCCCCAAAACCCCCCACCACCAAACCCCCCCCACCAGCTCCCCCACTAGTTGCTCTGAGGCGGAAGCGGCGATCGCCTTTAATACCCTCCGCTTCCCGTTGGCTCCGAGTTTGAGCACGTTCTTTGGAGAGAATTTAGCCGCTCTAGATCGCGCTCTCCCCTTGAGCGCGGTTTCTGGAGGAGCTCTTCTTGATGTGCTGATCTTGTGCTTAATTACCTTCAATTCTAAACTTTTTCTCGTTTTTCCGTTCCGTTGCCAGTCCCTGAGGAAGTCGGGTGTTTTTGTTTCTGGCCTTCATACTCTTTTCCCTGCATTGCTAGATTCTGAGTCCCACCTTTTTTTTCTATTACGTGCCTGTATACGCTTATTTCCCCTATTGTTTTTTTTGTTGCGTTGTCTTTGTGTCCGAGAAACCTGAAGGTTCCTTCTTTTCTCGTAGGACTCCTTATGTGAATCTTCCTTCTGTATTCAACTTATGATATTCTCTTTTTTCTTGACTATTCCCCCCCCTCTTCTTCTGCCCAGGCTCCTAGCGTTTTTGAACTCATAGTCAGACGTGGTGAAAACCATTCCCCCCATGCAGCGGACCCGTTCTTCCACCTGCTGTGATTAGAGGCAAATTATCTTCGGCGTCGTCTCCTTACTCTTCAGGTTCATGTTCATTTTCGGCGCGCTTACTCGCCTTTTTATGTAGTTTTACTTACGCTTTTTCGTCCGTTTTGTTGAAATGGCGATTTTAAACTTCATTTGCCTTTTGTCTTTGTATGAATACATCGCGACCTACTTCCTCAGGATAGTTTCACGTCGCTTTGGATTAGCCCAGCAAAGTTTCTCCCTCGTTTAGCTAGTCTCTCATTGGCGCCCTCACTTTCTCTTTCTTCGCGCTTTTCCCTTACTTTGTCCCGTTCTCTTAAGATATCCTTCCATCACTAATCCATGCTTTGCGGGTGTGAGCCTGACTTTCAGCTAGTCTGTTCCAGTGAGGAAACCTTCGCCTTTTATGTGCCCCCGCTTGCGCGCTGATTCAAATTCTCTTTGACTTCCTCTCCCCCGCCACTGAAAGCAGCCCTTTTTTCCATTTCAGCTCCAAGCTCTTCCTTTCGTCCAGGTGCCCAGCTTGATTCAGGCGATAGTACTAGTTGAATCCGCGGCGCCTTTTCGTTTGCTGACGTCATATTTTTTGCCCGGAGTTCTCCTTTTTCCTTTTTTCTTCCCCGTTGGGTTTGTGAGATGCTACCCCCCCGTTGGATTTCATGTCTGAAAAAACTTTGCCTGTTCATCCTTATTAGAGATTCTACTCTTTTTTCCGACTTAAGTTTTTCTCGCGCGCATTCCCCCCTTGCCCGTTTTCTTCTATCCAGCCGCTCATTAAATCATTCTTCCCCAGCTCTCCCCTTTCGCCTTTGACTTCTACTTACCTGGAAGATTTTCCTTCATTAATCTTCCCTATTTTACACATCTCCCTATATCCTCACGCTTTATGGCTCATTGTGACTGAAGTTCTTCCCGAGTCCTTCGTCTCTTCTCTTTCTTCTTCAATGAGTGCGCACCTTCTTATCTCGTCCCATATTCTGCCGTCAACTTTCTGGTCTTCCACCTACCCTCCGACTCGACTCACTTTCTTTCAACCCTCTCTGACCCGTGCACAGTTCACTCCATTGATCTCCCAATTCTGCCCGCTCCCGCCCTCCATCACAAACTACCCTGTCTTCTCCGCCCCTCCCGAGTGGATTCCCCCGATGACGACCTTCGTACGTATGGGCGAACTTCTTACCCCCTCTAAAAACTTGGACGCCGATTCCGCGTTTTTGGACTGGGCCCAGTTCCGGCCCCTTCCTCTTCTTTTCAAAAACGCGTTCTCGCCTGACCTAGCCGACGACTTCGTTTCCTATAACCTTCCACATCCGTTTGAATAATACCTTTTCAAATTCAGCCTGATCCCACTCATAATTTTCTTTTCTGAGGATACTCTCTCCCCCCCTTTTCTTTTTTGAAACAAATTCCGCCCGTTTTCCCCCGGCACTACCCCCACACAATCCTAATCGGTATTAAAATCTTCCGTTCATCACACCGGAAAATTGCCGCTCTATCTCTTCAACACCATGCAACCTCCTCCCTTCTATAGTTACTTCCTTCCTCTTCCTTCCCCCTAGTTTTGCAATTCCCTTGTTCTCATTGGGAGACATTTTCCTGCCAAAAAATTGAAATAGACGTCCTTCTCCCCCGTCCTTGCTTTTAGTTTACTCTTCACTAGCTTCTTTACCTTGTTTTCTACCCGCGGTCTCCTTCTTCTCCCCTTTCTGCGATATTCCCGACGCTGACCCCGTCTCGTATGGAAAGGAGCGAAGGTCTTTGTAACGAGCTCTGAACTTTGATCGTCTTCCTCGACCATTGCACTGCATATTTTTCGCCAGGTGGATTATTTTGGCTCCCCCCGACTCGCGCCAGCGAGCCACCTCCGGTCTGTATGCCGTCCCTTCTCCACGTTCACATGTCGCGATGTTTGCTTCTTAGCGTCGCATTGCACGCTGATATTCCTGGCGATTTCCTATGCCTGCCTCATGGACGTTTCCCGTCCACCGCCTCACCTTTCATTTTTAATTCTTTATCACCTCGTCATAATTCTCGCTTTTTTAAATTGAAACGTAAGCGACTCGCCTTCACCAGATTTAAACCCAAGGGCCGTTTTCGAGCTCGGTTTTTTCTCCAGGGTATTGCCTATCTTTTTGTGCTCTGCGGCCTTTTTTTTTTCTCCTCCTTTTTGGCTGCTGATAACTTTTCCTGCTGTTCCGCATTTTCTTTTGTCTTAACGGATTTAAAGTACCTAATACAAAACTCCGCGAATCTTTTTTTGATTCCCCGATTTTCCAATTCCCCCTAGTCTCCTTGCCGCGCTTTCTCAATAACCTTTTCCCCTTCACGCGAGTTGCTTTGAACGGCTCAGCTCCTCGCCTCGCGATCAAGCCGCCGCCCCTTTTTCAAGAACCCTTGGTTTAACGTCGCCATCCTCCTTCCTCGTCCCGCTCACAGTTTTTGACAACCATTCTTCTTCCCTTTGAAAGTCCCCTCAATTCTTTGTGCGTGCTTAAACGAACGCCTCGCGTTGGAGTTGGGACTGTCTTGTGATTGGCCTTTCGTCCCCATTCTTTTCTCCACGATGACGTT
>Ga0179593_1340660_pt1 | contig 12868 bp, 15 predicted proteins | sample CZODoug2_1_08_16_FD_185931 | JGI IMG/M metagenome (GOLD analysis project Ga0179593, IMG submission 185931) | Vadose zone soil fungal communities from Angelo Coast Range Reserve, California, USA - CZODoug2_1_08_16fungal (PacBio error correction) | ecosystem: Environmental > Terrestrial > Soil >... | reverse complement strand
CCTCGCCCTTCTTCCCCCCACGCTCCACCTTGATTAAAGGATCAGGCATTTGATCCCCCCCACAGGCTTCGTTTACGATTTTTTGAGTTGTGATTTTCACCATCCTGACGAGAAGGATGCGTCTTGGCTTCTCACACTGACCTTGATCTCTCTTCTTGACTGACATCGAGGCGAACAGGTTCCGACCAGGGCTGGCCCGTCAGCGATTTTGCTACCCTCCCGCGCTTGAGGGCCGCGATCTCTATTATCGGGATGAAAGTAATCTGGACCCGACGTGACCGCACCTATTTTCCCTTCGGGAGTTAATCGCTTCCCCAACCCTTTTCTTTTAATGAAGAGGAGGGCTTGATTTCCTTATTCTGTCAACCTTCCCCTTGAGTGTCGACTCGAGTGTTTTCCGCCACCGTTCTCATCCTCTCCCCCTTCTCGATTTTTTCTTAATTTTCTCGGTTTATTTCCGAGAAGGCGGCGCCCTACCCTGGGATTCTGATATTTTCTTGGTCGAGATCCGCTTTTTGAGGTTCTTTCTCGTCCGGGACCGGCCAGCAAACCGGCGTCCAGTGCCCCTCCCCCCCAGCTGCGCCGAAGTAGTAAGTATGCCAATGTTCTTCTAATTGCCTAGCTCTCTGTCAATATAGGTTCTGCACTTTTGGTTTTCGACCTCGCTCAAGAGTCCGCTCCCTGCCGTGTTAGACAGTTTTTCTCTTCCTCCCCTTTGTGTCCGGCTTAACGTCCCCCGAAACACTTATTAGGTCTCTCTGGTTCTGTGTGACCTCTAAAGCTTCTATCTTAGTGGCGATCCGTCACCAAACCCTTCGTACCTCCTCCCATTTTCCGCTTCCTCTTCATGACCTTTCTTCTTTGGAGCCCCAGTCACTCCCCGGTTCGCGCGATGTTTTTCCCTCTCTTTTCTCTCGCTTGGAAGACCTGGAGCCACGACTTCCTCCCCCTTGAGTACATTCCTTTTTTTCTTTCCTTTCCTCTCGTTGGAGAGAATTCCTCCTGTCCGGAACTGCCTTATCGGTCGCTCTCTCTCCTGACTCGTCGTCTTACCCCCCACCTTTTCGAATGTACCTGCCGGAGACTTCCCTCATTCGAACTCGCTCGTAAAAAAACTTTTCATTGCGTGGTTACGAACACGCCTTTTGGTTAGTTCAAGTACCTCCCCGCCGGTAGCAACACCAAAGGATTTTCCGTAGCAAGTCCCCTTCTTTTCCCTTTCTCGCCCGCGACGTTAATCTTTCCTCGCTTTTCCCCCGTTTTTTTTTTTGGCGAGAGATAGGCGCCTTTTGCTTGTTGGTCTTCTTTCTCAGACTCCACCTCCTCTATATTCCTTTCCGGATTAGCCTCGTTGTATCGTTTTCGTCGCTATCCTCTCTCCACACAAATTTTTTCGCCCCCCGTCCTAGGTCCTTCTGGCATTTCTCCTCTGGACTTCTCATCGGGTGGCGACTACGATATTCTCCCCTCCCCCTCCCCTCCCTCATTAACAATGGTCATCTCGATCTCACTGCTTTCCTGCGCTCTTCATGACCAGAGTAGGACTCTATCGCAGAATTTTTCTTGAAATAGGGGCCCACGTTCTTCTCCTTTTGGTTAGAAATTTCATAGCTTCCCCCCGTGGATGGTTCTTTGGGCTCCTGTCTTCTTTATTTACCCTCTTCACATATACCCCCTTTAAGTTATAGGGTGGAGCGAGTTTGTTGCCTGACTCCAATTGGTTTTTTATCCCTGGCTCGATATCGCCTTCCTCGTCCCTCCTTTCCGATAAGGATAACTTGTGCTTTTCGGAAAGGTATCCGTTCGGGCTCATAGATTTTTTCCGCGGAAGAGAGAGATATCGTTCCCTTTTTTTTTTGTGCCCACTCTCTGTGTTTCCACTCGGTCCTTTTGATCCTCTGCCGGTCGTGTTCCCGAGTCTCTATCATGGATTACGACTGCCTGCGTCTTTTTTTTTATTGGTAACCCCTCCTTTTGTTTCCTGCGAGAAGTCCTGCTGGACGAGGTCCCTTTCATGTCCTAGCAATGCTGTCAGTGGACCAATCCCCCCCAATGACAAGCGTCTTCTGCTCCCGCCTCCGCTGGTCGGCCTCTTCTTCAACAACTGCTTCCCTTTTCCCCCTCCGTATGAGGTCTGCTCCTAAGTTTCCCCTTGAGAGCCTTTTTGGTCCGGCAACTCGAGAGTCTCCCCTGAAGTTTGAACGGGAGGGCCTGGTTTGGCGATGAAGCTTCCTCGTCCCATTCCCCTCAATCCAATGTCCCGGTTATCTTTTCAACTCCTCGGTTCTAGGATGCTCTTCTCGGCTTACGTATTGCGATTTTTTGCAGGCCAGGGTCACCTCCTCGCGGCGTTCAGCCCGCGCTTTCTTCCTTCTGCCGTCAGGAGGCATGGTTTTCCGAGGGTCCCCTTCTGCTTCATCAGTCGCGATCTTATTCGGATTGCCAATTCGCCCTTCTTTTTGGTCACCAGCTTCGACCTTTCCCCGTTCGTTACATGCTGCTTTCCCTCTCGCCGACCTTTAATCGCAGCGGTGTACGTGTTCATACGTGTTTCGCAGGTGTTCTCCTTTAATACACCGTTGTTAGATGCTGATACATTCCGTCCCCATTTTCAACTACACCGCGGCGATGTAACCTGAGGTGATCACCGGCGAGCCGTTTTTTTTTCTTTTTGTGGTAAGTTTGTGGTTGGTGTGACCCCCCCCCGTCCAATTTTCTTTTCCTTTTTTAAACGCCGAAGTCGCTCCATCCGCAGCAGTATCGGAGTCCCCTTGCTCAACACCCCCCCCCCCCCCTTTCCTGGTCCTTTCTTCGAGAGTTTATGGTACCGCCTTATTCTTTTGACCGTAAGTCCCGACCTATTTTTTCTTGAATCCTGAGACATAGATCCGACGCCCCCGCATCGATGCGAATCTCGGTAGTTTCGTTTCTTACATTCCCTCAGACTTGGAGAGGCGGGAAGGAGTCCGAGTTCTCGGCGGCCCCCCAGGCCCTGAATTAGATGTAGCTCTTCTGAGGGTGGCCCGCTCCCCCCCCAGAGCACTTTTTTTCTTACGTTACCCGAGCGATCGCAGCCCTTCCTGGTGTGATTGGTTTCCGACCTCCCCTCTTTTCGGCCATATGCGCTTGGATTGGTTTGACCCACTGCATGCGTTTAGATTTTATTCTTTCCTTCAGGCCCTACTTCGTCAAGACTTCTCTCTTTAAGAAGTCGTAAGCCTCTGATCCCAAGGAGGTTCCCCGTTTACCGGCCTGCTCGGGTTTGAGTTCCTCGTCAACCGGTTGAACTAAGGAGGTTGCGCAAGCCTGCCTAGTCTGAGCGGTGTTTTTTTCCTGGATTGTCTTTTGAGCAGAGGGTAGCCAAGGCTTTTGCCGCACGTCACCCTGTCTTCTCTCTCCTCTGCAGGTGAAGTCTCCGAGCTATCTTCCCCGCGTTTTGACTAACCCTCCGTCCCAGCAACCCTGAGATCGCCCTTTGAGCGAGTAATCTTGAAACATCCTGGGCTTCTTTGAGACCCCCTCCCTCTCCCCCGGTTAGAGATTTTCCCGAAGCGGTGTGAATCCTCCTTGACTCATTTGCTCACCTTGACGTCCGCGGAATTTTTTTTCTCCTCCCCTCCGGCTTGCCGTAGTCCTTCGCGGCCGCGCGGCCTCTATTCTTCCTTTGCCTTCTTGATGAGTTCGTTTTAGAATATAGTTTTTTCTTCTGACCCACTTCATTCCTCATTTCGGCATTTTAATTTTCCCCCGATCTTTTCGAATCTGACGGTTCAGTGTCGCTTCTTCCTCACTCTAACTGAGAGGGAGATCAAATCATGCAGTTTTTACACTACCCAACTCCTGATTTTGCGGTCTGGATAGCAGTCTCTCCCTTCCCTGTTTTTCCCATACTCGTTGGTTTCTTCTCTCCGGCGTGTGTCGCTTTTTTTTGACTCTTCTTATTTTCGAATAAACCCTTGTGTTCTTTACCGCTTTCGTAGGGAAGCACGAGATCTCGTTGATTCTCCCCTTCCCCTTGAACTGGGTTTTCGGACTATCATCTCGTTACCTGAAGGTCCTTATTCTCGAATTTCTGAAGACCCGATCCTTGAGAATAGAGACCCCTTTTCAGCTGACATTCTTTGATAGGAGCGAGGGACTGGCTTACGCATACGGCACGCCCCCGTTCGTCTCGAACGATTGTTAGCACGGGTCTAGTCGTGTCCCAATTTTTACGGGCTTGAACTTGAAGCCAGTGTGATCCATTCCTCTTTCCCCGTGGTGGTGCCTGGTGCTCCCTCTTTGTGACCAGTTGGTCCTGTCCCTCCTGCTACGGACAAGGCGTCGGGTTTGCTCCCTCTGATAAGATGGCCTTTCGAAGTGTCAGAGATCGATCCGCGTCCGCTCACCGTATCCCTTCTCCCCCCCCTCAAGCGGAGGTAGTTCTCGTTCGGCCGTTCAGTTTAACCCTCTTCTCCGAATCCACCTGCTCCAACGCGCGCTCTTTTCCTGCTCGTTAGCGAGTTCACCGCCCGGAGCTAACTCATCCCCTTCATTCCCCTTTAACACGCGTTCTGCGTCCGTTATTCCCCCTTAGTCCTCCCTCTTTACTCCTTCCTGTCTCGCTTGGGCAGGGTCCCTTTTCTTCTGATTTTGAGAAAGTCTGCGGTCCTCTTACAACTCACACCGCTTTCTGGTCAGTTTTCCGCCAGAAAGTTCAAATCGGAACACGACTCCGATTCTTCCAGTCGCGAAAAACCATTCCCTCCCTAAGGTTGAGATAGTAGGAAGTGCGTTCTCCTTCCCTTTGAAAGTTCTCTCCCTGGTAGGACTCGGAACCAATAGAGAGTCCGACTGTGGAGGGGACCGAGGGGGTTCCCTCCCTTTTCTTCAAGTCCCTCATTGCAGTCAGTTTTAATTTTCTTTGAAGATTTCCAACTACTCGGCCAATACTGTCCGTGTCGGGGTCTATGGACAAGTGATTAGATCCTTCTCTTTCTTTTTTTCCCTATCTCTTCCTCTTAATCTAGTTCTAGCGTTTCTCGCCATCCGCGCTTCCTCTTGGTTTTTTAGACCCTTTTCCCCCCCTTTTACTTCCGAGGGAATACGGTATTCGCGCTTCTTCCTTCCGTCCAACAGGAAACTTCTCCTGAGTCCCGTCCCCCAGTTCGTTCTTCAAGCTTTCAATTCCTCTGGTATCAGACTCGCGATCCTACTCCCTCGTTTCGCGTTTTCCGTGTTTTTCTCCGATCTCTTTCATCATCACTCCTTGCTTTTTTTTTCTCCGCTTTGCCCCCCTTCTCCCCCTCACTCTAGTAAAGGATTCCTGTGATCACAGGCTCGGTCTCCTTTGTTTTTTTTAGCTTTGACCCTCTCACTTCAGTTGGGTGCATCCCCCCTACGTAATCGCGCCTACCGATCAGTGCATTTCCCCGCGCCCCCCCCCTTCCTTCGCCCAGGGGCCCCTTCCGTATATCGAGCTCCTTGTATGTAGATGACTCTGACTGGAATCGAACTACCCCTTCTGATTCGTAATTCCTGTGCCTCCCCGTCCGCTACCTTTTTTTTCTTGCAGAGGTAGTTGACTTTCGGCCCCACTTTCCCCGACTACGCGGGAGAGCGGGCAGTTCTCCGATGATCTTTCCTGCCCGCCGTTCCACTTTTCCCCCTCTTTCTATCCCAGGGGGACTAGACGACCCTCTGCACGGTCGCATTCCCGAACGTTCTTCCTTCGCTGTCTTTTCTGCTCTGGTTGGTGTCTCTCGTGTTCTCAGTGCCCATTGATCCCTTCTGTATTGGCTTTAGGTGAGAGCAAATTCTGTCGAGTGGTTGCGTTATTAGTTTTTCTTTCCCCTCCCCCCCGGCACACAAGGGACACCTCTCCCTCTCGAAGTCAGTTCTAGAACTATGTGATTATGCTGTGGTAGGTCCTTATGCTATGGGTTGATTCTCTATGCAATACGGTTTTTTCTCACCGCGGACACTCGTACCGTCCCCTACTAGACGGGCGCCGGCTTTGTGTGCTCCCTTTTTGGTAGCGGGTCGTGTTTCTCTAAGTCAGCCTCCACCTCACGTCCGAGCCTTTTTTTTCTGCGTAGGAGCGGTTGTCGTGTTTTCCCCTATCTCTTTTTGAGTCTTCGTACTAGTCTCGCGGTTCACCAGCGCTCAGCCTCATTGACCACCGATGCTTCTATTGAACTCCCTTTTCGGCCTCTGGCGCAAACATGTTCATCTAAAGTTCCCTTTTATTTGTTACTCTCTATTTGATAGATGTGGCCCCTTCTTTCCCTAAGAGGCGATCGTTCGTCCTCCTTGCTAGGAGAGCGCCTTGAAGTATCCCTCCCTTTGTTTCTTGATGCGGGACCGATCTCTCATGGTCTCTTTGCCCCTAGTTTGATTACTTCGAACCCCGCGAGCGTTTTATAGAGAAAACACCCTAGTCTGTCTGCCTACTAACCCTCCCTCGCGCTGCGATACCGCGCCCCCATCCGGGTACTCGAACCTCGGAGTTGGGTGGATGAGCGCCTCTCCCAAGAGCCACCACGTAATCTATTCTTTTCCCCCCCTTTTTTTTTTCTAGATTACCAGGAGATGTTTTCTTGTCTCTGATTAATCTTCTTCCATCAGAATTTTACCATGACGCTTCTCTTCTCGCTCTCTTTTTTTAGTCGACCAGGAGAAATTGAAGGTTTCGTCCCCTCTTCTCCTTCTTTCGTGGAAAAGTGTAATATCATCGAACCCTGACTTTCTCTACTACTGTCTCCCTCTCCCCTCTCTCTTTTCCCGTCATTCCTCAATCGGCAGGCTCGCACGCTGACCTCCTTTTCCTACCCGAAAGCTAGTCGTACGACCTATGCTCTTCTCAATTCTTTCGCCCGGCCACTTTCTTCCCCCCATTGAAGGAATCGCTGCCGCCCCCTCTTTCTTGGATGAGGGGATTTGTTTTCCCTTCTACTCCCCCTTTTTGGGCCCTTGTTCACTCCCCCTTTTCCCCCACGGCCCGTCTATTCGCTCTTGTTGCTCTCAATGCTTGGCTTCCTCTGGTTCTTCTAAGACCGCGTCACCGCGTCTCTCCTTTATACGCCATCGTCCTTTTTTCTTTTTGGCGACCCTCCTTTCTACAGCTTCTTTTCACCTGTCTGCACTTTTGCCGAGTTCTGATCTTTTTTTTTCTTCGTCAGAACGGGAGTGCAGACCCCGGTCTATTCTGATCTACTTACTTTTTCTTCCACAGGTAGGCCCATTTTAGCTCCCCTCTTTTGATGCCTTGCTCCCTTTCAGGGACCGCCTTGTCTTTTTTAAGGTTGACGAATCCGATTGGAAGCTTTTCCCCCCCCCCTCCCTCTGGAGAAGTCGCGCCCCCCCCCCCATCCAATTCCTTGATCGTTTACGACTCCGGGCGGCCGCCTCTGTTTTCCCCCCCCCAAGAGCAGCCTCCTTTTTCCCTTTTTCGATACGGAGGACGCATTTTCCCTTTGAGTGGTGCCGAGGTCACCCCGTAGCGATCCCTCCTTTTTGGACGGTTTTCCCCTCTCTTTAATCCTTTTCTCCGGAAGCCTATAATCGCTTTTTTTTTTCCTCGTCTTCACCAATCGGCTTTCATTGTTACGTAGTCGGTATATAGGACAGTTTCTTTACGTATAACGGCGATAGTTGCCCCCTGCAACTTTTTTTTCTTCCCTCTTTTTCTTTTACATGGTGTTAGACCATCCGCTCATCTTTTACCTTCCTTTTTTCTCCGGAGACTTTTTTTGTCCTATTCATGGCGGAATATTCCTTTCCGATTCGGACTTTCCCCTTTCCCCCCCCTTCGCCACGGAATATAGCGGCACCCTCTCCTTCCGCCCCGTGATCTACAGCATGTGTCTCCAGCATCGCTACCTTTTCTTTGGTCACTAAGTTTAGCAGGTTGCTCTTCCTCCTCATCCGTTGTTGTTTTTCCTCAGCACCCTGATATTCCCCACGGTACACTCTTTTCGGTAAGGATCGCCGAGGTCTTTTCCACCTTCTTCTCGTCGCAGTACTTTATTCGTAAGCTTTTTCCCTTTATGGCTTCTTTCACTTTACTTTTTTTTTCATTACCAACGCCGATCCTACCTATTCAGTTATATTTCCCTTCTTTTTTTTTTCAACATGCGCGACCGCTTCCCCTAGTCTTTTGATTCCGCCACGCTGATGTATGCCCCGGAGCCAGATAGAACTTCGAAGGGATGGACAATTCTCATCCTTTAACCTTTTTTCAGATGGAGACGCCTATGTATTTTGACTCCCCTAAGACCAAACTATTCCTCGGGAGAGTGTCCTTCTTGAGGAAGATTCCGCGGCCACCCCCCTGCCTCCCTCTCTCTCTCCTCTTGGTGGCTCGAAGAACCACCCCGGGCACGCGGCCCCGCCATTCTATTCAAGTTCCTCTCCCTCGCATCCCAACCCTTTTCTTTCTCTTGTGGTAGTTCCTCTTGAGAGGAGGCGGGAGCCGCTGGGCTTTGGTCTTTCGATTTCTCCTAGCGAGAGGAGGTCTTCCTCGCCGACTTCCCCTTCTTTTCGAACCGGCATCCACAGCTGTACCCTTCAGCAGCAGGCCTTTCCTCCTTCTTCAATTAGGGAGACTTTTCGTCAAACGTTGTTCTTTTCCGATAAGCCTTCTTTTTTTCTTCACCTACTTTCTTTTAGAAAACTGCGTTCCCTTCTCCCCCGGTGAGCAGTTTCTTTTCGCCAGGGTCTCCCTTTTCTGTAGATACTTCGATCCTCCCACCCTTCCTTTCACCGCGGCGCCTGCTTTCAAAGTGGTCCCGCTTTTTTAAAGAGTGAGGTGATCCTTACCCCATCGCGACCGTTCGCCTTTTGTTTTTCTTTTGACAGGCCCACGGGGTCTCGTTTTTCCACCAGTCATCTTCTCCCCTTTCCCTCTTTTTTGCGGAATGGCTGCAGCAGGCTTTTCCTTCCTCTTTTCCCGCCTCCTGCGCCGACTCCGGCAGGCTAGTATCCCATCGTTTGCCAGTCCGCTCTGCCAGTCCCGGCGTGCCTCGAGCACCGCTGGTTATTCGTCTGAGCGCCCCTCCCTTTCCTTTAGTGGCGAGTAGTTTACCCCTTCCCCCCTTTTTCGCAGCCCTTTGCCCCCTTGAGACGGCGCGTGCCCTCCTTCTCGAAAAAACCTGTCCATCGGCTTTCCCCTCAACGACACGAGCGCGTAGAGCAGCAGTTCCAAACCCCCCCCCCCTCGAGTTTGTCTTTTAATAATCTTCTTTCCCCTTCGCTCAAAAGATTCTTCTCTTCCCCCCATTTTTTTTCAGAGAGATTAAGGCGCTTCTTCTTGGCTCTTTATAATTTCCTCATCGGTGTTTTTTGCTGATGTCGTAATGGATCCTCGTCCTTTCCTCTACTGGAAATCGCCCCTATGGCGACCCGTTATCCCAGTGCCTCTGCTTCGATTTTTGTCTCCCTCCTCCCTTTAGCCATCCTCTCCTCCGATTCCAAGATACCATCGTGCACCCCTCTCCTTTCCTTCGCGAGAATAAGGTAGTTCCTTCCTCTATCCTCTCCGTCTTTGCTCTTCCCCCCCCCGAGGACGATGCTGAAGACCACTCGCCGTTTTCTTTGGTCTCTTCCCTGCGTGAATGGTCTCCCCCCCCCTATCTTCCGTTGGTGCCTGTTCCACTCGGAGCGAGGACCCTCCGGCCGATTTCTCTTTTTGTGCCGTCTCAAAATGCGCCTTCCCTTTTTTTCTCTCTACCGAAGTCGTCACCGCTCTCGACCCGGTTTCAGGGGCGTTCGTAGTGCGCTTCTTTTTCGTACCCTATCTTACTGCGCAACCCACCGTCGTCCCCTCCTATGCTTAGTTCTTTCGATCCCAGACAGGAGCAGAAATCCGGCATACTTTTCCCTATCTCGATCCACGTATCTTTCGCCCGACAACCTCCTGCAAACTTCATAGGCTGTAAATTGCCTCTTGAGGACTTCAATTTAAAACGCTGTGGGCTCTGGCCTCTCTTTTTGGAGAGTCCGCCACCCCCCCTTCGCCGCTGCAGGTTCCTACCACAAGCCACTGTTCTTTCCCCATCCTCCCTCTTTTTCTTTTGCGACTGTAGAGATTGCCCACTGAGTTCACTCCGTCTGAGCCTCATCCCTGTTATTTTTCCTTTTTTTTCGGGCCGTGCGCGAAGGGTTCGGCGTGAGGACCCCGACGCCTCTCAGTTTTACTTTTGCCTCTTTGACTCTCTTTCATTCCTCCCTACCTAGAGGAATCTTTTTCCCTACCTATACTTCTCGCTTTCTTTTTGTCGGCTAGGGATCGTGGCATGTACTTCCCTCTGATATGTCTTGACTCCTGTCACTGTTCATTTCTTTTTCTTTCCGTTCTCTTGCCAGCGTGATCTAGGGTCATTCTCGCTGCTCTTTTCATGCCCCCCCTTTCTTTCAATAGGGGTCGCCGATCGGCTTTTTTTCACCAGGCACTTCGCCACTCTTCGTTTTCTCTGTCAATTCCTCTTCCAATACTTCTTCATGACCTAGAGAATTTTGGATAAGTCCGACTTACCTTTCAGAGGTATTCCCTTGATACGTTCGCGGTGGTTTGATGATTTTTTATTCATCCCCCCTTTTTCCCTCTTTTTTTGAGAGGATCACCCGATAGTTTTTCCAGCGGCGCTTTTTTAACTCTTTTTTTTCCATGCTCGAGTAGCGCCGGGTCGGTGCCCTTTTCACGCTACCTTTAGGCTCCTTTTCTTTTGTCTCACCCCTCCTCCTCTTGCCTATTTCTTCCGCGGTCCGTTCATCGAGCCCGAAAACCAGGCTCTGACACATTTTTTGTCCCCCTAGCCCCCCTTCTTTTTGGCTTCCCGGACCCGGGCCGCGCTCCTCCACGGTGAGCCTTTATCTGACCGAGACTCCTCGATGGTCCAGACGACGGTAGTTGATACTTGAGGTCCAATGTCCGAAGTGCGATTCGGGTCCAGGACAGCCCTTCCAGGAGTTTCAACCACATGGGATTCTCCCCAATTAGATGTTCTATATCTTTGTTCTCGTCACACCTTTTTGAGAGCCTTTTTCCCCTGCCCCATGTTGATTAGCAACCATTCTTTCAGCTCTTGTTTTTTTTTGATCTCTCCTGGCTCTAACATCGGGAGCGAGGGAAGTCACCTTCTCTTTGGTTGAGTTCCTCCTAGACTTTCGGATTTCGTTCCTCGTTCCGTCCTTACTTTCCCGCGCAAATTCTTGACCCTGCCTCCCATTTTTCAGTCTAAGAATCTGATCCCTGCGTGGATTTCAACCGCTGCTAGGGTGTCGGCCTAGAAATCTCCGATATTTCCCCCTTCGGGTCTTGAACGCGAACTATCAAGCTCTCCGGCGAGCCGTTTTTCTCCCCTTGTAATGCGGGTAGACCCTTCTGTCAAGACTGGAAAGCCGAAAATTTTTGCTTGTAAGCTTATCCTTTGACGATGGATTCGAGCTTCCTCTGACTTGCTGATCCCTCATGTTGGGAAGTGATGTCTTATCCACATCTTATATAAGTAATTGACGCCCTTTCCCTCGGCCCAGCCACTGTATGGATATTTGTTTGCCCCCCCCCCTCTTCCCTCCTTAGGTCCTCGTCTGATTTTTATTCCTCCCGAGCTTATTTTTTTCCTCCCGTTAATGCAAGTATCTTTCTCTACCAGTCGCGACTCTTTTAGTTTTTTCTTGCCGTAGCTCGCCGCCCCGCGCGTGCATGCTTTTGGTGACTTTTTCTTTCGGCGTTTATCGAGATCGCTTTTGTATTCTAGGAACCCTCGTTCCCCCCCTCCCTCGCCAAGCTGGAATGCCGAGAGATTCGCATGCGACCACAATTGTTTCCGGTCCCCACCGATAAAGAGTTGCATATTCCCGCAACTAGCAAAAAAATCCTCGACTTAGGCGCTTTTTTCGCAAGATTCCCATCCTCCCCCGCCCAGATATTCTTACTACTACGTGGTGTTTTTAGTCTCTGATTCACTTTTTCGTGAGTTTTCTCTTCTTTCTCGACGCCAAATCCGAGGTTGTTTATCTTCCTGTTCTCCTGCTTCTCGTTTCGTGAATTTCCACAAAGGGTTTAGCTCCCTCTTTCCTCCTCCTTCTTTCCATAGTGCCTCGGTATTTTTCGGGGGGAGATCTCTATGTCTAAGAAATCAATCATCAACTTCTTGACTAGGACCTTTTGTTCCCTTCTGCGCGTCCGGTTTCTCCCTCTTTTCTATTCTTCCCTGTCCGCAAGTCGGTGCACTCCAGACCCTCTGTCCATCATTCCCCACTGGTTTCCTCAGAGCGCTGTTGGGCTGTTAATTTCTCCAGTAGCGCCTTCTTCTAGGTCGCTCTTCCCCCTGACTTTTCCCTTCCACGCTTTTGGTTCTCTCTCCCCCTAGCCAGCGTCACCGACCCTTCGTCTCCTTTACTCCCCATTCGTTTGTTCGTGCTGTCCCTTAGATTCTCCCCGCTGTCGGCACAACCCCTCTCTCCTGCTGAGCGGATCGTTTCTCTTTCATCTCGTTTCCTCACATCTGGCACCTTAGACCCTCCCCCCCTCTCCACACCGAGTTCTTTTCAGACTTTTCCCAGAATTGTTGAACAGAGTTCTCCCGACCAGAGATGCGGGTCTTAATTTTTTGGCTCATGTTCGTTTGCCGTGCCTTTCCGGCCCTTTCTCTAGGTGAACGTTTGTGTGTGTCACCCTTTCCTTCCTTGACCAGTGTTTCGCCTCACCCTAGCTGAAGATGACCCCCTCCTTTTTCCCCGGAGCACGCGTCATCTCCCCACAAGTTCTAGTTTTGATTTTGAAGCGATAGATGGAGGAAAGGGAATGGCGCGGACTGCGCTTCCTTTTGGGAGTCCATTCCTCGAGGAATCGAGTGGATGGTCTTTTAATGGTTTTCCTCAGGAA
>Ga0179593_1259478_pt1 | contig 12868 bp, 14 predicted proteins | sample CZODoug2_1_08_16_FD_185931 | JGI IMG/M metagenome (GOLD analysis project Ga0179593, IMG submission 185931) | Vadose zone soil fungal communities from Angelo Coast Range Reserve, California, USA - CZODoug2_1_08_16fungal (PacBio error correction) | ecosystem: Environmental > Terrestrial > Soil >... | reverse complement strand
TTGCCCCTTACCCCTCCCTTCAAGCCTTCCCAACAAAAATGCCTTATCTTTCTTCTTACCTCCCTGTCGACACGGCCCTGCCACCCAGCCAAGCGTGGTCGTTTGTGGCCATTCACCAATTTGACTCCCCCCAAGGTTCAAGACACCACCACGATTATTCGTACGGCGCCAACCCAATTTAGCATTTTCCAGTTTGGTTGGTTTGGAGCCCTTTCTGGATTTGGTAATTTCTTCCTTCTGCCGAAACTCTTCCCCTTGACCCCTCTCCGTTAGGGCTGTTAAAATCCGGAGTCGTTCAAGGGATCCTAATCCGTCTATGTTAGTCATGAGAAACCGCATACACCTCTTCGGTTTTCGTTACTGAACCGTTTTGTGTCCCCTTTTTTAGTGTTTGTGACCCTTTTTGGTGAACAGCAATGCCACTTTTTTGCCCCCTAAATACAGCTTCACTAGCCCCCTGCATGGTTGTTCTCTTTACCCCCCCCTCTCTTGTTCAGTGGCATAATGGCGTTCCTCCCTATCGCTTTTACACATCAGTAATACTTTAATTGAAGCGACCGCGTTTGCAAGCTGTCCTCCCCCTCCCCCCGACAAGCACCTGTCTCTACCCGGAATCCGATTACTGTTTCGGTTTTTTTAAAAAAAAGTTTTTGATGATGCCCCCCAATGATTTTGCCAATTCCCTTCCCAATTCCGCGCCTCCCTTCTATCCCCCTGTCTTCCCCAAGAGATATCCCCACCCCCCCACAAGGCAGGGATCTCATGTAGACTCCCCCCGATTTAACCCCCAAGAATGCTTTTATCCCTTGTAAGCGAGTATATGGTAATGAGGGATTTTTTTAGTCCCTGGTAACCAAATCTCATCGTCCCCCCAATAAGTTTCCTCACCGCAAAAACATTCGATGCAGTGATCCCCCCCTGAACAATCTGCCATTTTCGCTGATCCCGCAATTCTCCCCTCAAATTCCACCCCATCACGTGGACCGTTCATGCAATTAGCGACATGCCCTGTTGCCCAATGGCTTTTTTCCAACGCGCTCGCCAGGAGCCTATCGGACCACCCCCTCATAACTATGTTTTTATTCCCTCTGCATTATCAATCAGACCCATCCTCCCCCTCCGATTTCAGTGTGTCTTTGTTTCAATTGAATTCTTTTGTTCTTCCTTTCCCGCTCCCTTCTTTGGTGCGGGGGTGTGAAAAAGGATCGATCCTCCCTCCACTGTCCCCTTCTATACAGCCCTTGGATTTTCCGGTTATGGGGCCCAACGGGTTTTGCACGAGAAGGTCCACCTTTAGTTTGGCCGAGCTGCGTTTTTTTCCTCCACTCTCCTTCTATACCTCCCGTGGGCGAGATCGTTTTAACACTGTCTACCGTCGTGTTTTATTAGGATCCTATGTTTGAGGTCCAGCCTCTTCTGGCAGGCTCCAACTTTTCGCTCCCGGTCCTCCCTCGTCGCCGCGCGGTGATTTATTTGTCGCAAAACTGGCTTGTGAGGCGGAAGTTGATCCCCCCCCCCCCTGATCGGCCGGTTATCAAGCCCTTTATCCTTCCCTCGATGATGGGCCTCCTCCCTGCGCCCTGGCCTTCTTTTCCAACTTCTTCCATCCAACCACCATCCAGAATTATCAGTACTTCTTGTTTACCCCCTGCCACTTCTTTTGAGGTGGCTTTCCCCTCGGATTTTCAGTTTGCACTTCGTTGTTAGAGAATTCCGTAATGGCGCCCACCTTTTTTCTAAATTCGTTCAATTGCCTCTTCCCTTCCCCCATTACCCGCATCACAATAGGTCGTCCCACCGCGACCTTACCAGCGAGAATAATATGTTCCGTTCCAACGTTGTTATTTTTCTCCTTCGTTCCTTCCTGGTCTATGGTTCCTTCGTTCTTTCCGAGGGATTCCCTTAAATTTCCATGTTTTCGGTCAAGTCGGCAGTGAATTGGCGTGATTGCTACAAACCCTTCCCGCTCATATATACGACAGGCCCTGAATCTGCTCTTCCTATACTCGGTTTTTTGGTAGTCACTTCTGACATCAAATAACCGGCTTTAAACGAAACCAACACTTTTCGGTCCTCCTCTTCGCCTCGGATCCAGTGCTTTAAGGTGCAAAGGTGACCCCGAGGAGTTTATCTCTTCCGTAACGACAATACGACAATTTTTTTTTACCCCCCGAGTTTGGAAGGATTTTTTTCCCTAAACTCGGACCCCCTTTTTTTGCCCCCCCTGAGGCGGCTTTTCCAGGGAATCCCCCCACCATCACTTTCAGTATCGTCTTTGAACGCCTCCATGCCCTCGTCCGCTGTGTTGTTTGCTCCCCTTTTTTACTTTTTCTTTCCCCCTCGGGTGAGAGCCACCTCACTCTTTCCCGCTTGACAACCGGACCCGTGCTTCGATCCCCGAGCTCCCCGGCTTCACTCATATTTCATTTTACATTGTGTCCTTCTACGCCTAGACAAATTAGTTTTTTTGCTCGCCGAGGCTGCAAGAACATTTGGACTGGTTTCCCCCCGTGATCCCCACCTCCAAAGCCCAAGCGTCTGTTTCCCCCTGTGGTTTTCTTTTAGTCTGGGTAGGGGTTTCTTACCCCAGTAAACCATTCCATTGGCTTTCCCTGACCTCCTGTCATCAAAACTCATTTTTTTTTGATCTAATCTCCACCTGACTACCCCATCTGGAGTTCAGCAATGTCAAGTCCTAGTGAATCATCCGGGCCCGGTCCCTTGTTCATCTGTTTGCTAGAGTCCGTTGTCCCTCTCCAGCTTTTCTCATGCCTGTCTCAAATTTGCGCCCAACCATTGTTAATAGTTTCTTCCCTCCCCTTCCCCCTCTTATTCTGTGGTTCTTGACCAAGCTTCCTTTTGTTCCAACCCTTGTGTCCGAAGTTTCCCTCAAGGTACATTGTTAGTCGTCATGATTCTTTACTGGATAACCCCACTCCTCTCACTACTGCCACCCTTGATCCCCCCTTCGTCGACCTGCGTCCCAGTCCGCCACTATGGTTTTTCTTTCGTTCTTTTTTATTTTCCTTCCCCAGGGGACGACACCCATTTAATTTCACCTATAAGTTCTTTTTCCCGTTCTCGTAATATGAGAGCTTTTGTCCCCTCACAGAAGCATACCCGAGCCATGAAAGGCCTCGTGCCCGTCTTTTTTTGATGTACTTTTTCCTTGTCTAAGGAACGTCCGGTCTTTCGACAAAGGCGATTTGCTATAAATGTCATGCTTACTTTTCAACCCCTCCTTCCCATGGACGTTGCCACCTCCCTCTTTTTATCGTTGAGGTCGCGGTTAGTTCAATCCCTTTGTTTCTTAGTTACTGTGTGTTCAGACCAGAAGGGCTCTTTGCAGTGAACCATTACTTCCCCTTTTCCCCCTCAATCAAACGAAACCGGTCGCCACGACCCCCATACATTATCCAACCATAGTTTAGTTTTCAGTAGATATGTTTAAAGTCCCCTTTCTAACGATCTTCGGGTTTATTTTTATCCTTCCTGACATTTGAGAAGATGGCCGTCTCTTTTGCTTCCAATATATAGGACTTTTCTCCTTAGGCGACTCCGGGAATGGTGATAAGTACCATTTTTTTTTTTCCCCCCCCTACTCGTTTTGCGTCCAGTAATCGGACTCTCTCCTTACGAGTTGAATTGTTATTTTCTCTCAACTTTAGGACTGTGCATCTTCTTTTTCCCTGTCCTCCCTAGATTTTTACACGCGTTGTGTACACGGCGAGTTTGGGCCCCTTTTCTTTAGCTTCTTCTCCGTTGATGTCAAACCCCGTCCCTGCTCCGAGCCTCTTGTCGCTCGTTCCCTAAGGGGGAACACCATGTGGGACCCAATCCCCCCCCCTCATCCCCAGGCGTATCCTCCCCCTTGCAGGGGGGCTTGTTCTGGGATTGTGGCCAAAGTAAAGGTTTCAAAACCCGACACAGTGGTTGCTTGTTGAAGCGTGTACACGGCAAATTTTTTGCCAAATACCCATGCCCCTCGATGTGTCATTTTTCGGATAAGCTAGTTTAAACCCCAAAGGTCCCTTATTATTGTCCTACCCCTCTCCCTTTAGTTTTTTGCGCGTTGATAGGACCATTTCCTCCCCCCCATTCATACGTCGCGACGAATATGTCGTTGAGTGGAAAGTTGAGTCCTTTCTGGCTTTCCCCCCTCTTTCTCAATGGCCTCTTTCTTTACTCCTGTCTCCGAATGCATCCTTTTTTTTTTGATGGAGGCCAACGGGTCAGGAGGTCCTATGTTTCCACCCCCTGCCGGCCCCTTCCCCATCTTACTCGTAGACGAGGTTTTCCTCTACCTATTATTGGGCTGCTGCGTGGTTTAGTAAGTGCCTTACCCTGACCCTTTTTCTTACCCCCTTTTGTCTGTGACTTCTTCTGGCTTCTCTACCTATCTTTATGAGAGCCGGGGATTTGGAGGTTTAGTGAGTTTCCCCTCGCTTTTTTATTACATTCACTTTTTTTCCCCTTTTCAGTCCGGAATGTCATTCAGTTAGACGCGTGCTCGAGTGATTAAGAATCTTTATCCGGCCGAATTTTGCCCTTTCCCCTATTCATGAGGTTTAACACCATTATTCCAACTTTTTTCTCCCCCAGAGACTCTTGTACATATTGTTTGCATTGAAGTGCTGCGTGACAAAAAAATTCTTGATAACGTGCTTTCCTTCTGTCCCCCCCCCCCCCCTTTTTCCGCTTTATAACCCTTTTCTCATTTTCACCGACCTGTTTCCGAGGTTATGAGTAAGTTTGATTTTTTGATGACCTGGTCTCCCTAACCCTTCGGCTCTTCTTTGGCCTCCCCCCGTAGTTTCCGTGCCTTCGATCGGCTTTACAAGTCCCCGTGACCGACTCAATCCTGTACTCAGCCAGGACACCTACCCTGGACCTACAATCTTGTTTGTTCTCGTCTAATCGTTTCTAGTGGCTTCTATTTGCGAGAATAATCTTGTGTTAGTGGCCTTGGCCCCCCGTACCTTTTTTTTTTTTGTGTTTCCCCTCTGACGTGTTACATTGCGTACTCATCACTATAAGAAAGATTTTTTTAGTATTTACTGGTATTCTGAGCCCTTACTATATCCCCTATTTTCATCCTTTTTTTTTTTTTAGTCTCTTCTCTGCTTCACGTACTCGGTTCATAAACCCCCACAACAAGATTTCTTCCGTAGTCCTTAATTGTCCGTCCCATGTAAAACACCAGCCCTCGTGGTCTTCTTAGTGGCAATGCAATTTCACACCATGCCTTCAACTCAATTCCCCACAACCTCCCAAAGTCTCGCACTGAGACCCTTGATCTTCGCCCTTTCCTTGGGGTATACCTTAGGAATCTTTGATGGATCCGTTCAAACTTGGTCATTGGAATACGATTCTGCAGTTTTTTACTAATGGTTTGCCAGCCTTCGTCCCCCCCCTCCCAGTATACACCGTTCAGCATACTCGTTCTTTATAACCTCACCCCATCCCGGTCGGGTTAGGAAAGGGTAGAACCTTTATCCCTTCCGTGTTCCCCCCCGCAATTTCACCACTTATCCCTCTCTTTTTCACTTGCGCAACAAAATTTCCTGACTGTCATTGCTTCTTTTTCCCCCCCCAGCTAGTCTGTTCCTTTTTCTATCTGGTGTATTCCTGGTGTTTTTACACACGGTATATAGTACTCCGGCTTCATGCTCAGTCGGAATCAAGGCCGATCACCTTGTCTCTATCAGTATCCGAGACTGGAATGGGTTCAAAACCCGTTTCCTGTGCAGACAAGCGATTTTTCCTCCTCCCGTACCCAAATCCCGCTTGCCATACATCTAGTTTTCTCTACCAGGATCATAGTCCACTCCAACTTTTCTTCCCACGTTCGGATTCACGGCGTCCCCCTCTGCCAAAGAGGAACAAAAACTTGCTTCCCCAAAGCGTTTCCCCGCTCTACGCTTTTCCCTTTGTCTTGCAGTTTGTGACCACCACGATTCCTACGTTTTCCCAACATCAGTGGTCCCCGCAAAGCCCAGGAGGCTTCGGTTCCACTGACGCCGACCATTTTCCTGACCGTTTCGCCAAGGCTCATCAACAGGTCCACAATCTAAGACGACCCGATTTTAAGGTTTACGTAGGCCCTGGAGGCACTGTCGTTTCTAAACGCGCCGCCCCTTCTCTTTACAGGTTTTATCTTTATCGACCACATGCCTCCATTTTCACCCTGGGATCACTTGATAGTATAGTCTAATTTGGAACCTAATTTCATCGACCCATGTACCTTTTTGGCAACCCAATTTGCTTAGTCTCATTAGCATCAGTACCAGTGGTTGGTTTTTTGTTCCCCCCCTGGCCGCTAACCACTCTATACCTTGCCGAGGCAAGCCTTTGTAGGAAGGTTATGGTTGACACACATGGTGTTCCCCGTTCTGCTGCCGTACACAGAGTTCCTTCCGAGCTCGGTTTGCAGCACAGAGAATAACAACCTTTGGGTGAATAAGCGGCGTGGAACAAATGTTCCCCTCTTTCTTCTCTCTGACCTTACGGTCAACGAGCGGCTAAGGTCCTCACTTTTGATACCCGGTAAAACGTCCGTGCGCTTCCGATCCTGTTTCCACCAACTTTGAGTGCGATCCCCCCGAATGGCGGCCCCCTCCTTCTGCTCCTTCTCAGCTCCGTATCCTGACTCTCGCCTTTTTTGACTTCGCGTCCACTTTTTCTCCCAATGTCTGTTGGAACTCCCCTCTCCTTCCTTCAGTACCTTTTCATATGCTGTCCCAATCCCCCTTGGTGTTTAATGCCTTGAGGTTGTTTCCAACGTTTCTTGATGGTAGAAGTAGTGTGCAATGACATCTCCCACCTTGCCTCTTGCCTTCTGACAGTCATTACCCCCAGCTCCCCCCAACGAGGTTTTTCCACCGGACTCAGGTTCATTTTTTTTATGTTCAAGTTCATTGGTCGTTCGTCAACTTTGCATGCAGTCCGGCTTTCCTTTCTGCCTTTGGCCTGCCCGCCTGGGTGACGTCCCGTTTAACACGGCTTCTGACCGGCATCCTTCCATTACTTTGCTCTTTCCTGCTTTTCGGGACAAACATTGATTCCTTCCTCCTTCACCCTTTCCTCCCTCTATTTCTACTAGCTGGCTGTGTCCTGAATCAACCGAAAGGGGCCATCACCCACCCAACATCAGTTGCGGACTGTTCTTCTACTCTTCTCCCCCCTTTTCTTGTAAGGTGAATTTTTGATTGGTTTATCCAGAAGACGAATTCCTCCTCCGGTACATATTTGATTGTACTGCGTACAAACTCTGTCCCCCCAATTTTTTTACACCTTTTCTCTGCTTTCATTCGGAAGCACACCCCCGAACCCCCGCTTCCTTTTTTAGTAATGAGTCATCAGGTTCTTCGTCAGAAATATTGCCACCTTTTTTCTCCCAGATTTAATCGTCCTCTTTTTCCTTTCCAGTACTTTCTCCCCCTCTGCCCCCTCCCGTGCCGAGTAATCTGCACGAGCGTTACCGCTTCCCATCAATATTTTTCCCTTTACAAGTGTGCCTTACCGGTTTTTGAACAAGATTGTGATAGCCTTATGACCACCAATGTTTTTTCCCGTTTTATGGTCCCACCCCCCACCCCCCAGATATCTTATAGTTCCTCTTTGTTTTTGAGAGAGCTTTATCTGTTTTGTTTTCTGTGGTAATTTTCAACACGCACCCCCAATTGTTGGGTCCTGCCCCCCGGCCTCCCAACCAATATTCTTATGTTGTCTCTCCACCAATGTCATTCCCCAATACTTCGTGCAGAATGTAAATAGTTTTACGCTTGAAGGTCCTTTTTTTCCTAGGGTACGTCCTTCGTCCCCCTCCCCCTCTTTTAGCCAATGACCCCGTCTAAAAAGTGATTCAACTACGTAATCAGTCCTAGTATTTCTTTATTTATCTTAATATGCTGTGTTCTTTGACCACAACTCTTTAGGGTTCCAAACCATGTGTCCGAAGTCTTTGAAACTCTTCGGGTTTTCAACCCCGTTTTTATGCCTTTTCCTTCTTGTATCTTAAACCTCCCTTCCACTACGCACCTTGATCCCTCTCTAGCGCCCCCGTCCGTCCCAATTATGTTGGGTTCTCGCCACCTCCGTTTGTTTTGAGGTCTAGTTGGCCGACAGCCCCGATTTCCAATAGATTTTTCTTTCCCCTTCTGCCTATTATCTGAGCAGGCGGGGGTGTCGACAAAGTCAGATAGATGATGACTGAATGTGCCATGCAGCGATGAAGGGCATGTTTTACCTTGACTTTCCCGGCGTTCCCCCCAATGACTCGGCCAAACTATCCCCTAATCAAGTTCTGGACTTTCCTGACACACTCCCCTTCTTGCAATCAACATTTCTTTCCGCTTCGGTTTCGTCGGTGTCGGAAAAGCCCTCGTTGCCTTGAGGGTGTAATTGTTTAAGCGTGTAGCACCACATGCATCTTTGGGCATGCACCCCCTTCCTTACCTTCTCTGCAATCACACTAAAAACGTTTAACACCCCATTCTATTCACCTCCAGGGGCCGGTCCTCTATAGGGAACTCCCATTTGACCCATGAACGCTATAGGGTTGTAAGTTCCCACTGGACGCAATTTTCCTCTTTAAGCTAGGGTGGTCAACATCTGTTTCCTCTCCTTAGCCCTCTCCGTTCAGGTTTATCCATTAAATATTCGCTAAAGAGTTTTGCGGAAACGGCCCTATGATCGGACGCTGATGACCGGGTATCTCACTTTCGGGACCAGATGAAATTTTTTTTTCTTCAGTGGTGCCACCGCATCTACCAGCTCCCGCCTTTTTGACCATTTCCACTCCCAGATGAGGACCCCCTTTAAGAGGATAGTTTGCTTCCCCCCCTCAAGACTCGTAGATCTTTGTCATGCCTCGTTTTCGGTAAGTTGGACCATGTGGACCCTGTACCCCATCCGTATCCTCCGGCTTTTGTCTTGTCTAGAGTTGGATTTGCGTGCACCTACATGTGTCACATTCACCGTTGGGTTACTGCATGGTCCTCTGATTAGGGAAGAATCAGTTGAATTTGGCCCCCCCCTCCCCCCCTGGCACTCGCTGTGCTTGTCTGCTCTACATGATCCTCTCGTACACGTAGGGACAGGTATGAATTTGTCGCCCCTTTGCAATGTCTTATATGCGCGTTGATACCTCCCTTGCTCCTTTTTTCTACGTCGCTTCCTTTGCATTGGTCTTTTTATGTGTGGGTATTTTAGAATTTCTTTCTCCGCTTCTGAAATGTCTTCGCCTTGTCATACTTGGACATTTCCCCTTTTTTTTTTTTTTCTGCCCCTCTGGGGCCGGCTCTCTTTTTTCCACTTTCCCTCCGGGTGGACCATTTTTTACCTTATAGTGAATTTTCCAGTTCTTTTTGGTGTTAAGGTCTTGCTTCGTTCGTATCATTTATCATGCCTTTTTTAGAACTTGGGGTGCTCTATTGCCTCACCCTTCCTCTTCGATGAGGCGTGTTTCTAGTATCGGGCTTTTTCCCCCCTTGCCACTCTATGTCATAACGAATTTTTCCCGCGTTATGTCCTGTAATGTCCTTGACTCTACTCTTGTGTCTTTCGCTAACCGACTTGAAGCATTTCGAACTTATAGATGCCTACAACCTCTATAATGAGTCCCCCCATTAGCCACTTCCTTTTTTATTTGAAACATCTGGAGTTTCCCTTCTTGCACCCTTAACAGTTCTTGACAGTTTCTTCCCCTCGCTTCCCCCCCCCAAAACTTAAACTTTTTCCCAACCATGATAAAGACAAGCAAGGTTTATGAGGTCGAATTGACTCTTCCGCTGAACGGTTATACTTTCGTCATTCAGGGATCTGATAAACGTCAATGAATTTTAGCAGTGTCCTTTCCCTTTTCGGCCCGAATCCCCTCCAATGTCCTCAGCCGTACCCCCCCCCCCCTGTAAAGGACGAAATTTTCCCCAGGTGTTTTTTCTGCCCTTAGCTACAATAGTTGTTGAGTTTCTTCTAGTTGAGGGTCCATACATTGGTGCTGAGTTTCATTTGCCATCCTCACCGGCGTGTTGTTTAATTCTTTTTTCCATGGCGTTCCCGCCCCCATATACTACATTCCCCTTTTTTCCCCCTGAGGCTTTGAGCATGAATATCTCCTCTTCCTCCTCCGTTGTTGTTTTTTGTTCGTTTTGATTCCGTATTAGGAACGGACCGAGTGACCATCAGCACCCCCCACTTTCCCTCTGTCTTCTAGGTCTCTTTCATCCATGCGACACGTCACCACCCCAGAGCGTGGGTACGGTTCTCTGGCCAATATTTTCTCCCCACCTTTGCCCCCATCAAGAAGCACACTTTCACCCTATTATGCGACGGAGCCCCCCAAATCTGTCCATGTTATTTCTCTTCTTTCTGCTTTTTTCCTTCTGTTTCCCTTGGTTTTCCCCGGCTCTCAGGACAGTTTTTATTACGGTTCTTCAATTTGCGAGTCCGCCGCTCTCCACTTTTCTAATCTCTGAGAACCTCATACCCCAGAACACCCGAGGCACCTGCTCCAGTTATGCCGAATGGGGAGCCTCCCCCCTATCCGTTTTGAAAAGAATTGTAACCTCCCGTTATTAACTTTGCCCCATCTGGTCACCTCCGCCCACGAAGTGGAACACCCCGCCGAGCGACCGCACCTCATGCCTCCCGACCCAACCAGCCTCCTCGCCGACCTTACCTCGAGCGGCATTTCGACAGGTTGTCGGACTCCAGGGCCCCCAGAACTGTAGCTGCCCGGTTAACATGGAATCCCCGAATTCAGGGCTCTCCCTTTTCCCCCTACCTACTGACGCCGCCCCAACCCCACCAGTTCGGACCAGGCCACCAGCCCGAACCACGCCCCACACTCTTTTGAGAGATAAGGTAAGTTATCGTCCCGACGGCCCTGCACCTGGTGGTTTTTGCCCACCCATGGTGAAGGTTGAGTCAACCTCGATTTTTTGCACACTCGTTCCCCATCCTCGAATCAATCATTCCCCTTGTTCTCCGTAACACCCAGAAGGACACACCCTGCCCACCACGGCTAGACCAAAGGGTCGGACATGGCGCTCCCACGGAAACGAAAACCCTCAAAGCGTTCAAACCCTGCTGGGAAAATCCAAATAATTAGGAGATAAAATTCGGCTGCTAGTAAATGTTTAATTTGGTCCCCCCTTTTTGTTAAACAAGCAATAGTACCACAAAGTCTTGGTCTACCGAACCCCCCCAAAGGAAGGTTAGGATGACCAATAAGGACGGACCCTGGTCCACGCGTCCTCCGCCCCCAGGTTTCAAGCCCCTTTTTACAAGAAATTACAGAAAAGATTCCTCGATAGTTAAGAGTCAATGGATGTCCCCAATGCGCATCCGGTTTAGTACCACACTTCCCCGCTCCCGATCAGTTATTATTTCTCCCCCCTCCCAAGAATAAGTTCCAACACCGTTTCTGCTACGATAGTAACTAGAAAGGACCATCAGCAGCGAGGTCATTGTGTGGCGGGGCAAATCTCAGGGGCCGTGACTCATTTGCCATGAACAATCCAGTTGGTTCTGGTTTTTTACAGGGAGGTGCGTTCCATTCAAAGAGAACCTCCCCGGCCGATTAGGCTATCCCTGAGGCGTGTCCTGGGCACCCACTTTTTTTTTCCCCCTATGACTTCAGGACACTGGCCTGCGTTTCCATTTCAACGATTAGCCTCATATTTTCCTTTCCCTTCTCCGTGGACCCCACTGTCTACGCGTGTCTCTTATCTCTGCGTTCCCTTCCGAAGAAGAGAGCCCTTAATAGGAGCTTCCCCCGTTTTCTCCCATCTCTGTCCCCTCCTTGAGGCCGCTACTGTCCTTCAAAACTCTTGTTTCCGATACCCTGACTGGCTTCACTTCACGTACGATTCTTCTCAGCTAATTTGAAGAGAGATTGGTTCCTCCTTCCGCGTCCTGCTACCTGCCCCGTTTGATACACGTACCAACCTTTGAATCTCTTTCCCTTTTCCCTTTCCCTCTCCTGTACCCAGCACATGGTTTGGGTAATGTCATGGTATTTTCCCCCCCGTTTTCGTTAATTGCTTCGGCCTTTACGTTAATTGTTTCCACGCCCTTCTACTCGTTTTCTAATTTTCACTCTGACATTCCATTACCACGACATCCACGAGTGGTGGGCCGCGACCCCCCCCTGCTATTTCCCTTCCTGTCAGTTATTCCGAAAGGCATCGTCTGACTTTTCTCTGGCCTCTGCCTTTGGATGTACGCAGGGGACGTTAAGTATCCCCCCCCCCGTTGCCCTTTCATCGACTTTCCCGACCGTTCTTTTTTCTCTTTCTGTCTTACCCCTCTTTTCCTCTCTATCTCCCCCTGACCTTGACTCCTTATTCTCTTCTGGGCTTTGTAAACTTATTATCCCACCCACTACACCGGAGGCCCCCTGTCACCCCCCATCCTGTTTTCCTTACTGGTCCTTCTCCCTTGGATCACGTTTTTTTTGGTTAAGGTTTCCTGAGTTATCCCAGTATCGTCAAGAATCATACTTCCCCTTCTTTTCTTTACCCGGACAAGTTGTTCACAGCCCTTCGGACCAAACTGGTTGTGCCCAACCCCTTCTTCGGTCTTTTTTTCAGGAAGCAACAGAATCATTTTCGTGTAATTAGTCATCTGCAGATGACTTCGTTACCCATTTTTTTTTTTCCTCTACCTCATTTCTCACTCTTGAGCTGAGCCTGTTTTTCGCACGATTACCACGGACCGTGCCTTTAACTCACTTGGTACCTGACCCTTTTTTTTTTGCTTTTCCCTTTCCCTTCTTTCACACCACATTCATTTAACCCCCCTTTGATAGAAGTGGCGGTTCCAAAGCCAATGCGAAGTGTTCCGGTCTTCCCCTCCAACCTAC
>Ga0179593_1511507_pt1 | contig 12869 bp, 15 predicted proteins | sample CZODoug2_1_08_16_FD_185931 | JGI IMG/M metagenome (GOLD analysis project Ga0179593, IMG submission 185931) | Vadose zone soil fungal communities from Angelo Coast Range Reserve, California, USA - CZODoug2_1_08_16fungal (PacBio error correction) | ecosystem: Environmental > Terrestrial > Soil >... | reverse complement strand
GCTGCTTCTTCCCCTTGCCACCCTTCCGCTTCTCCTGGCCACATCTTCGTGTTTTTTTCATCCGACAGCGCATCGGGCTTTGCGTGCACGTGGCCCGCCTTTGCATCGTGGGAGATATTCATTTTCCTTTTCCTTCCAAGCCTTGACTTAACCCTCTCCACTGCAGAGTCCTTATTCGTCTCTTTTCCCTTCAATCCAAGTTCCCTTGCCTTTACGCAATTTATTCTTATATGGCGAAGGTTTGACCTGCCTGTGTGGGCTTGTGGAAGATGACTTTTTTTCATCGTCTCTATGGCGGTGGTTTTCCTTCCTCCCATTAGAGCTGAACTCTCAATCATCGCCCTTCCCTGTTCAGGCTCTTATCCGGGTCAATTTTTGGATGCGCCGTTTTACCCGGACACTTGGGTTTGTTGTCAGGTTCTGACCTTTCTTTAGATGTCTCCCCGGAAGAAAGTCCCCTCCAAAGCCAGTGGCAATTCCCCCCGCTTTCATGAATGCCTAAGTTTCCCTTCGTTCTTTTTAGCACCAATCTGAGTTTAGCGTGGACTCAGGGCTGAAAGCCCTTTTCGAGTCGTTCAATCCCCGTGCCGGTCCGGGGAAATGACCTGTCCCCCTCTCCCCCCCTCTTGCAGACCGGTCCGGCTGCGCATCCCTCAATCCTTTTGCCACTGCTTTTCCTCCGCTAAAGCGCAAAATGGTGGTTCTGGGTCGATTTATGATTTCCCCCTTTGAAGCCGATCTGTCCTTTTTTTTTCTATTCAGTCGATTTTCCCTTACCTTTTGGAGGTCTTCTCAGTTTCTTGTTGCGTGGTGAGATGGTGAGTTTGCGGCGGAGATGGAAGTCACCCGGGCAGGATCAGTTTCCCCTTTTTTTTAACTGCCTTGTTTTTTCTGCGCCTTCGCTCAATTTTGTAGTTTTGAAAAGCCTCCTCGTTAGGCATCCTTACCACTTTTAGAGACACTTACTTCGTTTGGATCGGCTTGTATCTTGATTATCCGTCCCTCCAAAACTCTTTCCTTTTTTTCCCATTCACGCTCTCCCCGATTTCAAGGTATACCTCTCCCTCCTCTGTTGGGGCCTGTCCCTTCCTATTCGAGTGGGTTTTTCGTAGGTTCGCACCCGGCCCCCGTTTTTTAAAGGAGCGTTCGAGGTCCTTTTTGTTCTTGATGTAATTTTTCACCAAGCCGGCTTTTTATAAGTTTTTTTGGCCGACGGCCCTTCCCTTACTTCTTGTGGTGCTGTTCCTTTTTGCTGGTCACACTTTTTTGTCTGTACAGTGGAGTGCAGATTGTCCTTCCTCTGTCCGTTCTTCCGGTCGACGGGTATTCCTGTCTCTTCACCATGAATTTAGTGGTGCTGCCTGGCGCTCCCCGTGCGGGGCGTCCGTTGCAATGTTCTTCTTTCTTTTGGATGGCTTTTTCCGGACTTCCCTCCCCTCGGCTATCTTCCGCTCTCTTTTTTCCGCGCGCGGTGAACAGCTGTTGTTCTTTGGCTCAGGGGGAATGGACGACTGCCTCGTTCTGCGGCTACTACGTAACTTTGTTTTATATAGTTCAGTCACTTGGGCTCTGTACTCTTGCTTGATCTTATGCCCTTTTTCTCCTCTTCACCCCCCGGCCCGCCCTCCCTTCAGCTTTTCCGCTGGGCCTTTGTCTTCTCTTGGGAGGAGGTATTGGCCTTTGGTATATGTGTTTTCTTTATTTCGCACCTGCTGATGCCTGTCTGACCTGTAGGTTGTTTCTATGCCAGAACCCCCCTCTCCCGCCATGCCATCAGGTCTCTGCGCACTCTCTTGAAATTCTGAATTTCTCCGAATTTCGATCCGCCGTTTCTCACCACTACATGCCATTCGCTGGAGAGATGAATATTGGCTTTTTTACCTCTCTTCTTACTGGCGGAACTCTTATTTTAAGAATGGGAGGAGGGATCAAATGGCCGGGTTTTCCAGATCGCGTTCTCATATATATATTCCCCCTTTTGTTGTTGGGATTCTTATCAACCGTCCGCTCCTTTCCTGCAGTGTTTCCCCTTTCCCACCATATCCTCCAACTTGGAACCATTGCCAAGCCATCCTAGTAGCTGCCCTTCACAAACGAGCATCTTTTCCCCCTTCCTGCATTTCCTATTTGGTGCGGCCCTGGCTTTTAATTCCCGCGCCACAGTTCATCCCTCGGCCTACTGCGGATTGGTCTTCTCCAACCAACTCTTCCACCCCAGTGTGAAAGCCTAGGTTTTCCTAATTCTCTTTTCAACCCCAAACCCTGTCCGAATTGCCAACCTACCAAAAAGATGGTCCTCCCACTGCTTCCCCTTAACTTATGGTCTTTTTTGCCAGCTCCCCTCCCCGCCCGTGTCCCTCCGTCATAAGCCCCCGACCCAGCGCCCCCCCCCGTCCTGCCTTTGAACCAACGAAAAGTGTCCCTTTACCTACTTTCCATCCCCCCCCCCCTCCGACCCTCCCACTGACAACCCCCTCGTCTTTTTCCTCTCAAAAGGCCCAAGCGCCTCTGGAATTCCTCCGCTCTTCCTCCTCCGCGCCTCTATCAAATGGCACTGCGTTCTTTTTCGCTGCGCCCCTCATTATGATGTGCACTCTCCGGTCCGTTTTTTTTGAAACCCACGGTCTTCCCCCAACAACGCGGCGAACTTTCCTCTTTCGTATGCCCTCAACGGGACTTTAACACACTGTGAGCCCTTCCCTAGAAAATCACCGCCCCTTTCGTGGTTGCGCCAGTTCCCTCGGGAACCGCCACTTTCCGCCGCTTCGCCTCTTCGACAACTCTCTTCCCAAAAAAACTGTCCACAAACTTTGAACAACCCTACCCCCAGGCCCCGCTTTTCCCCTTCGACTTCCAAAACGCCCCTTTTTTTTTTTTGTTGGTTGCGAATCCTCCTTTTCCCCTACAAAACCCCTGTCGGAATAGAAGTCTTTTCCTTTCGTCAGAAAGGTCACTACCTTTTATCTCTTCGAGCTCCAGCCTCCGATGGTTTTTTCCCTCTAAAATCCATGCACGACAAGCCGCCCCACCTTACGACGGATTTTCGGGAACCCGAATTGTCCAGTAATGGCCATCTTCGCTGCCATGCACCCCCCCCCCCCTAGTCTCCGCGAACAGCAAATAACGCCCACTTGAGGTACATCCTTTGCGCCCTTGTCACTCCCTGATTTACGGGTGACGATCTCAATAGCGCCCCAACATCATTCACCGCATTCCTCCCCCCCCTCAACTGAGAATCCCTCCCCCTTGAACGAGAGTGTCACGTTCGCTTCCTCGAAATCCCCCTTTCATATTTCACGAGGCGTTGGCCAAGATTACTTATCCTTTTTTGCGTCTGCCCCCCCTATGCTTGTCGTCCATGAGGGAATGCGTCTCCCCGAAGTCTTCTCATTTCAGGCTATTTCACAGAAATCTTTATTAACAACCTGCTTGAATGTGACCGGACTCCCGGCCCGGACTGTCCCCCTCAAAGGGTGAACATTTAGTCTCTCTCCCCCCCCCCAGAGGTTTGTCATGACGAACACCCAAGGATTTCCGGCCTCAATCCCTTCCATGGTCTCCTTTCCTTTTCCATTTCTTCATGGTGATTTCGGTGCATCCATCCTGAAAGCCCGTCCCTCCCCCAGCTGCCCGTTGCAGGGACAGGCGATTACACAAGTCCCAATCCCCTCCATTCCCCCGGAGACTTCCACCCCCAGTCCCGTCTGATGGAGCTGCTCTGCTTTTTCTAGTGAAGGCGGGCGCAACCCGAAACCCCCCACGTCCAGTTTCCCCCCCCTGCTCCCCCCTTGACCAACACCCAAGTCACTTTTGTTTGGGAATGCCTCCCCGCTATAGGAGTTCCAGTACGCAGTCAACTGATAAAATTGTTTGTTGAACCGACACCCCCTCAGAATTCGAACTCACTGTTCGTTTACCGGTTCCTCTCTTTCTCAGAGTCCCCCCCCCACCTGCAGAGTTACTATCGGGAAACTAAGTCCGTGAGAGAGAGCAACCTCCGAAAAGGATGGCGGGAAGAGCATCTCCCCTTATCATCAGTCGGCACGTCTCGTTTTCAAGTTGGCTTTTTTTTCAGCATCATATATATTTTCCTCCGTTGTTGGTTGAGTCGTGTTTGCGCCCCTGGCCCCCCCTTCTCGCGTTGAAGAATTTTTCCCCCCACTTCTTTACCTCCTTATTGTTTCCTGTTCTCTCCGCGGCTTTTTTCCTCCTTCTTTTTCGCGTTCCTATCTGGGCATTCTTTGTCCCGTACTTTCTGTCACTTTTTCCTGCCATACCTTTATTTCGTATTCTGTCCCCCTTGTCTTTCCCCCAAGTGAGTTCTTTGACTTCACCATCTCTCTTCTTTAATTTTTCCTTCTCCACACCCCTCCCCTGGTTGTAGTTGTGTTTACGGTGGCAAGGTTTTCTGGAAGGTTCTCTTTAGGTTGTTTGTTTCACGCAGTTCCCGTCGCATTAACTCCCCCACCCATCATCTACTAATGTCGATTCTTTCTCCTTGCTTCTGAGGAGGTTTCTTTCTCTGTATGTCCCTGCACGGGTTTGTTCTGCTACTCTTTTACGGCTGGCTAACCCATTCCTCCAGTAAAAAGTATAAGACTGTTCACCGCATCGCCATTGACTCCGTTTCACTTCCTCTTTTCTGTATATTTCTATCCGCGCAGCCCCCGGGGCCTGGGTCGCTTGATTTCGTAAAATGGCCATTCTTAAGGCCAACCATGAATTTCTTTTGCCTAGAAATAGTCTTCGGAATTCCGGGCTTCGTTGTCATCTCCCCCGAGCCCCTCTTTCACGAGCGAAGCAGGTTAAGAGACCCTACTTCTTGGCTCCTTGGATCGGAATCGGGAGATAGGACTTGTTTGAGGCAGTCTCCCACCTTTCCCGAGGAGCCCGGTGTCTATCACCTTCTTCGTAGTTCTCTTCTGTGGGGGTTTTTTGGGGTGGTTTGGGGGGGGTTTGGTCCTTTCCCTGATGATTGGGATGCTTCAGATTTCCCCTGGCGCCTGCTTTGAGACAGCGAAGAGGAGACCTAAAAAAAACAAACCCCACCACAACCCCGACCCAGCCCCCACAAAAACCAAACCGCCCTCTAACCCCAAAAACAACCGCACCCTCTCCCCACCCACCCCCTCCACCCAACCACCAAACCACAATAACCCCACCCCCAGCATCCGGGGGCGTGATTTTGATTCTCACCTTTGTTGGGCATGATGGTTGCTTTTCTTGGAAAGTTTTTTCGCGCCCCTTCTTTCCAAATTCTGGTTAAGACCCCCTCCTTCCCGTTGGATTATGGATTGTTTGTTCTCTCAGTTCACCCTCCCATGAAACATTTTATACTTGGTCTCCCTTACACGGTACTACGGTGCTTTTTCTTCTTTCGTTTTTTCCTTAGATGCATCCTCTTTGTTTCTGACTTCTACTATCTCTTCCCCACGTTTTTTTCCTGTGGAGGTTCTTCCTTTTTTCTTTTGTCTTGGGAATCGTCCTTTTTCAGAAAGCAGCGCCTGTTATCATTGTTTAGGTTCCCGGCTTGCGAAGGACTCACTTCGTCGTTCTTTTGGTTTTGTATTTCTTTTGAGTTTCACTAGTTCAGAGTCTTTCCTTTCTTTTTTTAAGCAGTGGGTATCCTGCCGTGATTTCACATCATGAATTCGGTTGCTTTTCGCAGCTCTGCCCCGTATTTAGCTGGAGCGTTTTTTTCCCTTCGCGAGAGGCGGCGTCCGCGCTCTTCTCGTTAATGCTCCTTGCTGGCTTCGTGGGGGAATTGCGCGGCCTGTGTCGGCGTACTTAGGATAACTTTTAGTGTACGGCCTCCGTTTGTGTCTGTTCCGCATGTATTGACTCACCCTTTCGTTTTTTCGCTTTCCACAAAAGGAACTCAAGACCCAACCACCTTGGGCCGACTGGGACTTTTTTCCCCCGGAGGGTAGTGCTTTTCCTTTTTGGTTCCCGTGGCCGATTGACTTTTTTCCTTGGGCTTTAATCACGGGTCTCTTTTTTTTGTTTGGAGCTCCACGACTGCCTTTTCGCACTATTTGATCCATTTTGGTGGAGAGGTATATCTTTTTTTTCACACCCCTGTCCTCCCCTCGCGATGCCTCTTTTTCTTTTCAGGGTTCTTTCGTCCTAATACCTGGGGGAACGAGAGTCCGCTTCTGGTCTGCAAATGAAGTAGGAGTGTTCCCCTATCGTTGCTATCGGATTCTTTAAATAATCTTTGTGTTTAGAGTTTTTTTCCCCTCACTTACGATATGGTCGCCCATCCTATTGCCTTTCACCATCCCCCCCAATGCGAGGAATCATTTTCCTTATCCTTCTTAGCGCCCCTTAAACGCGATTTATAGCCCCGCCTAATTGATTCTGTGGCGGCCGATTTCCTCCCGCGCCACTTCCTTTTAATCATCGTGCGCCTCCCTTCCATGGGGGTTCCCCCACAACCCCCGTCTAAAGCCCATCCCCTTTTTGTACCAGCAACGGACTTCGGGAAACCAGGTTGATAACCCCCAATGACCCCTCCCCCCCCCTGAGTTTACCCCCTGGCCCCCATTCTTTCCCAGTGCCTTTTCGGGTCTGGAGTGCAGTTGGTTGGCCCTTCAACGTGTCAATTATATAATTCATAAGCTCGCGCATTGCCCTATCATTCCCCCCCTCAACTGTGAATCGTACCGACCAGGGAAAGAGGCGTGGCAACCCCCCGCCCCAAGCACCCCCCTTTAAAAAAAAAATTTGCCCGCCCCCCAACCTGCCGAGGAAATCTCCTCTCTCTCCTTCCGACAAATCCCGCTCGAAATCCAATAAGCTCTGCGTAGAACCACGGCCTTTCTTTAATCGCGGGTCATACCGTTCCCCCCTCTTTACTACTTACTCTTTTCTCTGCCGAGTTATATGATTTCCCCTACCACCCCAGTGGTAGACCAGACAATCGAACCAAGGCACCAGCATTTGTCTCGCAGGGCCTTCTTCCCCCCTTTGGATCCCACTTCGGCTGTGCTCCGTTTTCCCCAAAAACTCAAGCCCCCACAAGCACCCAGGCCGACGCCTCCCCAGTCAGGACAACCGCTTGTCGGTAGTTGAGAAGCCATCCTTTCAAACTTTGCTTATTCCTGAATCAGAGAACCCCGTTTCCTACTATTTTGGCTGAGCCAGTTTCCTTTTCCCGATCCGATGGTTTGGGATCTTTTGCTGAGAACAGTGCTCCAAACCCGCTTTTTTTCTCTTGAACCCGATTGCCAGTAATGATTCGTCCCCCTCTTCGCTGACCACTCACCTCCTTCCCCCCACCAAATTGTTAGTCTCCTTTCCTCCCGCCCCAGTCTCCTTTACCATCTCGAGTACAAACGATACTGGCCGCGGGCAATTCGCTGCTCTCCCCCGCTTAACACTCCCACCGCAGGCACTGCTCTTCCCCCTTTTCCACTTGTTTCCCGTTGTTTCCTGCGCTCGGCATAAAGAGAACACTTACTCGTTCCCCGACTTCATGGCCCCCTCCCTTTCCCCTTTTGTTTCTGCTTTCCCTCTCTCTTCACAGTGCAGGGAAGGTTGTGGATGCGCCCCTCCACGTCATTCCGTCCGGAGTCTTCTTGTACCAGAAATTAATTCCTCTTTTCTGCCTTTGGCATACTCTTCACATGTCCCCCAGCTTCGCTCCAGAGTCACATGTTACGCCTTAATAACGACCCATAACGGAGGCAGTAGCTTTTCCTCCTTGTATTTACCCCGCTATTTGTGATCCATTTCCGACAATTCGTGAAAGGCCTAAGTGCGTCCGTCAGGCATTCCAGCCCTCCTCCATGACTTCCCTTTAACCGACATTCCTTTCGCTTTTTTACTGGTCTTTTGACCCCTTCTTTCGGACGCGAACCGCCCGCATTGCACCCCTTGCTCTCCGTGACCAACCCCCCTTCCATTTTTTTGATTCCGCCGCCAGATATCAGAAGACCTCGTCGGTACCAGTATCCAATGGTGGAATTTACGACACCTCTTTCCAAGCCTCCTTTCACTTTTTTTTTTTAAGGTTTGTTCTCCCTCTTGGCCCCCTTCCAAAGTCGCAGAAGAGATAAGATCTTTTTAAACCAGGCCTTCCACCCGGGCCGCACACAGCTAAAAGGAGGATGCTTTTTTTTTTTGCCCTGAATGCAGAATAAGTAGATTTTCCCTTCGTTTTGCCCGCCTCGGCTGGCAGATGGAAGTCAGTCCCCCTATTTATAATACTAAGTTGTTGTTCTTTTTTGGAGAGAGGTTCCCACTGCCATTCAAGAGTTTCGGGCCCTCTCCAATCCGATTCTTTTTACTCAGCTCCACCTGGATATTCCTTGCCCTTTAAGCATGAGTTTAGCTGCATTGGGTATTTTCTCCTGTAGATTTCTGTCTACCTTTTTTCCACCATGCAGCCTCCTGATTATCTTCTGTTATGTTTTTTCCCCCTTCCCAACATGTGACAGCCAATTTTAGGAGAGCTCTTCGAAGGATTACCAAAAAGCCTGAATTGTCTGTTGGCCCGGTGGCGTCAATTTGTAAAGGGGTTCGATTCGGCGAAAAGTAATGTCCTCGGTTCACAGAGCCGCCCGACCAAGCGAATTTCTGATTATTTCGCCCTTTCAATTTGAGGCTTTCGGGCTTTTTTGGCTTGACTTCAACGGTGTGAGCCTTTCCGTTTTTTCCGGGTTTGCGATGCCTGTATCACATTCATGAAATTTTAATCCCCCTCCCTTGCCGGACTACTCCTCATTTACTTCTTCTTTTATGTGCACAACTCTGAGTTTCTGAGAGCCTCGCCGGCATTTGGGTTTCGTAGAGCCCCTTTTTTATTCACCAGTCCCGGGATAGTAAACTGAATTTCTGTTCCGATCTCGCCATTGAGAAGACCTTGACCCTTCCAATCCCTCCCTTCCCCTTCGCACCCGAGACAGCAGTTTACCTTCCAACTGTACTCTGGAAGATGGCATGATACTGATCTTGTCCCTATTACCGGTTTTTATATTTAGTGCGACTCTTTACTGCGGGATAAGGCCCGGTTATTTCCATGAGTCTGTCCCCCTTTTCCGACTAGGGCTGTCTTCTTCAATCGAAAAGGAGCATTCTTTCTTTTTCCCTACCGTTTCTCTGTACCTGCGGTGGGCTTTTCTATTAGCCTTCCCCCCTTTTTTGTGATGGTGGTAGTGCATCCGTTTCGTTTTCCGTCCATTAATGACCCCCTCTGTTCCGCCCTTTCCCGTTGGATCTTTTCGCTTGTGATACGTCCCCCATTTCTTCTTTTCCCCTTTTCAATCTCTCCCTGTCCCCTTCTTTTTCATCGTTTTCTGATTGGGCTACTTTCTCTTGGGTTTGAAAGTCGTTTCACACTCCACGGCACACGGCCCGGTTTTTTCCCCTGGGAAACGTCCCTAATTGGCTTCAGTTTTTTGGACTCTGATGTCCTTGCCTCCACAGCCGGCGTCCCTTCCGTCTTTCCACCAGGTGGGCGGCGAGCCCCTCGCGACTATCTTCTTTGCTGTTCGATGTTCTTAGTGTCACATGGGTGGATTGCCTCTCCCTTTACTCGGCGAAGTCCGTTCTCGTTTTTTTCCTTTTGTCTTCCTGCCTCTGAGATGCATTCGTGGGGCTGCCTTGCGATTCTCTCCAGAACTTTGGCCCCTTGTATTGCCTCCCTTGCTTTTTCTCTTTTCGAGGCTGCTCCCCGCGGCTCTTCGATGGGATCAATGCTTTGGTTGCCAGTTTTTTCTGGGAATGGTCTTTTTTTATGTCCTCAGTACCTCTTTTAGTTTTTAATCTCGTTATCATCCACTTTGAATGTAGAAATGCTGATGACTTTATGTCTCACGCTTTTCGTCTCCTTCACCCCACGGCAAGCAACCTACCCCATTCTTTTCTTCATGGGCCGTGGGTTTTTTTTTGGTGGGAGGGGTATTGGACTCTTTTGCTCCCCTTTTTGGGGGCCCCGCCCTGGCCTTCTGGGACTGGTTAATAAGTTTTCTCACTTTTTTGGTCGGAAGCATCTTTTCCTGAATGCCCCGTCCGTTTAGAGGCTCGTTTGATGACATTATGCTTCTGAGGTTGCATTTTCCTCATGTGGCTTTTTCTCCCACCATTATCCCCCTTCGATGGGCGCTATTTAGTGGTTTAAAAAGGGTTTCCCTTCCTACCGCCGGCGGTAACGAGGTAGTCGAGCATGAGGAGGTCTGTTCTTTTTTTGGCATTGGATTTCGTTTCCGGATTGCGTTGATTTCCCTTCCCCCCCCCCTCCTTGGTATTTTGAGAGATTCGCCCCAGCACCCTTTTTTTCGACCACTCATCCCTTCCCCATCCCACCAGCCTCCTCCCTGCTGAACTCCTTTTCTTCAGGAATTCCTCGTATCTCTCCCCCCCCAATGGGTTCCCAACTTCATCCCTCTTCCAGCGCATTGTGCATGTTAAGGTGAGTGAGGTCAGGATCGGACACTTAAACGAGACCCCCCAGTTCCTCATGCGCCCCCCGACGGGCTATTTGATCGGTTTCAACAAATTACCACACCTTTTCCCCTCCAGCAGGTTCAACGTAATGAAATGCCTCCCACCCGGTTGACTACCCGTCCTGCCAATATTCACCCACCCATGAGTGTCCCTCCCCCGGCGGTCGTTTCCCCTTTTTCGTTGATTTCCGTGGTTCCAATCTACTGACAAACAAGGTGAGTCCTTCCATCCGCAAACGCCCAACCGTGCTGACCCCCTCGAAAACGAAGTGATCCCCCTCCCGACCCTTCCGTAGGCCGCGGTTCCCACAAGCCGCCTGCCAGCACCCCCCACATTTCAGTCTTACCGTTTTCGTACCTCTTTCTCTTCTCTGCCTTTTTTTCGCTACCCAGCCCAAGCCACGCGCGACTAAATTTTGACAGGCGCTGGTCGATCCCGACTCAAATTCATGATTTCTTTCTTCCCCCACGGTCTGGAAACCACGTCTTCCCTATTAAACGGACCGAGCTGCCCCACGGGACATACCCCCCCCCCCCCCAACAAGAGCCAGCCACACGCACCAGCCCCTTGCGCGGGTGCTTCCCGAACCTCCCCATTCCGTCCCTCGTCTGGTGCTTCCCTCATTCGCATTCCAAAAAAACTGTGCACCCTTCCAAACTTCCCTTCCCCTTTTGACCAGTCCAACGGCCGGGTGGAGTTTGCGCCTTTCATTTCTGACCACGCTATGCTGCCGCCCCGCCTCCCAGACGATGGCACTACTCCTGGTCTCGCCTTCTTAACCCGTTCGATGGTGGTACTTTTCGATCCCCCCAACGGTGACCACCCCTGACAACCTCATCTCCTTCCGTTTCCCCCCCTTCTTTGCGTAACAAAAATGACCTCACTGAGCTTTGCCCAACGACCCCACCAACCACCATGTGTCTTTTTTCCTCCCCCCCCCCCCGCACGAGGCCCCTCCGCGTTCCACAACGATCATGATCTTGATCTGCCAGCTCCATCCGTCACGCCTTTCACGCAACTAACCTTTTTGAGAGTCCCCGCCTTGACCCGTCTTTCCCGGATCGCACTTCCTAGAAGTCCCCTTTTTCCTATTTTTTGCTCCCAACCCGGGCTCCCTTTCCTTCTTTTCCTTCTGATTAGCGCTAGCGACATCCCTTTTTCTCTCCTTTTTTTGGCTCCCGTTTCATTTCCTTGTCTTTCTCTGGCTGGCATTTTAACCTACATTTCATCCCCTCGGACGTTTTTTCCCCATCCCGACGAGAAAACTGTTTCACTGGTCGCCTGCACTGTCTACCCTAAAACTCCGTATTTGTTTTCGCACCCAGAGCGGCGGATTCCCCCCCCTAGTAATGAGCCAGCGTCTTATGTCTTTATTTCCGTTGACTTTTCATAATTTTTTCAGGCATGAAACATCATTGCGGCGTTATCCGCACGTCGCAACACTTTCAGGGTTGCCCCCTGCTTTCTCCCCCCTAAATTAATCCACCTTGCACGAGCTTACGTTGTGTTTTGATTTCTGTTCTGTCGAGCCCTTGTGTCCTTTGCGAGAACCGCCATCGACCAGTCAGGTGCACAAACACCTCCGCCCGTGCAAACACTCTCTTTGTGTCATGTCCCGCGAAATTGACGCGACCCCTCCCCCTTGTGGGACTTTCCCCCCCTCCAAGCCATTTCCAAGCGAAATGCAAGTGATTTCACTTTTTACTTTTAGCTTTGACAGAATCCCTCCCCGTATGCCCCCCTAAGGCAGAGACCCAATGGCCTTTTCCTCGCGCCATGCCGACTCCCTGCTTGCGGTGAAATACAGCAGAATCCGGAGATGGCAGGTCGTACGATGTCCCTCGTATGCTGCTATGGACTCTATCTTTCCTCCATAATCCTTGTTTTTTTCTCGTCTCTATTTTTGCCTCCCACTGCCTACCATTCCAGATTTGACGATCCATTTTTTATAGGATTATGATTGCTTCATTCACAAGCGCCTTCCTTTGAGGCTTTGGCCCTCGAGAAGGTGGAAGCCTGAGTTTTCTGTCCTCTCTTGTGCGATCTCCTTTCTGTCCAGCGGCAACATACACACCCTCCATCAGTCCCTTTTTCTTATGTGTCAATGTGGTAAATCTTTTTTTTTATCTTTTACATTTTTCGCCGCCCTTTCTTCTTTTAGCTGTCGTCGATGCATTAAACTCTGGCTTTGTCGTGTGGGAAACGTTTTCGAGGTTTCCGGGAGTTCGAGCGTTTTTTCCCCTGCCCCCGCCGCCGACAGCTCCATCCGTTTTTTTTCCATCGGGGGTCTTTTTTTCCTTTGATTTTTCTGGTGCGGGGGTCCTTCGGTTGCGCCTTTAGGTCCCGCTTTTTCGGATTCTTCTTCTCACTGAAATTTTACCAAAAGTAAACTTCCATTCCCATTGCCGCTTCCTGGCCCC
>Ga0179593_1475829_pt1 | contig 12869 bp, 16 predicted proteins | sample CZODoug2_1_08_16_FD_185931 | JGI IMG/M metagenome (GOLD analysis project Ga0179593, IMG submission 185931) | Vadose zone soil fungal communities from Angelo Coast Range Reserve, California, USA - CZODoug2_1_08_16fungal (PacBio error correction) | ecosystem: Environmental > Terrestrial > Soil >... | reverse complement strand
ATCTTTTCCCCCCCCTCCTCTCTACGTTTTTTTTTTTCTGAGATCAGTGGCGCCTCAGGATATCCGATGGCGACCGGCATTTCAGCGTTTCCCTCTCCTTTGTCAGGCCCTTTTCCTCCTTTCGGTGGCCGGTTCCCCTCTGCCCCCCCGCTTTCCCTGAAATTTTGAGTGAAGAAGCCTCCGTTTCGCCACGCTTCTCTTGACCTTTTGGACCTGCCGCGCAGCGGAGTCCGCGCCATCGCCTTCTTTTCCCTCTTCCGGCCATGTTTTTCGACGTCCCTCCCATTTTTTCCCGGAAGATGACATCGGGATATAGCCTTCGGAACACGCGTCCCAGGCCGAGTTGGCAACCACCATTTCCTTTCCGTGAAGGTTCCCATTTTTGCTTTTCTTAACAGGTAAGCCAGAAGGACGCCCCCCCTTTTTTGAACGTGTAGTCTTATTTCCCTGGGCTTGCCTGCGCATTTTTTTCTCAACATTCCTTGAAGTCAAGAAAAGGTACTCCGCGTTGACTAGGAAGTCTTACCCAGTTTCAGCTCTTGGCGGGAAGCTTCCGTCCTTGCATAAACCGTTCTTTTTTTTGCTGTTCTTGAGGAGCCTCGTTTCTAACTGAGTGCCTGCGCTTTTTCCACCGTCATCCTACTGAAGACCTTTCCCACTCACCGGCAAATCACCGACTACCCCATTCTCCCCCTTTCTACCATACTACCCTGGGCGTCCCCTCCAATTGCGAAGGCAGGTTGTGTCTTTTCTTTTCTCGCCCTCTCTCTTTTCCCGATGCCGGCAGCCTCCTTTGGCCTCTCCAAAGAAGGACGACTAGACTTCCTTTGGTACCTCCCCTTGGCCAAGCTGGATCTTTGTACCGCCGCCGAGCTTTTTTAACCCTTCCTGCCGGCCCCAGATTACACAGCCTCCCCAATGGTACAATCTCACCTTACTCTCCTCTTCCGCGGATACGAATGCTGCAGTACCTGTCCGTCTAAGTGCTACTTTTGCAGCTGGCGGATGCCCCCCACTGTTAAGGTGCCTCCCGGAAGTATCATATGCCCGAATGCTCTTGCTGCTTCTTTTTTTTAGCTGACTTATTCCTCTGCCCCGCAGCAGCTCGGATTTTTCCAGCGCGGCTTTTTCCGTCCCTAGGACTACGCCCCGAGTAGGTGGCTCAGCGTTGCCTGCTCTTTCTCCCTCCGGGCATCTCCTTTTGCAGTCGCACTTTTTTAAATTTGCACACGAAAGTCTCCTTTCTCGCGCCTTCCTCCCTGCACCCACATGTTTTGCGAGATTCCACATGGCCTGTCTTTTTGATGCGGTTCCCCCTTGATCTGCCAGCGAGCCTTGGCTTTTCTTTCGGCCTGCCCCTACGCCCAGAGACTTTCCGCTCGTAATTCCTTCGTACAGCGGTTACTTCTTCTGAGAAGCGTTCCCTTCGAGAAAGGGACATTAGTTCCGGAAGTTGCTGACTTGAAGCCTTCCCCTTCCTTTTTCCCTACGACCCGGCCCTCCTTTTACCCCCCCATGTGGTTGGAGGTTTTGTCCCGACCATCTTGGGAAGGGGAATAGCATAAAGTCGACAGAATAGTCCCCCTTGCTATCGAGCCCGTCCGACCCCTCACCCCTCCAGCGGGACTTCCGCAAGCCAAGACTTTTCCCCCTTTTGCTAAATGATCTACTAAATTCCTCCGCTTGGGTCGAACAAACAGCTGCCCACATGTCCTACTTGTCTTTCCGCACGAATCCATTACGTGTTTCTTTCCTTTGCTTGCTTTTACCTCTTGTGTAATTTGGACTTTTTTCGCTTATCGAGAACGGTTAGGCCCCCCTTCGGCTGGCCCCCACCTTCCTTTTAAGAACACGCTTCGTTTAGGATTGGTTTTCCTCCATTAATGAGAATGCCGCCCCCCCCTCCCGACTTCCCTGGTCCACCAAAGTTTATTTTGGGTTGTTCTTATCCCTTTTCCCTCTTTGTGTTGTGAGAGTCAGCCTCAGACCCCCTGTCGTTCCGAGCCCTCGCACTTTTTTTTCCGGTTACCGGGAAGACGTGACTCAGCCAAAGCGCTCCGTTCACATACGAGTTTATACTGTCCAGGCCAGGCAGAGTATCCAATTCCTTGCGAGCACCACCCCCCCCCACGTCCCCCCAGGGACCCTTTTCTTCCCCACAAGAGAAATACAGTCCCCCATAGCTTTACTCCCCCCGCACTCTATATTCCCCTGTTAGTGGAGCTACCCCTTTTCGCCTTGCTACTGCGTACAGAGCCCCTCGAACATTCCGGCTTCTTCTTTCCTACCTTGGCCTGTAGAGCTTCTTTTTCTGTCGTCACTATCGAAAGCGAAGGCCTCACTGAGTCCCAGTAAAAACGCCCCGTTCACGTTTTTTCTTTGCGGCGATACTCTCCCCCAGCCTACCCTTCGAAGCGGCTCCTCGCCTTCCCATCCCGACCATTTTTTTCGAGGTACCTTCAACTTTATGCCCGGCCTTCATGCGCCCCGTCCGACATGGCCATAGGAAGCCCGTACTTTATCCCTCTTTTTTTTTTTCCCGCGAGATTTTTGTCTGCACGGCTTTCCTCCCCCCGCCGTCCCGTCGAACTCCCTCCCGACGCCCCGGTCCTCCCGAAACTAAAAATTTTTTTTATCCCTAAACTTTTTTCCGGGCAGCCTTGTCTGTTTCTGAGCGGTGACGATCCCACTCCTTTTTCCCCTTTTGAGACTTTTGACGCAAATGTTCGCATTCCTGATGGTACCTCTTGTGCGCCCCCTTTCAAACCTGTTTCTTAGTAGTAGGATGCCCCTAGCTCTTTCGAAGTTTCGCTGTCCCTTTTTTCCGATATTTCGCCTCTTTCACTTTTTTTGATGAGACGCGGGATTCCCCCCTCCAATCGGATGTGGAATAGAGTTCTTTCCGGCCCTGTTTTCCCATCTCCCCCCCCCTTGACACTCCGGTCCTTCCCCGCCATTTCAGCACCCCCCTTTGCGCGTTCGGCCCCCTTGAGCCCCATCGAGGAATCTTTTTTTCTGAAATTCTCTTGGATACTTCTTTTTTCGAAGCCCCGGTATTCCGATTGTTGCCAGAGCTGGGCCGGTCCGTTTACCATTCTCTTCTCCGTACGTTGTCTTTTCCCCCTGTTGTCGTCAGCCTCTCGAGACCGTCCCGTCACTTTTTCGACGAGCCCTCCCCCGAAAGAAAACCTTTAAGTACTTTTGTTTTGAGAAGCCGCCAGCGCCCTTTTTTGCCGCTTTTCCTCGAGATTTATGAAGACAAAGGTCGGTTAGACGCGCCAGTTTTCGGACCCACCTCTTTGACCCTCGATGACCCAGTGCTCCCCCTTCCTTGCAGTTCCAGCCACTCCCCTGAACATCCTCTACCCGATAACATAGTAGCTCCCTGCCTTCGGACGGGGAAAGTGGCACTCTCCACGCCGTTTCCTGTTTGACACTCGTTACCCATGGGCTAAAGCCTTAAGCTTGACTTGAGCTTCCGGTCTAACCTGCTGTACCTCAGTGCTTTGTTTGAAAAGCGCACTATGGTAAGTAACCTTTCCCCTTCTTTCAGCCGCCTGGCCATTTTTTTCCCTCGGTACTCCCTCCTTCCCCATTTTTTCCCCATTCGTTCGATTCCTCCTCAAGAGTCAGCCTTCTACTAGAACTGTCTCGGTACCTTTATGCCCGTGTCCCGTAAGACAAGTGCATTCACTGTCTGGACAAGTCCCTAAAAGACAACGCTGACAGATCAAACGTTTTAGACGGGGAACTACTGCAGTTAGCTCCCTTCCCCCGAGTTTTGATTTCCTGAATTCCCCCTTTCCGGTCCTCCCAGTCATTCCACTTTTCCTCCCTTCTCGAAGCTGAGGTCTCTTTTTCCTCCCTTCCCTGTTTTTTGCAGTTCTAATTTGGAAATTCCTTACCAGGCACGCATGTCGACCTTGCCCTGCCGGTGGTTTCGTCCTCTGTTTCATCAGAACCCGACTCTAGTTTAGAGACTCACCACCGACCAAGGCTCCCCCCTTCTCTTTTGAAAGAAGACGTTGACGTTGAACTCTTTCTTTGCAAGAACCGGAAGACCCTTCCTGACTGGAGTCATTTTCCCCTGTCTCTTCTTGATCGCCTTAATAAGAATCGTCTCTCCCTTTCTGAATAGCTTTCCTCGGAAATGAGGATTCTTCCTTAGACTCGTCCCTCCTGACTACCTTTCCCTTTTTGAGGGATTAAGCACTGCACTTGTTAGGTTCCACCCCGGACTTTTGGTCAGCGACTATGGCAGATTGTGAAGAAGTTTTGGTGAGAAGGATCGCTTTGTTTTTTTTTTTGGCCATTCACTATGATGTTCTTTCTGTTCCCGACGAGATCCAGATAGGTCTTCCTTCTGCCTAGTAGCCTAGAACCCGCAGATAGTCTCGCTGACATTTGACGGCCTATCTGGCACCCTGTCAGGACTGTCTTTCAGGCTGAAGACAGCGCGTGCGACTTAAGGAGGATCACCTTTTCTTTTCCTAGAGTGGTACGGATTTGGCCAGCCCACACCTTCCCTCTTTTCCATTTGAACATTCAAATCCCCAGCGAACTTCAGTCATTTCTTGAGATCTGAGCCTCTCAGAAGTAGAGTTGGACCCTGTGTGAATGGAGGAGCATGAAAAACCCTTTGTCCCACCACTGAAAAGCCGGAGTTCCTCTGGTTTCAGATGTACACCAGAGAACCTACTCACTTTCCTCCTCGCCATAAGTGAGAACTAAGAGAAACCCCCCCCTCTGGACGCTCTTACAGAGAGTGCAGAGACTAGCCTGCTTTCCCATTACGAAGCAAGAGCCTTCGAATTTTAACCAGGACTCCCTTTCCCCTTCATTGCACTCCCCCCGGGAATTACCCGCGAGCCCTTTGATGAGTTTATTTGAGTATCCCTTTCCTTCCGTTTTTCTTCGTTTCCTCTTTACCTGGGAGCTCTGTACCTCTGCCGCGCAGAGGTTTCTTTCGCCAGCCCGTTGTCATCATGTCCCTTCATTCTTCAATTCGGATGATCAGACGAGGCTCGGACGCATCTCAAACCTCCGCTCAGGGTTTAACATGTTTCCCGGAGTCTGGCCATGACAACCCCTCTTACTAGTGTTCCAAAGCCGTTCCCCATGACCGGCTCGCTTTGCATATGCCCTCCTCCCTGAACATCGGTATTTTCTTCTAGCCACCTGATTCGTTACGGATTCCTCGTATTTTCTCCGGGAAAGACTGAATTCGTACTCGTCCCCTGTGTGGTTGTAATGATATTCCATCCTTTCCTTGACATCCTTCCTTTCTCCTGCTAAAACCTCCGCTGAAGCAGACGCTTTTTTTGGTACGTTTCCTCCCTCCGAAGTCCCTTTTTCCAAAACTTTGGCGCTACATAGAATGTTTAAGGTCCTCTTCTGAGTTGAATCTTTCGATGAATTTTTTCTTCTTTTCTAGACTGATGTCCACTCCGCAGATTTCCCCCTGCTCCTTGTATTTTGAGACCTACCGTACCTGCTCGACCCTTGCTTCCCCTAACACTTTCTCCAAGCGCCAAGAGATCTAGAGTTCGCCGCCCACTCCACCAGTTTTTTTGGACGAAAAGAATTGGCCAGGTACGGTTTCCCCCGGTTTCCAGTCTTCCTCATTGGTCATGGGTTTTCTCGCCACCTCCCCCTTCCCATTGGTATACTGTTCGGGTATTCCCCTGGTTCTGACGGTTTCCTTTTTTCCAACTAGTTCGTAGTTTTTGGGACTGGACCTCAGCGAGTCAACACACTGAAGCTGGAACTGTTCCCCTCAAGCGCGTTAGTAATGGTGTGTGATTTTTGATCCCCCCCACACCCCCCCCCCCCCCCCCCCCCCACCCCCCCCCCCCCCCCACCCCCCCCCCCCCCCCCCACACCCCCCCCCCACCCCCCCCCATTGACTTCCCTTCAACGACCCTGCCCATTTTTTCCCCCGTGAATTCTATCTCTTTTATATAATTTACCTTACTCCTTCGGGCTACCACACAAAGGGGAGGTTCTCTCAGGCCTTTAGCCCCCCAGACCCGCGTGGTTACCGGACAGCCCCTTTCGTCGAAGTCAGGCTTTCAACGGATGCACTACCGCCCCGAAAATCCCTGACCCACGCGGTTTTTTCTTATGAAGGCACAGTCGTCCTCCGTTTTCCCGAGCACCCCCCCCCCAGCATTCAGCACATGCACGACCTCCAGACATTAAACTGCCCTTGTCGCAACCGCCCCGTTCGACCTGTCTTAAGTAGGGCGCGCCATTCCCCCTTGATATAAGGCGTACTCCCCCCTCTACCTTTCCTATTCTTCCTTTCCCGCTATGTAGTCTAGCGTTAATCTTCTCTTCTTTTTGTGCCGCTTTTTCTCCCTTCTGATCGACACCTCAGACAGCACTATGTCGCCCCCCCCCCCGCGCACTTTTAGCCTGTCGGCGGCTCGGAAAGTTTTGGAACGTCCGCCTTCTTGTGCCCGCTCCTTTTCCCCACTCGACCTTGGTTTACTTTGATTTTCCCAGCGTAATTTACACGCCTCTCTTTCTGCACTCCACGACGTACTCAGCTCCTCCTCTCATTGTAAAGTTTTTTTGTCGCATGTTCGTCGCTTTTTTGCTCTGATCAACGGCAACCGTTTAATTCATCCTTCCATAACTTCCCCCCCGAATTCCATAGATTGTATTCCCCCCCGGCGGAGAAAATACGTATTTCTTTTTTTTTTTTTTTTTTTGCCGTAGCTCCATGAGTTGGCTAGACGGCCGGAGCAAATATTGGTCATGTTCTCGTTTCTCCCCAAATTCTGATGAAGTTTTTTTTTTTCCTCTCATATTCGCTTCTTAACGTTTTCCACCTTTAATCGTCAGCTGTACGCATCTGATTTTAAGTCTCCAGACGCAGATGGAAGTCCCCTCCCGGAGATTTTCTGCATGACTTGATGTGATCTTCCCTCCCTTTTTCAAGAGTTCCCGATCGTCAAGGACCGATGCCCTCTCAATCTTCAGCAACCGAGCAAGAGCAAGTGGACCAGCTTTTTCTCCCTTTTCCGTTTCAAAGATACTTTACTCTTTTTTTTCCTCATTGAAGGATGTGTTTTTCTGGGTTTCTCGTTACTCAGCGATTCTAGTACCCTAAGTGGCCATTTTGCGGGCCCCCTTCTTCCGGCCCTAAGTCTTCCTTTCTTTCGACCGAAGAGTCTCTGAAAACCAGACCCCTCTAATACCTCCCGCTAACTGATTCTTTTGGTCCCCAAAGCAGAAAGAACACACCAGCCCTCCCCAGGCTAGCGCGCTCCCTGTTTTTCCCGCTTGATAGCTGCAGTTCGCTGTTTTGATGCTTGTCGATAATCTTTCGAAGAGTCAGGACGAGAGACATTTTTACTGCCCCCGTTTCCCCCCCCCCTTCATGCCACGCGCACTCGCCCCAACCCTGGAAACCCAGCAGTCCGTCCTCGCCCGCCCGCTTCCCCCTACGTTACCGCTTTCCGTACTCTTCAAGCCGCAGGTCCCCTCGCGACGAAAACAACGAGCTCCGCGAGTCTGCAGACCGCGCTCCCCCGCCTTACTTTCCGCTCTCCAGAGTCCTTCCGCCCTTTAAGGAAAAGTAAGTACCACGTCCCCTTTTTTTTTTTTCCCTCCTTCCCATTCTTAACTCAGTTCCACGGCGCAGTCCCCCCCCTTCCAGTGAAATAAATGCGCCTACCGCCCAATGCTTTTCCCTCTACGAAGTTCCTCCCGTTCAGACACCAAACGTTTCCCCTAACTAGACCTTTTCTTTTTTTTACCAGTCGAAGAAGCCAACGTTCACTGAATCCCCTTATCCCTTTTTCTTTTGTCCTCTTATTCTATCTTTCCACGAGTCCTCTCCTTCGTGCATAAAGGGAAGATTGGCCGATACCGCAGGCCTCCTGTCCTCCCCTTTCCCCCTTCAAGATGGCCCATATCTATTTTTCTCCTCAGTTAGTTGTTTCTTCTTTTCTTATGTCTCCCTTCGTTTCCCTCCCCCCCCTCTTGTACTCTGGACGGCAGTTAGTCTGATCGTTGATACGGCACTCTCCTCCTTTTTGCGCATGGTAGCAACTCGACACTTAACCCATGGGCCACGGGTGACGTGACGTTATTCTTGACGAAGGTCAGAAGGTCTTCTAACATCCCTTGCAGAAGTGAAAGGTTTATTGTTTAAATTCCTCGGATTCCGCTCCTTCTAAGTTATCTTCCTATCCGTAATGGACCCAAAACTTTTTTGTTCCCTTGTCCCCCCAACCTTTGCAACAGAGGAGAACCTGAAAATTAAAAATCCTTTACTTTTCTAAATGTTCCCATCTGGGTCCAACTGAAATTCCCTTCCCCCCCCTCGCTGAGAAGAATCACCTAGAAGAAGGCACCCAGGATTATCCTTTTCGGCTGATCGTAATCTAGTGAAGGCAGGGGACAGGTAGACCTAAGGTTCCTCTTTAACTGAGCCTTCCGTAGGACCGAACAAAATAGTACCAGAGTGTCCGCTGCATGCAGAGTCCCCTACCGCATACTTCCTGGGGTTTGTTTTTTTCTGTCGTCTTGTCTCCGGATGGTTTATACCACTTGGACTCTCCGTTGGTTTTATTTCTCCTGAGGCTCCCATTCACACGACAAAAAAGTCAAAATAAAGCGAATTCCCTGACATCAATTCTCCTTTGTAGTAGACTCTGGGACCTTTGTCGATTTTTTTTGCGTATTCCTAAAGTTGTCAAGCCAACGATCTGTTTAGTGAGGGAGCTGCTGGGGAGAAGCCCCCCCCCTTACTCCGCCCTTGCCCCCTTCTACTTTTTTCCCCCCAGCTGAGCGCCCCACTTTTCTCTCCCGACCCCTCCTTCACAGAGTACGAGGTTTTTTCGCCGCACCATTTCGTCCACTCTTCTAGCCTTTGATCCCTATCAGACCTTTCCCTTCCCCTCAGTCCCCAGGGAAAGTCCTTCTCCCCCTTTGCGGCGGTTTGAGTCCTCTTTGCCCCTTTGAGTCTCTGTATTTTCTTCCTTTTGGATAATTTCAGTATCTCTCCTCACTGCTGTTTCTCATGACTCCTCAATGTCCTGCGGAACATCGCCCTCCGACCCAAGCGTGACGTTTCCCCCTGCCCACTTTGTGACTAAGACCGCTCCCGACTTCTACTGGGTTTTTGCCCCTGTCCCGTTCGATTTGCAGCTCACCCCATTATCTTTCCTTCTTGCTGGATGCCCCTTCCCCCTGGACACAGACTCGTTCTCGGCAAGACATAAAGATAGTATCCTTTCCTCCCCCTGTTCTCCTTTATCCATTCTTTCTTGGCTAATTTGGCGAGCTTTATTCTTTCCTGCGCTGCTTAATCGTCCCTCTCTTTCCCTTGAAGAAACTCTTTCCCCATTTACTCTGACTACGCGAGTTCCTTTCTTTTTAGATGATAGAGAAGAAGTTTCCCAATTTTCCCATCGAAGCTGACCATTTCTTCTTCCTCCGGGCATGCGCACAGGACCCGCCGCGGTCTCGCGCTTGCTGATACGCGCTTTTTTCAACCTATTCCTGTGCGGTGTTTACTAAATAGTTTCTCTGCCCCTGGTGTCTCATTCACTTTTCCCCACAGCTGAAATCAGACAATCACTGTACAGTTATCCCGCACAGGTTCCCTTTCTCAATGAAGCCTAAGGGTTCAGGTATTTGCGTACTTCTTCATAAATCCCGACGGATTTTTTTCGTGAGACACTCATGAACGTCAAGTTTAATACGTGCGGACCCGCTGCGGTTTGTTTTCTTTTCAGTTCTCGTGAAATCAGCATCCTTGCCGCTGTTGTGAGCCAATTAGTTCTCCGTTGCACGGAGACTGTTCCCTGACCCGCTTTCCTAGACGTGCGCTTGACGAGATCCCCCAGTGGTTTTTTGTTGTGCAATTTTTTTTTTTTTTTGGTTTGGCGCTCCCCTCCCTTCTTTTGCATCTGTTACCAACAGAAAATGCTTCCTAGAAGTGTTATCCCCCTCCTTTTCCTCCGTTTTTTTTTCTCTCCGATAGAAACACTGTTTTGCGTTCCCATTTCGAGGTTTGGTGATTGTCCCCTCATTGCATTTTGGCTACCGCCCACGCCACCGAGACCAAGAACGTATCTGCAACTGCGCCCTCGCCGTGTGCTATAACGAAGACCCACACCCCCACGCCGTTTTGCCTCTTCCCTCCGAATACCCCCCCTCAGTTGCTTTTTCTTGAACCGTCACGTAGAAATAGCGTCTTAGGCGTCGAAAATCTTCCTGCAGTCCTGAACCTCCCTTAACACTTCTTTAGCTCCCCGTCCGTCGGACAAGTCTTATATTCTCTTTTTTCTCTTTTGCACCAGATCGACACCCCCGTTCCCTCCCCGACACTTTATTTTCCCAGCCCTTCCCTGGTATTTACCTTCGTAGGCACAGTCATTCCTCGAATTCGGATTGTCAGCGCAATTCCGTTTTTTTCCCCCCTTTCACATGCCGCCTGATCCCCCCCCTTTCCAACTCATTCCGATCCCTCCCCCGGTTTACTCGCGCCAATCCCCCCTTCCTTTGTCAAGACGGTAGTAGTTTTCTTCCCGCGCTAGCGTTTTTCTGACTGCCCAGATATCAGCGCTCTACTTGCAATAACTTTTCCTGAGAATTCGTCTGGGCTTTCCGTCCTGATACTTGTCTTCCCGGCCCCTCAGTTTTTGCCACGAGCGTGTCCATTTTATGAAGCTTCCCTTGGTTTTACAACTTATCTTGCAGCTCGTTCCTCCCCGACATATTTAGCCTTTCCCCCTGGTTAATTCAGGTTACCTCTCCTCCTCTCTCCAGCTCTGGCCTCTAGAAGTTGACCTATTTTTCGGCCCCATGACCTGTCACTGCTAGGATTGATCCGTAATGAGATGCACTCATATTACCGAGGATACCAAGTTCACATGTCCTTCCTCTCCCCCAGGCCCGCCGACCGACCGCGTTTTTGCCCGTTCCATTGTGTTCCTTCGCTATTACAGTGAAACGTCCTTCTAGTCATTAGTCCCGGCTTGTATTTTCCTTTCCCGCCGCGCAGGTCCCGGGCTCCTTTTGCTAGCGAAGAAGAGAAAGTTCCTGCGGCGAAGTCTAGTTTCTTCCCACCCCCCGCGGAATGACGTCAGAAGACCCTCTCTTTTTTAGAATACAAGGAACGAACCCACCCCCTTCCCCTCCTCTGCTTAAGAGATCCACCCTTCCTATTGATGAGAAGTGATGGATGGTATACGGGCGTTTTTTTTTGCACCGCTTTTTTTCCCCAATGAGGCACGAGAGAAACCCCTTCTACCTTTCCGTACCAGCGCTTCCCCCTGGACCAGCGGTCCTTTCTTTTCTTAGGTAAGAGAGACCGTTTTTTCATTCCCTCTCAGGCCTGCCCCCTTTCTTCATACAGGCGAGCACCCCCGGTTCTCCCGTTCTTACGCGAGCTTAGCAGGATCAGCCCCTCTCGGTAGGCGCAAAATCCTGTTAAGACTTTTTAGGCTGCCCTTCCCCGCCGGAAATTTTTTTCTCCGCCGTGTACTAGCGACGATACCTTTTTGAGATTTGCCCTTGTCGATTCTGATCACTAAGAGACTTGCGACCGATCTCCTCCTCTCCGCCTCCATGATCCCGCACGAGCTCCCAGCGCGCTGAATGAAGCCGTAAGAAATTTCCTTTGTAGCCCGTGAGCTTTGACCTTTACGAACGGACCACCGACTTAGCGTCTCTCTACTATCGGGACGTCCCTTCTTTGGTCAGCAACCTTCTGAATTGACCTCCTCTTTCCTCCTCTCTCAGTTTTGTTAGACGGGGTTTGGTTTCTTGGTTGGGTTTTTTGTGTGGTGTGTTTGTTGATTTTCGAATTCGTGGTTTAGTTTTTTTGTCTTGGTTGTTGTTTGGGTGTGGTGTGATAAGTTTGCTTTTCTTTTTTGGTTTTTTTTTGTTTTTTGTGTTTTTGTGTTTTTTTGTTTTTTTGTTTTTTTTTTTTGTTGGTTTTGTTTTTTTTTTTGGGAGGGTGAGTCGTGCCGTTTTTTTTTTTTTTTTTTTGGTTGTGGTTGGGTTTTTTTTTTTTGCTGGTTTTGTTGGTAGTTTTTTTTGTGGATTTTTTTTTTTTTTTTCTGAGGGGTGGGTTCTTGTTTTTTTTTTTGTTTTTTTTGCTCTCTGGAGCCCGCGATCGACATTGAGAAGCTTGGGCCCCTACACCCCCCCCCCACCCACCCCCCCCCCCCACCCCCCACCCCAACCCCCCACCCCACAACACCCCCCCCCCCCCCCACCCCCACCCCCCCCCCCTTCCCCCCCCCCCCTAGGCCCCCCCCCCCCCCCCACAATGCGGTCGGGCACTCTTTTTCCCCTGACGGTGTTTCTCATTCCCCTCCACTTGGGCAAAGGTGAGACGCCGCCAATTCTGATTAATAAGCCAGTCACGGCTGACTCGACCGACCGTTAGACGATTCCGCTTTTCTTACCGCATTTTTTCGTCCTTTTTTAGCCTAGAATCCTTACAACGGCCAATTGCGCCCCCATTTTCCCTTTGCGAAATCCAGGAGAACATGCGCTTGGATGGCCTTCCTGGTGCACCGTTTTTAGAATTACACATTGACTTTTAGCACCTAGAGAGGATTCTAATAAGTTCGGAGGATCTCCTTCTACCGCATTTCTGGGTTCTCACCTCTTTCCGGTCCGCATCTAATTCATTTCTCATTAGTAGAGGAAACGGTCTTTCCTTAAGCGCAGCACGAAGAGACGATCGCAGTTAATTTTTTTTACCGGTTCCCCACACTTTTTTTTTTTCTCCCCTCCCACTTCTTTTCTTAGATTGGGTCCTTCTCAGCTGTTGGGAACTAAGAGAGTGGTCACTCAAAGGAAGACGCCGTAAACGCCCTTAAATAATTCCTTAGACA
>Ga0179593_1559615_pt1 | contig 12870 bp, 17 predicted proteins | sample CZODoug2_1_08_16_FD_185931 | JGI IMG/M metagenome (GOLD analysis project Ga0179593, IMG submission 185931) | Vadose zone soil fungal communities from Angelo Coast Range Reserve, California, USA - CZODoug2_1_08_16fungal (PacBio error correction) | ecosystem: Environmental > Terrestrial > Soil >... | reverse complement strand
GGTTCTCAATGGCAATTCTCGTTTGAGAGACACAAAATATAGCCTGAACGGTCTACTGGGAACCCACCCTTCTTTCTTTAAGTCAAATTGGTTAGAATTTTTCTGGATCGAATTATCCTATGCCACCGGTTCTGTGGAAAGGATTCTCATGTGTAGGTTCCTGTTCGTTCTGGTTTTACTGCTAACCTTTCCAGTACCTCTTTTCTTGGTAATTCTATTTACAGACCCCCCTCCTTTTTTTTTTTCGTGGTAAGGATGTTTACTCCCCTCTTGGTGAAGGTCGTCCCGTTGTAAGATTTCCAGTCCTGGTCGTTTCTTTTTCCTCTTCCAGACCTTTCCTGTTTTCTGCATGTGAAAATACCATTCCTTTCCGGATATACAACAATAGAAAATGGAGTTTTTTCTATTGATTCTCTTTTCCCAAACTGGAAAACTTTTCTTATCTCAATGTTAGGAAGAGCCCCCCTAACTTTCGGGCGCCGACCCCCCCCTCTTAACTCTTCCCTTTTTGCGGGTGAGATTCTTGGTGGGGTTGAGAAACCCCATCCCGAGTTGAGTGGGCGTCTTTTCGTCCGCAAGAGGTCCCCCCCTTTTTTCCCCCCTACCCAAACCTGAATTTTAACGAATTCTCCTCATTCACTTCTTTTTGGAGAAGTAATTTTTTCCTTTTTTTCTATCTTCTTTATCTTCCCATTATAAGTGTTATTTTTGTCATAGGGAATGAAAAAAACCTTTTTTCCTTGGGTCCTTGGCTTCTGGTGGTTTTTCCTCCTGCTAAACAATTTTTCCCCTCCTACTGGACCACTGGGGAAAAACTACCATTTCTGCGATGCCTGCTGTTTGAGATTTCTCAGGATGGTCTCTTTTAACTTTTTCTTTTTTTTCATGAAGTTTTGATTATTTTAGTGAAGGATTTTTTCCTCCCTTTGATGCCCTGAGCCTTTTGTATTTGTCTCGTTCCTTCCCGGGGTTTGACTTTTTTAGGGTGCGAGTCGGTTTTAAGCGTTTTTTTCAAAATTCCCTATCTTGTGGAGAGGGGGGATCCCCTTTGCCCCCTTTTTTCCCAAAGATTCGTTTTCAAAGGATGTGCAAAGTCCCCCCCTTTGGGGTACCCCACCCGAAAACTGGATAAGTGCTTTTTCCAAGTTCTCTCTCCCCCTCTTTAGTTTGCAAAAAGTCTGGAGGCTGATCTTCCCGCCCCCCCCGATTTCGTTGTCTTTTTTTTTCGGGTTTTTTTAATGATGATATTATCTCCCCTGCAAAGGGTGGCCTTTTTTGTTCTGTTGTGTTTATGATCCTGTTTTTTCGGAGGGGCGTTGGGCGGGTCTCTAGTTTTTGACCGGGCCCCTTCCCACCCAAGCTGATACTTTATGTTACCCTTTCTGCTCTCCTTCTTGGTTCATCGATCGAACTCTCTGTATACTCCGTCCCGCGGTACTTGTCCTCATTGCCTTTTTATGGGAATTTGGATGATAAAAGAAAAGCAAAAGGTCTTTTGACTTCACTTTTACGCTGGGTTTTCCTCTCTAATACCCCCTCTTTTCCCGGCATGGCTGATGGTATAGTCTGGTGTACGTATCTTTCTCCGACTTCCGCCGAGACCGCTTTTACCCTGTTGGGTGGGGACATCACATTTTTTTCCTTTTTTGCATCGGACCCCCCCGGCCAGCAGTTCCTTCTGTTATTTTGATTTTACTCGAGTATGCTCCCGCCCTGTTTTTTCCGCGGAGGGTGTCAAATGTGCGTCGGCGAGACGCCGCATTGTGTCCACTTTTAGTACGTTTTCGTAGTTTGCGTGAAGAACTCGACGGAGACCTCATGTCTCTCGTTCTCAGGTGCCAGCTTCTTCTCTTTCCTCTTTCTATCAAAATAACGTAGAGAGGTGATTTTCTTTGTGCACAAAGGATGAAGCAAGTCGACTTCCCCCCCAGTTTTATCATTTTTTTTTTTTTCCTATCCGCTGGCGTTGCATGCGCTGTATGTGTTGTCTCACTTTCTTTTTTTTCAAGGGTTCCGTCTTTTTTTTTTTTGTGTTCCCCCCCCCCAAGTGTGTAAACGTCCTCCGTTGTGCAACACGCCAATCCTCATGTAAGATTCCTGCGCGTACCCTTCTTTTCTTCTAGCCCATCTCCCCCCAGCCCCCATTCCGCCCGCAAGAGTTTTTTTCCCCTTCGTCTGCACATCCGCACAAGCCGAGTCGTCCCGCCACCCACCTCTTTCTGTCACTTCACAGACACTCAGACTCTCGCTTCCCCTTTTTGAGTAATATGTTGGTGTGATTTCCTCTTCCCCTCTTGTTTTCACTTGATACTGCTATTCGTTCCCCCCCTGTGGGCGCCGTAGTGAGGCCGGAGACCTCGCAATCGATTTGTCTTTATCTTGTGAGTGCGGGTAAATCTTTCTTTCGCTTCGTGTATCTTTTCTTCTTTCCCGATTCTAAACAATTTTTTTCCTCTCTGCCAGCGACCACCTTTCCGACGTCATTTTCAGCGAAACCGTCTCCTCCCAACATGAACTACGACCGAACACCAGACTCTTTTCCCCCAGATATGTCCGCTTTTTCCCCACCCTTTTGCGTTAGACGCCCTTTCCATTCATGGGCGCCATACCGTTCCCCATCCTCAGCACCCCCCCTTTCGCCACTCTCCCACGTCGATCACGCCCTTTCACACGGCTCGCCGATCGGGTTTTAGATTTTTCCCCCCTGTACAGTCTGATCATTTTTGCTCATCTTTTTTGCCACTATGACCTCCTGGGGATGGAAATCCCCGCTTCCTGGTGTTTCCTTTTCGCTACTTCTCTCCGTGGGCTTTTTTTCCGCCGCCGTTACATTTTTTTTTCTCATCCTTGCGACACACAGGAATACACGTTCCTTCAGAATATACCTCCCCCCCCCCCTGACATTTGACCTTTGCTGAGCCCCCCCCCTCTGCGTTGAATATAGTATAGCGCTAACTCCTCGTGTTCTACCTTTTTTTTTTTCAATACCTCGCCGCGCAACGGGTTTTGGGTCTCCGGCCCCTCCCCCGCCTTCTAGGTGTCATCTTTTCCCTTTTTCTTTATCCTCTCCGTGTTCAGACCGCAGTCCTCTTCCTCCGTGAACCTCAGTTGACTTTACGTGGCCAAAGCGAACCCCCTTTTTTTTTCGGTTTAACCCTATGAATGAGCGAGGCCCTCGTTGGCGGTGAGTACTGGACTTCCCCCCCTCACCTTCCAATTTACCGCGCCTCTCTTCACACACTCCGCTCCCTATTACATGCGGCAAGCTCCCCCCATGTTCTTCGTGATCTTAGAGGAATGCGTCCACGCGAGTCCTCCCCTGGAGTATCCCCCCACGCCTCTCTATCAGCGACACAGGGCCCCTTTCTCCTGCCTTTTCACACCCTCCTTACTTTATTTCACTTCGAAATTGCTCTTTTCCGCAGCGTCTACCCCTTGTGAGCAGCCGCCTTTTTCAATGCCAGACTCCTCGTCCCACCCTCCAATATCACCTTCAAACCAGGCAATTTCTTGCGCGCTTATATGTCATTCCCTCTTTTCGCAATAAGTGCACTTTTGCACGGCCCCTTACCCCGCTTCCCCTTTTTTATCTACTCCTCCGCCGTTCTGGAACGTTTCCCTTTTCAGTACGTCACACAGAAGTCGATTACGGCTTTCTCCAACTCCCCCGGCCCCTGGCCGCCTTATCTTCCCTATTTCCCCCCTGCTTTTCCTTTTTTTTTTATTTTTCCATGAACGTTGTTTTCAGAGTGACTTCTGTATTCACGTGACAACGTACAGAAATGGTCCTTACCTTTCCTCTCGCCTCTCCCCCTTTCGCTTTGACCTTTTTTCTTTTCAGGGACTGATGATTTCCTTTCCCCCGGCCCGCGTTCCCCCTCCAAGTTGGTTTTTGGTCCTTCCCGGAATCGTTCTACGTCCCTCTTTGAGTGTTTTTTTTTTGCGGACCTTTCCTTTGTGGTCGAAGACCCCGATGTTCTCGTCATCTGATTAAATTGTTTGGCTTCCCCCCCCACCGGTCTAGTGTTTTTGCTGGTGACGTTCACTAATTTATGAGGAAAGGCTTCTCCTAGTACGGTGTCCCCCTCCCCCCATCCCCTCTCCCCCCTTGTTTTATGAGTGTCCAGTCTTCCTAGGAGGTTGGACCCTCTTATCCTCTTTGTCGGGACCGATTCCATCTCCTCAACCACGGGTTTTCCTGCGGTCTTTTCACCAGGTTCTGTTTAACGTGGAGTCTTTTTTTTTTTTTTTTGAAAAAAAATAGTCCTCTTTTACGGCCCCTGTAAAGTGATTGTGTTGCCCCCAACCTGGGCCGCCCCCTCGCGTGATTCCTTTCCCTTTTTTTTTTTCCTTCGCAGTCCCCCCCCTGCGCCAGGGAGGACTTTCCTTTCCCCCCTTCGCACCGGGATTTTTTCGGGGCCCCCAAGGGGATCTCGCCCTTTCTTGTCCTCTCCCACCCGCACATCCCGCACTTTTATTTTCGTTCGTGGTCTTTTTTTCGTGCGAGAAACTTTTCCTTGGGAAAAAAGTGTTCTCCCCCCCCATGAAACTTCAGTGAATATTCCGGTTTTGAGGGGGGCCTTTCTCCTCACCCTTTCCCCGTTGCCATCATAATCCCAAACTTGAGTCGGGCCTTTCTTGGTATTTGGGGATTCTTTATAATGACTCTCCCTCCCCTTTCCCTCTTTTCCCCCTTGATTTCCGTGTCCTTCGGGTTTTTTCTTTTACCTATTCGCTTCGGAAGGTCGCTTCCCCCCCTTTTTCTTCTAGGGTACGGGCGCCCCCCCAGACCCGGTGCTTTCCCCCCCCCTATCTTTCGGGCTTTTCGAGGAAATAGATTTCGCCCCCCCTTTTCTTTTCCCCTGGCGGTTTTCCCCGCCTTTCCTCTCCTTCGTTGTTGTTGTTTTCGTCTCCCTTGGACATCGCTGTCTCCAAGGTCTCGCCAAAAGAACTGACCCCTTTCTTAGTTCCTCCCTTTCCCGTGTCTTTGCGCCCGTACCTGGACGACCTGCCCCCCCTTTTCTTGAGCGACAATGCCGCTTTTTATATGTCCACACCCCCCTCCTCGAATCTAGTTTTTCCTTCGCGATGGATGGATTTCCGCGTTGTGCTCCCTTTCCCTTTGATAAATCCCCTCCAGGAAAAGTCTTTTTTTCCTCCCGACTTTCTTCTTCTGGCGTCCGGACGCTGATTCCAGCCCCACTCCGGGAAGTTCCTTTTTCCTGATTTTTTTTTTTTTCTGCCCCGTCCCCCCCCCCCTCCACGCACCCGAGGTTTTTTTCCTCCGGGTTCACCAAAGATCAGCGGCGAGCCCCTTTCCCCCTCTCTTCTTTCCTTCGACTACTGCGAGACCCGGAAGTCCGTTTTCCCTTTCCCCTTCCTGTCCTTCATCACGTCTCTCCGGTGCTGGAGGCCTCCCCCCACGGCCACTCCCCTGGTGCACTCTCGACTTTCTTTTTTTCTTTGGACACGGCCCCCCCCCCCACCACGCCCCCCCCGTTCCCCACCTTTTTTCTCGTCGCTCCCCTTTTTCCACCCCCCCCCCCAGCGACTTCCCCCTTTTTCTTGATTGACCTTTTTTCACTCACTGAGCTCCCCCCCGGGTTTTTTCCGGAACGGACAATTTCCAACAAATCCATGTTGCGGCTTTTTTTTTTCTTTTTTTTGCTGACAGAGGTATATCGTGGGCCGTAACCACCCTTCCACTGTTTTTTTTTCTGAGCAAAGTCCTTCGTTCTTCTTTACCTTCAAGGCGGGTTCTTCGAACCAGTCAACTTTCACTCGAGGAAGGGTTTTTTTTTTTTTTTTTTGCGAACGGATGCCCCACTTTCTCCAAGAACCCCTTCGTGACAACAACCGGTGGCCCCAATTTTTCCTTTCCCTCCGCTTTTTTTCTCTCCGGGGTTCCCTGCTAAAGCTGACGTTTTTTTTGCCATTTCTTTGCTTCGCGGGATTTTCCGCTTTTTTCCCCTCTTTCTTCGAGGATCGTCGAACGATTTATGGCCCAATTACACTTCTTTGCGTGCGGGGGACCTTTGGCGGTCCCCCCTCCCTCCCCTTTTAATGCCCCTGTTCAAATTGGCCTTGCCGGTCCCCCCCCTTCTCCCCCCGGGTCGTCAACCTTTTCCCCGGAGTCGAGACCCTCCTGTCGTCCTTTTTTCCCCTTCGCCGGCGCAAGGAGTCAAATAGCTTATCCCCTTTTGATCAAAAGATTCCCCCCTTGAGCCCGCATTACCCTTTCTTAACCTTTTTTGACAGTGTCAGGAAGGGACTCCCCCGGGCCCGAAATTTCCCTGACATTTCAGCTCTTCTTACGACGATGATATCTCCCCAGCCCGGAGACCTTTTCCCAAACTTTCCCCCCTTTGCGAGGCGCTATTGGTTGGTTTCAATCTTTTTTTTCTCTTGCAGTGACACAAGCGGTTCCCGCGAGTGTCTCCCCCTTTCTTTCTTTAGGGTCTTTTCCCTTACGCCGCGGATGGCAAGCCTGGATCGCCCTGTCTTCTTCCCTTCAACATGCACAATTTCAGACGGGAGCAGTCCGGTATCTATTGTCTGTGTTCCCCCCTTTCAGGTTGGGAACTGAATGTTTGACCTCGACTTTTTCACGTAGAAATTGGAGTTTCTACCCGCTTTCCCTTTTTTTCCTGTAGCATTCTACACCCCTCTCGGAAGACGTATTTTTTTTTTTTCCTCTTTACGTTCCTTGCAGGGTCAGCCATCACCTCCCCCCTTCCAACCAATCTGAGACCACGCTTTCTTTTGTTCAACTTTCGAAATTATACTCTTTTTCCGTTGTTTTTTTTTTTGATCGCTTCGCAAAGTTAGCCAGCGTTGTTTTTTTTCCCTCCCACGTTCCCCTAATCTGCCACCCCCCCCCCCCCGGCCCTTTTTTCTGCTGGAGGCTTCTGCCCGGGCTTCTGGGCCGGCCGACTCCCCTTCAAACCCTTCTGCCGCGACAGTGTTCCCGGTGGAGACCTTTCCTCCGCCCGTTTTGGAAAAAAACCTTCCTAAGGGTTCTTTCTCATCCGAATAAACTAGGGAACGTCTTTTCCCCCCATCCTTCCGAGTTCCTGCGTAGTCTTTCAGCGAATACCGACCTTTTTCGCGTTCCGTACGTCGAATCCCTTTTTTGCATCCCCTCGGAAGTATCGGGCATTCCTTCTCCTTTCCCCTTACCACAATCGTTGTTTGATCCCACAACCTGGGGGACAACGTTTTGCTTGATTGCCCCCCCCTTTTCCTCGGCTTTTTTCCCTTGGGTACTTTCTTTCCGGTTTTCCCGAGAGCATTCGGTCCTAATTTCCTTGCTTAGCAGGTTTTTCCGTGTCTTTCAAGAATGGCAGGGGCCCTTTTTCTGACCTTCAGGGTTTTTTTTTTCCCCCCCGACTCTTTTTAAGTTCGCGCATCCCCGATGTAATTTGCGTCCTTCTTTCTCTTGGACTCTCGGACCTTTTCCCCCCCTTTTCGCTCCTTTTTTTTTTTTTTTTTTTTTTTGCTCCTTTTTCTTTTCCTCGCCAAGAGACCCCTCTGTCCCAAGGACCCCTTGTTGACGGAAACCCTTTTTTTTTCAGGCCGCTGTCACTTCCACCTTGAAACAGTTTTTTCATTTTCGGCGGTCCTTCCCCAGGGACTTCGGTTTTTGCCAACTGAACCATCCTCGTGCCCCCTCTTGCCCTTCCCCTTCGACGATTTTTCTTAGGTATGTAACCCCCTGGGGACTTTGAAAGTGAGGCTCGTCGTTCTCAGGATCCAGTCCCCTCTTGAGCAATTGGACTCGTTATGGTCGAACCCCTCCGGTTTTTTAGCGCTTCCGGGCTCTACCAGTTTCCGAGCCGCTTCTGATTCGCCGGACCCTGTGGTAACTTTTTTTTTTTTTTTTTTTTTTTTTTTTTTTTTTTGTTTTTTTCTGAAAGGGTTTTCTTGTCTACGGCCTTTCGTATCCAGGGCCTTATGGTGACTCCGAAAGGGCTTGGACCCCTTGGGGGGGACGTTGTATCAGGCAACCTCCTTGCAGAGTCCATCTGATCATAGTTATGCTCGCCCAACCCTTTTTTTTTTGCTTTCCCCCCGATAGGACCTCGGCGAGCAGAAGTTCCACCCTTTTTTTGATTGGGCGGTTTTTCACCGCGGAGGGACTCCCCCCTGTTTTTTTAGGGAGGCGATGAGTCGGTGTTTCCGGGCGGCATCACTTCAAAGGGGTCCTCCTTGTTTCGTAAGTTATCCCGACTGTTTTTTTCAAACGTCGATTTCGATCCGTAAAATTTCGTTTCTTTTGAGTAGGTTCTTTTTTTCAGTGGATTGGGGGGAGGGCCCTCTTTTCTTTTTTTCCTTTCCAGTAGTAAAGGTTGGAGATTTTTTTTAAGGAATCTGGGACTCAGAGTTTTCCCCCCCCCCGTGCTCACCATCGGAGTTTACCGTTTCCCTTCTCCTTGAAAGATTTTCGTTAGGGCAATTTTGTTCTCGGCCCCTTTTTGGTCGATTCTTGGTGACCCATCCCTTTGAGCCGATTTTTTTTTCGTGTTCCGTTCTCGTTTTTCCCCCCCCTTTCCCCCCAGTGATCGAAACCCTTTGACCCCCCTGGGAGGAAACGCTGAGGTTCACTTTTTTTTTCCCGGACGAATCCATTCCCCTCATCGGCCTTCTTCTTCTTTGGATTCTCCTTTCATCCGCGTTTTTTCTCCATCCATCGGCGGAAAGGGACCCCCTGCTCTTTCTTTCCTGGTGTGGGGGACACAGCTACGTGCGTTTTTTTCGATCACCCTCCCCTTTTTCTCGGCCAGGGTAGGCCCAGACCCTTTTTCCCCCGTTTCCAAACGATTCCGATATGGCCTTTTTCTGGTTCGAGGACTCGTCTGCTGCCCTTCGCTGTCCACCCCTGCGGTGTTTATCTCCGTTTGTTTTTCGAGAGATCTCCCCCCTTTTTTTGACATCGAAGTTCTCCAAGTGCGAAATGCGGATTCCGACCCCTCTTTCCTCTTCATATCGGAATCGTGCAGGCAACCCCCCTTTTTTTTTTTTCCGACAAAGACACCTTTTTTTTCTGACCTGCCCCCCTCCCCCCTTTTCCCTTGGTCAACACCCAGATTCCCGTTTCTCCTCTTTTCCCTTCGCGTTAGGAGCAATTCTTCCCCCCCTAACCCTCCTTCCTTCTTTTTTCCCGTACTCGATGATGTTTGCGTCCTTGCTTTCCTGTTTTGATTTCTCGACCGCTTTTGAGATCCCCATGGTTCTCCTCCCTCTTCCCTTTTCAGAACCCGACAATCGGTCGTTCTTTCGCTTTTTTCACCAAGATTCGACCCCCCTCCGAGCCCATTACCTTGTCTCTTTTTTTCCAAAATCTTTCTTTCTTTTCTCTCCCCGTGAAAAGTCCTGCTGGCCGTTTCCCTCTTGTAATTAACAAAGATCTTTCACTTTCAAAAGGCTGGCTTTTTCCCACCCAAAGTTCCCCTTTCCTTTTCTCCGCCCTTCGCTCAGCCTGGGGAGGTCCCGGTGTTTTGGTTTTTTTTTTTTTTTTTTTTTTTTTTTTTCCCTTTTTCCTTTTTTTTTTTTTTTTTTTTTTGTCAGGCAGCCACCCCTCCCCCCCCACATGGTGATCAGCCTCTTTTCCCCTTTCCCTCCAGTTTTTTCTGCTTCAATCTTTCCTTCCCCGCTGATCCGCGGTTTTTCAGAGTCACCAGCGCTTTTTTTTTTTTTTGTTACACTTCCTCATTCCCATGGGCGTTACGGCGCACCTGTCTCTCTTCGTTTCCCGGGGGCCGTCATTTTTTCTTTTGGGCGAGCACAGTCATGGCTTTTTCTCTTATGACTCTCACGGAGGGTTCTTCGTACCCAGTTCCCCCCTCCCTTCTCCTTTTCCCTCTTGGCCGGGATAATTTTTTTCTTTCAGGACAAGTCCCTTACCCACACCCTTTTTCGGCCGTTTGTCCACCCGACCCCTCGCCCGGCTCTTTTCTCGGGGACCTCGTCTCCCTTCTTCCCTAACGTCGGTTCTTCTATTATTTTTTTTTTCCCCCTTTGTGACGACGCGCCCGGCCCACCTTGATCTCGTTTCTAAAAAAACTTCTTGGACTTGGGCCATTTCGTGCTTGGCCGACTTTTTTTTTGCAGGAACCTCTTCAAAAATTCCCCTGTTCCCCCCGCTTTTTTTGGACGGGCACGGATTACGTCCCCAGTTTTCTTCCACCCCTTGAGCCTGCAGCTTTCTTTTTTTTTATTTTCTCTCGCTTCTGTGCTTGAAAGGATGCCATTCAGGGCCTTCGTCCGTATCAGTGATGGGATCCTGCACTTCCCTTTCCTCCGGAAAAAATTGCCCCCGTCGTACTGAAGGTCCCCCCTTTTCCCCTGGCCGTTCCCCCCCCCCCCTTCGCGGCCACGGAACCGTTTCTTCTTCTAAGATGTAGGAGAAAGGTTCTCCCCAGTACCATTCCTCTCTTCTTGGTGGGGAATTCATTTTTTTCCGAGGTTCCTTTCCCCCCCCCCCTCCTCATTGGGGACACGTCTCCCAGGAGGGATTTTGTTCTTCTACGGCCGGCTGCTTTTTTTCCGGACTTCTTTTTCGTCGGAACCGCGGACAAACCCCCTTGCTTTCCCTCTTTGGATTCGTAGTTCCATTTTCAGGGGATTTCCCTTCGCCCTTTTTTTTTTCGTGCGTCCAGGGCCTCGGGGCCTTTCCCTTGAGTTTTTCGCGTCCTCCTTTCCTTAGCGATCGTTTTCCTTCTCCTTCGCCGGGCAAAGCATCCCCGTCCTCCAGGCAACTTTGTTTTAACCCCCCCCTTTTGGGACCACGTGCCCCGTCCCTTTTGGCAGATCTCTCTCTTTTTTCTTTCTTTTTTGTTGTGTGTCGGCCTTCCGTGTCGCACATTTTTTTTTTTTTTTTTTCCGTTGTCCCTTTTCTATCTGCAACTGGTTCCAGCTTGCCTGGGTCTTCTCCTTGCTCCGGTAAACCCCCCAAGTAAGTATGCCTTGAATAAGGTTGGAGTGAATGCCGATTCGGGATTGGACGCCCTGAACGTCGTTTTTGCCCCTTTCCCAAAAGGGAGACCCCTCCGCATTTCCCCCCCCTTTCTTCTGCACGGGCGATTTTTTGACCTTTCCCCTCCCCCGGGGCCTCTTTTTTCCAGCGCCCAAGGTGACCTTGGTTTCAGACCCCCGCCCCTTTCCGCTACCGCGTCCTCGGCGTGGGTTCTTCCGTTTCTCGGGCCCCCTTCACAGGCTTCCTTTTTTGCGGACCCCACTTTTCCCTCCAACACGAGGGGGAACCTTCCATGATTTTTCCACCCAGGAGGCGAAGAGCTGATTTTTACTAACTTGGTCCCTCCCCTTTTTTTTTCTTTGTCAGTCTTCCCGGGCGCAGGGCTGTTTTGTTCGAGAGCCTCTTTTCGGGCTTTGTCGCCTGTTTTTCCCGAAGGATTTTCCAGGAGTGGGAACTCCTTTCAGTTATTCCATCAAAATTTCCGGAATTTGCAGCGGATTAATTTCTTTCCCATCTGGGAGCCCTCGGAAGGCAGTCCCCTCTTTTTCTCCCTCCCCCCGGCGCTGGAAGGACCCCTCTTCTCGGTCACGCCTGGTTGGATCCCCCCCTTTTTTTTCTTAAGCAGCATCCCCTCCAGGAAAGCTTGAACTTTTCCCCTCTTCTTTGCCTGCACCAGGGGCCTTCGAAAAAGCACTCCCCTTTTTTCAAATCCGTTTTTGCCCATTCGGGCGTTTTGATTTTCTTTTTTTTCTTTTCCAGGGCGTTTACTGTCCCTTTCTTCCGACCCATTGAAGAAAAAACTCCCTCCTTTGGGTCCTGAATAACGCTGATTTTCAGCTTGTCAACGGTTTCCCGCGGCGAATAATCCTGATGGATTTCCTTAACCCGGCGGCACTTTTGTCCTGAAGGGGTTTTTCTTTCCTCCCCCCAGGGTCATCGTTTTTTTCCCTTCTCGGTTTTGACTTCGCAAGGGCCGGGGACCCCGTTTCCTCCCCCACCGGCCGTTTCTCTTCTCATTTCTTTTTTTTGGCCCCCCGCGCCCCCCCCCCCTTGCGTTGTATGGTTTTTTTTTTCCTCCCACTCCTCGGGAGAGCTCAAAAGGATTTTTCTCTTACCCGCCGGGATTGGGCGGGGCTCCTTCCCCTTAACGGCGACTTTTTTTTTCCCGGAGGAGGCGCTTTTTTTCTTGCCCGCTTCATTTCCCCCCCCAAAAAAGGGTATTCTTTTCGTCTGGCCAAGAATTGGGACCCTTTTTTTTTTCCCTAATTAGATCTGACATCGTTCGCGTGGAGCTAGTGTCGGAAGATTGAAGAGTGCTTGTTGCTTTCCCGTGGGCCTCCCCCCAAAAGAGGCGTTTTTTTTTTTTCCCTTCCTCGGTAAAGATTCCCCCCCTCCCTTTTTCGGTTGAGGGCACGGCTTTCTTTTCTGGCAAGGTTCCTTGCTCGGCCGATATTGGGTTTCCCCCCGCGCCCCCGATTCTTCTGGTCGTGTCCGTGGGTTCCGGTTGAGACCCCCCCCCTTTTCCTGCCCAAAACAATTCCCCCTTCTTAGGAAAAACGCTCCTTTGAAATTTTTTCCTTTCCGCACCCATCTTCCGTCCCCCTTCGGGCCCGAATTTCCTTTTCTTTTTCCTTATACGTGGAATTGCTCTTTTCCCTCCCCCCCCCCCTCCCGCCAACATTTCTCTGCAGTTTGGACCCCTTTTTCCTTTGTGCATATGTTTTTGGAAAGATTTTCTGCAGGTTCGGCTCCCCCCCCCTTTTCTTTTGTCGGCCAGGGTAAGGGACAGCCCCCCAACCCCAGTTGTTTGCGTTTTTTTCTCTTCTTCTGCGGGGGCTCTGTTTTTTTTCTCTTCATCGAATTTCGCCATTGAGACCTCTATCCCCCTGCGTTTG
>Ga0179593_1412265_pt1 | contig 12870 bp, 24 predicted proteins | sample CZODoug2_1_08_16_FD_185931 | JGI IMG/M metagenome (GOLD analysis project Ga0179593, IMG submission 185931) | Vadose zone soil fungal communities from Angelo Coast Range Reserve, California, USA - CZODoug2_1_08_16fungal (PacBio error correction) | ecosystem: Environmental > Terrestrial > Soil >... | reverse complement strand
CTTTAGTTTTGCCGACTTTTCCAAAGGTTTTCTTGTTTTCGTTTTTTTTTTTTCACCTTCCGTTCCTTAATTTTTTTTCTTCCCCCTTGTTCAGAACATGATTATTCCTTCTCTTTGTTTTTTCATGTGCACAATTATTACCCACCTTACCCCCCCCCATCCGTGCCTCTTTCCCGTCCACCTCCTTTTTTCCCCAGGGCAATTTTTTTAAAAAAGAATTTTCCCCCCCAACTTACTGTGAAATGTACCCCCTAACACCTTGTATTTTACCCCCTTTTTTTTTTCTTTTTGGGAAACCCCCTGATTCCCCCGTCTTTCCTTCCCACATAGGTAATTGAGTGGAATGGGCCATGAAATTACGGTTCCCCCTTCCCCAAGTGCGTCCCCATTTTCCCCCCTTTTGTCCCGCCCCTCCCCCTTTTTTGAACTTGTTTTTTGCTGTTTTTTGCTCAGCGTTTTCCGAGACGGGGTTTGAATCCCCTGACCCCTGCCCTCACGAAAGTGTCCTTTTGCTTCACCCCTCCCCAGTCTTTTTAGTATTGGGACATCCCATGCAGGAATGGTAACAAAACCCCCACGATGAATTCCCCCCCTTTTTCTGGAAGAGCCCCCACCCCACCTCCCCGGCCTGTTTTCCGTAAATAAGTCCCCAGAAATAACCCTTTGGCTCACTTTCCGTTTGCTCTTGGGGATGGTCCCCCGCTTCCTAAAACACCAGATCCAAACCCCCCCTCTATTTTGTGGTATGTACCTTTCAACCATTTTTCTTTTTGAGGCCCTGTTTGGGATTTCCATTTGAGGCTCCTGTTTGTTCTCCTACCCCCATCCCCGCGAGGAATCTTTTCTGTCTTCCACAAGTTTCCCGTTCCTCGATCGCTTGGTGTACTTCACCCGAACGTTTTGACCAGGGCGTCCCAATTGCGTCCCGTCCTTTTTTTCCCACCTGCCCTCCCCCAAAGGTCGCACACTCTCGAATGGTTAGTTTTCGTTTGCGGCCTTTTTTTTCCCGAAAAACTTTTTTTCTTCCCCGGTTTTCTCCCCCCCCCCTAGTGTCCCAATTGAGTTTTCTTCCCCACCGAACTCCGACCGTGAGTTTGTAGGCCTATCCAGAAATTAACCTTCCTCTGAATTGGTGTGTTTCTTTTACACCTTTTCACCCCGTGTTTTCTTGTGTGTGATCCCCTTACTTGAGGTAGAACTGTGGTCCGGCTGCCTTGGTCCCCCCCTCCTCATGTTGTGTCGATTTGTCTGGTGAGCCTGGTTTTTTTGAGTTTTTTTCCCTTCCTCTTAAAAACCCAACTTGTGTTTAGTCCCCCTTGACTCTATTCCAACAATTGTTTGTCCCCCTCCTTTCTGTAGACACCTTGGGGTTTGGCCGGTTTGTGGGCCTTTTGAAGGCCACCACCTTCCCCTCATTTTCTTTTTTTTGGGCTTCTCTCATGGAGGATTTTACTCCCAATGCCCCTGGTTTGTACGTTACTTCAGCCTGGTCGCGGTGTATCCTTTTTGTTTTGGGACTCGCTCCCTCCTTTTACCCCCTTTGGGACCCCCTTCTTGATGGGCCCCACACGTTTCCCGTCCTTTTCTTCGTTTTCTCGCCACGTTACCATACTGGAAGGCCCCCTTCTCTTTTCAGGACGTTATTGGTTTTTGCTTTCCCTGCTTTATTCCTCTCGTAATTGTCGTCTTCCGATGTCCGTTTGTGCCCCCCCCTAGCATTTTCTGGCCATGACGAAACTCAGGCTTCCCAACCCTGCACAAGACCCCCCTTTTATTATTTAGCCCCTCTCCGACAATAAAACCCCCGGGGACTCTGATCTCCTTTTTTGTTTATGGATGTTCTGTCCCCTCTGGTATCATTCTTTAGTAGTTCTCTACCTTCTTTTTTTTTGAGGTAACCCCTTTTTTTGCATTTCCCCCGGGATAGAATTTTTTTGCTTTCCCCGCCCCCTCTTTTCTTCTCCGTTCTCAACTGTTGCTTCGTCGCTTCCCCGGCGTTCACCTTCCTTTTTATCAGCGCATTTTCAAGTTCACTAGTCTTTTCGTTTTTACCAAGGTAAATTTTTTCCACCCCAGTTCTGTTTCCCTTGTTTTTGTCCTGGTTTTTTGCGTTTTGGAACCTGGTCCCCAACCTGTTCTTTTCGCCAAAGAGACCGCGCGCCTTTTTGCTCTCCCGTTCCCATTGGTTTTCCCCCCCGCATCTAAAAAATGATGTCCCCCCCAGTCTTTTCCCCCCCGGAACCAAAAGTTTAATGATGCAATTTTTTTTTTTGACCGTTTTCCGGTTTTCTTGTTCTTGCACATCCCAATTGCTCTTGAGTTGGCGGTTCCCTCCCCTTTAGGTCCTTTAGCCTCCCCCCTCTTTTTCCCCTGTTACTTTTCTTGAGCACAACTCAAACCCAGTTTCCCTTCTATTGTTTTTTTCTGTTTATAATGTGTGTATTTCCCAAAATCCCTACACCTCCCCACTGATTCTTTTCCCGACTTTTCCGGTGATTTTTTGTCCTCTCTTTTTTCCTGCCGTTGTCCCTTCCCCCGCCTTCTTTGTCTCCCCTTTCCCTTTCCCCCTTCTTGGCCCGGAGGGGACACTTGTCGGTCCCCTTGCCATTTTTTCGGGTCACGGTTTCAAACAAACCTTTCATTTACCCCTATCCCCCCCCATCTATTTTCCTTTGGTTGGCCACCTCCCCAACTTGACTTTTCCAATATACCTGCTTTCCCCTTTCACTTTTTGGAAACGGTCGTCCCCACGAAAGAAACTCCTAAATTCCCGACGGCGTTTTTTTTAGTTGGCTTTCTGCCCTTGCTTTTACTTCCCCATTCCCTCCCCCTGCTCGTCACCCCCCCCCTGAAACAATCACCAACCAAATCTGCCCAACTTCCCGCCTCCCGTCCCCCCCGTTATCGAACCTCTCGATTCCAAGGGTGTTTATTTTCTCCGCGTTTTTTTTTTTGTTTGCCTTTTTTCTCCGTGGATGCTTCCCACCCCTTTCTACCGTCCCCCCCCCCTTTCCCCAAAACCAAAAAACCTCAAAAGACGGCTGGTGTTTTTTGGGCGTTTATGTAAGTTTAATCAATCACCCTCGCTCCCATGCCAGAGAGGTCAAGATCTTTTCTCTACAGTGCTCTCAGGTTTTAAGACTCCCATCGGGACCGTCCCCTCGAACTGCCAGGTTAACCCCCTTTCTTTTTAGATCTGGGCTGTTGAGAACAGTTGACCCCGCCCACTTGGAATATTTCGTTCGTTAAGTATATCTCTTTCCTCCTCTCCCTTTTTTGTTGTTTGTCTCTCGGCTTTTTCCTCCCCTTCCTTTCTTTCCCCTTTGTGTTTAAAACCACTGACGGTTGATATCCCAGGAGCCCCGACCCCTTCCCCCGTTGGGCCTTTGCCGTTTCGTTGAGGTGTAGTACGATTGGCGGTCTTCACTGAGCGCCTTCCTTTCCGTTGATTTTCTGCCTCCTTGTGTCATTCCCTTCTCCCCTTGGGACTTTCCCCCTTCCCCCTCCAAGCTGCACCCAGTGTTTTTTTTTTTTTTTTATCAGATTCCCCCCCCCCGTGGTGTGGTCCCTTCTTGTTGTCGGCAATTTTGGCAAAAACTCCCCCCCCACTTCTTTTGAATTTTCAAAACTTCTTCTGATATTCTTGACTGGGTTGTCTTCTACAACTTCCCTAGGTTTCACCATTTCTCGTTCTTCCATTTTGATTTTTCCCCACCTTTTATTCCGTCCCCCCTCACCCAAACCTTTTCGTCGTACTTGACTGCAACTTTTTTTTTCCACTAACAGTCTCAGGTTATCTTGCAAGTATTGGTTCTGGTTCGTTCGCCGACTGAGCTTTTTCCTGTATTCCCCAAAGTTTTTGTCCATGTCCGCACCCTTTGTTTACAAAGGTCCCCCCTTTGGTTTTTCCCTTCCCCCTTAATTGACCACGGCAAGCATCTCGCTCGTGCCGGAGTCCTGCCCTGGTTCTCCTCCCAACGTGTCCACACGGCTTTCTTGGGTTCAGTTGCCCGTTTGGCATCTTTCCTGATTCAAACCTATTTTACTTTACCCCTATATTTTTCCCTCCTTTCTTCGTTCAAGGTCTTTGAGATTTGAGACTGCCCTTGAATCTGGTGGGTGTAACCATTTTCCCTAGGGCTTGGGTTTTTTGTTACCCCTTTTCATTTTTTCTTTGCGAACTTCGCTTCCTTTTACCAGTTCCTCCTTGTACCAACCTTTGGCTGGGTCACTCTTGGCAGCAGTTTTTGCGTGTGTGGACCCCTTTTTCGCGCTATTCGGCCCCCTTTTCTATTGCAGGCCCCATTTCTTCCCCTCGACCACCTTTCTCCCTGTTTCGTTTTTTTCCCCCTTTTTTCCCCTGGGTAAAACGAAATCCGTTTCCGTTGATGTATAAACTGCCGTTTCCTTCCCAGAACGTACCCAGCCGCAGTTTTCTTCTTAGCATTTGGAGGCGGCACCCTCTTCTTAGCGCTGGATGCAAGTGAAAGAATAATGACAAGCCCCCCATTGCTGGATGGTACAAAAGAAGGGTCTAGAAGAAAGACCTGTATCTCCCCGTGGCATGGTCTTATATCAAGGAAAGAGAGGTCTTGGCATTTTCTTTTTTGTGTTTTTTTTTTTTTTTTTTTTTTTTTTTTTTTTTTTTTTTTTTTTTTTTTTTTCTTTTTTTTTTTTTTGTTTTTTTTTTTTTTTTTTTTTTTTTTTTTTTTTTTTTTTTTTTTTTTTTTTTTTTTTTTTTTTTTTTTTTTTTTTTTTTTTTTTTTTTTTTTTTTGTTGGACTCCTTTATTTTTATGAGCGTTTTTTCTTTGCCACTGCCGTTAGGGGACAGCGAACTCATTGCCCTTGACGGCTCTTTCCTGCTTTCGAACAATACCCTCTCCCTCCTTGGCCGTCTCATCTTGGTCTTGCCTCTAACGAACATAAGGAGACCAAGGTTTCCCCCCACCCCCCTGCCCCCCTGTTTAAAGGTTTTTTCCCAACCTTTTTTTCGTTCCAAAGACCCATTCTCCAGCTCTCGTTTTTTTCAGGTCCACCCCCCAACCTTTTTTCATTTCTTCAGATTGTCCCCCAAGCTCAGTTCTCACGTCCTGGTTTTTAAGGTTGTCCTTGTGATCTTGAGACCCACCCACGGGCCCAAACACCTTCTCTTTTGTTTTTTTCGTAAAGTTTTTTTTGGGGTTGGCAAATTCTTCTTCCTCCCCCCTTCCCTCCCCCTCTACGGCGTAGATAAACTGCTCACCGTTTACATTCCCCCAAACACTTCGGCTGCCTGGAACTCTCATTTAAATGTCGCACCTTGTCCCCCTTGTTACCCTCATGTGGGTGATGTTTTCCTCCCAACAAACCACTTTCTGCAAGGAAACCAGTTATGTTGATAGTTGACACTTTCCTCGGTCCCCCGGTCATTGCGTTCGGTCCCCGTTTCCACTGTTCCCCTTTGCCTCCCTCCCCCCCCCCGGTCCTTCCCCCCCCATCCGGTCCAAAGAAAACGACCCTTCTTTCCCCTTTTGTTCCTCTTTGCGTCCTCCTAGTTTTTCACCGCGGCCAAGCGGTGCCCCGGGCGTGTTTTCTCTTTTTTTCAACCCGGTTGAAGTCCCCCAACCCAAGATATTTCCCCGAACCCTCTTTTCCTCAGTTCCTTGTCTCTCTTTTTCGATCCCCCCCTGCTGCTCTTGTGCCCCCCCATCAAAGGGTTCCCCTTTGCCTGCAAATCATGGTTGCCCCCCAGTACGATGGACCCCCCCCCCTTTCTTTTTTCTGATTTTTTCTGGCGATCAATCCCCTTTTGTCAGCTGACATGGTTTTTTTGCCCCCCCCTTGTGCCCGTATTTTTCTTGCTTTCTGTACTCCACAGTCTTCGTTTTTTTTTTTTTTTGTTTGTCTTCTTAATGGTTGTGCTTTCTTTTTTTTGCCACGCTCTGGCGGTTCCACACTAACTCAAAGCTTGTTGTTTGGGCCCTCCATCCCCTCTGACCGCTTCTTTTTACATCCCTCCCCCTTCCTCTACCTTTCTGATGTGAACACCCCACCCCCAACCCTTTTGGTTGTGCTTCTGTGACGTGTCGGCTGGCGTTCCCATGTAGTTGGTCCTTGCCTACTTTGAATAGCTGAAGCGTTTTTTTTTTCCCCCTAGTGTAACACCCCCGGCCCAGGGTTCACGTTTGCCCATTCAGTGATTCTTGGGTTGGTTTATTTTTTGGTGAACCCCAGTTGGGCATCCATTTGACCTTTTCTTTCTTCGGAATTGTTCGCGGGATGAGGGCCTTCTTTTTCTTTTCTTATTTTCAAATTCCCCCTTGTGAAAACCCGACTCCCCCATCTAAAACTGCTTTTTTACACGCGACACGTTTAGGACCAGGATTTTTTTCTTCCGCTCCTTTGCAGGTCTTTTCAATCTATTTCACAAATTCTATCTTTCCTTCCTCCTCTTTTTGTTTTTTCTTTCTCGATGGTTCCATTCTTCTCTTTTTTGCGCTCCCCTCTTTTTTTTCAAGCTGGTTTGAATGATTCCCCGAGTAATATTTCCATTCACTGACCAACCTGACTTGCTTTCTCGTAGTTTTGTCCCATTTCCTAACCCAATATGAACGACAACAACCCTGCTGTCCCCTCAGGGACTAGGCCCCCACCTCAGTTTTGCAGCTTGGTTCCATTTTTCCCCACCCTCCTACCAGTCATTCCACCCCAACCAACTTTGATTTTTTTTTTGATTGACCCGGTCCCTCAAATGGAGTTACACGTAGCTTTTGGGAAACATTCCCATTTGCTTTTCTCAAGAAGGGTCCTTTCTTGGGGTGTTTTTTTCCCAACTTTGACCTCCCCTTTCCCGGGAAAGTGTCCCATGTCAGGATGTAATACCCCCATTTCCTGTTTTTTTTTCTGATTTTTTTAAGCACCTGCGTGTCGCTCGCGTAGTTGAATTTTTTCAACACCTCACAGCTTTTCCAGCCCCTCCCATCTGTTTTTTATGTTTGAGTTCCCCAATCCAAATTTTTTATTCTTTGCAAAGCCTGAATTTCTGGCACCCCCCCCCCCCCTGTCTAAACAACCCCAAAAGCTTCTTTAACACTTCCTTTTTTTCCCGCCCCACCCCCACGCCCCCCGAGTTCCGAAATCCAGGCCGCCTGTGAACCCCCCTTCCTCTTCCTTTTAGCTAAAAAGTTGTTGTGTGAGGCGCTACGACCACCCATTCCCCCCTTTCCCAAAACTTTTGCCCTTTTCGATCCTCCTTTCCCTTTTGGACCTTCTTTTCCCCTCCCAAATTTTTTTTCCTTCTGGCCATTGAGGCGATGGTGTGATCTACTTTTTTGCGAAGACCCTTTATCTTCCCTGCCAAGTCCGCCCGTTCCTGCTGATGATTATTTTTTACCTTCCTATTTCTCTTCCCCCCCGGAGACCACCTCTTTCACTTTCCTCCCCCCCCTGTTCTCATTCTGACCCAAGCCCCCCCCACCACCCCCTTTTTCCGATCAGTCTTTTTCCGTTCTTTGTGGCCTTTTGCATGCACCCGGTGTATGCTTCAAACGTGGTGACATCTTCCCCCCTCTTGGGTTTTCAATTACCCCCCCCCCCCTTTACCCCGTTGCACAATGCAGACAGTTCTAGTTCTTAGGTTATTCGCCAAAAAAATTTCCCTTCCCGAAGTTGTTTGTTTTTTTTGTGTTTGGGTTTTCCCCCCCCCATCAAACCTGCCATTTTGTTCAGTTTTCCCTACTTCAGTGTGAAATTTCCTTACTCTGCCAGGGCCTCGACTTGTTTTTTTTTTTGTTTCGCTTTTGCGTGTGTGCAGGACCTTTTTTCAGGTTCCTTCTAATTTACTTTTGGTGTTTTTCGCAAGGGACTTTACCCCCACCCACCTCCCAACTTTTTCTGCAGGTCGTTGTTTTTGAAAAGTGGGTTTTTTCTTTTTTGTTTTTTGTAAGGTCTTCCACTGTAAACCTCGTTGCACTCTTATCCGGGTTAGTTGCGCCCCCAGCGGCCCGCTCTTGGCACCACCGGCCGCCTTTACTCTTTTTTCCTTTGAAGTCACAGATCAGCCGCTAGATTTTCGTTCCCGGGCGCCGTCCCTTCCTTTGTACCCCCCCTTGGCGAAAACTTTTGCCCTGCAGTGGGTCATCGGCGGTGATCGTCTCTGCCCCATTCTTCTAGCGCCTTCCCCCCAAGTTCTTTCTTTCTTGGTGCTTATTGGCTCCCCTTTTTCTTGGCTTCTGCCTTTGAGTCTAAACTCCCCTCCTCTACGCAACTTTTAACCCTGAGTTGTTTGACCCGTGTTTTCTGAACCCATTCCAATTTTTTTTTTTCCCCACCGCTTTCCCCCACCCCCCGGATACGTCCTTTCTTCCCTTTTTTCCCCCCCCCACTGATGAGGATTGGCTCATGTTCGGCGTTGGATTGCCCCCCCGCTGTTGCCCTCCCCCTCGTTGTGTTTTCGCTTTTTTCACCCCTCTGAGGTGTAACCTATTGAATTTCGCCGATGCCGCATTCTGATTGTTTGCCCAACCGCCCCCTTCGAGCTGCCTTTTCTTCCCCTTTCCTGTGCTTTTACGTTCACGTCTTCCCCCCTTTCCGTCAGGCCAATTTGTCCCCCTACCCCCGTTCAATCTTGTTTACCCCCCCCCCCTTAAAATTTTTCACCCGAGCCTTCGTTTTTTTCCGGACAGGCAATTCTTTCCTTACCAATAGGAAACCCCTCGACTCACCGTTTTTTTTCGTCCAGATTTTTTACACTCAGCCCTGAAACCACTGCTTTTCCCCCCCTTCCCCGCCCCCCCCCCCCCCGTTTCCGAGCCTTTCTTTGGTTTTTACTTTTTTTTGCTATTTGTCCAATTTTCTTCAAAACCCAGCTGTTCCTTCCCTGTACCCCCCCCTCCCTTTCTTCCCCTTGTTTTTCCTTCTCCTACTTTCCCCCCGTCATTCTTGCAAAATCACAAAGAATTTTAATCCATTCCCCCCCCCCTGTTTCCATGGTGATTTTTTCCTGTCATAGTTCTTCGTATTCCCTTTCTGTGGACCCCCTGATTTTCCCCCCTCACCCCCTTTCATTTTTGCGTTGGTCGACCTCTTTCGTCACCGAAGACTCTTTTTCTCCTCCCCTCTTTCTTCTTTTTTCCTCGGTCCCTTCCACCCTGCCTGTGGGTGTTCCGGACACAACTGCCATTTTTTTTTTTTACCACGCCAAACAACTTGTGAATCCCCCCCAACATCCCCAACATCTAAGTACTGGTCGGTTCCCCCCCCAGCCCAGTTAAACCCCTTCTTTCCCCCCCCCTTAGTTTGGTAACAAACCTGTCCCCTTCCCAGGTCCCCAAATCGCCGCCCCCCAGACACGTCCGTTTTTTTCTTTTTTTTCTTTTCGGTTCAGTCCCCCCCCCCCCTGTAATGTAACCTATTTACATCCTCTTTTTCCCAAAAATTAAAAACAATAGCCTTTTTTTTCTCCCCTACCCCCGTTAAGGGAACCCATAATCCTCTACCTGTTTTTTTCTTTTTTATTTCCCCCCCCATACGTGGCTTTTTTCCGCTTTGGGTCGTCCCCCAGTTCCCTTTGACCCCCCAGGGACTTTACTCTTTTTTTTTTTTTTTCCTGCTTTTTCAACTGTAATTTCTGTTATCCTGAAAAAACCAGTTGAATCCACTGGAGAGTCCCCTCCCCTCCTCTTTTTTCTTAAAAACGTTTTAATGGCTCGGCTTTTTCCCTCCTCTCCCCCTTTCCTTTTTCCAGAAAACTCTCCCTCCCCTTTCCCCCGTTCTGTTTTAGATCTGGGCTTGTTTTGAATATTAGGTGACCCCGTCCCTTGAATTCCGTCGCTTCCTCTTCCTTTTCCCTACGTGTTTTGAGAGGGAGACCTTTCGAGGCCTTTCCATTTTTTTTGTCCAACACTGACCTTTTCCCTCTCTCCCCAGCCCCAGAGCGAAAAAACCCTGCACCGTTTGGTCCTGCCGCGTCGTTTTTTTATCTTGGCTTCTTCCCACTTGCTGGCGAATCCCACCATTGCGTTTTGCGCCATTTAGTCGCAATTCAACCCCTATCCTGTTCCACTAAGGAAACACACTTTTCCCACCGCCCGTTTGAACACAGACAAACTTCCAAGATTGTGGTGTCATGGGTCGACTGGCCCGTTTGTTTTTCATTCTTGCAAAAAGCTTCCCCCCATTTCGTCCAGGGACCTCCCCCCCCTTCTTTCTAGAGAGTTCGACCGTTTTTCTCCGAGAAGTTCTTTTTTTCCCTTGTTGTTCACTCTTCGTTACCTTTTCAAAATTGGTTTTCGCTTTCCTTTTCCACCAAAGGCCGTAGTCTCCTCTCTTTTTTCCCCTTTAACTAAGTCCTTTAATGGCGATCATTTTACACTTCTTTGTTGAAGTTCTGACCCCCCCTTACGTTTTTTCCTCCCTCCTTATTGGGTATGCAAGTTTTTTGCTTCGCCACCCTGGGCAGTTTTGGGTCCTCCCAAGGACCCACGTTTTTCCTTTTCCCCACTCCTTCCTTTGGTCCCCGCCATCTTGCGACGCTGCCTTTGCCGCGCTTGACTTTCGACCCACCCTCCCACTTGTCCAGTCGGGGTCCCAATTCCACATATTTCTTATCCCTTAGTGACTGTACACCCTTCTCCCTTGTCAGATTGAGGAAGTCAAGTTTCTTTGAGATTTGCAAAGACGACCAGGGGAACCCTTTCTGATCCCCTCCCAAACAACAAAACCACCCCCTGTATTTCGGGACCCCCGCCTTTTTCATGGCCTGGGTCTTTGAGTTCACTCGTCTTGAGTAAACACAGCCTTTTTTCCCGGTTTTGGAAGATTTTGACCCCATCAGTGTTCTGATTGCGGGCCCAGCTTGTCCGGTTTTGCTATAGCCGTTTCCTTTTATTTTTTATCCTCCCCCCCTCATTCCTTTCATGCAGACACCCTGTGGCTTTCTTTTTTTTTTTTGTTTTTTTGACAAACCATCCACGGGTTCCAACGAAATCGAAGTGCTGTTTCCGATTCTCAAATGCATTCTTTTCATTCACCGTATCTTACTTCCTAGTGGATAAGGAGGGATGACCTACCTTCCTTTGAGGTTTTAGACCCCCCTCTGTTCCGAGCCCCCGTTTGTTTCTGGCCAGTTACTCTACTTCCGTCCGTCTTCCCCCCTGAGATTCCCCCTCCTGTTTCCTCCCCAGAAAGGAGCACACTCCCTACGTTTCTTTGTGGGTTCTTCCTTTGATATGCTCCCAAGTTTCCTATTTTTTTTTTCACTTGACAGGAATGTCTTTTTTCTGTCTATCTGCCATCTGATATTGGAAATAGGTTGCGTCTTCGGAATCGGCCCCCCTGGCGTGCTCTGAGTCAACGCTTTTCGCAATCCAGAAACTACTTTTCCCTACCCTTTTGGCTGGTCTCTAACAGATTCCCTCTCCACTTTTTCAATGAACGTCCCCCTTTCCCAAGGTTTCAATTCGTTGCTTCCGATCACCCTGCGCTCGATGGCCTCACGGGTTCGTCTTGCGCGTCAAATTTCTCCCTCTTTTCTCCGCCCGGCTTTCCTCGGGGGGGCAGTTTCCTTCTTTTTTTGGGTTCACCCCCCCGTTTCCCCACCCCCACTTTTTTCTCCAGGCGTCGTTCAGAAAATTGGTGCGGTTTTTCATCCTACCCCACGTAAACGATTACCGCTATACCAGGTCTTTTCCCCCTACGCGAACGCAAGTTTTTTTTTTTTCCCAGGTTTTCGACAGGGCTCTTTAACTTTTTCGCGGGCCCCGTTCCTTGTGTGTACAAGTCTTTGGCTTTTTTTGTAGCCAACCCCCCCCCCCCCCCCTTCGCCCCTTACCCGGTTTTGGAGATTACATCTAATCCTTTTTCTAGGATTTTTTTTTTAGGGCTCGGTCACCACAGTTGTGTATTTTTTCCACTTTGATCCCCCCCCCTTTTGTCCTTTCCCAGGTTGAAGGGTTCCCCCCCTCCAAAAGGGGACCCTGTACTTCCCATCCCCTTGTTTCGCCTTTTTCTTGTGAGATGGTTTAATGACCCTCGGGCCCGGGCACTTCCCTTCTTTTTTTTCTTAAAAGTTAGTTTTTCCCGGCACCCACCGCTCTCATGACTGCTGTCTTATCCTACCGTTCCTTGATCTCCCTCGTCACACATTTCCCTGCAGGAACCCCTTTGAATTTGCCCAGATGGTTCACAGTACCCCCTTGTTGAACAACAACATTGATTCTTTGCTTTGCTCTGTGACTTGTGGGATCTCCAAGTTGCCTTCTGAAATCCTTTTGGCAAAGGGGCAGTCTTTTTGCTTATGTTCTTCCACCGTCGGCTTTTGTTTTTTCTGGGGATAAAGTGTCCTTTTTTTTTTTTCTTCTGCAGGATGGTTTTCAACTACCACAAGAGGTTAGTTGTTCCGTATCACAGCACCTTAAGCGTAAACGTATTGTCCCTTTTCCAATGGCCGCGCACCCCCCAACAGTTTCTTGGATTTGCACCCCCCCCCCCCCCACCCAACTGGTGATTGTGAGTCTGGAATTTGTTAGGGCTTCAACCCCATGTTTTTAAGGTTTTTCCCAGTTCCCCCCTTCCTGCAACTTCTGGTTTTTGCTTTGGCTCCACTGGCAATCTTTTTGGGTTTTCCCACAGGTAGAGTGTAACCTCCCGTTGGACAGTTGCCGCCTGATCTTTTGGATGGGGGTTCACTGTCTTTGGAGCAGTTTTTAAACTCTGCCTTGGTCTCGTTCCTGCTGGGACTAGTGTTTTTTTTTCCCCTTTTCATATTTGTACCTAATTTCCGGCTAATCCCAAATGCATCTTTTTTTTTTTGTCCACGCTAAAACGGCCCCCCCTTCTTTTCTCCCCACCAGCTTTTCAACGCTTGATTTTGAGCCCCCCCCCCCCCTCCT
>Ga0179593_1508708_pt1 | contig 12871 bp, 15 predicted proteins | sample CZODoug2_1_08_16_FD_185931 | JGI IMG/M metagenome (GOLD analysis project Ga0179593, IMG submission 185931) | Vadose zone soil fungal communities from Angelo Coast Range Reserve, California, USA - CZODoug2_1_08_16fungal (PacBio error correction) | ecosystem: Environmental > Terrestrial > Soil >... | reverse complement strand
TAAACTTTCCCTGCCGTTGCCTCATTCCTTCTAGGTCTCCTATCATTACGAGAATGAAAATTTCCGAACCCATGCCCCACCTTTAAAGTTTGCTTATATCTCCCCTTTTCTGCGTCCCCATACAATGCCGTCGCCGTCTTTGCCTTTTTGTGGAAGACACTTTCTATCTCTCGCTCGTCTGCGTTAACCGTAGCCGTTTTAATGATTTACTCCCTTTTCTTCGCAAGTGCTCGGACTTTTTCTAACCCCAGGTTGGACTTTCTTAAGGAGTCATGAGCCTTTCCTGTTTCCCCTATCCTTTTACTTTTTTTTAATGATTTGTCAGGAACTCATCCCCCCCCATTTTTTGAAAGCCGTTTTCTGCTCTTGTTCTCTCTTCCTTCCCAAGCTTAATTTTGGTTTTGACAACTGCCCCCACCATGGCCCTTCGAGGTACATCCCGATCCCTTTCTTAATCCCCTTTTTTCTACCCCTTGCATTGACTTGTAAGCAAGCCGTTTTTAATTAGGGATTGGCACGTACCCTTCTCCCCCTCCCTCGGCGATTACACGGCTTTCATTGGCTCGTCGTTCGGCCGAGCTGCTGTCTCCTTTTTTTCCCACTCTTTTTTTTTCTATCTAATTCACCCCTCCTTTCGGCCTCCCCTGTACTCGATGACAATACTAGCGTCGACCCACTTTCATAGTACGGATTCACGACTTCCTTCAAATGGTTTTCCTTCCCCCCTTTGAATTAGCATTTTGAGAAAGATGCTTGCAAGGGTTCGTTATCCTTTATGGACTTTTTCTCCAACCACCGCGTTCATATTCTTTCTTGCCCAGGATTAGTTATACTTCCCCCCCCCCCCCCCAACTCCCAATCCCCTTCCCTTCCTCCCCGGTCGTTAGTGTACGCCTCATGATCCCTCTCTATGGACCCCAATAGCGTCTCCTTACGCCTCCATCCTTTTCTCAGTTCCCGGGGTCATCATTCAGGCCTGTTTTCTTCCCCCCCCCACGCAGCCCGACTTTCTTCCCTCCTTTTCCTCGGTTCTTCCTGTACCTGTGCCAACAGGTCTTTTTTTGAAAACGCTTTGCTTTGTTCTGGCCTCGTTTTGTCATATAAGAAAACTTTACCTCGCTTTTCGACGTTTTTGTTCCTTTCTTTCCCGTCTGATCGATCTAATCGTAAATCGCTAAAATGAGGAGCCTCATTTCCTTTTCCCCCTTCCCCCCTCTAATTCTTCTCTCGCTTATCTCAGTCGGTCGATACTGCCCGCGTCCTAAGATCGTTTTCTTCTCTCATTTCCCCTTCTCTCACTTCTCCCCACTGTTGAGTGCTGCATCTCCTTTAAGTTTTTTATGAATCCGAGCGGAAGCGTCCGTTTTTTTTTTGGCCTCATTCGAAGCCGCCGTGGTAATGTACTTCCTTTTCCCTCCTCCGGTCTCACTTTTTCTTGGATCATTCTTTGGGCTAATCAGCTTCTCCTTTGGGACCCCCACATTGGTGATTTTCTTCGTCTCTTTTGTCGATTGCAGTCAGCTTTTTCCAAGTTTTCCCCTTCTTCCTCACTCTCCCGGGGTTTTTCCTGAAGGTCGCAGCCCCTTTCTCTCGTCGGCCGTCCCCTTTCTGATACATTCTGAATCGAACAAGGCGTTGAGTTCCTTGGCGTTCCTCACCAAAGTACCCTCTTATCTTTCCCCCCAACGTGAATCAAAGGCTCGCCACAAAAAAGTCTTTTTTTCCCTTCCTATTCGGCCTTTCCTTTTCCAGACAAGTTTCCACGCTACTCGAAATTCAATGAACTCATCCCTCTCCCTTTTTTTTTTCTCCTTTTTCTTTTCTCATACTAATTATTCAAGGAAACCGTTCCGCTCGCCTTCTATTCCCTAATCCCTTCTTGTTCGTCCTGCCAACTCAGATGACCTCCCTCCTTCCTTTTTTTATGGTATTTTGCTGTTCACAACCAAGTAACACCTCGTCTCCCCTCTGCGCTTTTCTTCTTTCACAAATGTCTTCGCATTCCGGCTGGAATAATCCTTCCTCCTTCTTGTCTTCACAGCCATTTTAAAAACATCACTCCCCGCCGCGTATTTTCCCCTGTTTTCTCCTCATTCAGGTTGCTCCGTCAGGTCCCGATCCCAAGCATAATTCGAGACTTCCTCCCCTTTCCGTCCTCTACCACTGCATGTTCTTTTAGGTACTCAGGAGTTTTTTTCCTTCCCGTTTCGTCTCTTCTCTCCTTACCCCTCTGTTATCCGGAGCCTGCGATCCCTAGAACATGGCCCGATTCTATCCTTTTCCCTTCAGAAGTTTTTTTGTTGTTGGTGAGCTTGCTCTCCATATGTCCTCGTTTCGCGTCTTGCTCCTCCTTATGTCCCTTTCTCTCTCCCCCTCGACCAGTGCCGGCGCAATGAAAACAAAGCCGTAATTACTCAAGCGCTATGTTTAGGGTCCGGCCTCGCTTTCTCTTCCTTTTTTTTAGTAAGTCACTTTAAACCCTTTTTTCTTGCCTTCCCTTCTCCTTGCTTCTTCCGTCTCCTGAGGGCACCGCTTTTCCAGATTGTCGGCCTTCTTCTTTTTTTCCGCTTTTTTTTTTTTTTTTCAAAAAAAAAACAAAACCAAAACGCTGCTCTCCTTTTCTTCCCTCTCTCTTTTCTTTCCAATTGAATCACTTTTTCCCCCCCTCAAGTGGCCCCGTGACGAATGTTTGTCTAGCGCGGGTTCGTTTTTCCCTACTTTCCCCCCCAGACCCTCACCGGCCACAGGCATATTGATGGGTCCCCTTCTTACGGAACCAGTCTTAAATTGATCCCTTCCGGTTAGGCTTTTTTTCTGTCCCCCAATTTTCTTTTTTCTCAATATTCCGTATTTTCTCTGATGTTTTTCTATTGGATTTCATTCACTTCTCGTTCTCTCCTTTCTTACGTCTTTGGACGCTTTTACGAATAGGCCCCGGAACAGACCAGGGGAGATATTCCCCCAACGCTGGTTCTTTTTTTTGCCTCCTTTATTTTTCCCGTTTGTTTTTCTTTTCTTTTTCTTGTTTGCCCCCCCTGTCACAAAGAAACCCCAGTTCCTCTTTTTGCTTCGTCCCTTCTTTTCTGTTTTCGGACTTTCTGACCTGTTCTGCTTTCCTTGAGGCGTTCCTTTTCATTCCCCCCCTTCCCGATTTCGTTTTTTCCGCTTTTTTTTTTTTTTTTGGACCCCGTAATTTAAGAAAAAGAGAAACGCGACTTCCCCAAGACCCCCCCCCCCTTTGTGGTACCCCCCCCCCCCTATGCAATCACTGACTCCTTTTCTCCAACTAAGTCCATAAAAATCGCCTTTTTTGTCCTGACACATGACCGCCAAGCCCGATTCTCTTTCCCCCCACCCCCCCCCCTTCTTCTTTCTTCTCCATCATTTTCCCCGATTCCCTTTCTGTCGGTTCCCCCTTGAGTTAAGTCAGGATTTCTTTTCTTTCGAGACTCTATATAGGCCGAGGGAAGCCTCGGCCGCCTTTTTCCCTCTTTTTCCTTCCTGGAATCGACGTCTTAAAGACAAACGGCCCAGTGCCCTCCCCTCCTCCCCCTCTCAGTTCCCCCTCCCTGTGACAGCTCCAGCCCTACCGTTTCTTAGGCGAGTCCCTTTTGTTGCAGACTACCAATTAGCGATTTGTCCCTTCCTTGGAACCTTTCCCCTTCAGGACGGGGACGTCTTCCTTTTACTACAGCTTATGCGTTGTTTCACCAAATTCTCCCCCGATGATTTAGGCTGAGTCCAATTCCTCCTTCCCCCCCCTCTCTCCTCCCCTTGTTAATTGTTCTAGATCTCCCCTTTACTGACCGTCTGCTTTTTTCCTCTTTCTTTTCTATGGCCTTCTCTCTCACTCTGGGCAGTAGCTTCCTTTCTAGTACCCCGAATCTTCTTTTTTTTTTGACTCTTGTCCATTAACCTCCCTTCCTGACATTCTTTACCTCCCAGACAGCCATCTTCTCCTGACAAACGTTCTTGACCCCTCCTCCGTTTCCGACGGCTTTTTATTAATTCGTGATTTTTTTTAACCTTCTCATCAGTTTTGCCTCCCCCCCCCGTCTCCCAAATTGTTTTTCTTCCGTTCGGCAGCCGTATGTTGCTGTTCTCTTTCTCCTCCGTTTTGTTTTTGTTTTCCTCTATCACCTGGTCTCTTAAGGAACGGACGATCACTGCCCCTGACGCCGTCCAACCTTTCTTTCCCCCCCCCCCCTCCTAAGTTACTCTTGGCAATGGCTCCACGATTGGCAGTCACTGGTCCTGGCGCCTTTGCATTTTTCTTCTTTCCATAGCCGGCCTGCATTAGGGTTTTTCCCACGGATTCGGTCCCCTTACTCCTCAGCTTGTACATTGGGTTCCTCCCCTTCCCCCAATTTTTTCCCCCCCCCAAACTTCCCCTGCCTGCCCTGACTTTCCCTCTCCTTCTCGCGACAGCCCACGTTCTCTTTTCGTATAATGAATGCCTCTCTATCCGACCGGGTTTCCCCTTCTTGTAGCAACCTTTTTCTCGTCCAAACGCGACTTTAGAGGGCGCGGCGTCATGTCTCACAATGTGCCCCCCGTTCTTCACCTTTTTTCCCCACCTGAATTCTTTTCCTTTTCTTTCCCCAAGGGCTCTTTAAGCAAAACTACTTGTTGTTAAAGAAGATGATTTTTCATTCCTCGTACTTTTTAGTCAACTGATTTTGAGAGTTTCGCTCTTTTTTTTGCTGATCTCTGAGGCTTCCGTATCCTTTCAGTTGTTCTCGTATCCTAACTCTAGAGATATACTCTGACCCCCGTCTCCTTCCTTATCACCCATTTTCTGACTCTGCATATTTTACGTCGTATTCAGTCTCCAGAGTCCTTTTTTTTTTTGCTTTCTCCTTCGAATTTGAGGTAGATGGGTACTCTTCCCACAAGTGGCCTTGTATTGAATGAGTTTTTCTAACCTGACGAGCGTGATCATATTTTAATTTTTACAAACGCTTTTTTTGAGTATTTTTCCCTCCTGTTTTTCTGGATCGTCAGCTTTGTACCCACGTATTGATCCTTCCCCTCCATCTCCTTTTTGCCTTGCTTCACGCCGCACCTTTTCGGGGAAAAGTTTCGAAGCTTCCATTCCTCGAAACCCCCCCTTTCCGGCCAGCTTATTTTTTTCGTGTCGGCCCCCTTACACGCTTTCTGAAAACACGGAAACCCCCATCGGCTGCCGAACCTGCTCCTTTTTGCCCTTCCTTTTCCCGCTCCATTCCGTGAGTCCAGACCCGACCCCCGAAGCTTGGCAATTTTAAATGATCACGATCTGCCTCCTCCTTCTGCTTCTAGTCCCAACCTCCTTTTTTGCGCCGGACCCGGAGTCCGACCTGTTGGGACCCCTTTCCGGTGAAAGTTCGGGGACTTCGAATCCAAGGGGACCCCTCTTCCCGACTGCCTTCCCCCTCCCGCTTCCCTCCTGGATTCTTTCTTTTGCCCCAATCTTTTAGAAGAACAAACGTCGACGACAATTGGGTCGTTCCTCCCACTTCGTAGAGTACCTTTTGCTAGGATCATGAGGCCTCCTTCTTTTTTTTTTTCTTTTTTTTTTTGTTTTTTTTTACCACCTCGGTCCAACTCTCCCCCCCAACTCTTTTTTCAGCCCGCTTTCTGTTGCATAATCTTTTTGACCCTTCACTCCTAAGTTGTATTCGTTCATAGGCACCTCCCCCCTGCCGGACCCCCCCCCCACCATCTGCTGGAGTGAAGGACACTTTCTTTTTGACTCCTGCAGCCGTTCCATTTTGTTTCGTTCCCTAGGCTCTCCTCGCGTGACGAGGTCCTGGACCTGGTACTCTCTTCCCTTCCTTTTTTGTTGCGAGAGTACCCATTCCCTTCGTTCTCCGCTTGTCTTCCCGCCTACGTGAAAGTTGGTATTTCATGGTTTTTTGCTTCCTTAAACACGACAGGAAAGTAATCAAGCCAATTTCCCCTTATTGCTAGGCCGGACAGTGTTGGATCTTAGCGGATTATTTTTCTTTTTCGTCCCCCTGCCTTCTAACCTGGGAGTTTCTGATTTCCCCCCTGGCCTAAATTGCGTACATTCTGAGTTTGTCCCTTCTGTCCCCCCCTCAACCCCCCATTTCCAACGTCCCAGGAGTTTCCGATATTCTTTTTTTTTTTAAAATTGACTCGCATCCCTACTTTGTGCTTTTCCACGGCTTTTTCCCTTTTTCTATCTCTGGGGTTGCTCTCGTGTTTCACCGGCAACCCCTCTCTAGGTCCTCTTTCTTGTTTCAAACGGGGGCCTGACCCCCCATCCTTGCCTTTTCCCTTTCCGTTTTTTTTTTTCCTTTCTTTTTCAGTGTTATCTATGATAGAAATGCTCTTCCTTTGTTCCCCTTTTTATCAATTTCCTTGCCAATCTTCTTTCATTTAGATGTTCTTGTCTTCCCTCCCTTTTCCCCTCCACCCTTTTGCACATCCCCAGGGAGCTGCGCCCACACGCGCTTTTTCTGGTTTCTCTTCTTTACGTTTCCTTAGTGATCATGTCAAGGAGTGAAATTTAACCCCAGCCCTTTGGCCTCCTTCTTTTTCTCTTGGAATCTTTTCTCAATTTTATGACTGTTTCTTCCCCTGTTCTTCAGTTTACTCATGCTACACCCACTAATTGCGTTTCTCTTTTCCCTTTTCCAACGTCCCAATTTCTCTCCCCCCCCCTCTCAATGAACCTGCGTCCTTTTCCAAAAGACCCTTCACCCGAGTTGGTTTCCGCCATCTCCTCACTTCGTCGTTGCCCAACTTTAATCCACTCCCCCCCCCCTTTCTCCCCCTTTTTTGATGCCGATTGCAAATAGTAAGTCCCACGCGAAGTCGCTTCCCCCCCCCCCCTCGGCCCTCCCCTTTCTTCCCTCAGTTAAAACGATTTAACCGCATCAACATTTTTGTTAATCTTCTTTTGTGATTCGACATGATAAGTCTATTGGCTCATGGAGACATAGGTTCCTTTTCTGAGACGAGTGCACTTCAGCGTCTCTTCCTCCTCAATAAACGGCACCTCCCTTCTCCCTTTACCCTATCTCTCCCGTGGCACAGAGAAACCAAACGAAACCTTGCGTCCCATACGTTTTTTCTCTTTTTCTCCCCCCTTTTCTGCCATTCATACGACAAGCGCGATTTCACTGTCTCCTTTGACCCTTTTCTCCCTTTGCCCCTCGGTTACTCCGTGCCTTCCCCCTTGTCTTTTTGAACCCTTTTCTCTCTGAATGATTCCTTCCCTTCCGAGGCATCCAACCTTCTCTCGTCTCGCGATTTTTCTTTCGCTTTAGCAGATCATTCGCGTCCTTGCCCTAGCCGCTTTCCTTACCGACTTTGAACGATTGGGTTTGGGTGCCCCTCTTCAAACCTCGGGTAGCTGCGATTTCTTGGACTAGCAAAGCTTAGGTTAATGGCCCTCCAATATTTCATAGATTTCTCCTCATCCCTTGCACCAAATACCCAAAGTTTAACGTATGTTCCGTTTGTTTCATCCCTCCTGGCGATTTTCTTCTCTTCTCAATTCAATCATTCAAAGTTTTCCCCGGCCCCGATGCATTTCTCTTTTCTTTCGATTCTGTGCTTACTATCATTTTCCATGGTGTTTTGGACGGATTCCATCACCTCTTCTCGGCCGACATGTTAAGAGGCAATGCCAGGTTTTTGCTGAAATTTTGCCTCAGCCGCTTTAAACCTTTTCTTAGTTCTTTGCGTCACCTCCGAATTCCCCTTAACGTTCTTGATTACCCCTAGGGTATCGAACCGTTTGTTATGAATGCACGGGCTTTTTCATCCTCCGTAATGATGTTCTTGTTTTCTTTTCCCCCACCTTTTCCAGTATAGGACCTCTAAGCCTTTTGCCGCTTGCTTCCTCTCCTTTTTCCCCACGGCCTTCCCTTCCCCCCTGACCCAAGCGAGGTCTTTCTCCTTCCATTTTGACGTCATGCTCGACTCCCTTCCGGCCCCACCCTTTTCTATCGTTTCTTCTTTGTTAATTTCCATGCCATGCACTTCGTCATCGGGAGAACTCATTTAGCCCCAAGGTTTCGTTGGATTTTTTTTCTAGTTGCGGGGCCTTCTTTCAAAGGCAAAACAGGCTCCCTTTTTCACCCAAAACTCGTCTCGGGCTTCGTTTTCTCCCAAGTTCTATAAGCAAACTTCCTTTGTGCTTATTATGTTTTAAGTCTTTTCCCGGCGGCATTTTTCCCTAGGTAGAGAATCTTTAATTCTGTAATTTGCTGGGAGCCGTTTCTGCTTTTTCCAGCTTAGCTCCTGTCTCTCCTATTTTAGCCGGAGGACGATCAACCTGAGAGACGAGATCTATTTTTTTTTCTCTCATGTCTTCCCCAGGCATCCTTCCCATACAAATTTTTATGCTTCTTTCCTTCCGTCCGTGTAATTCCCTTATAGTGCCAATGAGAAGTGTTTGGTGGAGCTATCTATTTGCTTTCCTGTTCTCTTTTGCCTGGCCGGAATACATGATTTATATTTTTGTTTTCTTTCACTGAGTGTTCTACGAATTGCGTTAGTGTCCCTTCCCAATTGAGGATACACCAAAAGCGTTGTATGACTTTCTCCGGTTTTTTGGTTTGTATTGCCCTCTTTGTCCCCCCCCCCCCTTTCAAAGACCGGAACGCATCTTAGTTCCCGTTTTTCAGGAACTTTGAAAGTTAGATTTATGGTCACGAAAATGGATGTCCCCTTCTCTCTAAAACTTTCCCCCACTGCGCGGTCCCTTGGAAGGCCCCCCAAGACCTACCCCTTCCTTCTTCCGGGTCCCTCGCCTCAAACCTTTTAAGAAAAACCAGTTGGGGTGTTACATATTATCATGATTAGTACCCCCCCTCCACGACCCCGCGAGAACGAAGACTTTGACTTGCTCCCCCCGAGAACTACTCTCTCTCTTTCAAAGTTTTGGCCCTGTCCCCACGACAGCTCCCGAGAAGTTTAGACTTCCCCCCAGGCCCTTCTTTTCCCTCCCCCCCTTTTTTTCGCTCTGCCTAGAAGTCCGTTGTTTCGGTTTCCCCTCGAAACTACTCCCACCTAGAACCACCTTTCCCCTTCCCCTTGCGCAAACCGTAGTCAGCATTCCATTTGACTCTCTCTTCAATATTCTCTCTCCGTTTTCCCGTTCTCCCATTTTAAACATTACGCACTGACCCCTCGGTCACTTCCCTTTGCCTTCTCTTCCTCATCAGTGGGTTCCTTGCCTCTTCTTCTCGATTAACCTTCCCTCCCCCTTTTTTCTCACCCCTGTCAAATGTGATTGTCTTAAGGTTTTCGTTGTGTTTTCCCCTCGAGCCTTCCTCTGTTTGATACTCCTACTCTTTCCCTCAAGCTGCATCGCATAGAATTTTTCCGAGGTAATCTCTCTTCTCCCTCTTCCGTTGGTTTCGTTCCTTCCTTCGTTCTAGCTTCCTTGCTCCAAGGATACAGGTCACTTACCCTAGGGCGGCTCTCAACACGATTTAGTTCAAATCATGTAGGGCATTGCGCTGACTTTCTTAAGTTCTTATTAGGAACCCCTGGTCCCTTTCGGACTTACCGGCTTTTTCACCGATGCTTGTCCCCTCTCTGGAGGCAACCCTCTTTTTTTTTTCTCACTGATTTGTTGACCTTGGCACGCAACAACACTCAAAAGCCTGTTCCGGCCAGGATATTACCTCCCGATTTTACACCCCTTGCAGAGCTCTTTTCCCTTTTTTTTGCGATAAATAAAGGCCATGGCCCATGTTATCGCTTGAGTAGTTTCTTTTCCAACCAGACACCCCCTTTGAACTCAAGCCCCTCTTTCGGCCCATCTTCCAAGTTTTTTCCTTGACCTCAGTGACCTACCATTTTGAATATCGCTCGTTCTGTCTTCTTTTGTATTCTAAATTAGTATGCTAGAGCCCCTTAGGCTCGGCTTGTTATATTGGATCATTTCTTCACCTTTCTCGGTTCCGACGTTGGTTTACTTTGTGGTCTCCTTTCCGCCTCTCGAGCCGAACGCTTGCGCTTCAACACGAGCCTTTTCTCTCGGGGCCTCTTTTTTACCTATGGGGTTTGGAGCCTTTCCCCCTGACCTAAGGACCTTCGTTGGCCCCCTCCTTTCGCTTCGCCTTTCTCGTTTTTTTCTTTTTTCCCGAACTGGTTCAGTTACTTAATGCCCTGGAACCTAGCGTCCTTTTCAAAGTGGGTCCCCCTCTCATGCACTAGAGCCCAGAGACACCAACCTCGGGTCAAACTGCCCCCTCGTTTTTTCTCCGACAATTGTCCCACTTTTCGTCATTCTCCAGACCCATTTACCTTTCGGCATCATCGACCGCAACTGGTCCTCCAGTTTCCTCCAACCCCCCCCCCCCGGCTTCTTGCAATTGCAGAAGTAACAACTCCGTATTTAGACCGTTTACCCCATTGGTTGAGTAAGGTGATTGGTTCTTGACATTCTAGAAGCCTTTGGGGATCGCAATTTCGACAAGTACTCCGCGCTCTTCTGAAGATCATTCCATCTCTCTGTGCCGTCCCCCCTTCCACTTTCAGTTGACGACTCTTTCCCTGTCTTCTCCTAGTCCACGAGAACTTGTGCCAACCGCAGTCCCCCTCCCACCCCTTTTTCAAGGTTTGTTAGATGAGCCTGGTTTCTTGCAGGTCCTCCTAACATTTCCCGCGTCTCTTTTTTACTGTTTTCCCCCCTTTCTCCATGTAACGCGGGACTATGGACGTCAATAGTGTATTGTCCTTTTCATGCCTCCGGGGCTCGCTTGATTTGAACCTCTCGTCGAGAGCCTGTTTCGGTCGCTCTTTTGCGAGTCACCCGAAGAGGTATTTTCTGATTGGACACTGCCAGCCTTCCTCCCTCCGCAGTCTTTCTCTAGGTAAGTTTGACCGCAGCTCCTTCTGAAAACTGGGAACCCTCAATCCTTCACTCGGATTTACATCCGGCAAGCAACTGCCCATTAATCCTTCCAAACTTCTCCCCTGTCCTTCTTTTTTCTTTGGTAAGACAGTACGGATTTTCCCTTAAGGCTTCTGGCCGCAACTACTAATAATTTTTTTCTTCTCTGCGCCTCCCTCTCCCTTAATGTCTTCCCCTCTCCCTGACTGGGACTGCTATCCTTTTCATCCCGTGTGTTGTTTTTTTCGACTCCCACTCAAAGAGGCGAAATTTTACGTACATGGTTTTGCTTCTGCGTCCACCCTTACGTCTGCCCACTCAGACCCTTCTTTTCCCCATACAGTCCCCGTGCTTACCCCCACCTTCTTGAATGGTCGCAACCTTTTTTGCTGAATTGCCTGGTTCGGATTCTAATGGTCATGTGGAGGGTGGAAGTTTCAACCCAGCTTTTCGCCTTGTCGTGCCTCAGACGGCTCTTCCCTTCCTCTATCATATCCCAGCATTTCATCCCAGAACCCTTTCCTGAACCGTGCTCTTCCCTTCTTTCAGGACAACGTCGCTCTGAGACGGGTTCCGCATACTCTTGGAAACTTCGTACTCAGCAGGTAGTCATGTTTCGGTTTCCCAAAACGCAGGGACGCGGGATGGACAACGTTTTCCTGTCTCCCAATGTTCCAGGAGCCAGAAATCGGCTTAGTCTTCTACCCCGGGTTCCCCCGCCCAACTTTAACCAATTTTGTGCTTTTTGTTCTTCCGTCAGATGCGGTTTCACGTAGGCTTGTCCTCGCCTCGATCCTCGTAACCTTTCGTTATTGAGGGAGCTATTCTTTCTTCCCTCTCGCTTTTTTTAGATCGCCGAGAGTTGAGGACGATTATTTTTTTGTAGACACATACATATGTCTTCCCCCACTCCTCCTCTCATATTTCCTGTCTATCCTCCTGTCAAGTCGTTTTTTAACCCTTTTCGTCATCTTTTGCGCTTCTTTGACTTCGTGTTTTGTTGGTACCTTATCCTCCTTTTCATTTTCACGGTCGTGCTGCCCCAGGCCCCCTAAGCGTCCCTTGGCCTACAATTGGCTTTGGATCTCGTTGGGCTATCTGGAGGAATCATATCGGACAATCCCCCCCCGCGGTTTTTTTTTTTTGAAATGGAGAAGGTGGTTTTTCTCTTGCAGCTCTTTAAACTCACCGCAGGTCTTTCCCCCTTCCCCCCCCATCTATTTTTCGGGTGGTCGTACGCCGAAGTTCGACAGTCCTTTTTTCTGACCGGGAAGACCCGTACACGGAGAGCAACCCCTCGGAACCTTCTTTTCGGGTATTTGGAATTTTAGCCAAAATTCTTGACCCTCCATCGTCCTCTTTTCAACACGTGCACAGCGCTTCCCCCCCCGTCTTTCAACAAAAGCGTTTATGCTCCAACTTTCTGCAGCCATATTATCTTTAACGAGTTCCGCATATTAGATCCAGCACGATTGCTGCCAACGTAAAATTTCGCCAAGTCCTCCTATCGGAGCTTCTAGCCCTCCCTTTGACTGTGGAGTTACCCCGCCAATACATCTTTTCGACGAGACGAGACTCCCTTACGGAAATTTGAGGCTTCGTCCCCTTTCACCCCTGGAAGCGATCCCCCTCAAGCATGTCAAGTGTTTGTTGCTGTTGCCATTTTTTTGTCCCCCCTAAAAGCACCCCTCCTATCGCACCCAATCGTACATCCTTCCTTGTGAGCCAATCGTCCTGCGCTCACCTTCCTTCTCTTTTCCTTCCTCCTTCTCGCCTTCTTTTACACATAGCGTTTCTCACCTTAATCCTCCCCCTTAAGCTGGAAGTACCTTTGTCCTGATGAGAGGGACCTGTCTTTTTCCCAGTTCCGTCGGGTAATCCGCTCGAACTGGCGCAAAGGCCTTACGGCCCACTTGACTTTTTTCTTCACTTTCTTTAGTGTGATGTCCTGAAAGCTTTCGTCTCCCCTTCCGTTCTATCAATCTCTGAGAAACTTTCCAGCCTTTCGGC
>Ga0179593_1495150_pt1 | contig 12871 bp, 10 predicted proteins | sample CZODoug2_1_08_16_FD_185931 | JGI IMG/M metagenome (GOLD analysis project Ga0179593, IMG submission 185931) | Vadose zone soil fungal communities from Angelo Coast Range Reserve, California, USA - CZODoug2_1_08_16fungal (PacBio error correction) | ecosystem: Environmental > Terrestrial > Soil >... | reverse complement strand
GTTTGGCCGCAACGCAACACAGTCCCTTCCCCGCCGGATGCTGGAGTTGCTATCTTCGCCCAACGGAGGATAGCTTTTTTTCTGATCCACTTTTTCATCTGTTTGACCTGTCCGCGTTTTCAGTTGTTCCTTCTCGGGGAGATGGGAGTTTTCCCCTTCCCCCCGAGCGCTATGGGAATTGGCCCTTTTCTTGGCAAACCTGAATGTCGCCGCCCCACCTCTGCTTCTGTCGGATCCAGAAACTGGCCCGATTTCCCGTTGGTTCAGGTTACGTCTCTCCAAAAGAGGACGAGGCCTTTTTTTTTCTACAACTCGTTCTAACCCCCACCTTTTTTTTTCCCGTAACAAGGATCTCTAATCTTTTTCACCCATTTGGGGTACCAGTTTACAAAAACACACAAAACTTTCCTTTAAGCGAAGGTGTCGCTCCCCCCCCAATCTATCATGTGCAGAGCTTTTGTTTCAGTTCCTAAAACCTCATAAAACAAGTTTTTTTTTTCCTGAGAGATCAAAGGGGACACAACCTCCCCTTTCTTTCGCTGAACTGAAGTGCCGAATTGCCAGGGAATGTCGATGAGGGAGGGGTTTTATTTTCTTTAAGGCACAATTATTTCCCCCCAAAAGTGAGGGCTTCACCTCCCCTCCCCCCTCTTTCCCCATGTGAAGGATGTTGGCTCTTCCCCTGTTTCAGGTCCCTCATATAGACCTTCGCGGTCTGAGTTTCGCCTGTCGTTGCAGGAGAACAAGGTTGACTGTTTTTCACACAATGTGCTTTTGACCCAAGTCATTCCCCCTGGTTACGCTATTTGAATTTTTCCCCGTACAGTTTTTTCGTTTCGGCTCCCCAACCCCCTCTTTTCCCCTTCTTCCTAACACTTTTTCCTTTCCCCTGCTTTTTTTTCCTACTACTCCGTCGACTTGGTAGCGTTGTTTCTTTTTTGCATGGCGGTGATTGCCGGAGTTGTCTCTCTGGTGGGAACCAACGTTATCTCATCTTTCTGTGGCTTTCCTTTTTTTTTCTATATACGGGTCCCTGTTACAAAGCTTTCCCTGAAGGTTTTGTATACCTACCCCCTGAAGACGACCCGGCCCAGCGAAAGATGGGCGTGTACGATCCCCCTTTTGTGACAACCCTGACTTCTGTGAGGACGTTTCATTTTTTTTTGTTCCTTGGCCGGGTTCCGTTCAATTTCACGCGTGATTCTTCTTCTATTCCAGTTGGGGTCCGTTTCTTTTCACGATTCCTTTTCAGCATTTCACGTGGTTTTCACTCCTGAGGGTGTTTTTCCCCGTTTCTTTCTCCATTGGGGCAGACGGGGGGATTTGTCCTTGTTTTTTGGCCGCTAAGGGATCCCTTTCCCCCCCCCCCCCCCAGAATCTCTATCTTTTCCTCCTCCTTTTCATCTCTATCTTTTTTCGTTACCGGTAAGGGGAAAACCGTTTCCGTCGCCACCCATTATTACCACCACTTTTCCCACCCCGTCCGAGAACGAGTTAAACCCTTCCAAACCATTCAGGGGGATCTCTTCCAGTTTCCGATGCTTGTACAACCTCTGGATCTTCTTCTTTGACGCCTCTTTAATTATTTTTGATTTCCTTCTTCCCCATCCACCGGCGCCTTCTGGTCATAACAGCCTGGCTTACAAAGTGTCATACTTTTTTCACCGGCTCGTAGCTTTTCCCCTTCTCTTCTGTTTCCATTTTAGTGTAACGTGAACCCTCCCCCCATCCTTTGGCTTAGGATTTTTGGCCTCAAGCATTATGGAGGTGATCCCACTTCAAACAAACAGCCCTTCACTCACTTCTTTCTTTTTTCCTTTTTCCCCCACCATGACTCCCTTGCTTATCCCGAAAAGCACTTTTCCTCACCAACGGAAATTACCTTTCTTTGGCCTGAAGTGGATCCCCCCCCCCCCTTATGGGCGCGTCTTTAGGAATGTGATTCTTTTCCTGTTTTTGGTGTGCACTTTTCCTTTTTCGTCCTGACCGGTCAACACGTGTTTTCGAAGGGACGTCCCTTGAGGGGCCTCACCATTGGAAGTTTAACCACAGTGTTTCCCTTCCTGTCCACAATCTTTCCGGGCCTTTCTCCTGTTAAAAAACTCGCGGTCGAGCCTTCACCCCCCCCGGGGGGGACTTACAGACATGGGGGACCCTTGATTCCGGGTGATGTTTAATAAAGTTTTTTTGGGTCATCATTTTGCTTCCTTATGGTTACGGTGTCAACTCCCTCTAATCCCCTCACTTTCCTCTGTCATTTTTTCAGGTTTAATCCCCCCAACCCCTTAAAGCGCCAAGAGGTGGGTGATGAGTCCTTTTTCCGTCCGGGTTGATTGCTTTTTGGTTGTGCAACATTTGCCCAACGCTCCCTTTGCCATAGGAAAAAGTTTCTAATGAAAAGTTCTCCTTTTCTACCCATTTGTTTGTACCCTTCCCGGCACCCCAAACAAACTACTGCTCCCCCTTTTTGCGATGGCAAGGTACTTTCAACAGGAAAACCACATTTTTGAATTTCGTTTTTTTTCCGCCAGAAAGCTTTTTTCCCTTCGTTTGCTCCTTCTTAGTCCATATGCTAATCGCACCCTTTTTTTCGCACTCCAAAAAAGCTGTGGGGTTGTCAGTCTTCGTAAGGCAGTGTTGGACGTTCCTTAGAAATGATTGTCCCATCTTTCCCGTCTGTGATCGATTGTGCTCCAACGCTACCTCTTTTCTCTTGTGCAGAATCCCAAATCGGGGCCAAATGGGCAGTCCTTGATCCCTTGGTTCACAACGTCTCGTTTGGTTGGGAGAGCGAAGGACACACCATTGTTCCCCTGAGTTCTTGGTGCTTTTAGATCCCGCCAAGTTCTTCCCCAGGGGGCCCCAGGAAGTATGATTTTGTTGAGCGTTTTGTTCACGAGAACTTTTCATGACTGGAATAGGGCCTCTTTTTTCTTCCGACGGTTTTTCGGAAATTTACAAACAGGCGCCGGCCCGTACACACTGTACTCCTCCCACGGCCACCTTTCGTCTTATCGATTTGTTTCAAAATAAGTCCTTTGTAGGAAGAAATAGGTTTTTTTCGTTTCCATTGTGTCCCGCCGTTCCTCGTATAATGGTCTTCCTCGCCCGCGACAGGTGGCCTACTTCTCCGGCTCCGGTTCCTGCGGGGTGTTTTTCTCTTGCGCCTGCAAAACGCCATTCTTTGGGACCTATTGCCCCTCAGTGGACTTTCCTCTTACCCCCCTCAGGAGCATTTTTTTAGGGTAGGCCCTCTCGCATTCAAAGGCGTTTGAAAAAAAAAAGCCCTTTCCCTTCATTTTGATTTTTGCGCCTCAATTTCCACCGGTTTCTTGGCCAACCCCCCTTTTTCACTTTTCTTTTTGTTGAGATCTATTCTTCTTTTTTTCCACATTTGGCGGAGACTTCGAAAATGGAGTTGAAAAAAACATGGACGGTTCCCCCTTTTTTTTCTGGCTGTTCCAAATTTTTCCTCTGCCATTTTTTAGTGAATCGTTTCTGGGGGGAAAAACCTCCCCCCCCTTCTTTGGCCGGCTTTTCGCGCAACGGTTGTCCGACTTGTGGACCGGAGGACGGCGTTCACCTGGAGGAGTTTTCCCTTTCCGGAACCATGAAGAATTGGCGGAGAGTATTCCTTTCACTTGGCCTAGCCCCCCCCCCCCCTAACTTCCTCTTATGGGAACAATGTTTTCCCCATTGGATTCCTCTCGACTAGGCTTTGGTTCCCTGCCGGTGGGCGTTACCTCTTGCTTGGCGGCGGAATGGTGGAATTTCCAGCGGGATCCTTCCTTAGACATTCCCCAATCAAACTTTTTCTGGGGCTCCTTCCCCGCACCCCGGATCCTCCCCCCATTCAGGGGGACTTTTTCTCCGAGAGGGCAAAGTTGAGGGGCGTATTTGTACTAAAGTCACTCCTTTTTGTTTTTCGAGTTTCTTCCACAAAAGAGGGACCCTTTTTGCCACCAAGGCTCCCCAGATCCGCCTGGGCGGGCGTTTGTTTCACAATAGAGATTGGAGGTCTCGCTTCTGATTTAGTTGGGCCAGGTCTGGAATCCCTCCAACCCAATGGGAGGACTTAGCGAAACCACGGAAATTTTTTAGTGCTTTCGCAGAACATGGGGTGATTAGTCCCGGGGTTAATAGTAGACGAGGCGATTTTTCCCGTTCTTCTTTTTTGGTTTTTTTTGTTAAACACCGTCCCCCTGTTTTCCTGGGTCCCGGTCTTTAAAATTATAGTTTTTTTCATTTTGGCGGTTGCCCTTCCAAACACAACTTTTCTGAAATTTTGCCTCCCCCATTTTTTCCCGTTACCGTTTTTTTCTTTTTAGTCTCCCCCCCACTCCCCACAACGGGGTTAGCTGAAAGCTCATCCCAATTTTGTGGCGGATCCTACCCCTTTTTTTTGTTTGATTAAACGAATTTTCTTGAACGAGCCCTTTTCCAGGGAGGTTACTCTTCGTTTCTATTTGTACGTTCACTTTATGGGACAAAAGTAGCTCTAAGAAAATCAGCTTACGCATCTACGGTAGTTGGAACGGGCCGCCGTTTTTCCGGGCAGTAGCTCCACCACTTCTCTTTGTATTCGGATTGTGGGGATTTCCCCAAAACCCCCACACTCTGCTTTCCTTCCCTTGTGGGCCCTATTTTTTCCTTTTTCCTTTAATCTATTTCGGCCACCCCCCCCCCCCAAAATACCTGCTCCCGTGCTTCCTTGCAACACTCCGGAGATTCCCCTTTCTGCCCCTCTTTCAAGGTATGTCTTCGTTCCCCTTTGTTTGGCGTCGTTTCTCTTACTCCTTCTGGGTGGGGAAAACCTTAGACAAATCTTTGTGTGCGGGCGTTTGGTCTTTTCATCTCATATAACTGGGCTTGCCAATTGTCTTCCTATTTTTTGTCATCTTCCCCTTACCCCCCGACGGCCCTTAAATAGCGGACGATGTAGTTCTCACCCTGTTTGTAAGGGGCCTTGGTTCGAGAAAGGACGGTGTTTGGGATAGACATTACCCACAAACCTACCCAATCAGTAGGTTAAACCTTGGTTTTCTTATGACCGACAAATATTTCTTGCTCCTTCTCAAAGTTCCCTTCTTTTTTTCTGGACTTTGACCTTTTACGTTCTAGACTTGGGTTCTTAGGATTGTCTCTTTGCGGGGTTTGGCACCAGCTTTAATGGGAGGATTTCAGGACCTTTTTTTTTCCTCTTTACGTTGTTGTGGGCTAGAGAGGTCCCCTCTACCGCATTCCAAAGGGACCCGCCAGTTCAAAAACCCCCACTTCCCTACTGGCACCACTCCAGGGCTCTCTCAACTCACGGGGCCCCATTTTTCAATCCACTCGCGGAGCCGTAGATGATTCTCCAAGCCTCTTTTTGCTTTTCTTTCGTAGGGCTCACCTGTATTTCCCTTAATCCTCGGTTTCTTTTTTCTTCCCCTCCCCTTAAACCCTTTTTAAAAATGGTCCTTTAGCTTTCAAAACACCTTTGTCTTTTTCCGGTCCACGCCTAGCTTGCCGTCGCTGATTTCCTGGTATCTCTTAGTGGGCCCTAACAAAACCCAGGGGACTTTCCTGTCATCTTCCAAATGCAACACTCCACCCTTCCTTTCTGATCCAATTTCTTCTTTTTCCACTCCTCCCAACCCGACCAATTATGGGACAACTTTTCGGCCGGCTGAAGTGAGTGATCAGCTTCCTCTGCCTTTGGGAAAGAGTCTGTCTGGGGAACCTTTTTGTGTTTGGGGACTTTTAACACTTTTCGGTCGCGAATTCAACTCTCCCCTTACCACATGGACTGAGTTGGTCAAGGAAACCCTTAGTGTTTTGCCGGAACTGCCCTCCGGCCCTCTTGTTTTTTACTCTAGAGCGGAATATGAAACCTTTTCCGCTTCCCAATACACGCAAACACTTATAAACCCTTTTTCCCAGCGTGTTTTATTCCTGGCAGGTAAATTTTCACTAATTTTTGCTCAGGCGTGTCCATCAGGCCCCCCACCCCTTTAAAATTACTTTCCGACGACTTCAACGTTTTACACAACAAATCCCTTTCAAAAGAACGGGGGCCGCGAGGTGTTTTTTTTATTCCAGATTTCGGGTTATTGTTTTTTTTTTACCCCTTGTCGCATTGCTCGTCAAATAGGATTTTTAACCCCCCGTTGTTAGCGATCCATTTTTTTTCCCCCCCTAACAGTGTGAACACCTCCAATGTAAAAAAAATCGGATAGGCCTGGGTGTCGTCATTGTCCTATTTTTCTGTAGAGGATTTTTTTAGGCCAGAGACCTTTCCTCACGTTTCCACATCCCCCCGCCGAAATTCCTCCCTTTTTTGGCAAGAACAGAAACCTTGCTGGTGGGATCGGGGTTTTCAGTGAATTATTTTTGAGGTTTATTAACTTGCCAATTCCCCCCTTCCCTTTATTTTAGAAGCTGCTCCAAAGATCAAGTTCGTTTGCATCATAACCGACAGGGGGAACCGTTGGCAACACCTTGACTGTGGCTTGTGTGGGCCCAACCCCCTTTTTTTCCTTCTTGGCGTAGATTCCCTTTCCAGGGAAAACTACAGTCCACTTTTCTGCGGGGTTGGTGCCGCGGCATTCCCACGTTTCAGGGAGGAACAGACGGTCAGTCTTGAGGTATTGGGGGAGCCCGTCTCATTTTGAGCATTATTTACTATTTTATTTTCATATTTTTTTTCCGTTTTATTCCTCGGGGGAGATGCCACCCCCCGTTCGCCGGGGGGCAATCACGACGAGTAACCAACTTCCAAACTTTGAGCCCTGTGAACCACTTCTCTACATAGATAAAGTTTGCCCTTCTTCAAAAACCGAAATTCTCCTGTGAGGAAATCGTTTGTGTTTTGACTTCCGTGGGCTCTCTCTTCTTCTCATGGGGGAGCGCCAATGAGGGGTTCGCGTACGGACTGGGACGTACGTTGCCGGTTCCCGCTGCCCGTCCCCTTCACTGGGAAGCGTTGTGGGCCCCTTGGTTCTGACTGCACGATGCTTTACCCCATTTCCCCTGTTTGGCGAGGGGGTTCTAATTTTCTTTCCTCTCATTCTGACTCGCAAAAACAAATTCTTGAACCTCCTTTTTCGCCACCGGTTTCACCCCCCTTTTTTTTCATTTTTTCCTTTCTATCGAGCTGTTCCTCCGTTGTTGTGTTGCCTCCCTCTCTCCCGGAGTTTGGGTTCAAGGAGTAAAAACCGTTTTTCCCAAAGGACGTTTATCGTTTTGGCGAACACGTCTGCATGATTTTTCTAATAACCCATGCCCTCTCGTTTTTCTTTCCCTTTCTTTCCAATGATGATTCCCTTTTTTTCTTTCTTTTCCTAGCAAGGCTCAAGCATTTGGTTCCTTTCTTTCTTTTCTGCACTGGTGGTTCGCAAGAGAAAAAAAACCCTATCCGGTTTCGAAGGTTTTAACACTGTGGCACGCACCCAAAAAAACACCATTTCTCCCCGTTCCCTTCTGGGGGGCTTTTTAGAAATCACTGATTCTACGCCTGGTTGGGTAACTGTTCTCCGTTTTGAAGCGTTGGTTTAATTTGCGCCTTTCCTGTAAGTTTTTTTTTAAAGTTGCGGAATCCATCCTCTTCCTGAACTGAGCCGTCAATACTGAACCCCCTTTCTTGACTTCCTTTCTCAACCTCCTCTCTCCAATAAATTTCCAGGGGGACTTCTTCCCGTGCCTCCCCCCGGGTGGGGAGGGATGTAGCACAGTTCCACCCCCTTTTACTTCCGCGGCTGAGTTTAATCTTCCCCCAACAAGGACCCCGTGGCAGATTCGGGTTGCCCAGTTGGGTGCCGCTAGTTTCCGGTGCCACATTAAAGGCGGGAGTTTTCTTCTACCCATGCGTGATGTATTCTTTCCCTTTCTTTCTCTTTAAGCCGTGCGTGGACTTTTAGAAAATCCAACCTCTTCCACCCTTTTTTTTTTCCTTAAACCTGGGAGTCTTCTTCTCCGTTTTTTTTCCTTTTAAGAGTCAGGCACATCTCGGATGAGTCTGGTCTTTTTTCAACCGACTGGCACCACAGTTGTTTCCTTTTGGCCCTTTGGCTGAGACCACCCCCCGGTATCCGATTTGGTGACATTGGTTAACCTTTTCCCCCCCCCTTTTTAATTTAAAGCGACGCTAATCCTTCCACCCCCCTTTTCACTAAGAGGATGCATTCTTCCGTCCACTAACCAAACCCCAAACCCGTGTTTTTCCAAAAGCTCAACTAGTCTTTCTTTTTTCCCTGTCAAGTGTGTTAAACTTTCCCTTTCTTCTTCTGAGAATCTTTAAGATGGAGTGTTTTGTCCTGGGGCAAAGAGCAAAATCACAAAAAAGTTTCTTTTTCTTGCCTTCCCCTTCTTTCTTTTGAAGGATGTGCTACAACTTCCCCCTCCCCCTTCGACTGCGTTCGCTCGGAAATAGTCTTCCTTCTCTTGTGTGTACTTGGGTGAAAAAGGCTGAAGTCTGACCACGCATGGATGCCTAGTGCTTTTTTTGGAACCTTTTCACCGTGTTGAACCCGTTTCGGCGCAAACCCCTGCTGGTTCCCGCCGCTCTACGGCAACCTTTTTTCCCCTTTCCAGGCCGCGAATTATGATAACCTAATTCGGAAATAATGTTCTGGTGGTTTTCCGTCTTTGATATTTTTTATCTGTTTTCCCCTGTGATCAAACCCTTTCTTTTTGATCTTTTGTTCTTCATAAGGTTTGAGTTCCCTTCCCTCCGATCAGTGAGTTTCCAACGATCACCAGGCGACCTGCTCGGTTCGGCTTTGAAGTTCTTTTATTTTTTGAACGCAGTGTGGGCCGTTGTGGGACGCAGAAAACCTCCCGTTCCTGTTGGAGGTTCCCTCCTTTCAACCGGGAAAAAACCCCCCCCGATTGCTTCGAGTCCAAACAAAATGGCTGGTCCCGTTCTTACTCCGTTCAAACGAGATATTCTTTCGGCAACACTGCCAGTGACGGAATTCGCTGTGAAATCTTGAAAGTCCCACCTTTTCGTTATTAACGTGGTGGCGTCGTTGTGGCCTTTTGTCCTTTTGGGTTTGAATGAAGTTTTCTGCATTGATAGCCCTCCCCCCTTTCCCTTTCTTTCCGAAAATGTTGTTTTTTCCTTCAGAGATCTTGAGTTACTAATTCTTTCTCAGGACCCGTAGCAGGGCAAAAAACACACCCAAATGGGGTTTCCCCTAATGGGGGCTCCCATGGCTTTGACTCAGACGGGGAAACCCTTCCTCGCACATCGGACCCTTTGTCTCCCCCTTTCCCCTCTTTGCCAGCAACCTTGTTTTGTCTGTAGACACGGGCACTGTAGTGACTTCACTAACTTCGTGGAGGTTTCCGGTTCCTTTCCTACCGGTGCTTCCTTCTTCTTTTTCCCCATTCCGGCGGGTTCACACCCAGCAACAGGTAGTGCACGGCCTCGTCCCGGACTTCCCCCCCCCTTCGATTTGCGGTGCGGTATGATTTCCTTCACATACAAACCTTTTCTTAAGTGGGCATTTGGACTTTTCTATCTCTTCCAAAAAAGAAAATCCTCCATCAAAGGTTTTGATTTCCTCTTTTCCTGTTCACATGAAATTAGGCTAAAAAAACCCTCTTATTCAACTATGGCCTCCCAACGAATAATTATTCGGCCGGAATGACCCTTTGACAGGGCATGGGTCCTTTCTTTTTCCCGGCGCCTGTTTTCTTTTTGCCAGGGCAGTTTTTTTTTGTGCCCCTTTTCTGTTTTTTTCTTGCCGCCGAGGGTAAACACCTGTCTCTTTCTTCCAACCAGGCTCCTTTACAACCCGGCGGGCCCATTCATGGCTTGTTCAAGGTCCCGCGTGAGAGTCTTTGCCCGTCCTGGATCAACCACCGCTCGTTTTCACCATATAACTGTGTCCACTCCGACGTCGTCTGCCCGCCCCACGCTAGCGAAAGTCGGCCGTTGAATAACAACATCCATCTCCAAGCTGCAGGGCGGATATACCTCCGTGCACTTGTTTTCTACCATTGTTAGTTTGCGTGAACACGACTTCCCTCCCTTACCCTTCCATTGCTCCTCCCTCCGTTTATCCACAACCGTGCCTTTCTTGTTAAACCCTCGACCGAGTGTTGTGATTCCTCTTTTTTTCCTCTCCCCCTTATGAGTGTTGTAGTGCTTCTTTTTTGTTTTTCTGCGATTTTCATGCACCATTCTGGGGGCAACCGTTTTTTTTCTCCCTCCCTTAAAAATTTTTTTCATTTTTTACCACCCCATTGGGTTTCAATGCCCCTCAAATGTACACAGCGGTGATATGCGGTGGGGCGAGGCAAAGGAGGGCCACCTTTAACCACCCTAATTGTTTAGACGGGGTTTTTCATGGCCCGGACTCGCTTAATTTCCTGTCGTTACCCCTTCCCCTTGGTATCAATCGCCCGGTTTTCTGGGCGATTTCTTTAAGATTTTGGAGTTCGCCCCTTTTCTCCCCCTTTGTTTGGTGCTCCTGCATACCAGGCGACTGGAACCTTACAGACCGATATGTTTCTTTTGGCCTCCCAAAAGCTCCCGTTATAAGTGGGTTCCTACCTTCTGCAAACCGGCCATGGGACGACTTCGCTTCCGGGTTTCCACAACCTCTTCCTTTCCCGGTTGGAGGGTCTTTGACCCGGAAATAACTACCCTTCCTTCTTTTTGTTTTTTATCCCTTCTTGGCCGTCAACCGTGCTTGACTGGCGGGCCCTTAAGGGTCCTTCTTTCATGTTCGTTAGTTCGGATTCCCCCCTCTTTAAATGACGGGGGACTTCCTCAAGTTTTTTCACTTCAATTTTCTGCTATTCCGTGGTTGGATCCGCCACCCCCCTTTCATTGTTCGGCAGCACCCTGTTACCCGTGTCCATTTCAGTGACCACCATTTTACCTACCTCTCTTCCCCATTTGACCAAAACTGTCTTGGGAGGGAATGGAGGACATCTTTTTTTTGCTTGCTTTTTTTGCAATTGTTGAGGATCCCTCGTCCTGTCCTTCTTTCTATGGTTCTTTGTGCAACGAGGTCCAGCATGGCAGTGCCGGTTCCAATCGTTGAGCAGTTTTCCTTTCTTTACGCCAGAGGGTGACTTGGTAATGCTTTTCAAGCTGGTGCGACGGTTTTCTTATTTTATACAAAACCCTTCCTGGGTGGCCCTTCTCTGGGTATCATTATGTAACTCGGTTTCTGTTCGGCAACCGCAGTCTTTCCTTGTTTCTTTTCGTAACAAAATTTTCCCACTTGAACCCACTCAACCGGCACTCTCTTCCTTCCCCGGTTTTTATCGGGAGATTCCTTTGATTGTTTTCCAATTTTGTGTTTTCTTTTCTTTTTCCTCAAAGTAGGGCAAACCACTTTTTTTTTGCGTCCGATCTTCATTCCGCTACCTCGTCCGTTCCTTCGGCGTTTGAGGGGCCTAGTGCCGTACGAACTTCGGGAAGTTGCAAAGTTCCCAAGTTCTTGTCGTTCCTCTGGGCCGGAGTCCAACCACGGGTTTGGTTGACGGCCGGGCGTTGGCCCCTTGTTTTTTCCTCTTTCCGACAGAAAATAGAAGAAGCGGGCAGGGAAATCCCCAACAATGGGATCCGCCAAAGGCCAAACCGATCTCCTTCTCCTTTTTTTACTTTGCTTCAATCCACTGATCATTTTCGATCCTCCCTGTCTGGCCCTTCGGTTCTGCCGGAGGCTGGGTGTTTTCCTTTGCCTCTGCTCACTCCGTTTTTAGGCATCAAATTATTAAAACGTTGCCGGGAAGTCTTGGCCCCTTTCAGTTCAATCCTTTGCTCAACGCGCTCCAACAAACCCTTTTCTCAGGGAAACTTCCTCGGCCCGTTACTTGGTGGCTGCTTAGCTGGGGAAGCCAACCCAGACTCTTTGGTTCTGGAGCGTTCTTCAATGGCCTCTCCCCCCCCCGGTTCCCTCAATCTTTGCCACTTCTTTTTCAACACTTGCATCCTCTGGGTGTCCGTGCCGGCTTTCGTGCTGACCTAAATCTCCTTTTTGGTAAAGGTCTCCCCTCACACCTTCTCTGATTCCTGGACCAAGTCTGGGCGTGGGAAAATCCCTTCCCCTCGGGCCTTTTGAAATCCAAACCTCTGGTTACCCCTTGTTTTTCGGATTTCGCCCAGAATGGCGATTTTTTCCGCTGGTTTTGGTCTTTTAATAGTAGAGGAAAAGATTCTAGGTCCTTCTTTTATGGAATTGTCCACCCGTCACACGTCTTTGGCCCGTCCTTGCTCTCCCCCTGGAGGGCATATTTCCCGGGGTTTTACATTTTGTTCTCACCACCAAAGTTAATTAAGCGGAAATCTTGGCTCAAAACCCCCCGTTGTTCCCTCATCTTGTGAAGGTCTCCCCATCCTTTTCAACTCACTCACAACCACCTTAACACAACGTGGTGCCTACTCCCCACTCGGGTTCGCGCTCAAGTTTCAGTTTGTCCAAAACCTTGGAATTTTTCTCTTCCCATAATTGTCCCTGGATGTCAGGAAGTTTGGAGTCTTGACTTCCAATAAGCGCCCCACCTTACCAAAGTTCCGCTTATTCCCCGATCACTTATTCTTTTGCTATTACCAAAACACGGCCGCCCCACTCTTAGTAGAGCTTCTTCGCCCCAAAAGTGAATGCTCCTTTGGGACTTGACAATGGCAGGGGCAAAAACCATACGGGATTGCCTTTGTACCACTTCATGGATGACCCGCAGTTTTGGTTAAGTATATTGGCATTGGATACCGTGTGGACGTTAGTCAACAACCCCAAAAGTGGGCATTGTCCCCAAATTTTCATGCAACCTGAATGTCAAGGGAGGCGATTCCACTTTATCACTCCGGAAGTTTCCAATGGTTATTCCAGGTGGTCTGTCCTTTCCTTTTAGGGGAGTATGCGATTTGTCT
>Ga0179593_1343156_pt1 | contig 12871 bp, 21 predicted proteins | sample CZODoug2_1_08_16_FD_185931 | JGI IMG/M metagenome (GOLD analysis project Ga0179593, IMG submission 185931) | Vadose zone soil fungal communities from Angelo Coast Range Reserve, California, USA - CZODoug2_1_08_16fungal (PacBio error correction) | ecosystem: Environmental > Terrestrial > Soil >... | reverse complement strand
TATCATTATCCATGATGTCCAATCTCACCTTGACAGCTATGATGAACATCCAACTCTTTTGCCCATGATTAGCCCAAGTATCTGCATTCTCTGACCATCCCCTTTGCCTTCCCACAGCTAGTCTCGATCTATCTTATCATTCATTATTGTTTCCTAGTCCCGCGTATTTTTGACTCTTGGAGCGTCCTCCTCCGGTTTTCCCCTCCTCTTTTTCGAGTCATTCAACATATTACACTGACCTCTTTTAAGTGGCCGTGACCCCCTCTAAAGTCATTTTTTCCCCTTCTCTGACTTCTCGCTGTAATTTTACGTCATAACCCCTCATCGACGGCAACTCTACACTTTACTAATTTTATGAGGGAGGGCATTTTGTGCTACGAATATATCTCCTCCCCCCAAAGATCCGATGCTTTCCCTTCCCTCCTTTTTGAACTCTCCCTCAAGACGCCGTGAATTTCCCCAACCCTTGACCTTCCCTGCGCACCGAAATTATGTAATCCCCGTCTGTAAACCTATTTTCAAATTTTTCTCGGCTTTTTTTTTTTTTTTTTTTTGTGTTTCCTTGAAAGCGTTTCTCACCGACCGTTTTTTTTTTCATGTTTTTTTATTTTCTCTCCAACCCCCCCCCTGAGTCACTTCCTGCCCCCCACACAAATATACTTTTTTTTTTGCTATCTGACCCCCCCTGGTCAAGTTGATCGATCTACATCTTTCATCTATCACTTTTGCGTTGCACCTGAGGCACGTTTTTTTTTGTTCGCCATGGGCCCAGCCGTGACCCTGCAGTCTTTTCTCACGTCGTTGTGACCTTGCTACAATTTCCCATAGCCTTGTCCCTTTTTATCTCTTGTTTCCTGCTTCCTTCGTCCGAGCCTAAATCACTATGCATTTCAACGTTTTTCCTTCCCTCTCTGAAGTCGTCCTCCCCTTCCCCCAACCCTGAATAAAGCGTTTTTTTCCATCCATTTTTTCCTGCGCGCAATCTGTTACCCTGACGTCTTTTCACCACACCGAACGTTGCCTGATCGAGAGTCGCGGTCTGAATTTTGCCACAAGATGGTTCCTTCCTCCCCCCCCGCAGCATCCTCATTGTGACTTTTGACTTGGTCATCTCCTTTGTCCCGTATTTCCCCCCAGAGCCCTGCCTTCTCTTCCCCACCAAGTGAACCTTAGAGTGCCGGTATTTCCCACTATGCTTTTATTCTGCTTTTGGTCTCCTTGATTCGAAGTTTGATCGCTCCTAGTTTTTCCCCCCCCCTCCATCATGTGTCTTTGTGGTCACACCCCTCATGTTGAAAACTAGCCCCCCCCCCTTTCTTCCCTCTAGATATCCGTAATTATGCCGTGTTAAAACCCCCCCCCCTCCCTGCTACTTGTAAGTGCCCCCGTACCCCCTGTCAGAGCATCCCCTCATAGGCCCCCTTTTCCCAACAGGTTCTCTAAAGATAGCACCTTCCTTCCCCCATGATTGATTTCCCTAACGTTGACCTAGTTTCCCCCCCCCCTTCATTCCAGAGAGCCCCCCCCTGGGTCTTCCTTCACTGCCCTCCCAACGCCCGTTAAGACACCGAGTTTTCAAAGAAACCATTTTATTTTCATTCTGCACCCCCAAGGCCAAAACCTTTCGCAATGTTCCTTGAAATACTCCCTTCTGCCCTAAGTCGCATTACTTTTTTTTACAGGCAAGTAACGTCTAACAAGTACACCCTTTTTGCTGCCCACCCTCTAAACAATGGTTTTCGAAGGAAGTGGATTGTGAAAATTGCACCATGGACGGACGAGGTCCCAGCCTGCCAGCTAAATTATTCTCGGTTGAGAACTTTTTTTGTCCCCTCCGCATACTTCTTTAAGTATCACACTATCCCCCCACCTTTCTTACTTAGTCCAACATATTGATTCCCATTTCTCCGCCGAGACTCGTAACCCGTGCCACGATAAACCCCTCTCTCGTCTGAACCTCCCCATGTGGTGCATAGGCTAAAAGAGACTCCATCCTCCAACCTTAGGACGGACACGAAACCATATATTACCCCCTGCGACTCTATCCCTTATTCCCACTCTTTTCCTTAAGAATCTCAATTTCTTCCTCTATACTGACTCTTTTACAAAGTATAGACCTTCTCCCCCCCCAAGACCCAGGTGGGAGGAGTAAGCTCCACCACCAAGAAGGTGAGTTTGTGGTGTGCCAAGTGTGTTTTTTTTTGACTCGAGCTCTCTGAAGGTTTTTATTTTTCTTGTGCGGAGAGACCTCTCCCCAGGCCTCATTCCTCTATTCCTTCTCAACCCCCCCCTCTCCCTGTCTCCTCCACCAACTCTTACCAAATCCCTCCCCCCTCTATCCCCTCCCCCCTTTCCTTGTTAATCACCTCTTGTATTCCTCTTCTCCCCTTCACGCCTCATTCCACCCTCCTCCCCTCATCCCTCCCCCCACTCCCTATCATTCCCCCAGAACCGTTTCCCCCTTTTTTCTAACCACTCTCCCACCCCTCCCCTTCTCCTTTCCCCCCACTTCCCTCTGCTCCTCTCCCCTGGACGATGAAGCACAAGCTGCACCTGGCCGGTGTAGACTGCGCAAATCACCATTATGTCACTTCTCCCAATTACTCCCCCCCCCCTCTCTCGTCTCTCCTTTCCCTCCCCTCACTCCAAATTCCCACCTCCCCCCCCCCTGTATCTCCCTTTCCTCTTCTTACTCCACCCACACCCCCCTCTCCTGCCCCCCTTCCCCGTATCCCCAACTCTTTCTTCCTTCGCCGCCCGTTAACGCCCGTACCTCTTCTCTACCATCCTCTCCACTTTTTTCCTCTCTCGTCATCCCTCTTTTTTCCTCCACCCCTGCCTCTTTCCCTCCCTTCTGCCTCCCTCGTCCCTGCCTCTCCCTTTTTCCCCACCTTCTTACATGTCCCATACCCCCCAATAAAGCGAATCTCAAGACCTTTGACCCTTCTCCCTTATCCCCCTTTGCTAAACATTCCCCCTTCCCCCCCTATCACCCCCCTCCTTGACTGGTCCCCTTTCCCGTTCAGCCTTCCTTCTCTTCCCCTCCCACTATCACCACCCTCCCCCCCCCAACCCCCCTACATCTTTCCCCCACCCTCCCCCGTTTCCCTCTATTCCCCTACGCCCACTTGTCACTCCACCCCCATCCCCTCTCTCTTTCTTTCCTACCCTCCTCATCTCTCCAGTCCCTCTCTCCCTCCCCACACCCCGTCATCCTCCTCCATCCTCCACTCTCCTCCCACCACCTCTTCCGACCTACGCTTCGCCCCCGCTCACCTCCTTATTTCCCTCCCTCAACACTCCTTCACTCGTCTTCCTACCCCCCCCTCCCAATTTTTTATCCCCCCGCCGCGCTGACTCATCGTTCACCTCTCTCGCTCTCCCCTCCCCACCTTCCCACCCTCCGTCAACCGCCCTCTCCTCCTCCCCCTAATTCCTCTTACCTTCCGCCCCTCCCCAGCTCCCCCCCCTCTTCCCTTTCACCCCGCCCCACCTTCTTCCCCTCCCTTCCCTCGCCCCCCTCCTCTCCCCTTTTCTACGCCTCTCTTGCACCCTCTCCCCTCTTCTTACTCAACTCTCTCCTCTTCCCCTCCTCTCTATTTGGCTTCCCTCCTTACCCTCACCCCTCCTCCCACTTCTTAGACTAGAGAGTGTTTTTTTTTTTGTTTTTTTTTCTGGCGTCCCATGGGGTTTTTGGGTGCTTTTTTTTTTTTTGTACCTATGAGGTTGTGTGCGCTTTGTGTGGTTTGATGGGACGTTCCGACGTGGTGTGGGTTTTTTTTTTTGTGTCTGTTTTTAGGTGTTTTTTGGTTTTCCGTTGTATTTTTGTGTTTTGTGTCGAACCCTGCCTCATTGTTCCCTAGTATGAACTTTCCCCCCTTTTCTTAGGATCCTTTTGAAGCTACAGTCTCTCCCCCACTACCCTTATAGACCCAGCAGGCACGCCTTGTCCATGTTTAGAATTCCACTGAGGTGGTGTGTTTTTTGTTTGTTTGTTGTTTTCTTTCCGTTTGCCCATGTTCATATAGATTGATATCCTCAGAATGCGTCTGCACCCCCGAAAACAAACCCAAACGACGAGGTACGTCGGACACTTCTCACACCTTTTTTGTCCACTGACCCCTATTTGGCTTAAGGATATTTTCCCGGATCTCTTTTCATCTTGCTATAATTTTCTTTTTTTTTTGTAACGTCAAGTTTTTTTTGCTTGTATTTTTTTTTTTTTCCCCCCCCCCTTTTTGCGTGTTTTTGCCCTCTTCATTTTTAAGGTTAGTGAGTTTTTAAAATCCCGATTCCTCCCCTTTTACCCATCGCCTCCCTACTGCCCCCCCCCCCCCCCCCCCCCCCCCCCCCCCCCCCCCCCCCCCCCCCCCCCCCCCCCCCCCCCCCCCCCCCCCCCCCCCCCCCCCCCCCCCCCCCCCCCCCCTGCACGAACGTACGCCCTTTAAGCGTCCCATTGCTACCGCAACCCCCCCATCCCAGCCTTTGCGCACCCACAAAGCCCCACGTGTCGACTCTTCTCCCCAAGCCCCCCAGTACTGTCCACACCACTTTCCTTCTCGTTGGAAGTCCGATCTAGCCCCGATCCCTCAACCCCCTTTTTTTTCCGGCCCCCTGCCAGAAATGTTCCTTGCCCCCCCCCCCACCTGACCCTAGTCCCTACCCCCCCACCCCCCCCCCCAACATTTCGCCTGCAAACCCCCCCCCCCCATGATGGTTTTTATATAACTACTTTTCAGGTTTGCCTACAACAGCCTAACCCCCTGAAACCCCCTATCTAATTTCGCTGAATCTAGGATGTGCCCCTTTCCGCCTTACTTATTTTTAGTCTATAGGAGAACCCCCCGACCAGGAGTCCCCCCTCTGAGTCCACTTCCCACAATTTCAAACCCACGGAGTCATTGATTCACTCCCCGACCCTGATGGCTCTGCACGTTCACCTAAGCTCCCCTATTAATGCATCCCCACCCCCACAAGAGCGAAAAGCACGGGTTTTTTTTTTTTTTTTTTTTTTTTTTTTTTGTGTTTTGGTTAGGTTTTTCTTCGTTTGGGGGGTGTTGTTTTCTTCTTTTTTATTTTTTTTTTTTTTTTTTTTTTTTTTTTTTTTTTTTTTTTTTTTTTTTTTTTTTTTTTTTTCTTTTTTTTTTGTTTTTTTTTTTTTCGATTTTGATTCCTGACTTGACTGACACCAAAGATAGGCCCTTTCTTATCGGTCTTTCCCCAAGCTTGTGCATTTTTTTGATTTCTTTTCCCTTTGTAGATCTCCTCTCTCTCATTCCCCCCCCTTTTTTTTTGACGCCTTTGTCCTTTTCCACGTGATGGGCTTCTACTATTTCCCCCCCCCTCACTTGGTTACAACAGAGACAATTACTCCCCCAAAGTTCCGAAAGAACCCTTCCGAATACTTCAGGCCTCAACGGGTGCCTGTGATAGTGAAAGCTTTTGATATTGAGTGGTGTCCCCGATCCCCTGGTTTCTTATCCACATTCTGCCAAGACATTTTTTTTAATTTTTGCGAGCTGCATCCTCATTTCCGGGTTCAGAACCTCCAACTTGCCTTTTTTTTCCCCCTGACATGTTTGTAACTTCCCTGAGAAACTAGTTAGGAGATAGCAAAGCACTCGTTTCTCCTTTTTGAACCCCGGAGATGGCCCCAGTTTTCCCCTTTTGTCACTTTGCGGAATAGTCTACGCTCTTTACGTCTGTTTACCACCCCCCCGGAAACCTTGTGAAAAGACCCCCTTTTCTTTTTTTCTTTTCGAAGTCAATACCTCCAAGGACGATTTCATTTACAAATCCAAATTACTGTGACGGTGAACATGGTATTTTTTTTCACAGAGTAAAATTTGTATTCCATTTTTTTTTGTTTTTTTCCTAATTTGCATTTGACTAGAGGCTCTCCCCCTCTTTTTTTCTTTTTCTTAGATTTGTTTGCGGTTTGTTTTTTCCTTGTTTATTCGCTTTGAGGACAACCCCAGAACTTTTTTTTTTCCCCCCCCCCAACTTGTATTTTGACCTTTTTTCGCCTTTTCCCCATCCCCCGCTGACTTTTGACTACCCTTCCGGTTTTTTGACTTGAGGTTTTTTTGTTCATGCTCCTTTGTCTTTTTCCCCCCCTGCCTGCCTTAGAACTTGGAGCTTCTGCTTTTTTTTTTTCATTCAAGGACCGTACTATTTGATTTCCCATTTTTTGGCTTTTGATTAAAGAGTCTAGGACGTACCCGTGAGATGGCCGTCTATGCCCCCCCCCCCCACGTCCCCGCTGAGCCCTCCCCCCTTTCTCCCCACGTTCCAACAATAGACTGGCGTCCCCCCCCCACTGCAGTCCACGTCCTTCATTAATCCACACACCCTGCCCCACTTTTTCCCCCAACGTTTACTCGGGAAGAATATACTCTGCCCCCCTAGTCGTGTTTTGAGGGTACTGCCCTGCGCCCAATTCGTCGTTCCCCCAGGCGCCATTGTCTACCCCCCCCCATCAGAAGTGTTACCCCCGATCTTTCGGGAGGTGGAGAAGTTTTCCAATAGTTTTTACTTCTCCAATATTTTGGTCTTTTTCTTTACGTCCAAAACGCGCTTGCCATGGTTTTTCTCCAGGCCGTCCCAATGTCCATAGATTCCCCCGCTTTTGAGACTCTTCGTACGCGCCTTTATTTTTCCTCCCCCCCGTCTACTTTAGTAAGAAGATAAGATGTCTGGTATGTGAGATCTGCCACGGAACAAGTCCCTCCCTTTTCTATGTGTACCCCCCCAATAAAGTTGAGCTGCTCCTTTTTCCCTAGACTCTGCTATCTTCTTCTTTTATGTTTTCCTAAAATGATCTCTGTCGCAATTCTTATCAGCTTCCTCTCTGACAGGCGTCCCGCGTCGAGCCTGTTGAGTAGCCTGAACGTTTCCTTATTTAGCCACTCGAATAACCCTCCCCCAGAGACGCATGATCGTTTTTTGGTATGACCCCCCCAAGTTGTATTATACAGTTTGAGCGCGCTTTGAAATATTTCTCCTTCCAGCCCTGTCTCGATCCTGCACCTTGCGCTTTCTAACTTTCCCCATTAGCCTTACTGTTCCTTTTCCCCCTGTTTCGCCAAATCGATACTCTTCTTCTCCGAACCCCGGTTTCCACGCACGTGTGACAATGGTTTCAGATCTACCCCAGTACCGCAATTTTTTTCAGCCCTGGATGCCCTACTTCTTAAAGTATCAGGCTTTCCTCCGGTCCCTTCCCTTCCCGTGCTTCTTACATGCACTACACCTCTCCCCCACAAGTTTCACGTTTGACAGTTTGCACGCCCCTGAGTAGGGTCGCGCCTTCGACTTCCGCCCTATCCGGCTTGTGTTCGCGGATTCCCCATTTCTAACCAATGTTCACTATGTGGCCTCTGTGCCCTGGTAGAGTTTGGTCTACCATTTTATTAGACCAAAGACTTGATAGGACATGCCGTTTTTCCCCACCACTGTGAGCCTGGGCTCTTTACTTCCTGACCCCCAACTTGCCCCCTTCGAATTCTTTGTTGGGCCCATCTGCCTCCCCCATGCCGACCATGTTGTGCACGCGTTCATGTTTGTCCCATGGCTCCTGGACCTTTTTTCTGCGTGTCTTTGCCCAATTTCCGATTGTTTTTCCTGGGCAACGAAATTGATTATTTTTTACGTTTTTTGTTCCCCCCGGTTTTGATCCGATTGTAATGCCTTGTTAGAGGCCTCTCTCATGGATCAACATCCCTAACATATTTTAACGCGAGTTGCAGTGAAGAGCCTCTTTCCCCTCCCAACCACCTGATTTCCCCCCGAACCTTACTGGTTTTTTTCCTTTTTTACCAACACGTTCCCAGTGTGTGCAGCCAACGGATAGTCCGGTTTCTTTTCCAATCCTTCCTCCAGTTAAACTGCACCACCCTCGCCCGCAATTCATAAGCATTTAATGTAACCCCCCCTCTTTTTTTCTTCAACTGCCCAGTCCTCTCTGTTTTGAGGGATATTCTTTGAATACCATGACATAACTCCCCCCCTAGCCTAGAGAATTTTTCGGCTCTGCCGCCTACCTTTTGTTGCATTAGCCCCCCATAGCATCTGCTGCTCGTCTCGCCTGACATGTGTGATATAATCTTGCAGTTCCTTCTTTTTTTTTTGAATTACTAAGATCTCTGTGCCTTCCGCATCTAGAAGACTAAGCCTATCCCTATGCAGGTCATATGACACTTCCCTCCCCCCAAACGGTTTTTTTTCCCCCAATGACTCGAGGCCTATCCCCATTGCCCGAATCCCCTCAACCAGACTTATTTCTGAGAACCTTCTTTTCACTGCCCATTCCCTGCAGGGAACAACGCCCCCTTTGTGTGGAATTGTTTTTTTTTTTTGTCGTTCCGTGAACTTGTTGAATACATTTCCCCTTTAACTGAGGGGCACCCTACGTTCAATTTTTCCCTGATTGTTTCGAATTGCCCCCCCCGCGCCACCCACGAATACCCCTTTCTTGGCTAGACCTAAAGCCTTTCTTTGCGCATAAATATCTTGACTTTTCCGGAACCCTTATTTTGCTCCCCTTATTTTTTGCGCATATTTGCCACATCGTTTTTCCCCTGACCAACACCAAGTTCTCCTGTTCTGATCTTTTCGGACTTTCCCCCCCCATTCGCGTACAAGTTTCATATTGCCCTGTTTTATTTTTGCGCTCCAAATTGGCTAGAAGTCTTTTTTTCCAAAATAACTTTTCCCCTGTCAAAGTATGCTCCCTCAAGATTTAGCATTTCGCCCTTCCCTTTCCGAATTTGAGGGCCAACTTCGCCACGCTGCTCTTTTTTGACATCGCGATCGGCTGGCTCCTTGGTTCGATTTTCCTTTTTGCACCCCCGGTTTCTTTTCTTCTCATGCTACCGTGTCCCCCAGGCCTCATATTTATCAATCCCCTTTTCTTCCTGGCCCCCAACAGACAGTTTTTTTCGAATATTCTGAGATATGTATGCCCTTTAAGGCCATCATTTTCCCCTTATCTTGTAATCATGCAGGTCCTTGTTCCCCCCAGGGACCTACCTTATCCCATCATCCATCTCTTCCCACATCCCCCCCCCCTTTCCCCTTTGGCTGTTTTGAGATTCGGCAAAGACGCCCCCTAATCAGCAGATGGTGAACCCCACAACTCAAGGCAATGCACAAAATTTTCCCCGTGAAGTCGAAATTTTTTAGGTTGCCCCTCTCTCCCCAATCGAGTGACCAACCAGAAGAGTCCCCTCTATTAGAACAGCGTAGGTGCAATTGCGAACCGTCCCCTTCCCCGTTGACCACTTCCCCTAGCAACCCCACCTTCTTCGTTCCCCCCCCCCAAACAAGAAATGTCAGTTCTTGCCCACACTCTGTCTATTTTTTTCTGCTCTCCTGCCCCCTTTCGTTTTTTTTCTTAGACACTCTAAACCCTCGGGACCTTTGTCTGAAAGGACCCCCCCCCTGAAACCCAATATATCCCCCCTCCCATCATGCACCACACGTGGTGTCAGTTTCCCATTCTATCAACTTACAGTTTACCCCCCTTGCCCCCCCCAGACCTAACTCCGTTTTCACTCTCCCCCCCTCACCGAGCCCACTGTAGACCCCCCTTCCCCTTATTTCCCCCTCTACTCAATGATGCAAGTGATTTTTGAGACAGAATAAGCACAGTGCCAGTTCTAATATAATCGTTCTTCGACCTCCATTTTTTTATGTCCTGCCTTTTTTTTTGCGGCGCAAACCCAGTGTTTGTAAATGCCTGTGACAGGCTGATGACCAACCTAGTATTCTCTCACTTTGGAGTGCAGTCTCCCCCCAAACTTTATACCAATAAGTCAACCCGCTTTACGAAATTTGACCAGTTTCATGATTGTTTCAATGTGAAAAATTATACCATGTACCCTTGTATTTTGGACATTGACTCCGATAAACTTCCTCTTAGTCCCCGACACCCCGAGATACGTAGGATTCGGCGCTTTTGAGTCATCCCGATGGAAATAGTATCCCTTGCCCCCACGTGCTTGACCCCTGCTACCGTAATAACATACTATGGCTGCCCCACTTTTTTGAGAAGGGGCTACCAGCCCCCCCAGTTAAAGATGTTTTTGAAGCGACAGCTCTGAGGAGGGTTTGAATTTTAACCCGCGAGCACAAGAGGAGACGCCTATGAGAGGCCCGGGGGCAAGTCAGAGAAAATAGACTGGGGATCGGGGTGGAAGACATGTTGGTACAAGGCAGAGATGGGGGTAAAGGATGGCTGTGCGGAGATAGCAGTAGGTAGGCAGCAGTCCGAAATAAACCGCTCATTCCCCCCCCCCACAACGACGGCTGGGTCGATTAACTGCCGCGTGCCAACCCCTCCCCCCTCTTAGACCTGACCCTTAACGGTGTTCGTATGTATTCATACAGGAAACGGCGGTGCACTCCTAGACTCAGTTATTTGACAACCCCCTTCTGAGGACACCGGCCCTGTCGAAACTCCGTGATAGGACATTCTTTTTTACAGGATGATGTGTGAGCCGAGGGACTTATGAGCGAGGGTGGAGGGCGCAGAAAGCAAGCGAGTAGGGGAGGAAGAAATCAGGACAGAGGAAAGGCCATTTCGCGGCCCCCCTCTGACCACCCCAGCACCACCCCCCCCCCCCCACCCCGCCCCTCCCCGCCCCCCCCCCCCCCCCTCCCACCCCCCCTCTCCCCTTCACCCCCCCCACCCGCCAAACCACCCACAACCGACAACCACTCCCCCCCCCCCCCCCCCCCCCCCCCCCCCCCCCCCCCCCCCCCCCCCCCCCCCCCCCCCCCCCCCCCCCCCCCCCCCCCCCCCCCCCCCCCCCCCCCCCCCCCCCCCCCCCCCCCCCCCCCCCCCCCCCCCCCCCCCCCCCCCCCCCCCCCCCCCCCCCCCCCCCCCCCCCCCCCCCCCCCCCCCGACTTTACAGTGTGGACTCCACAATGCATCATTTCCGTCCTTAACTCCCTTACGTCCCCCCCCCCTGCAATGTTGCTTTTTCCCCCCCCCCCCCCGACCACCTTTTGTCCTTGGGATTGTGGTTTTGGGTCATAACCCCCTCTGTTGGACTTCTTAACGCCTCGTCTTTTGGTATCGATCCCACCTCTTCCTCTCCCCTTGGTTGTTCAAACACCCCTTCCCCCGACCACCTTCCGTCCCATTCTTGTGTTCTAGAGCCCTCAGACCTTCTTTCCCCAATGGGCGTCTCAGTGCATTTTCGCCTTTTTCTCCCTCTTCCTCAAAATTTTTCGACTGTCCCCACGCTGTTTCTCCTGCTATAGAGCTTCTACTCCACCCAGCGTTCCTATACTTGTCTGGTTCATTTTGACTTCCCACTTCTTACCCCGCTCCCCGGACAACTTTCTTTTAGCGGAAAGTTTTAATCTGCCCCCCGGCCCCTTGAAACTTTCCAAGCCTGCTAGTCTTCCCTTCGGATCACGCCGGGGTAACCTTTTAAAACTAACACATGCTTTTCTTCCCGTTCCTGTGGCTTGCTGAATCAGAGTCCTTCTAATCCCTTAGTTTTTTCTTCGTGTGAGGCCCAAGTAATTTCCCCAGAGCCCCCCCACCCTTTTTCCGTTCCTGTGGAACCCGTAGTTTTTCTGGAGCCCTCTATGCTATGGTACAGTTGCTCAGGTTTTCGACCAACATGACAATCCCCCACCCGTTTTCAGATTTCCCCCCCCCGGTTGTTTTTGTTTTAACCTCTCCCTCCGGTGTCCGTGAACTTTTGTTGCACTCTTTCCCCTCTATTCCCCTTGACTTTACACTCGAACCAACCTCTTAATTTCCCTGCAAGTAACCCCAAGGATTTTGCTTATTCCCCCTAACCAACCCCCCACCTTTATTTCTTTTCCGGTAGTTTTGGCGTGTTGAAATTCCTCCTGGCCCCCCCCCCCCACCCTCTGATTTTTCACCAGGACGAGAGGTTAGGTACTTTACCAGATTGGTTGACCAATGCCCTTATTTTTATAATGTTGCCCATCCTAAGTCTTTTTTTTTTTTTTTTTTTTCCCGTGACCCCTCTCCACCCAACAGTTCCGGTACATTTTCGGTCCACTACCGGAACTCCCTTTTTTTTCCCTGGCAGGGTGCTTCGGGGGCCTTCTTTCCTTTGGGACTCACCCTTCTTTTTTGATTGTTGGGGGCCAGTTGGTCTTTCCACTTCCTCTTTACGGTTTCTGTTTTTTTCCACTTCCCCCATTATTAAGCCCCTTTTCTCTCTCGCATTTGCCACCCAAGGGCGGTTCAAGGGCCCTCCTTTCCCTCCCCCCACTTTCACAAAAACCCTGGCCAAGGTCCGTCACCCCGAGCTCCTTTGCCGCTGAAAGCAAAGCCGGAGAAAACCAAGCTAATTTTCCCCTGCGTGACTACAGCGTTCAAACCTCCTTGGGCCCTGACCAGGGCTGCCTTTGGCCCCCCACCCCGCACACAGAACCCCCCCACACCAAACCAACCCACAACAAACAACCAGTTGTCTCGGAACGTCCCCCCCCTTCTTTGTAAAAATCCGGACCTGTGGAAAACCCCTCAACCCGTTCTCTTTTCCTGCCCTATCTTTTATGGGACTCTTCGTTTCCGATTGTTTACGTCGTTGTTTTCCATTTTTTGTTGACCCTACACTAGGCCTTCCGTCCTTTTTACAGCTTCGCAAGAAAGGAACAAATTTTTTCCCCCAACCCTATGAAAACCACGGCTTCTTTTCATTCCCCCCTTTCCCCGCTTTCTTGTTGTTTTACCCCTTCGTGGGCCCTACGTAGTTTAGTTTCCCCCCCAAAAACCCAATCCCCCAAAATAGTGCCTGCCTTTTTTTGGGAGTATCGTCAAACCACTTAGGTGATTTTTTTTTTTCCCCCCCGATTTTCTCTTTTATTTTCCTCTGTA
>Ga0179593_1317999_pt1 | contig 12871 bp, 24 predicted proteins | sample CZODoug2_1_08_16_FD_185931 | JGI IMG/M metagenome (GOLD analysis project Ga0179593, IMG submission 185931) | Vadose zone soil fungal communities from Angelo Coast Range Reserve, California, USA - CZODoug2_1_08_16fungal (PacBio error correction) | ecosystem: Environmental > Terrestrial > Soil >... | reverse complement strand
TTGTCACTCTTCTTTCTTTTTCTTCGTCTTTGATATTGATCACAAAGATTCTACTGCTTCACGTCGGTTTATACTATACAGTTTGCGGGTATCTCTGAATTCCATTCCCGTCGTAGGTATCCTTCTGTTTTTGACTCCCTGCTTTTTCCTAGTCCCGCGTTTTGGAAGTGCCTCTTACATCTTTCCCGTAGGAAGTGTGTATCCTTTGACTTAGGGAACATTTACCTATTTCGTATTTTTTCTACCTCGTTCTCTACTTTTCCTTCCCCTCTTCCTTTTCTTTTTTGACTTCACCCTCCCTCCCGCCTTCCTTGTTTTCATACTTGTAGGGGTTGCACGGGACCATTCGGGCATTTCTACATGCCAATCTCTCCGTGTCTTTCTTTTCCCGCCTTTTTGTTCGGATGTCATCTCTTCCAACCCCCGCCTCGTTGTTGCTTTCACCCGATGAGTGCATTGTTTGCGTATTTATATTTCAAACCCCCCAATCTGCACGCCATTTTGAATGGTCCACATCCGAAGAATGTTCCTCTCAGATTAGTTTTTCCCCCTTCAGGCGTTATTTTTGGGTTCCCACTGATGGTACCCTTTGTTTACTCCCTGACCGCTGCTTTCCACACCCTCTACCCATTCCCCATCCTTCCCCTCTCTTCTTCCATCCTCCTCTTTTCCTTCCAGACATTATTTCTTTCTCCCTTTCCCAACCTTTGAGGACTTGCCCGATCCGTTCCTATGGAAGTTCTTTCTATTGTACCTTTCCTGATCCTGCTTTATGTATTTTTTTCTTTCCCAACAAACCCCCAGCTGCGGTTCTTCCCCTTCATTTCCGAACCTTGCGGATCCCTTATCTTTCTCCCTTCAGTAAAATTGAGTTTTCAAGAGTTGCGCGTCTTGTGCTATTTGCTTCCACCCTTCGTTTGCGGCCTCCTCTGGCTTCCTTGGACTGAAGCGTAGACCCCCCCCTGGTTGACTCTTTCCGGGACGTTAGGCATAGACGCGTAAAACCCCCTCTTCAATAGGGATGTTTTAGTTTTTGACATCCACCCCCCTTTCCGGTTCTTGCCCTCTCATCCTGTCCCTCTCGATTGGCGAGCTTTTTGAGCGTTTCGGTTTAGAGTTTTGTTAATACATGCAGTCTGACGACCCCCCCCATAGTTTTGCCCCACTTTCCCTTCTTTTTTTTCCATCCGATTTCCCACAACGATGGGTTCCTCCTCGTCAATTTAGAATAAGAATGGTCAGACCCCTGACCGCTTTTACACCCCATGTCGCTTCGAGTCCCGTCTTTTCAACTGTGCCCCCAAGAATAATTAGTACGTCTGTCTTAAATTCCTTCCCAAATAGTTTTTTTTGGATGGCGGTTCCAACTGTCGGTTTTTCCCTTCTCCCCCCTTCCTTTTCATCATCTTTTTTCCTTCCATCCATTGGTGAGATCTTGTTCCGTACGTAATAGTCTTTTTTACCGACAATATGTTGGGTTATTTTTGGTGTTTCGGTCTCGTCTCGTCTTGCCTCCCTCCCTCATCTTCTTCTTTTTTTTTTGTTTTATGTCTCCCGCTCGTCTACTTCAGTGGAAGTGTATCATTTGTTAATTTCCAGTACTCTATTAGTTCTCCAACCATTCGTAAGTGTTCGTTTGCGTTTTGCCCCCTGACACCCCCCCGCGTGCTTGTTATCGCACCTTCCCCCATGAACTTGCTGCCCCCCTTTTACTTTGATGAACTGTTCTCCCCTCAGAGTGTAAACGTAATTTGGGTTTTCCAATTCACGATCCCCTGAGCATTGTTGTGGCCTTCTCCACATTTTTCGGTTTTTTGCCTTCGCCAAATGCCCCTTTTTCCCCTTTTGTATTGCCCATTTTCGCAGCATCTGTATACCCCAAAAAACCATTTCCTTGCAATTTTTTGCCGAGTCATCGCACACAGCCCCGTTTATTTTTCCTGTGCGATGCGTCATTTCTTCCACCTTCTTTTTCTCCTGAAGGGTGACCTCTTTGCAACCTCTGTTCAAGCTTTTCCATTTTTCTCCCAGGAGTTTACACAAATGACAGACCAGAAAGCCGACTCTGTATTTTTCCTTTTGTCCCAGGTTCTTTTGCGCCTGTCTGATGTCAATTTTTCTTGGTCTCTTTCTCTGTATCAGGGGAATTGCCAAGGCTCACTGGTCTTCTATGCCCCCTCCGGTCTTTTCTGGCGTCCTCCCGCTTATGCTTTACCTCTTCCCCCTTTTCGACCGTTTTTTACTACGCGATGGGGATGGCCGTCCTACTTTGTGGCACTTTTTCTACCTTCTTTTTTTCGAAACAAATTTTGTTTTTTCGCCATCTCCACCCTTACACGGCTCTATGGCCGGTCGTACCCCTTTTGTACCTGCACTTGTGGCTTCAGTTTCCCAAGATACCCTTTTTACGGCTTCCGCCTGGTTGGTTGTTCTTCTTTCTTGGAATGTTCGGCATTTCTCGACAAGTTATCTTACTATTTCCTCATTCTTTTTTTTTTCTCATGACGCTAACTTTCTTTACCTCCATACGCGAATTTTCCTCCCGCCTCACCTCATACCACCCCTTCAACGTACCAGTCGGACCGCCCCTTTTGACGGCTTTTTCCAATAGTGAAAGGAATTGATTCATTTTGACCCCTCCTCTTTCAGAGAAGACCCTCCCTCCTTTGTACCGTGTGTCGCTCCGGAAAAGACCCCCCCTTCTCTTGTTTCTCCAAACGAAAGATATATACCAGTGAAATTAACCTCTCTTTCCACCCGATCGTTCTGTCCTTTTCCTTTCCGTCCCCATGGATCAGTCCTCGCTTCTAAGCACCTGCCTCATCGCCATCGTGTCCGTGCTTGCAATTACGCTGGCTTTCCTACTCTCCTAGTCGTCGCCTCTCCGCCCCCGACAACGCACTCGACAACCAAGATAACACGTTTTGGCATTCTTGAAGTAACCTTCGATAGACAAGGTCCTTCTTTCTTTCCCAATCGCCTCCCTTTCCCCCTTTCATCCTTTACACCCATGAATTTTCTACCTTTATCATTCTTTTTTCTTCCCTTATGTATCCTGCCCCTCTGACACATATTAAATGCCTGTAGGAAAGCTTAGACTTCCCACTTCCTTTGCCTGCCGCCCTCCCAACGCATCCCCTTCCCCCTATGAACCACAGTCCCCCTGAATGTTCCCCCCTAGTGAATTTTTTCAATCCAATGTTGAACGTTCTGAGCTAACCTCAATACCGTCCATGACCTCCTTTTCTTTCCCTGGTTGTTTTGTTGTTTCGTGTTTTTAGTGTAGGGTGTTGTGTGTATGTGTTGTCGTTTCCCCCATTTTAACCGACCTTGGCAACAGAACCTACCCTCTATTTTTTACAGAATACTCTTGCCTTCATAAGTCTTATCACAGATTTCATCTGCCCCTCAGTACTTAATGCAGCTCCTCATAAACCACTTCCGCCCTCTCCCCCCCAAAGGGGAGTGTGGGGGGGGACGTTTTACTTCAGCGCCATTCCTCTGAACCCTCCCGATTTTAAACCCAATCTCTCCCGGTTCCAACCCCAACCCCCTCTGATCTTGGGACTTACCCCTCTCTCCCCCCCACTCTTGCCTTTTTTTTTCCTCTGATTTTTCACCTAGTCTTTATTTATCGTCCCCCTTCGTTGAACTCGATTTTCCTTATCCGCCGTCAGGTGCGCCTTCGCTTATTCCCACGTTTTCGTCGTTCCCCTTCACCGCGAAAATGTTTCCGCAGTCGCATGAGCAGCCCGGGATGATCCATCTTAAGTTATTTTTTGCTTTTAACAGGTCGTTTTTTCCTCTTTTGACCACCAGCGTAGACGTTGGGCCCCCCACCACCAACGCTTCGGTCAGTTTCATTTTTCCCTTATGTGCCGCCCCCCGCCTGGCGCACGCCTCGGCCCCCCTCGAGAGTCAGAAGGTTAGCTTAACGAACTGGCTCCCCAGATTGTGGATTTACCTCAAACGGCCATGGTTGATTTGTTGTGATTTTTTTTCGGCCCCTCCCCTGTTCACCTTCACATGTACCCTGATTCCCCCCCTCCTTATTATTCTGGTCGGCCACCTCATCCCAATTCGTTTCGACGCATTTTTTTTTCTTGCCCGATGCCCGTGCGCCAAACGCTTTTCTGCCGCTTTCTGACCTTTTTCCATTTCTTCCAGGTGGTGCTGGTTTGCGCGCCACGCTTTTTTGTGATTTGGCCGGTCCTCTCCCTCTTTCTTCCTTTCAACCACCATCTTTTGCTCTTTTCCCCCCCCCTTCACGCATCGGGCTCGCGCCTAGACAAAAACCCCCACTCAATTCCCAGGTGATCCCCCATCAACTTCTTTCCTTCTGTACCCAATTCCTACCCTTTTTTTTTCTCCTTCTGCCTCTGGTTTTCTTGGCCAAATTGGCTTCCTTCTTAATTTGACCTTCCAAGACCCACAAGTTGAACCACCCCCAAACCACAATACACAGACTGTGTATTCTGCCCAGCCCATTCTGCCTGATCCCTCTCTGCTTAGGGTCCACCTTCCCTGTAGAAACTTAGGCTTGGACATCCCCCAATGTATTCCCACTTCCCTGTTAACGCCCCCCCCCCCCCCAGAGATGGAAGAGGTTTTCAGACATTTACCCGGAAAAACCCCCCCCCCCCCCCTCCCCCTGCTACAATTTCGCTTTTTTTTTTTTTTCCCCCCCCGTTTTAACCCTTTTTGATTCCGGTCGACCTTTCTTCCCCCTTCACCTACAATCATTACCTCCGGACCCTTTTAACTGGAGTCACAAAGTAGACCCAAAAAGAGTCCCTTTCTCTTTAACCATCGGTGTATATCCGGCCCCCTTCCTTGCGACCCCCCCCCCTCCGACGCTCTTTGTCACCTCCCCCTCTCCCCCCAGCCAGGCCCCCATACCTATTCCTCGTGTTAACACATCGGCTCGATCCCAGACGTCCCACGCGCTTTCCTCTGCCACCCCGCCATATCCGTTTCAGCCGTAGAAAACATACGGAATTGACTTAAAGGAAGATTCGCCCCCGACTTTGTGCACCGCGCATCTCCCACGCCGACTTTCCGCATCTGCGGGAAATAACCTATCACCAAATTGAAGTAGCCTTTCCTCAAGTCAAGATTCCCATCTCCATCCTAATGTGTTTTTTTCGATCTGATTCCTGATTGGCCCTTGATTCTCTGTTTTTTTGGTCTTCTTGAATTCCCCCGCGTGTCGTCCTAGGTTACGTCAAGTGGGCCTCCCCCTGCAATGTGACCCACGGTAGTTCTAGTGCTCTTCCCATTTCCCCCTCTTTGATGGTCTCCCCCCCCCCCCTTTGCGTGCCTCCCCCCTTCTATTTTTAACCTTTTGCGGCCTTGAGCCTCGATTCTTTCTTTTTTTTTTTTTTGCTTGTGCATATTTTTCTTGCCTTTTTCGCGGGCCACGTTCCCTCTCCCTTTAACTAGCCGTAGTATTTGTCGCCTTCACGTTTTTTCTCCACGGGATTTTCCCGTTTCGTAGTTTGCGACTGCCCAAGACTATTCTTTTTTTAGGCATAAGTGAGTTAGTCTTCAATCTTTCTGTCTGACTTCCCACTTCGACCGTCGTATCTTTTCTGTTTTTCTCGTTTTTCTTCCTTGCCCCTTCCGCCCACATTGATTTTTCTTTGCCGATTGTATGGCCCAATTGGGTAGGAATATTTTCCAAAGACATAACTCTTTCCTCATTTTTTTTTTTTTTTTTTTTTGTCCTTGCTGGACCGTCTGCAGACTGGTTGACAGTTTGAGTGGGGCCCATCCACTTTATTGTTTTGGTCACTTGGCTTACGGTTTTTCTTGTGACTCCCTGCCATCACTCTTTGTCACACCCCTCTCCCCAGTGCAGGCTCCCTGACGGAAAGACTACATTCTTGGCCATAAGATCCATTTTCCTTTTCTCCCTTGGAATGGCATTGTTTTTCTGTGACAGCCTCCCCCCCGCTTTTCTCCTTCCTGACTTTTGCGATTTCCGTCTTTCACCTATGCGATTTTGTGCAGGAGTGACCTTCTGGAGTAGGACGTCCCCCCATACCCAGCGCGTGTGCACGACTCCCGCCATTGTGAGCGCTAGTGGTGCCTTTTTTCCCTCCCTTTCCGCCCCTGCTCTCTCAACTTCCTGTGCGATTCTCCCCTAGTTTCAATTCAGGTGGTTCTCCCTTCGGGCATGCTTTTTCCTTCCCGAAGCGCTCACCCCGCCCCTTCCCTCTTTCCCAGGTCAGTTTTCTCATGGCGTTTCTTGCTTGACCCCCCCAAAATACGGGAGAATTGTTTTCCGGGTTTTCTTGCATGTCCATCCACCCCCTAGTGTTTTCATCCTTCCCCTCATTCTGTCCTATCTGATTTTTTGTGCTTCTCGGTTGGCGGCAACTTTTTTGTATCTGCACTCCATGGCCTCAAATCTTTTTTTCCCCCACATGCCCCGATTTTTCCAGAAGATTGTATCCCCCCGATTGGCCTTCTCACTATTGCTTCCTCTCCTCGTCCCCTTTTCTCCAATCCCTCTTCGACCCGTTTCCTAGTATTTCCTCTCACTCATTTTTGATTTGATCCCTACTTTTTTCTATGTTATGTCCCCCTCCCAATCTTTGACTCTTGGGTCCCCCCTGCTCCTTAACCTTCCCAACAATATATGGACTCCCTCGGTCCCCACCGTCCCCCAAAATTCGTGATCGATATTGTACTTCCCGAATAAGCCGGTTTTTGTCCCTTTTCCCCCCCCCCCCATCTTACTTTTTCTTTTCCGCCCTCGTTTTTTTTTTTTTTTGAGTATTTCGTTGATGCCCTGTACGTCTGAGTGGTTTCATTGCGGGTTCAGGTTTTAGCGGCTTTTTATTTTTTTCGAAGTTGGCTCGTGTCCTTCTTCCTACGTTCTTTTCCCTTTCTTTACTATGCTCTCCCCACTAAACAAATCTAAGTTTGTCGTTTGCGTTCGTACGAAAGCTTGCTGGGAATTTTTAGACCCCTTGTTTTCCATGTCCACTTTTTTTTCCTTGATTTTTAACTGTTTTTCTCATTCCACTCACTCCCGGAACATTGCCTTGGGTAACTTCCCCTCGCGAGGTTGTTTGAAGTTTTCCAAATTCGGTGGCAGATCCCAACTCTGTGGCTTTGCTCTTTCCCCCACCCGGAGGTGCCGAGTTTTCCTTTACTAACATTCCATGGCCCCCTGGCCTCCGCATCATCAGAAAAAAGGTTTATCTTTTTAGATTTAGTCCAATTTTTTGGTCGACTGAATTGTCTTATATTGTTTTTCCCCCTTTCTTCTTCCCTCCCAGACCTCCCTGGTCTACCTTTTCCTTCTGACAATGCAGAAGACTTATGTCCGATGGGATTTTTTTTTTTCTTGTCCCACCGCCTTGGGATTGTCGTTCCCCTCTCTTGCGAGGTCGTGCGAATTGCCCCATTTCACCCGGCCTCGTATGCGCCGACTTTTTTCTTCTTGGACAGGCCCCCCCCCTTTCCGACTCTGAGGTCCCTTTACTCTCTTTTCGGGCTCCCTTTCTGTTTTTCCAATTTCTATTTTCTTTGCGACCCCCCCCCCCCAATTTCCCTTTATGCCAGACTCGTCAACACCCCCGATCTATGGATGGCGCCTCGCGTTTTCACCTGCCAGCACTTTTGGTCAGTCTTCCACATTTTTTTCCTCCAGTTTCTTCTGCCCCGTTTTTCTTTGATGAGGTGTTTTCTTTTGAAGTCGCCCTTGACGTTTTTTCCGAAACGTTATCCTTCCCCTCCTCCCCTGTTTTGGGTTTTGATGTTCTATCACTTTGTCTCCCTCCCCTCCCTCGAAGATTACCCCTCCATCCCGTCCCCAACCACCCCAGCCAACGTCCCTCAAACCAGGTTCTCCCCAGAATTTTTGACCCGACCCAAAGTTTTTGGTTCTTGAAACCGTATTCCCTCCAGCCTCTCTCCCCGTGTTTTCGATCGTTTCCCTAACCTTTAACTCCCCCCTCGATTTGTTCGCCCCCCCCATCCCCAATACACCGTGGAACATTTTGATAGGACCATATCGTTATAGCGCCAGCGTTCGTAAAATTTGCATTTTTTTTTTCATACTTTTATTACTCCCTCAAGCCCGCCCTCTCCTTCCCCTTTATCCCTTTTCACTATTCCCTTTTCAACCCCGGCGTGACTAGCTTATTCCCACCGCCACGCCAAAGAACATGTTCTGGCTTTCGTGAAGTAACCTTTTACAGGGGCTTTTTTGCTTGCCAATCTACGAGTGCAACCCTCCATCCCCCCCATTTCGCCACCAGTCCTCTTCCCTCCCTGTCCCCAATAGAACCCCCCTTTTTTGAATTGCTGAGATGTACCCCCCTTCCATTGACATTTCTTTCCCGTGCTCGGAACAATTCAGTGGGCCATCAAAAGCCACTAGCTTCTTTTTGCCTCCCCCCCCCCCGTAAAATGAATTTCCTCACCCCCATGCTAGAATCGTTCATAACACCAATCAAGCTTTCGGATTTTTAGATTCACAGTCAATCCCGTTCCCTTCCCCTCTGCATTGAAGGTTCGACAACGCCGCTTTCCTCCCACTAAAATCCAAAAGTATTCTTTTTCTCTACAAGCTCTTAGCCCTCCATATTACCGCTTTCAACTGATCCCCCTCTCCATTATCCCGGCCTCTCTTCCTCCCCCTTCCTGCCCCAGCCCCTTTTCTTATGCCCTCCCCTAATCCCGTCCCCTCCACCCCCCCCGCCAGTGCGTTCAAGCCCCAATCACTGCTGACCCCCAACCCCCTGCTGATTCGTGGTACTTACCCTCTTCTCCCTTCTTTCCCCCTTTTTTGCTCCTCCCCTTACCTAATTTGATTCTGCTCCCCGGTTTTCCGTGAAACTCCAGGTTTGGAATTGTCTCTTTTTATCAATGTGAATAGAGCGGGATTATTTCCGTTTTCGTCTTGACCTTTTTTACTGATACACCTTTTTATTTTTCGCCCTGTTCCTTTCCATTACCCCCAACTGAGGTTCCTGGGTCTATGATTTGTCAACCAGGAGGTTTGTATTTCCAAAAAGCTTGAGCTTTGTCCCCCCAACCACCTATCTTTCTTCTGCATGAGACCATCGCTAAGGTGCCGACCCTCTCCCAACGCGCCCCCTTTTGCGACATTTAAGTTTTTTTTTTTAACCCTCTCCCCATTTTATGTGGATTTTCAATCCTTTCCCCCCCCATTCCCAGTCTTCGTCTTTGTTTTCCCGCCTCTAGCTGACCATCCGTAACACCTTAATGCCCAAAGCCTTGGATGACGCTTAATGGCCCTGGCAAAGGAACCTAAGTCCCCCCCTTAGATCCCTCACTTTTGCCCGATTCCCCGCGAGCCAACGCTGTTCGTTTCTTGTGCTTGAAATTGCGATTGAATTTCACTCGTCTCCCTGCGTGAATGCCCTTCTCTCCCCCTAGTGGGCTTCTTTCTACTACTCCCATCCTTTTTACACATAGCGATTCCCCCGGACACCTGTCTACGTCTTTCTCCGGATCGGTCGGCTTTCCTCCCCCCACCCAATCGCTTGCCCCCAGGAGCCCTACATTTTTTTTCTGGACCCCCTCATGGCTTGCTTCCCTCTCCATCTGTTTCCCTCTGGCACTGGTGCTCGGGGTGCCCAAAGCTGTAGTCACCGCCAAGTTAACCCCCCCCCCCACAGACTGGATGAAACGTCATACTCTTACTCCCCCCTTTGGTTGACTTGGCCCCCCAATTCTCCTACTTCTTACTTTTGAATACTTCCCCTGGAGGCCACATCAAATCGCTCTCTTTCCCCCTCCCCCACCCCAACCTTCTACTTGCCTATGTAATGATGTCCTTCCCATCCGGAACCTTCGAAAGATAGGGAAGGAGATTTTTTTTTTCGCCACCTTTTCCCCGATGGCCCGTCACCCCTTCTCCTCCGTTAACCCCCGTACCCGTCTGCGCTGTTAAATTCGCCCCCCCCCCAACTCGCCCGCGAGGGAAAATCTCTGTCTAGGTACAATTTCAGTCGTCTACGACGGCGTTTTTTTTTCCGTTAAGCACGACCGTCACGGCAACTCCCCCCTCTTTCCTCTGCCACCCCCCCCCCCCCTCTGCTTTCCCTTTCCCAACAGCTCTTCCTGATGGACACACATCGTTACCAACCGTTGTTCCTGTTGACACGGAGAATGGAAGTTTTTTCGTATTACAGGCTCATATACACGCCTCGTAATCCTATCCTTGTTTCCCCTCGCAGACGTCCCTCGACTCAACCGCAAAATTTTCCCAATATTCTTTTCATCTCCTCCCTTTGTTGTGTTTATCCTCAGTTTATTGATTCGTTCTCGGTTTTGTTCTCCTTACCACGATTACGTTCCTTCTTCTTTTTGCTATTAGACGCCTGTGCCCCTCGGGGGCGATTCCTAATTCCTCCGTATTTGTCGAACTTCTGTGGCAGCTCTTTGTCATTTGGTAATTTCTGATTTGTATTTTTGAGATAGCATGCTGGTTTCCTTTTCTTACATAGTTTTAGTGCCTTTTTTTTTTGCGTTCGGGCTTCCCCTAGCCGTAATAGTATTTTTTCCTCACCAAGCCAGTTTGTCCTATCTACGATTTTTCCCGATGTTTTTTTGGCCTCTTCAAATCTCCCCGATGTAGGGTTTCCGTCTTCCTTCCGTTTCGTTTACGTTGCCACCTTTGAGAACCCTTTACATATTCGTCCGCTTTTCTTTCGTTTTTCCCGGATTCCCGTCCTCCTTCCCTCTTCCCATTTCGAGTTTTTTTGGCTTTGTCTTCTCCGCTGTATTGGGGCTATCCATGCCTTTTATTCTTTCCCCCTAATCATACGTCCTTTTTCCTTTATTGCCACATGGACTTTGACTTTCCCAGTTGATGTGGGTCCCAAAGATTTGTATTTTTTTGTTCACTTTTTCTGGTCGTTTTTGTTGACGCCCTGAAGTCTCTTTGGTCCCCCCCACGACCCCTGCCAGTTTCTTTTTCCACAGATTTGACGATGGCGTAGCTCTTCACTGGTTCCAGAAGATATTTGAGCTCCCTTTTCCCACTGTCTCCTTTTTTTTTCCCTTCCTCTCGGACTTCTTTCTATTCCCCGATGGGCCCTTTTTTTTCACTTATGGTCCTTGTGTAAGGTAGCCAGTCTGTCTAGGTAGGCAGGCCCCCCCAACCTTCCCTCCCCCATCTCTGGGCTCCGCCCCCCTTCCCCTAACGCCTGGCGCGTTTGAAGCTTTTCTCACCCCCCATTTAAGCAAAATTCGCTTCAACTCTTTCTCTGCTTCCTCCGGGGCCAACTTTCCCCTGGTCTGCTCCAAGTCTATTTCCCATGCTTTGTCTTAAGTCGCCACGCTGTTCGATATTTCTCAGTTTGAAGTATGCCATCTCCCTTCTTCAACCCAATCTTCTTTTGTCCTGGGTTTTTTCTTCCCTCAAAACTTTTTTCCCCGTATTTCGCAGCCTCCCTTCGGCTTTGTTCTTATTTCTCCGATGCGCCCGCGCGTTAGGAGGCCCCAGTAGCGCTTGTTCTCCTTCCCGCCATTCCGCCCCCCCTTTCTTTTTGGGCCCCACCCGTTACCGCGTTTTCCAGACGAGTAGACCCCCAAACCGCCCCTGGGTTTACATCCCCGCATGATCCCCCTGTCCCTGCTCCCTGTACGCGTACCGACCAATTTTTCTCGTTAGCGTCTCCACTGAGGCAAACCCACCCCACCCCCCCCACCAAACACAAAACCCCCTTTGCGCCCCATAAGATTATTCTGAACAGCCACATACACATCTTATTATGTCGACCAACGTCAGTCCGCCAATAAATACATCTTCCCCCTAGGCACTAATGCCCCCATCCCTTTTCTCATCGATTCCGTACCCCCGCTGTGTGCCATTTTTACAATATGGGATTGGGGCGTTCTTTCCCGCTCCCGTCCTTGGCTTCTGCCTCTTCCTGCTTTCTTCCCCTAAGCTGAGGCGGGTGCCACTGCAGGTTGGTCTTTTTGTGATCGTCTAAGTTTGTTTTTTTTAGTGCTATTTCCTATGCTGATTTACTACGATTCTTTTCTGGCCTCCACCCCCTCTCTTTTTCTTTCGTTTCTCCCCCCCTCCTTTGATGGTCTTTTCTCCCCCCCCGGAAGAAAGTATTGTTTATTTAAACCTTTTTGGTTCACTGTTCGCTAAACTTCCCTGCTTTTCCACGTTGCTTTTTTTTAATTGATTCCCTAGAATTTGTTACGCAGCCCCCCCTGCATTTTTCGTTTGCAGTACCCCGATGAGTGGCTCCCCAGGCATTTTTTTCCCCCCCTCAGTGTCCACCTAAGCCTCTGATACCTTATGGTCCCAATGGTCCTTTTGTCCTCGTCCCTGACAAAGTTTTCTTGCATGCCTTCCCCCCCGTCCAATTCATTTGTCTACTGATTGATCGATTGTGCACCCGCTGAGGCAAGCTACTACCTTGCTTATCTCCAGTTATTCTCACGCCCTTTACAGACCCCCTCTTTCCTTTTTCCCTCTTGGATTTGCTCCGGCGATTCAGCGTTATTCTCTATCGGTATTGTTCCCTTTGCCAGGTCGAATTGACGGCTCCTTTGTCCCTCTCCGTATTATTTCTGAAGCTATTCTTCCAGTTTATACTGACACTGCCCGTCGTTCATCACGATCGGCTTTCGACAGGAGGTTTTCAACTGTCTGTTATGAGTTTATTTTGGTCGAACCAAATCCCTGATTTTTCTTTTATTGGACGATAGTTCAACAACGGAAAATCCTCTTCTGCTTTAGCAAGCGCCGTCGCATGGTGGAATGGCCCCCCCGGTTGTTTTTGCAGCCTGGTTGGTCTTTTGACTTCGGTGTTTCTTCTTTTTTGGGCTTTCCTTCCCTTTCGTTCCTGGCTTCGAGCCCCAAAGT
>Ga0179593_1478001_pt1 | contig 12872 bp, 11 predicted proteins | sample CZODoug2_1_08_16_FD_185931 | JGI IMG/M metagenome (GOLD analysis project Ga0179593, IMG submission 185931) | Vadose zone soil fungal communities from Angelo Coast Range Reserve, California, USA - CZODoug2_1_08_16fungal (PacBio error correction) | ecosystem: Environmental > Terrestrial > Soil >... | reverse complement strand
AGTGATTTTGAAATCTCTTCTGCGACCCCTTGCCCCCCCCCGTCCGATCGTAGTTGAGATAGGGCAAGGAGTTACGCCAGTAGCGCCTGGTTGAGTTGTCCTGTAGTCATTGTACGCCCCCTACTTCCCTCCCTCTTCACAGAGTGCTGACGGAAAAAGCGCCGGACCTTATTCCTTTCTCTACGAGTTTTCGTTTCTCACAACGAGTTTCTAGATGGGCGATTGATTCCCGGCATTTCCCCCCCTTATGTACGTTCCCTTGGATACGGATGCCGATCGGCCACGCAGAGGCTCAGCGACCTGCTGTGGCCCACGCTCAACGGTTTAAGTCCCCCTTTTTGCATTCGCAGCACTAGTGGACAATGCGAGTCGCCCCTCCTGCTGCCCTTACCAAAGGTAGGGCGTGTCCTCTTCTCGACAGTTGAATGTGACCATCGCCCACGCTCTTTGCCCCTTTCCCCTCTGCGCCTTTTCTTTTTACTCCCAATAGTAGCTTGCCTTCGGTTCAAAAGTCCTGTCAGCTTCCTCCTCGGTGTTGTACGCGCCCCGGTCTTGTCCGCTAGCATTGGCCCGATCCTGTGGTGAATGAAATCGGAGGATAGCATCACCAAAATCGAATCTACAGGACCCCGCGCTCATTTGCCCCATTTTTTATGCCTTTCATCAAAAGCGGTGCCTGCCAACTGCACCTCCTCTGTGCGTTAATTGGTCCCCGCTCCCTTATAAGGGTGTCTTGTGCGAGTGGGCTAGCGTATCCTTAAAAAGGGGCAGGGCCCGAGATTGTACGTTGACTTGTAGACCCGAGGAACCGTTCCCTTTCGTTTGCTATGATCCCTTTCCCCGGATTATCATCTCAAGGTACCCAGCGTAATTAGCAGAGTGGCTGGGGCGACAGAAGAGGCGCAAGAGCAAAAGACCAAGCGGCTCCTTCCGTCAATGTGGGGATCCCTGACGTCGAGCGCCATGCTTGCGCCCATTCAGGATCGAGGAGAGCACATCTGGAACCGGATTTCTTCTTTCTTCTCTGTGAATGAGTAGCCAGTGCGGAGGGGCCCCGTCTCTGGAGCGCAACCAAAACAGTCGCCTTATTAGCTGTTGCGAGTTTGAAGTTGCCTCGATAAAGACTGTCCGCTCACGATTTTCTTACGAGAAGTGTTTTGCAGGACCCGTCATTCACATGCTTTCCACCCCTTCATGTCCTGAAAATCGGTGGAACCATGGCGGCGAGATCATGGTACGGGGACTTACCTCTAGATATTGTGTCCGTTAGCTACGTAATCCTAGGCCCAGGATTTTGTAGGACCAGCGCCTGTCACCCCGACTTTCTTGGTTAGTCGGGATCCATGGTAATTTGCGGCCCGCTATCTATTGTGTTCTCCCCCATTAAAAAGCAAGGCGGGTTTTTTGTCACTCTTGTCTTCCGCGCCTCCTATTCACTTAAATTTTCGTCTTGAGCCCCTAACTATATATGATCCATATTCACGTGCTCGTTTACTTTGAAATCTCGGGACCGCGGCGAGCCACATGCTTTTCCTCTCCTTATCCAGGCGAGAACTAGGAGTTCTCTGGGCCGACTATCTCATGTGACCCACGATTCGACCTTAACTGCTTTGTCTTCTCAGAGCCACAACTTTCCACCGTTGTGCCCCCCCATCCGTGCCCCTCAGCGCAACCCTTTCTTTTTTTTCCCTTTCAGCCGAATGATTGCTCCTGTCTGGGATCAGCGTTGCTTTGCTATTGTTGTGGCTCCTAGGGAGCCATACTTTCCAATGCATAAAACGTTCTCACCAAAGCCGCCGAGGCAGACGTTCCGTGCGGACGCCGCTTATTGGACGTACGCTCCAGACGATGCCGTTTCTCTGGGGACCTCCTTCCAATCCTGACCTGGAGGGTAATTTTTGTGCTGATGACCACTTCCTGTCTCACTTCCAATTGGTCGGGTTCAGAAGGATGAGATGAGCGTCCCGACCACCGTTCCCCGCTGTCTCAGGTTCCCCCCCCCGTGCAAAGAAGGCAAAGAAACGCGCTAGGCAAAAGAAGCCGCGCGTGTTCAATGTTACGCTGAATGCTGTGCTCCAGGTTGTATTCGGCTATGCGTCCTTCGAGCTGTACCTCCCGTCATAGGTTTCAAGACTTCCCACTTACGCGCCTCCTGCGAGGAATCGGTTTGACCTCACGATCAGCAGTCGTGAATTTGAGACGACCATCCTTCTTTTCTATTCGTTTCTCCTTCGCCAACTAGAATGTCCTGGCCCTGGTGTGCCCTTCGTGACGAGGTACCGGATGTTCCCCCTTTTTTCCTGACTCCCCCCATAATAAGTGCAGGACGAACTGGCTTCCCCCCGTAGAGCGATGGCGGAGTATCTTTCGTTTGCAGACACCCAGCAGTGGAAAGATTAGACACGTTGCGGAAGACACTCGTCTCACCCCACGATGATGTCTGCCGTTTTTTTGATGTTGCACATTTTTCCTGGCTGGCGTTAAATACATATCGTCCCCCCCTGGCTAGCGTAAGTTCCCCCGTCTATGAAGGATGCTTTCCTCCGTTGGTTTCGCAGTGTTCCTTCTTTGCGTCCCGTGTTTGTCCCCATCTTGCTCCCCCCTATGTGTCGGCTGTGGCTTTTGAATTACTTCATATAATTGTTTTTCTTCTCTTCTGATTTCCTGAAGCACATATCTCAATGCCCATAGGATTCTTCTTTTCGCCGTGACCATTCCGCTCTACCCCCCTGTTAATGAAGTAACAGCTTCCTATCGCGACTCTGTATCTTTACTCCTGGTTCATGTTCAGCGGCATGATGGAACTGGTTTGCTTACCCTTTTAGTCATCCTCTTTCGGACATTATCGCTCTCGTAGTCAACGTCGAACCCGCACGTTCTTCTATTCATTCCTTGGAGCCTTTTCGCTTACTGAATTCCTGTTGGCGTTCGAGTCGTCAGTCCAGTCGGGATTCCGAGTCCCATGATACTGGATGCCGGGCGGACGTTGCCATTTTTCCCCCTAAGATTGAGGACTGATCGATTGTGTCCTTTTTCTTCAGAACGCTGGCTAGGATTAGTGATTTCGTGACGAAAGCCCCTCCTATTCTCCCCTTTTCTTTCTTCCTTTCTTGTGTAAGGAGGCAAAGGAGTCACCGGAGACTCCTGGAAGGTTGTTCCCCCACCTTTCTGCTCTGGTTATTTCTTCAGATTAAGGTTTGATTTTTTTTTTTTTTCTCAAGTCCCTTTCAGCTCTTGCCGCGCAGCATTCCAGGATTCTTCCGCTCTCCTCCGTTCCCGTTGACTCACCCACAGGAACTAGAGTCCGCCTTGCGGTCTTCCATCCGTCTTCTTCGGTTTCTCTAAGGAGAAGAAGACAGATTTTTTTTCTGTGGATTTAAGCAAGTTGCTTTCTCTCTTTCCTCCCTCCTGTTTTGTTTTTTTTCTCTTATGAAGTCAGCTTTCTTTCGGCCGCACCCTCAAGACCCTCACTTTATTTTCTAAGGAGCCTTTTCGGCACCCCGTGCCTTTCCTTTGGGACACCCCGCTTTCACAGCGTTTTGTGTGGTTTCTTTACGGGCATTTGCATTAATGGGACATGGCGTTTCCAAACGGTCTTTGATTTAGCGAAGGGGAAATCGAGTCAGTTTTTCCTCCTGTCAAAGTTCATTGAGCATACAGCCGACCCGGGCAACATCAACTTCATACCTTCGTCTCACCCCTGCAGGACAGCAGCCGCATCTTGCCCCCACACCATTTAGAGAGCCCGTTTTGACCCTGTGGCATCCTTTACCCAGCCAGCGCAGGCCGCCCCCTAATACCTTTTCTGTGTGTTCCCATTTTAGGTCGAGCCCCTTAGCCACAACGTGCCTGGAGAAGAAGTTTTTAGCCCACCTCCGAAAGAGACTCGAAGCAATGTTTCAGATTTTTTTTTGCACATTTTCACGTGAAGACCCCCCTTCCTCCCCTAGATCGTTCGGCCGTCCCCTTTCTGGACCCGAGACCTCTCTCCACTCCGGCTTTCCTAAGTACGCTGGTCACAACATGCATGTACCTGTATTTCTCCTCTTTTTTTGCGTTGTTTCTGTTAAATGTCTGGGCGCAAAGGATTTCGTCCCCCTGCCGGCACTTCCGGGCCTGGCAGTCATCGCCGCAGGCGTGTACCCTCTCCCCTCAATTTTTTTTTCCTAGTCAAGACGATGTTCTTGACCTTCGAGTGAATGTATCTGCATATCTCCTCCGCGGTCCTTGCTCCTTTCTGATTCATTCTTTTACTGCCGAAAGCTATTAGTAGGTACTGAAGGCACGCCTCGCTTTCCCATTCTTTGTGGTCATGCTGCTTAGACCGGACTCTGAGACGACCTTTCTCCCCCCTAGGAAAGCAGCCGGCATTCGAGGGCCCCGACCCCGCCGCGCTTCTCTTTGTCACTTGCCCTTGTCAGCTTTTTGTGCCAAGCAAACGGCGTCGAGGCAGAGTTTGTTGTAGGGGAAACTGTTGTTTCCCTCAGTCTTTTATCTTTCCAACTGACCTCGAAGCCCCGTGCCGTCCGTCTTGCAGTTCGTCGCCTGTCTTCGTGGGTCTTCATTGCGACCCTGTCCCTACTTCATCTTTTCATCTGGTCCAGGTAATTTGTTGGCCCCTTTCACCTCCCCACATCAAGGACACCTCTGGTTCTGGATGAAGTCTGTTTTCAGGCGATTTTTGAGCCGCATTTTTTTTTTTTTTTTTCTCCATTCTTGAAAAGAGGATTTTCTTCTTGCGGATTTTTTTTTTTTGCCGGTCTAGATAGTACCTGGTTATTTCTTTCTCTTTTTGGCGTTTTTTTCTCTTTTTCCCCCCGTCGCTGATTATGGCCGGTGGCGAGTCGTCATATTCGGCGCCTCCCCCCATGCCAGAGTCCAATATCCCGGTCATTTAACCAAGTTACTGAAACGCCCCCCTTTTCCCCATCACACGGCTCGTGTGGATTCAAGGCTTTTTCCTGTTCCTCGTTCTCTCCTTCTTCATTTTTGTGATAAACGTTTGGTCAAGTTTTTCGGAGAACCCCACTCTTTCAACCGCGGACTTTCTTTATTTTCGCGCACTAGTAGGAGTACTGACTGCCCAGAGATTTTTTTCGTCCGGATTGCTCCCCCACGGGGGTTGCCCCTTCTTTTCGGAGCCTACGCGAGACTTTTGTTCTTAGTCTAACCCTCGCTCCCTTTCTTTGAGAAAACTGCTCTGAGTGGGGCTTCGCCCTCCCCGTTTTTCCCTCTCCATTTTCCGAAAGACCCTGACTCATCTATTAGGATCTTGCTCATATCACGTCAAGTGCATTTTCTTTTGAGAATTTTCGGAGCCCTCCCGCCCGAGCAATCCCCCCGTTTCTCCTCCCTTGTCTTCCGTCTTTCATGAAAACCTTGATCGTCCGACCCAACGGTTTTTCATTCTGCAGTCCCCTTGTTCTTACGTCGCCGCCGTTTCGATCCCTTCCTCTTTCCCAAGGGTTCAGTTTTATTAGTTTTCCCCCCTGTACGGCCGGCGGGTCCTGTTCAAGTGTTTTTCTAGATTTTGGACCCGTTTTTTTCGAGGCCCCTCCAGGTCCCTCTTCCTTTTCTAGCCTTCAATTTCCGCTCGTAATGGCTTCTTTTCATTAACGTGGCCCTCCACCCTTCACTTCATTTCACTTTCAACTTGCTTCTTACTTTCACCTGCTTACTGGTCGCGGCTAGTGTCCAGGTTTTTCCCATTTGGACACCCTCTCCTGGACCTTGCGCTTACTTCCCAGCCGCCGTTTTTCCTAAATGCACTCCCCTTTCTGTTTCTAGGGCGTTCCCCTCTAAAGCTGTCAGTTTTTTTCCCCTTCCACACACCTAGACTTCCTTGCACACGCGTTAACACCCCCCTCGACCGCCCCCCGCCAAGTTTATTCGCTTTGATTTTCTTGACGGAGGCGAGGCGTGTTTTTTTTTATTTCGTTTGGTGCATTTCTGATTCCTGAACCTTCGGCTTCCTGATTACGAGCATCCATTTGTCGGATTCCTTTTGGTGATGACGAGTGCACCCTACCCCCCAAGGGGCGATTCCTTCCGGGCGCGTGGATGGTCAATTCAATTTCTCTTACGCTGCATTATACTTTGCAGCCCTGCAGCCCTGCAGCTTTTTTTCCCGATCCTTTTCCACTCTTCCTCGAGAGGACCTGCGGCTTTGCTGAATCGATGGCGCTGTCTTTTTTTCCGCCTCTTCTGGACGAGGGCCGCTTTTTTCCTTTCATGTTCTCTTTTAATGGTGGTTGACATGAACCTCTTCCCCAGATTTCTCACATCTTTCACCAGATCGGTTAGCCCCCTGCTTGTGGTCCATTCTTTCTCTTTGGCTGGACGATTGTTGGTTCAGCCCTTGTTTTGTATAGTGGGGAGAGGATAGCCAGGCATTCCCCCCTTCCCCTTCTCCTCTCCTCCTTGAGTGGAACCCTCCGTTGCTCTCATTTTTTGGTGTCTGAAATTTCCTCTCATTGGTCCATATTACCCATCGTTGTTAGTTTTCCCCTATCTCTTCCCTCGTCCTTCCCTCCCCTCTCAGGGTCGCATTCCCCCTGAATTGTCGCTTTTTTTCTACTTTGGAGCCTCAAGGAGAGTTATGGGTTCAATGGAATGTCCTTTTGCTGCATCTACAATTCAAAGGGGCTGACGAAAGAGTCTCCACCACTCGCTTTCCCCTCCTTCAAGAACTCGTTGTTCAACCGAGAGGTGATGTCTTTCCCCCCCTTCCTTGGATTTTTTCTTTTTTCTCTGGTCAGTTCCCACAATGAATAAGCCTTGTAGGCACGAGGCGTCTAGGCCCGCAGAGCGCCTCCCTGCGTCCCCATTTTTCCTTCCCGCCCAGCAGTCATTCCTCTTCCTAGTGGAACACTTTAGCTTTCGCCAGCGTTTCCCCCCTTATAACAGGTCCCTGAAAGATTATCGAAGTGATTTTTCCACCATTGCCATTGCGGCCAGCAGGACGTGTCTCTCCCCCCCTTTTCCTTTTGCTCGGCTCTACAACGCTCGCGTGCTGATCCTCTGGATTTCTCTCTTTTACTTGCTTTGAGTGTTTTCGGAGTAAATCCTTATTCCCCCCCCCCTTCTCCAAAATCTCGAGACCCTCCCAGCGCGCCTCTCCCTCCTTTTCCTTTCATAAACCTTTCCCCTTTTTTACTCGCCTCTTTTCTGGACTTCCCCCCTTGCTTTTCACTGTCAGCTAGGCTGACTCCTTCCCTTCCCCATTTTCTTTTCCTCCCTTTTTGCAGGACTGTCCTGAACCTGAGGACGCCAGTCGTGCGCCCCTTTCTTTTCTCGGTTAAGCTCCCATGTTCACGGGCTGTGGCTCCCAGTCAGTCCCGTCGACCCGCCCATAGCTGCGGTGTCTTCGCGCCCTACGGGTTGTTCATATTCCCCCCCAACTGCCCCATAAGCCGTCCTGACGGGTTTCAAAAGCCCCCCAACCTCCTAACCCGGTAGTCTGACCCGTCCCCCCCTTGCCTTTTGGAGAGCCCTTCCCAGGTTCCCTCCTTTTTGCTCACTGTGACTGCTCCTCCCTGCCAGTCCTCTTGCCCCTGTCCCGACGGCGTCACAAAACTTCAGCCGTACGCGGAGTTTCTTTTCCCCCTTTTGCGCTTTTTCGCGCAGCGCCGACGAGAGAGAGCAGCGAAGACACCCCTTTAGCGTCCTGTAGAGTTTGACGCGAACGAGAGAGAGAGGATGAGAACTAGCGAAGCCTCCCCCTCTCCCTCCGTGAAGTAGCGTTCCGGTTGCACACCTCAGAGACCTTCCCGGGTGGAAACTGCTTTTTCACGGTCTTCTACGGCCTACAGTCTGACGGCCGGCATGCACACCGTTGATCTGACGATTCAGTTTACCCTCTCTGTCATCGGACGCATGTATCTTGGGATGCCCTTTTCCTTTCTTTTTCTTTGAGCCTCTCGGCCTTGCAAAGTCCTCCCCTTGCTCATCTATTTTTTGCTTTCCCTAGGCTTTCTCGATCTCCTGATCAGTAGTATCTCTTTCGCGTTCCCCTTCTGCTTTTTCTCTCCCTCAAGGGCCACCCCGTTACCGCAATCGAATCCAAGGTGACCGAATCCACCCCATCACGGGTCCGATAGCCTGTTGGTGAATCAGAGAGAGGGGCCGACAGACGCCTTTCATTTCCATTTTTTTTTCCGTTAGCGAAGTGCAAGAAGGTGAGATTTTTTTACTCTGACTGTGCACCGGGTTAGACAACAACTTTAAGTCACTTCCACTTCTCCCCCCCTTTCCGGATCTAGAGACGAGCAAGGACCAACGACCCACGAGACGGACGTGAGGAACGTACGTCCACCACCCGTGCTCTCGCTGAAAGGCGGTCTCTCGTTTATACATCCCGTCAAAGAGTAGGTCGTGCTTAGCGTTGGTTGTGAACATAGAGATTCGACCTATGGGGGATACGGCATAGAAGTGAGCCGTACTCGACTTTCCCGTGAGTACCGGCACTGGAGAGCAACTCAAGAAACGCCGTGATGCTCGGACTGCGCAGAGTTACCTAGCCTTTTCTGCACGCACAAGGCCCCGACAGCTGTCCCTAGCTCTCAAGTCCCTAAAGACCGGCTGAGTCCATCATAGAGACAAGGGAGAAAGCCTGGGATCCTTTTGTTTACAGGGACCTCTCCCAGTTATCTTGCTTCTCCAACGGAGGTAAATGGCATTTATGTTGTCTTTTCTCAAACTCACGTCCTCTCTTTTAATTTCAATTCTCCCCTCCTTCCACTCTGAATCTGCAATAACGCCTCAGTCATTTCAGACCCAATCTGTTTTCCCCCTCTTTGGTCACAACAGAAAAAGATAATGTCGGGTCCCCATTTTTTCCGTTCTTACGAGTAAAAACACAGCGTTCCGGTCTCATCCCCCCTCCTCCTGCCCAGTCCCTAATTGCACTTCAGCCGGATTAGAGGGCCGTTTCTTTCTCCCATTGGCTGGCCCTTTCGTCCGGTTCTAAAACAACCCCCCTCCTGCTGGCAGGTGCTTTGTAACCCCAGTCTGCCCGGTTTCTTTTAAAATCTATCGCGGAGTCGGGGCCTAGCTCTTCGTTCCTTTCCTTTGGTCTAGGTCGCGTGTCAGCTGCCAAAAAATCTTTTTGATCGCAGTGGGATTGCCCCCCCTTCATTCCCTCCTATTTGCTTCTTCCCCTGATGGTACCTGAAGCAGCCCCTCCTGTGCCTAAGGAAACAGCTTTACCGTTTTATTTTTATGTGAGCTAACACGTCCGGATCTCTTGTCAGGAAGAACCCCCCCCCACGTGACCTTGTTTTGTTACCGCTGACACTGTCGATAGTTTCATCCTTTCTCTTTCCTTCAAGAATGCTTGGACTTTGTCTCCGATTGACGATCCTTTATCGAAATTACCCCTTTCGTTTGCCTCAATCGTGTCCGGATGAAGTCTTAACCTCTCCCTCTGATTCCGCGTTCTTTTCCCTCCTTATCCCAGTCTCACGAATGGCTTCGTGCTTCCCAGTTCACACTCCTCCTCGGAGTGATTAGAGGATTTCCTTTTTACTACGAGTTCAGGCGTCTTTTCTAATGACGCTTCCTTCCTATCTTTACCCCCGTCAGGCATGATGGCGGGTAAGGATGAATGGTCATGTCGCCTCATGCCCCCCCTCCCCCCCCCCCCCCCCTGTAGGGTGTGCCCTTTTCGCTTGTAAGGACTTTTTAGTATCGCGTCATCTGGCTTTCTGTTTCCGTGTTTGATTCCTATCCTTGGACAGAGCCCCTTTTCCTTCTCTTCCTTTCTGTAGCATTGCCAGTGGCCAACAACTGACCCCTCTCGGCCGAATTGATGGTCCGACCTTTTGTGCTGGCGTCTATACGTAGACTCCTCTCTTGTCGTATTTTCTGACGAAGCAAGCTGCTCCCTTTCTCTATCTTTCCCTCCTTTTTTTGTTTTTTTCTCTCTCTAATGCCTTTATTAGTCGGAGCCACAGAATAAGCCCTCCCTTCTTTCTCTTTTTAAGGAAGATTTAGCCCCAAAGCGTTAAGTTGTTTGATTGAAACAGCAGAAAATTGTAGCTCTTTTTTATTTTTTGGCCAGGAAATGAGTTCGAAGGGCATCATTCTTGCACCGTGTTCTAGCTTTTTCCCAGGTCCAATTGTCGACCCAACAGACATTGGGACCTGGTCTTCCTACGCCCCAAGAACCTTACTTTTAGAAAATGGCACCCTCACCTTTCTCTCCTTCTTCCCTTTAATTAATTCTTTTTTCAACTTCAGGGTAATTAGGGGACGTTATTTTTCCCCCCCCCTCTGATTCCAGTCCTGTCGTCTCAGTCGCTCCCCCTCCCCCCTCGAAACAGAAGCAAATCAGGCGAGGGTTACATTTTCCGTCAGACTTTTGCATGTTCGAGTAATTCTGCTGGACGAGATAGTTAAACTCCTGAAGCTCAATTTCTTTTCCCCATTTGTCCCCCCCCTTATTACACTTTTCTTTTTTCCTGGTCGGATATTGTATTGACACTCTAGGAAATAGGATTCTCAATTTCGTTCTCCCCACATTTTTTTTTTCTTTCCTGTCCCTTCCTACCCTTCTGCACCCGACCGATTTTCGCTTGTATTTTTTTTAGGCATTGTTGTTCGTCATGGAACCAGTTAGAAAGTTGATCGGTATCTTCAGGCCGTTGGTACTGCAGTTTTTTCTTTCATTTTTACCAATCGAAGACGAACCATATTCGTTAGGACTTCCTGCCCTCCCCGATGCCTTCGATTTCCACTTCGATGGTTGGCCAGCGTCTACCTGACGACTCCGACTCCCGTTCCCCCACCTACGGAGAAGTCCACTGCCTGGATGGCCCGACGCCTCATATTTTAGTTTGGGGATCCCCTCCCCTGTTAGAATGTGAAACCCCTTCGAAAGTCGGGTTAGGCCTTTTCCCCCTCCTCTGTTTGCTCCTTGGGCGCACTGCACAACCTTCAATCTTTCCCAGCGTCTTTCCAGGAACGCCGTTGCTACGTTAGTTCTGTTATTATTGGGAGTATTTGCTCCCCCATGTACCTCCTGTTACGTCTCTCCCTGCCAAAAGAAGTTGGTCCAGGTCATCTCCGTTTCGATGTCTCACCTCAAGTTGGCAGGATGGTTCCTGAAATGGTTTTTTTCTTCCCCTCTGTATTCTTTCCCCCGTCTTTTGTTATAATTCTTGAAAAAGAGGACGTTTTCTTTGGGAGAGCCCCCAAACCATATGTAGTGGCTTTTCTATATCTTCGGTTGATTTTTTTTTCGTTGTTTGGTCCTGTTTTTTTCCCTTTCCGGACTAGTTAAGTTTCTCTCACTTAGTACCCCCTTCGAACCCCCTTGCCATTTATTCATTATTTTCACTTTTAATGACCCAACCCTATGCAAGAAAAATTTTCCTTGTCCCCCCTGAGACTTTCCCCCTGCTGCTGTGGCGTTATCTTCCTCACGTTCCTCTGGTCTTTGCCTCGTCGGCTTGGTATTCCCTTTCTTTTATTGACGCGTGCGCCCACAAATCTCACCTGTCCCTTATCGCATACTGTTTCCTCCCCCAGTCTGGCGTAATGTCCGACCCCCACTCTTTCTTTTTTTGGTCTTTTATTTTCTCCTTTTTTTTACCGTTCTTTGCTGAGAAGAAAGCTCTCTTTTTACGAGTATCATTTCCGGCGCAGATGCTCTTATCCTCTGATTATATGTTGCTAGCCGCTGTTCCGATAAGGTCAAAGAACTTTTCCCTATTCGGATCTGGAGCAGAACAAGAAACCTCTCCTCTATCCGTTTTTCTTCTCCCGAGCAACCCACAGCCATTCTGTCCTCCCTTTCTCCCAGAATCATTAATTATTCTGCTAAAAGGGGTTCGGCCTTCAGTCATGTCTTCCGTCTCACGTCAACGTTTTGGGTTTTTCCACAAGGCTTCCTTCTTCTTCCCCAAACGCAAGGCCGGTCGTGTTCATTTTTTTTTCTCTATGTTGGAAGTTCAGGGAGAGAGATCTCCGTCCTACTACTTTTTTACCTTTCTTGTCCCCCCCTCGGAATGTGGGCTGATGCTGCCTTCCGTAGCATAATCATTTCTTTAATGACTATAGTCTACCTTCTTCAATGGTACCGCGTTCTTAGGCAGCTTGGGGCAGTTGCGCACCCAACCTTTCTTGCCTTTTTTTGCGTCTTAACTCCTTTTTTTTTTTTCCCCTTACTCGACTGTTTAATACCTGTGCCAGTAAGTCCCTACATGGAGTTCCTCACCTGCTAATATTCTCGTTCCCATTTGGACTTCTTGAAGTGTTTCATTACAGCCATTTCCTGAGATCAGGGTCTTCACGCTTTGATTGAAGTCCGTAGGCTATGGACTCGCTTGCTGTATTACGATTTTGGTGATTATTCCCTATTTTCCCCTCCCAAATGCTGCTGATCGACTTCGATCACTCCCTCTATGCAGCTGGAAGGAGCTGTTGATCGCCGGAGTGCACCGAGGGTCTATTTTGGTTTTAGATTTTTATTTTACCTTTCCCACTCTTCAGACAGCTTTTCTCTTATTACCTTTGCTCCTTCCCCACTCTCTTCTCGAGAAGTGTACCCACTATGCTTCCCACTGTCTGCCTCAGGGTTTTCTTCCTTTTTTTTTTTCTCGCGCTCTTGGAAGACTTTCTAGTCAGTTCGCGTCAGCAGTGGTAGGCTTCTTTTTTTCAACTGAACTTGCCCTGATGCAGTCTCCTTTTCACCAGTCCTAGGTTACTCTAGACGCGTTCTTTTCTGGCATGAGGGGGAGATTTCTTGTAGCCCTCTTTTCGGATTGGGGATAGATCCCTCTTTCCCGTCCTGTTTCAAATCTACCCATCTCACTCTTCCCTTGCCCCTACAAGCTCTTCATTTTTGAAAATTCTTCGACGACGTGGGAAAT